>Ga0256404_1000399_pt1 | contig 113713 bp, 90 predicted proteins | sample RumenRJG_01DNA_FD_185990 | JGI IMG/M metagenome (GOLD analysis project Ga0256404, IMG submission 185990) | Bovine rumen microbial communities from Lethbridge, Alberta, Canada - RJG_01 | ecosystem: Host-associated > Mammals > Digestive system > Stomach > Rumen | place: Canada: Alberta... | reverse complement strand
TTCTCCATCCTTTCCTCCATGAGCAGGGGTGGGGTCGTAACCATAAGTCCTTCCACTGCTTATAGTGGGGTGGGCGAATGGAGGAAAGGATGTTTCTCCATTTGGTATGGGTCGGCTGAACTGTTACTAATAATAAGTAAAATTATTTTGTGGGATGTTTGGTGTATAATCATTCCACAGGTAATATTGCACTTATATATGTCGAAATATATCTGGAGAAGATTATTCCGTACATAATTTGGCTTGAATCAATGAAAGGGTAATGTATGAAAAATCACTTTATTAAAAGAGCGGCTGCAATAGTGCTTAGTGGCATCATGACTGCCTCCATGAGCATACAGGCATTGGCATTTTATAACACACCGGAGAGTATAAAGGGTATACATTCCTCCCATGTGACCATGATCCAGGATATGGTGGATCTCGGCTGCAAGCAGGTTATCTTCCAGTTCAATGCAAGCTTCCTGAAGGATGAGTTCCAGATGCAGGGGGTTGACGCCCTGATAGATGCATATAATGCTGCGGATCTTACTGTTACTATAGGGGTTATGAATGACTACCAGCCTAATGATGCTTTACTTCCGGTTGATCTGTCAGTTTCAAATCTCTATCAGTTTAATACTTTGACTGAAATGGGAAAACAGAGAACCGAAGAGGTAGCCAATTCTCTGGCCTACAGGTATAAGGATAAGATATCCAACTGGATCATCGGAAATGAGATCAACAACCAGCTTCAGTGGAATTATCTGGGAGTGTCGGATATAAATGAATATGCCAGGGTTTATGCTGAAGCTTTCCGTATTTTCTACAATGCCATAAAGACCGCCAATCCCGACGCAAGAGTTTTTATCCCGTTTGACTATAACTGGACCATGTCCGGAGGCGATATGTACTATGCTTCGAGAGATCTTTTAAGTTATCTCAATATGTATCTCTCTGATACAGACTATGGCATAGCATGGCATCCTTACCCACAGGATCTTTCAAATCCGGATTTTATGAATGCTTCACCACTGGCAACAGATGATGCAGATTCAAAGATAGTGAACATGAAGAATCTCCATGTTCTTACCGATTACATGCAGAATCAGGAAATGCTTAGTCCGGAAGGAAAGGTGAGACATCTGATCCTTTCTGAGCAGGGTTTCAGTTCCATCAGAGGTGAGGAAGCTCAGTGCTGGGCGATCATGCAGGCATGGGAAAAAGCCAAGGAGAATCCTTATGTGGAGGCGTTCCTGCTGAGCCGTCTTGTGGATGCACCTGTGGAAGTGGTTCAGGGTTACGCCTTCGGTCTATGGAACTCAAACGGTGCCAGCGAAACTCCAACAACCAAGAAGCAGGCCTGGTACTACTATCAGGCTTTGAACTAAACAAAAGGCTGAAGCCACCGTCTCGGTAGCTTCAGCCTTTACTTTATAGTAGGCCCTGCTTTACGAGCTTTTCCAGCTCTTTCATTTCTTCGGTGACCCACTTGTCTTTGTGGTAGAAGATCTGTCTGTACATGGTCATGCTGAAGTCTGCAGGCTTTATTTCTTTAAGTTCACCGTTACGGATACCCTCCTGTACTGAGAAGGCAGGAAGGAAGGTGATGCCTTTGTTTTCCTTCACAAGGCGGATGATGACCTCCGTATTTCCGGTTTCAAAGAAAGGACGGATCTGCATGCGGTCTGCGGCCAGATCCTGCTCCAGAGCATATCTGTAATTGGAGTCCTGCTCTGTCAGGAAGAAAGGAAGCTGCAGTAGATCATTCATATGAACATGTCCGGTTTTTTGGTCTTCTCCCGGAATCTCCAGATCCGGGCTTGCCACAAAAATGATGGGTTCCGGTTCCTCAAGAATTTTTATCCAGTTGGAGTCATAAACACGTCTGTCGAGGAAATAAACCATATCCACCAGGTTATGCTCAAGCATATCTATGAGCTCTTTAGGTGAACCTGTTTTTATTTCCAATGTTATCTCCGGGTGATTGTCGTAGAAGTATTTCACAACATTGGGAATCTTATATGTAAGAAGAGATTCCAGAGAGCCTATACGAAGCTTATGTTCCTGCATCTGGGGATTTCCCAGGGCTGTATGGACATCATCAACCCGGCGGAGGATTTCATTGGCATACTGGAGAAACTCCCGGCCCGGAGGGGTGAGGACAACGTGTCTTCCCACTCTGTCAAAAAACTTTGTATTGAATTCCTGTTCAAGCTGACGTATCTGAATAGTAACCGCAGCCTGAGTATAACCAAGGGACTCGGCTGCCTTACTGAAACTCTGCATCTCTACGATCTTTACGAATGAATTGAGCTGTCTTATTTCCATAATATCTCCATTCCGCATATTTCTGCCGGCGGCACAAACAGTGATGAAAAGTGTTTTTCAAACTTTCCTCATCAATTTCAATAAAGTATGGAATAGTATATATAAAAACGGGAGAGCTATCAATCATAAAATAAAAATTATTTATTTAAAATTCAAAAGCTTTAAATTGAATTTTTATTCAATAAAACCTTGGTTCCCACTATTGACGATATAAAAAAGGATGTTAAAATGGTAAAAAATCAAACGAGGGATTTTAAAATTAAGATGAAGATACTGATTAAAAGGTCATTGTAAATAACTATCAAGCACGCAAGGAGGGAATATTTCCTCCTAAGCGTGCTTTTTCTTTGTAATGACAAAGCAGTCAGAGCTCATTCAGTATCCACCGTCCCCGATGGATGTGACTGTAAAGCATCTTGGTTTATTATCCTGACAGCCAAGGAAGGGGTTAATAAATGAGTAACGAAAAAATCAAGATCGGCGAAGAAGGTATCTATGATGCCAGAAAGCTTGGAACAGGAAAGGTATTGATCCTGGGATTTCAGCACATGTTTGCGATGTTTGGATCAACTGTTCTGGTACCACTGCTCACAGGACTCAGCGTGTCCGCAACATTGCTCTGGGCAGGTCTCGGTACACTTTTGTTCCACCTTATCAGTAAGAAAAGAGTACCTGCATTTTTGGGATCATCCTTTGCATTCCTTGCAGGATATGCAGCAATTGCTCCTAACGGTGAGCCCGATCTCCTGAGATATGCGTGCTTCGGTGTAGCTTGTGCCGGTCTTGTTTATCTGGTACTTGCCACAGCCTTCAAGGCATTTGGTGAGTCAAAGGTAATGAAATATTTCCCGCCTGTAGTAACCGGTCCTATCATCATCGCAATCGGTCTCAACCTTTCAAAGTCAGCTATCGAGAACTGTGCTTCAAACTGGCCCATCGCTCTTGTAGCTATTTTCATAGTTGTTATCTGTAATATCTGGGGACGCGGAATGGTGAAGATCATCCCTATCCTTCTCGGTGTTATAGGTTCATATCTTGTTGCTGCAGTTGCCGGAGTTATCGATTTCTCACCTGTATCGGAAGCTGCATGGTTTGGACTTCCTTTAAATTACAGCCGTACAGTATTTTCACTTTTCACTGACGGAACCATGAACACTTCACTGCTCATCACTTCAGTGATAACCATCGTGCCGATAGCATTCGCAACCATGATGGAGCATATCGGTGACATCTCAGCTATCTCTTCAACAGTAGGAGAGAACTTCATCAAGGAGCCGGGTCTCCACAGAACACTTACCGGTGACGGTCTGGCAACAGCTCTTGCATCTCTTTTCGGAGCACCTGCCAATACAACCTACGGTGAGAACACAGGTGTGCTTACACTTACAAAGGTTTATGATCCTATGGTTATCCGCCTGGCTGCATGCATTGCCATCATCCTCAGCTTCTGCCCTAAGTTTGCAGCCCTTATCGAGGTAATGCCGGCGGCTACAGTCGGTGGTATCTCACTGGTTCTTTACGGTATGATCTCTGCTGTCGGAATCAGAAACATCGTTGAAACTAAGGTTGATTTTTCAAAGACAAGAAATGTCATCATCGCAGCACTTATCATGGTGCTTGCAATCGGTGTCAACTACTCCAGTGCCGGCGCCATCATCATCCCGCTTGGAGCTATAACGATCAACTTCTCAGGTATCGCAACAGGTTCACTTGTAGGTATAATTTTGAATGCCATCCTTCCGGGTAAGGACTATGCCTTTAAGGACAGTGAGCCTAATGCTACAGGCGTTGACCTTGAGATCGCCCAGGGTGAATCCCTTGTCTGGCAGCTTGCCAAGAAGGCAGGTGCAAAGAACATGGTTGAGGATGGTTCCGAGAAGTCAAAGAACTAAGACGATAACCAAAGAATTGAAGTACTCACGGTTCATTCATAGTCGGATGCTGCTTTCATAGCAGCAATTCGGATATGAATGGAGCTCGACATTTACACTTCAGATTAAAAAATCTTTAAAGATTTATGAGGACCGGTTTTATACCGGTCCTTTTTTAGTATAATGAAACGAGGGTATAATCGGACGGGGACAGGATTGGATAAGATAAAAACCGTTCCCAATGGATAATGGGGGAGATCATTGGATAAGGATAACGAAACTAAAAAAGAAAATCTCAAGAATGATCATAAAAATACTGTTAAAAAGCCCAAAAGGAAAAGGGTCCAGGTAGATTCGGAGTACCAGTGGGAGAGTCTTCATCATAAATCCATCAGGATGAATGAAAGGAATGTAAATCAGAATCTCCATGATGAGCATGAAAAATCCCATAAAAAAAGACGGCTTACAGAACATAAGATGATGGTACAGTTTGCCATCGGATGTATCATTTTCTTTGTTTTTCTGCTTTTCTGCATTTTCCTGGGGAAGAGAATCAAATCCGGGATCAATGAGACACAGGAGGTTTCGGAAAGCAGCAGTACAGAGGCAGATGAGAACACTCCGATAGGAGATGAATCCGAAGAAGAAACCACGGCTTCAAAATATCTGATCGAAGAGAATGTGGCGCCGCCCAATGACATTGAAAACCTCGATATCATCGGAGGAAACGGAGAGCTTATAGGCTTTTCCTTCCCGGATCAGCAATGTGAAAAGTGGATGCTTATGGAAAAGCAGATTGATAAGGTGCTTCACGCTTCCGGATATAATGCAGACTTTAAATATGCTGTGGAGCAGCCTCTGGAGGAAGGTCCTTCAGTGGAGGGATTCCATAAGGATAAGCTGGTTAAAAAGCAGATCGAGGATATAGAAGAGCTGGTAAAAGAAGGAGCGGGGATCATATTCGTGGCCCCCGGGGATGTTTCGTCGGAAGCCCTTGCAGCGGAGCTTACACAGGTGAAAAACTCGGGTATCTATGTTGTCGCCATCGATCATGTACCCATGAGAACAGACGGTGTAAATTTCCTTTTCGGCTGCGATGACTATCATGTGGGTGAAACCATGGGTAATTACATCGTTGATGCGCTGGATCTCAAGCATGCAACAGCTGAGGAGCCAAAGACCGCGGAAATTTTCACGGGAGACATGTCGGATGAGACCCTGTACTTCAGGTTCCCGGGTCTGATGGAAGCATTATTCCCGTATATCGATTCCGGAGCCCTTGTTATACCTTCCGGGCAGATGGAGCTTGAGCAGGTGAGTACATTGGACAACAGTGAGTCTGAGGCCTATGAACGTATGAAGGAGCTTTTTGCCGAGGTTTACACCTCCGGAAATCTTGATGCCGTTATATGTACTGACGATGTGCTTGCGGGAGGCGTATCCAGAGCGATGGCTGAGGCCGTTATGGACGGCACATATGGAGGAACTATGCCGGTCATAACCGGAGACGGTTCAAGTGAAGAGGCTCTGGACAGGATACTTCAGGGAAAGCAGTCAATGTCTGTGTTTTACGATCCTGCACAGTATGCTTTCAGTATAACAGAGCTTGTGGATGACATATATCACGGCGCGGAGATGGAGATCACGGATGCTGAGATGTATCAGAATGGTGTTATGGTGGTACCTGCCGTAGAGCTGATTCCTTCAGTTGTGACGGCGGAGACTTATGAAGATATGATAGTGGATACCGGGTATCTTCATGCGAAGGCGTTGTTGGATTGATTACATATCCGAAATAATGTCTTTGAGTCAACTATCAAGTGATGATCAATTGACTTATAACTCGAAAAGCGGAGGATGGGTCAAGCAGGAGCAGGATTCTGTATGACTTAAATCGCGAGAAATGAAGTATGGGTCAAGCAAGAGCAGGGTTCTGTATGACTCAAATCACGAAAAGCGGAGAATGGGTCAAGCAAGAGCAGGGTTCTGTATGACTTAAAACACGAAAAGCGGAGAATGGGTCAAGCAGGAGCAGGATCCTGTATGACTTAAAACACGAAAATCGAAGAATGGGTCAAGCAAGAGCAGGGTGCTGTATGACTTAAAACACGAAAAACGAAGAATGGGTCAAGCAGGAGCATGGTTTTGTATGACTTAAAACACGAAAATCTAAGTATGGGTCAAGTTTGGCTGAATTTTTCTCAGCAGGAACCAAAGGGTGATGTTATAGAGAAATAAAATATCCTATGTTATACTTTTTGGAGAAAAAGCAAATTTAAATGTTTCAGTTCATCCGTCACCAGGGTTCCGGATGAGCTGCTACATTAAAATAGAATTTATAGAATGGAGACCAGTTATGAAATTAGTAATCGGAAATGATCACTCATCAGTAGATATGAAGAATGAGATAAAGGAGTATCTCGAGGATAAGGGAATTGAGATGATCGATGTCGGAACCAATTCAACAGACAGCTTCAATTATCCGATTTCGGGTTACCGTGTGGGAAAGATGGTGGCAGAGGGAAAGGTTGACGGTGGTATAGCCATCTGCGGAACCGGCGTTGGCATCAGCCTTGCATGTAACAAGGTTGACGGTGTTCGTGCATGCTGCTGCAGCGAGCCATATTCTGCTGAGATGAGCAAGCGCCACAACAATGCCAATGTTATATGCTTCGGAGCCAGAGTTATCGGTATTGAGACCGCAAAGCAGATCGTTGATGCCTGGATCAATGCAAAGTTCGAGGGTGGACGCCATGAGACCCGGGTAAACATGATCATGGAGATTCAGGATACACAGAAGCTTCAGGCAGCGGAAGAATAAGAATTATAGAAGCAGAGGTAAGAAACTTTATATCTCTGATTAGGAACAAAAGTCCTATGACATTTGCAAATCAAATTGCAAATGTCATAGGACTTTTGCAATGGGCATTAAAACGTAAGTGAGATTAAGGCTGACATCATAAAATAAGATCATCTAACCACGCATTGCACGTAATCGGATAATGTGCTATAATGAGAAAAACGCATTGCGAGGATTAAGTTATGGATGTTGCAAAGTATATTAAAGAATTACGTGAGAGTGTGAATATGACCCGAAAAGAATTCTCAGAGCATACAGGAATTCCTGTCCGTACACTTGAGGATTGGGAGGCAGGACGGCGTACTCCGCCTGAGTATATACCGAGGCTTATTTCATATCAGCTGAAATACGAAGAATTACTAAGGAATTAAAGTATACACAATTATGCACCTGACTTAGGAAGAAATCTAAGAATCCCCAAGTTTTAAAAAATTTGAATGTGAAACGAAGTTGAAAGATCCAGCTAAGATAAGGTGTTACTATTCACAGTTTTTATGGGTTGGTTGATTTAAGAATAGATGGAGGAAGGACTTTGAGAGAATTAAAAGGAAAAGAATACACAAGATTTGAATCAATTAAACATGTTCGTGAAGATGGATCAGAGTTTTGGAGTGCCAGGGAGCTTGCTATAGCTTTGGAGTACGTCCAATGGAGAAATTTTACTAAGGTCATTGAACGTGCAATGATTGCTTGTGAGAACAGTGGGCACAGTGTATCGAACGATTTTGCTGGGGTCAGCAAAATCGTAGAAGCAGGAGCAACAACAAAACCAAAAAAGATTATGAACTAACGAGATATGCATGTTATTGGGATAGATTAAAGATATCAGAGTATTAGTAAAATTTAATATTTTGATCATTGCGGTGTAAATTATAAAAAAGCGGGCTTAGAAAGGGAGCGATCTAATCCTGATTTTTTTGACTCCAAAAAACTACGCAAAATCAAGGCTTTACGGCATATGGCACACTTGTGACCTATCATTTTTTGGCCGAGTTTTATAAAATTTCTCTTACATTGTTTGAACGTGTTTACTCAGAAGAAAGGGGGCTTTGAGTGAAAAGAAATAGTTTACTTAGAAGCAAAAAACTGGTGGCTGTGATTATGGCAGCATCTTTATGCATGAGTTCGGGAGGAGTAGCATTTGCCAATGTTACGGACAACAGTGTTAAGGCCAGTGATATTGAAAGCGATGGGATAAGTGAGCATAGAGAAACACATGATTATGATGCAGGAATCAGCGACGGAGGTCTGGAGGTTTCAAGCCGTGATGGAACACCTGATTCGAGTGATGATAACATCAGGGCATCTGCAACAGTTACAGGAGATGTTACCAACAAGAGCGATACAGCTGATGAAAGCGCTGTTAAAGCAACATCTTATTCAGAAGCAAGTGGAGGCACTACGGCTACAACTGATGTTACGGTTACCGGAAATGCTAAGGCAGAGAGTATTAGCAACACTGATCAAGCTGACCAGGGAGGAGGTGCCGGAGTCAAAGCGGAAGCAAACGCAATGGGCACTAAATCTGGTGCAGAGACAGATGTGACGGTAAAGGGTAATGTAGAGGCCAGTGGAACCGGATCACCAACTGGAGTTTATGCTTCTTCCAGTAATAAAGATAATCAAGAAGGAGAAAATAAAGCTTCAACTACGGTGACTGTAGGAGGAAACGTTTCTGCGACAACAACTGGAGACGGTTACAATGCTGTAACTGCAACCGGTGTTCAGGCAAGATCTGAGCAGGGTAAAGGTAAGACCGCAGATACAAAAGTTACTGTTATGGGCGATGTCAGCGCTACATCATCAGGTGATGCTACCGGTATCGATACTACAGCTCATGGAGATGATGCTTATACAATAGTGGATGTTAAAGGTAAAGTAAGCTCCAATTCATCAGGAACTAATGCCAGTGGTATCAAGGTTAATTCAAATACATATGGCGGCAATGTTAACGTACACGTAGGTAAAGACGTGGATGTGATTTATTCAGGAAATGGTTCATGGAGTAGTGATGCCGGAATAAATGTTTCGTCAACCGGTGCAAGCAATTATGTTGATTCCGGAGACGGAAAAATTGGTATCGTGGTTGACGGTTCAGTTAATGTCAATTCGACAGGATTTGCATACGGAATCAATGGTGGGGAAGGTAATGCAGATGTAGATATCAAGGTCGGCAGAGACGTAATAGCTAAGGGTGCTAACGGATCCGAGGCGATACAGATCATGAGATCTGATAATTCCTTTACTGTTGATGTAGGGGGAAGTGTTAAACAGACAGGTACCGGAGAAGGGGCTGTTGCCATTAATATCGCGGATGCAGGCTATTCCTCGGTAGAAGGCCAAGGCACTCCTACAATAAAAGTAACAGTGGCAGGGGATGTCACTTCGGATAACAATACTATACAGGTAAGTAAAACTAATAATGAAAGCACTATAGAAGTAGAAGTTGATGGTACTGTTTCCGGTAAGGAGCACAATATCGTCCTTATGGGAGAAAGCACTACCGAGAATCTTGACATTACAGTTTGGAAAGTTGATACATCGAACGACAAACATGTTGTGGATACCTATGATTATAATAACGGATATTCTAAAGTCGATGTTGGTGATAGTATCGTAAACTATATCATCAAAGCTGATTCAACCGAGGCCAAGATTGCAATGAGTGGTCAAGGTGAGCAGCGATCTGATGGTACTTACCTTGCAAAGGAAGGTAAAGAGGTTTATTTCAGCGTAGACATTCCGAGCGGATATACAGCAGAATTCTATGATGTAAATAACAATACAGCATATCAGATAATTCCTAACGGAACCGGCGGAGCGTATATCTCTGTTCCTCGTGGCGGTGGAGTTTATGTAGGAGTAAGATTGACCAAGACTTCAACAGCAGAGTCAAATTCGGATTCAACAAAGGAGTCATCATCAGCTAATACGGTGACCATTGTTAACAGTGAAAGCAGATCCGAAAGCGGTGCATCTGACGGTGAGTACTGGTCACCAAGCAGCAATAACCAAGCTAATGCCTTAGGCGGTGTATTTTCAGGTTATGAGACATTACAGGCACTTACGATTCCATCCGCAATTTATGGTGGACCGGATATGTTCGTGAATGTTGCTGACGTTCTTACACCGGTTGATACAATAACTGCTATGAACAGCTTCACAGGAACGGATCGAGCTTCGATTAACACGAACAATGTAATGGGAGCAGGAATCGTAGACTTCAAGAATATGTTCGTTAATGCTTCATCAAATACTGTTGAAGTTCCTGTACCGGCGAATGTAATTGCAAATCAGTCATATACTGTTATGTTCAGTGACGGAACAAGCATGGTTGTTCCTTGTGCTATGAACGGTGTTCTCAGCATTCCTTTCAGCAAGACTGCAGAGGGACTCACCTATATCATTTGCGGAATTCAGCTGGATCCTTCAATGTTCATAGGAATGCCTCCGGCAACCGGTTGGACATATTGATCTTAACTGATCGTGATCACTTATCAGTGGAAACATTAGCAGAGTTTCCAACTGAATATTCTCAATTAACTCTTTTAAGGAAAAGGGCGGTTTCATTTCTGAGACCGTCCTTTTTCATGGCGTAACAGGGAAAACGTAGGTTGTAATTGCAGGAACATTAAGATAAAGATTTGGGATGAGTATTATAAAGTCAGAAATTCAATCCGATTAATAAATGTGAACAGCTCATGGAGCAGATAAATGAATCTTAGTAATATTAACTTTAAGCCATACAGACAAGTAATAAAACAGGAGTATTCATGGACAACGTAAAGCGGCGGATCATCAGAAAAGAACAAGCCTTTTCGATGATTTTTGCGATTTATTTATTCATATACGCATCCATAGCCACAATGACCAACAAGAATTCTGTCGGGTACATAAGCGGGGATCTGCACCTCGTCATGTACTACGTAGATCAGCTTAGCTTCGTTGTGGGTATCTTGTTTAATGCTTATTTCTGGGGAAGGCTCGGAAAAGATGAGCATAAGTCCATGTATCTCAAGGTTTCGGGGGTGCTGTTTTATCTCGGGAGCTTCATCATCATACTTTACCCAAGCGCCTTTGCTTTTCTCGTACTTGCGCCCGTAGTCCATTTCTTCCTGGGGATACTGAGCGGTGCGGTTCATTATTTCGTTGCGTCAGCTCTTTTGGAAACCGGACTGGTGGGCAGAATCATTGCCATAGGTGCTTCAGCTGCATACTTGCTCCAATATTTCGTTCAGATACTTGCGGACAACAATCTGCTTTTACTCATACTTATCATCGCAGGCGGGATCACAATGATCCTGATCTTCAAAAACTCATGGCAGTGGATGATCCTTGACTGTCTTCCGACAGATGCGACCGTCGAAAGGAAAATCCTTTCCGAAAAAAGGGATCAGCTGAACACAGCTGTCATTCTTTCCGTTCTTGGCATAGTGCTTCTTTCATACTGTGACAGCTGGCTCATTCACAAAATGGTGGAGACGGAATTTAAGGAAATAAGCGCCTACACATGGCCGAGGCTTTTTGCGATCCCCGGGTATATCCTTATAGAAGCGGTAGGTGACTATAAGGAAGGGCGCTATGTAAACATTACCCTTTTTGCATCTGTACTTTGGCTCATCATATGCCCGGTGCTGCTGTCCGATAATGCTTCCTTGATGCTTATCCTGGTGATATTTTACATTGCTGTGGGCATTTACATGGGGTATATGTATTTCAAGTTCTTTACTCTGTCTCCCTACTTTGGAAAATACGGGGTTCTTTATGCAAGCGGAGGAAGGATCATTGATGGCACGGCAGGTGTACTTTTTTCACTGCTTCCATGGAATGAGATGAAAACATGGCATATCATCACAATAGGCATCACGTCGGTGACCATAATGGCAGCAGCCATTGTGAGAAGCTATATTTTGTCGAGAGAATCTGAGAAGACGACGGAATCTGAGAAGGCCCGGGAATCAGGGAAGAGCAGGGAATCTGAGAAGTCCAGAGAGTCAGGGAAGAGTAAAGAATCAGAGAAGTCCAGGGAATCAGAGAAGGGCAGGGATTCAGACGAGGTGTCCGGTGCAGGAGATAAGGATATTCCGGGAGCTGCAGGTGTAAGAACAGTTAAGAATATCCCGGAGGATGAAGGCACAGCTGACAGGGGTATCCCGAAAACCGGAGATGCAGAAAACAGGGATATCTCAAAAGCTGTAGATGCAGAAGATAAAGATATCCCGGAAGCAACAGGATATGGATCAGTACAATACGTCACGGAAATCGAAAATAGTTCCGAGTCACGAATGGGTGTTCTTTCCAAAATCTCAGAACAGTACGGATTCACAGCAAGAGAACAGGATGTATTTGAAAAGCTTATCTTTACTGAGGACTCAGGACAGGAGATCGCCGATGCCCTGTTCATCTCAAGGCGTGTTCTGCAGCGGCATGTTGCTGCGATCTATGAAAAAACCGGAACCAAAAGCCGGGTAGGACTGTTCAGGATCTACCATAAGGCATCTATGGGTGAGTAAAGCTTGAAGATTTAAAATGATAGTTGTAGTCTATTTGTTGCATTAAATTGTATTTCTGTCGTATTGCAATCTGCATCACTTTAGCATATATTAATCAATGAAAGGTGGTGTTATGTTATGGCGATCAAAACTGCAAGTGTAAATTCCAGAATGAGAACAGATATAAAGCAACAGGCGGAAGAAATACTGGAACGCTTGGGCATCCCACGCTCTGTAGCTATGGATATGTATTACAGACAGATTATTGCCCACAATGGAATCCCTTTTTCGGTGACACTTCCAATAACTATACCGTCAAGAGAAGAGATGTCAAAAGGTGAATTTGACCGTATGATGGCAATAGGACTTAAACAAGCAATGGAGGATGATTCTTTTGATGTTGATGATGTCTTTTCTGAACTGGAGACATGATACATGAAAACATATAAGATTAAGATTACTCGTCAGGCGAGAGAACAGTTAAAAGCTATCAGGAAATATATTTCCGAAATACTTATGGCACCGGAGGCGGCAAAAAATACAATGGAATCAATAAAAAGGGAAATAAAGACCCTTGATAAAATGCCTGAACGTATCAAGCTGACAGATGAAGAGCCTTGGCGAAGTAATGGGATTCATCAAATGCATGTAAGAAATTACTATGTATATTTCTTTATTGATGAGGATAATAAAAGGGTTCAAGTGACCGCTGTTATATTTGTTTCGAGAGATCAAGCAAAGCAGCTTAGTTTGATGAAAATGGAATAAATATATTTTAAGGTGTCGTAATAAAGACTTATCAAAATAATATTTTTATTTAATTTAATTGTCATAGTGTAGAACAAAAACCAGTAGAGATTGGTGGGAATCCATCTACCTCTGCTGTTTTTTATGGTAAAAAAAGCAAGCAATATCAAGCTTTCTCGGCAAATGGCACACTTGTGACCTATATTTTTACACCCTTTTTTAGTAACATTTTCTTTATACATATTGAACGTTCTTACTCAAGAGAAAGGAGGCTTTGAGTGATTAAAAGAAATTTATTTAAGGCAGGGAGGAGCCTTGCCGTTATACTTGCTGCAACTTTGGTGATGAGCCAAGGGATAACGGCTTTGGCAGATGATGCGAGTTCAGGTGTTGAAGTAACGGTTAATGACACAGATTATACCAAAGATAATGATCATGTTTCTACATCGATTAATCCAATCAGCGACGGCGGCTTGACTGTTTCAAGTGTAGACGGTTCTGTTTATGATGATAATACTAAAAAAACCCCAGAAAATGATACCACAGCAAGTGTAACCGTTAGTGGAAGTGTTACCAATGACAGTGGTTCAGGAAGTGGTGGTTGGAATAAAAGTGCCGTTAATGCAACAGCAACTTCAGAGTCAAGTACAGGCTCGTCAGCGAAAACAGAAGTTACCGTAAATGGAGATGCGGTAGCCGGAAATATTAATGAAGCTGATAATAGCGATGCCGGAGTGAAAGCGGAATCTTATTCGAATGGCACGGAATCTCATGCCAAAACAGAGGTAACAGTAAACGGCAATGTAACGGCTAATGGAACCGAATCAACAACCGGTGTTAGAGTGGATTCTTCAACTTTAAAAAATGGTAGTACAACAGCGGCACAAGATAATGCTACACGTACAGCATCTACGGAGGTTAATGTTACAGGTAATGTAACTGCTACGTCGAATGGCGTCACTTCTAAAGGTATATATGCTACTTCTAGTGGCGAAGAAGCCTCTTCAAAGGTAAAAGTAGATGGTAACGTGACTTCGACATCTTCGGGACAAGCTGAAGGAATAAATGTTAATCAGCCCGGACAGGGTGGTAAAGTTGACATAGAAGTAGGCGGTAACGTAAGAGCAGATTCAAGCGGCTATGCCTTTGGTGTCAATGGTTCTGCCGGTGATGCGGATGTTAACATAAAGGTAGTCGGTGATGTGACGGCTAACGGTGAAAAAGGTAGTGAAGCGATCCAAATCATGGAGGGGAAATCCTTCAATGTTGAGGTAGGCGGAAGTGTTAAGCAGACTGGAACCGGGAAAATGGCGTTTGGCATTAATATCAGTGATAAAAGTTATAGTGGGCTAGACGTAACCCCTTCTATATCGGTAACTGTAGCCGAGGATGTTACTTCGGATGGCAGTGCCATAAATATATCTAAAGCTAAAGAAGAAAGCTCCATAGATGTAACCGTGGGCGGCACTGTTTCAGGAAAAGAGCATAATATTGTTCTCGAAAGCAATACAACTACAGATAATCTGAATATCACTGTATGGAAGGTTGATACAACTAAAAATGATAAAATAGTTGAAACCTTTGATTGGTCAAAGGAAGAAAAATATACAAGAAACACCGAAGCCGAGAAGAAGATCAACTATATCATAAAGGTAAGTGGCGATAAACAGATAAATCTGGACGGCACTACAAAAGTTAATGGGTATGATACCGCAAACGAAGGAAAGACAGTATATCTGAAGGTAGATATCCCGACAGGATATACAGCTGAGTTTAAGGATGTAAACGGAAACAGCAATTATAAGATCGTTCCAAACGGAGAAGGCGGTGCCTATCTTGTTGTTCCTCGCGGAGGCGGAGTTGAAGTAGGTGTTACTTTAAGGCAGATAAGCGGTCAGAGTACATCTGATGATAAGAATACAACCATCAGTCAGAGCACAGCAGGTGAAAGCAGAACCGAAAGCGGCGCATCTGACGGTGAGTACTGGTCACCGTCATCAAGCAATGACAGAGGCAATGCAAGTGCAGCTGCATTCGCTGGTTTTGAAGCAATACAGGGACTTCAGGTTCATTCAATGAGCTTTGGCGGAATGGACGTAGCACTGAATGTTGCTGACGTTCTCACACCGGTGGATAATTTAACAGCTATCAACAATTTCATTGCAGCAGGTGCAGGTAACCTCGGCACTAATAATATGATGGGAGCCGGAGTTGTAAGTTTCAACAGCATGTTCGTTAATTCTGTTTCGGATACCGTTGAGGTTCCCGTTGCAGCAAGCGTGGCAGCAGGCCAGTCCTACACTGTAATGTTCAGTGACGGAACAAGCGTGGTTGTGCCTTGCGCATTGAACGGCGTACTTAACATTCCATTCAACAAGGCTGCCGAAGGACTTACCTATATCATTTACGGACTTCAGATGGATCCGTCGATGTTCATAGGGATGCCAGCAACAAATGGCTGAAACTCACGAGGTCAACTCTCGCAGGTAGAAGCAGATACTACAGAATAGAAGCATTAGCATAGCTTAATGTTTTTATCTTATATACTCTTTTAAAAAAGGACGGTTTCGCAGGAAACCGTCCTTTTAAATTTCTGGGGCTTTACAGTCTTGCCGGCTCTCCGTCATTCTTCGGGAGCCTGAAGTACACGGTCACAAGCATGGTGCTGAAGGTTGCGGTTCCGCCGATCACATTTGAGATGGGTTCTGAGGCGAAGACTCCGCCCCCCTTGGTTCGCCAGTTGACAAGTAACCCATATACTAATATTCTTTGTTTCCGGGTTTCATTGCTGCTTGTTTTCCGGGTTGAATCAACCGCCCAAACGGGTGATCCCCGACTCTTTCAATGCCTTCAGGAATGACTCTCTGTTCAGTCCCGCGATGAGTTCCTCCGGGAAATGCACTTCCTCAAGAAGAAGCTTTGTCTTTTCGAAATGGCCGATGAGGTTTGATATATGTGCATCGGTTGCGATGGAAACCTTGCAGCCCTTCTCGGCACAGATTTCAAGAAGCTCTTTGCAGCGGCTTCTGGTTATGCTGTCTTCCGCCTCGCTTCCAAACTCAAAGCTGTGTTCATTAACCTCCAAAAGCTTATGGAGACTCTTAGCAGCGTCAACGATAGCCCTGAAATCCACATCCAGACCGCTTCTTCCGATATGTCCCAGGATAAATACCTTCTCATTCTGGAGCGCCTTAATATACATGTCCGTAAGCTGGGTTCTGCTTGCCCCTTTTGTAAATGCCTTTCCGTGTATGCTTGCGATTACATAATCCATTTTTCTGGTAACCAGCTCATACAGATTCGTGGGTCTTATGGGGTCTCCGACGATATTTTTGTCGACGCTGATGTCTTGTCCGAACAGTCCTCCCTGAAGATTCACTATATCTACCTCGCAGCCTGAGAGAAGTGTCACGCCCATCCATTCCTTTGGCCAGATGGTTGGAGAAGTTGCAAGGTACTGATAGTTTTTGAGATTAGTATATTCCGGCCAGAGCATTTCCGAAAAATGGTCTGTGGATGCCAGCAGCTCCATTCCGTTTTCTTTGGCCTCTATAACATTTTCCTTTATGGTTGAGTAGGCATGCCTGCTGTATAAAGTATGTGTATGTGTGTCACATTTTATATCGTACATAGTTTACCCCCTGAATCAAAAGATATAACAAACATATAACACGGACCGGCAAAACAGCCCGATTTTATGTTACTATTCTGACTTTGTGGCAAAAGCCGCTTATTACTGGTAGAATATGCTTGAAATCATAACACAGATATAATATTTTTTTAAGGCACATAATGACCAAATCATTCGGGTTTAAAGAGGTATAATTCGGGCAACCGGAAGTTAAAATATATGAAATGGAGATCAATATGTCAGAATCTTTGGTTTCAAACGGAAAAATAGTTTTAAAAAAGGGTGAAGGCCGCACCATCAAGGCGGGCGGAGCCTGGATTTTTGATAATGAAATCGACCGGTATGAAGGTGAATATGAAAACGGAGATATCATCACCGTTTCCGACTTTGACGGCTTCTTCATGGGCTACGGTTTTATAAATCACAATTCCAAAATAAGAGTCAGGATGCTTTCAAGATGGAGAAAGGAACCCATCGACAGAGAGTTTCTCCGGGAGAGAGTGAAGAATGCCTGGGACTACAGAAAGACCGTGGTTGATACAAGTTCCTGCAGAGTCATCTTCGGTGAGGCTGACTGGCTTCCGGGACTCACAGTTGATAAATACGAAGATGTGCTGGTGGTTGAGTCATTGGCACTTGGAATCGACAGACTTAAGGAGATGATACTTGAGGATCTGGTTGAGATTTTGAAGGAAGACGGCATTAACATAAGAGGAATCTATGAGAGGTCAGATGCCCCGGTCAGAAAGAAAGAGGGCATGGAGCCGCACAAGGGGTTCATCGGGCCTGAGTTCGATACTGATGTTCTCATCACAGAGAATGGCGTTAAGTATATGGTGGACGTTGTAAACGGTCAGAAAACCGGATTTTTCCTCGACCAGAAGTACAACCGTCTCTCTATCCACAAGCTCTGCAAGGGCAAGAAGGTGCTGGACTGCTTCACCCATATGGGAACCTTCGCGCTCAACGCCGGAATCGCAGGAGCAGCTTCTGTCGAGGGTCTGGATATATCTGAGCTTGCGGTGCAGCAGGCTACCGCCAATGCTGAGAGAAACGGTCTTTCCGATACGGTTCACTTCCGCGTGGCTGACGTGCTGGATGAACTTCCGAAGCTTAACAAAGCCGGGGAGAAGTACGACGTGGTGATCCTTGACCCGCCGGCATTTACAAAATCAAGAGAAGCTACAAAGGCAGCTATCCGCGGCTACCGCGAGATAAACATGCAGGGAATCAAGCTTGTTAAAGACGGTGGTTACCTTGCAACCTGCAGCTGCAGCCACTTCATGACTCCTGAGCTTTTCACCAAGACCATTGCCGAGGCAGCCAACTCCGTTCACCGCCGCCTCCGTCAGGTGGAGTACCGCACCCAGTGCTCAGACCACCCGATCCTTTGGGCAAAGGATGAAAACAGCTACTATCTTAAGTTCTACATCTTCCAGGTTTGTGATGAGAAGTAATTTAAAAAGGTTACACAGAAACCAGTGGGGACGGTTCTCTCCGGAGAGAACCGTCCCCACTGGTTTACCCAAGAAATTACCCAAGAAATTACAAAAGTAAACCCTGTTACATTACGATAAAGGACTCTCAAAGCTTCATTTTTCGATTCAAGTCTCACATTTCTCCGATTCAAAACCTGATATTTCTCCGACTGAAAACCTAATATTTCTCCGACCAAAAGTCTCACATTTCTCCGATTCAAAATTGATTTTTTCTCCGATTTAAAGTAAAATTTTGAGGAAGGAGAAGCGAAACAAATGAAAAAAAGACCGTATATAAACAGGCTATTTGACGGAATTTTGGAGTTTGCCCTTAAGAGTAAAGGTGCAGTCGTGATTGTCGGTCCAAAATGGTGTGGAAAGTCTACTACAGCAAACAGATATGCGAAGACAGTAATAGACCTGATGCCTCTTGAATCAAGGCATGAATTTATTGAATTGGCTGAGATATCTCCGTCCAATTTTTTAAACTATGGACCTAAGCCTCTGCTGATTGACGAATGGCAACATGTGGCATTTATCTGGGATCAGGTAAAGTACGAAGTCGATAAAACAGGTGAATTTGGACAGTACATTCTGACAGGAAGCGTTACTGACAAAACCAGATCTGATATGGATGACGAGAGCAGCAGACATACGGGTAATGGCAGGATCATTCGAAAGATGATGAGGACTATGTCTCTTTTTGAAACCGGTGACAGCAACGGTACAGTATCACTTATTGATCTGAAGAACGGTAAATTCTCAAAGGCAATGTCAAATAAGGATATAAATGACTACGCTTACTACATATGCCGTGGAGGGTGGCCGATTGCCATTAATAAAGACAGGGATGTGTCGCTGGCACAGGCAAGGGATTATTACGAAGTAGTTGTAACTGATGACATTTTTTCGCTTAAAGATATTCCCCTCAAAAGAGATGAGCAAAAAGCAAGGAAGCTGATGCGTTCCTATGCCAGAAACGTTTCTATCGCTGCAACAGATACGACGCTTCGTGATGATTGTGCAGGAGGCGACGAAACCTTTGATAAAGATGTTTTTGCAAAGTACCTGAATGCACTTCGCAACCTGTATGTTATAGAAGAGCTCCCTGCCTGGAATCCCAATCTTAGAAGCCGAACTGCTATTAGGACAAGGGAAACCAGACATTTTACTGATCCATCTATAGGTGCGGCGGCACTTGGAATAACGCCTGAAGGTATATTTAAGGACATAACAACATTTGGTCTTTTGTTCGAATCATTGGTAGTACATGATCTCAGGGTATATGCGGATACTATAGGGGCAAGGGTCTATAAATACAGAGATTCCAAAAAAAGAGAAGCCGATGCAGTCATACAGTTTAATGATGGTACATGGGCTTTAGTAGAGGTAAAGCTTGGCGGCGAAAAAGATATACTTCAGGCCTCAGAGAACCTTATAAAAATAGCTGAAGATATCGACTGGCAGAAGTCAGGAAAGCCGGCATTTTTGATGGTAGTAACAAAAAATAAGGTTGCTTATCAAATGGAAAACGGAGTTTATGTAGTGCCCTTGTGCTGCCTGAAAAACTGATTAAGAGGACCCGAAAGGATAATGAAAATATGAGAAAAGAAGCGACAACGAAGGAGTGGAAGAAGCTGTATGATCTTGCGGAAAAGTATGTCGAGATGAAACCATGGGAAGTGTTGGATAATGAAGAAATGGTTTGTGTAAACTTTTCCGAGGAAGACCGTGGATATTTTACCATTATGGGAAACGGTGGGATGGAATATGGTTTTGGATTGTACTTTGGAGACATTGCTTTCAGGGAAATGCAAATGCAGATACACAGTCATAGCGGAGACGATTACATGATGTATATGCAAAACTGCATTGTAATGTTCATGGATCGTAAGGAAGTTATTCCTCCGGAGCAAATGGAAGTCATCAAAAAACTTGGACGAAATTATGGCAAAGGAAGAAAATGGATTTATTTTGAGAACCACGCCAGAGGATACTGTCCATACATACCTGATCAGCAGGATGTTATAAATACAACCCGGTATCTGGAAAAACTGATCGAAGCATTACCACAGATAGAAGCTTTAAAACCTCGGGGGATGCATTTGATGGGGCATGGATTTATGCATAAATCAGAACAGTCAGAATGGAAGACTGATATGATTGTGTGGAACCAGAACGAACTTCGTAAATTACCTGTTGTTGTACCAAATGATGCTCTGAAGAATGAATCCGCAAAATGGAAGAAATTGAAAAGTTTATGGGAAGTGGATATTACTCACATGAATTCTATGGTAGAGGATGAGAAATACGACAGACCTTTATTCCCTCACCTTTTATTTGTTTTGGACCATAGTACCGGAATGGTGATTTATCAGCAAATGCTTGAGCCCTCAGATGATCATTTGGCAGTATGCAGTTATCTTACCAATTTGATGAATGAGCACGGAATACCTAAGAAGATTCTTGTATCCGGAGATATCATGGAAGAGTTACTGTCTGTTCTCGAGAGTGAGGTTGGAGTACCGGTTGAGATCGCCAAAAAGAGTCATATAAATGATTTCAAAAGGGGACTGCAGAGGGATATGGGTAGAATGGGTCCCGAGGCGGATGGAAGTATGCTTAGAGCAATAGGCCTCAAGGATGAGGAAATTTCTGCACTTATGAAAATGGCCGGAGTGAAAACTGAAGAAGAATTGGTAGATATTCTGGGTAAAAATTTAAGAAATGAATATGGTAATGATTTCGGAGGTATGTATCTGGGTGGGCCTGAAGACGATGATCTGCCTGATCTTGATGATTATTATGATGAAGGTGATTATGAACCCGTATGGCAGGAGCCTAAAAATATGCGGGAAAGAATCAAATTGATCAATGAGTTCTTTGAAATCACAGAAAAATACTACGAAGATGACTATATGGACGAAGATGGATTTGATGATGACTTTGACGATGACCTGGCGCCGGGCATGATAGATGCGGAATGGTGCGAGGACTGGACGAAAGCATTAGGACAATGCACCAAAGATAAGCTGACTGAAATGGCAAAGAAACTGGGAGTTTCTTCCGGAAAGAATAAATCAGATAGTGCTGCCCTGGTGTCACAGGCACTTTTAGAAAAGCCCTCAAGGGTAAAGGAACTGCTTTCCGATGAAGAAATAGCCTTGATCAAGCGTTTGCGCCAGATGGTAAGCAAGAAGGAAAGTGTAATGTCAGATGGGTTCCCGTTTTCCAAAGAAACACTGATTTCACTGGCTGAGAAAGGAATTGCAGATATCAAATACGGACATGATTTCATGGAAATCTATCTGACGGTAAGGATTCCGAAACAGCTTAAAGGACAGAGGCTGTAGAATCTGGTTCATAACAAAAACATAGTAAAATCCTTGTGGCTGTGCCAAAAGGCATAGCCATTTTTTTGAGCCAAATATATTGACAGAGTTCAAAATAATAATTCTAAACAATGGATTCTGTCTGAGAAATCGCCCAAGAAATCACCCAAGAAATATTAAAACCAGCTCACGTAAATGGATCAAATCCACTTACGCGGGCTGGTTTATTCTTTCGGAAAAGAATTCCGGATATTACTGACACCTGAAATGTAGTCCATGGATACATCATAAAATTGGGCGAGCAGAATCAATCGCTCGACCGGAATTCTGGAACGATAGTCTTTTTCATATTCATTGTAAGTTTGCTGGCTGATGCCAAGCTCATGGGCAATAGCCTTCATAGGGAGATTTTTTTCCTCCCTGAGTTCTCTGATTCGCTCGTAATATTTCATAAATGTTTCATGGAATTCTCCTCGGAACATCATATAAACATTTTAAACCCGCGGTTGATTTTACTGGAATATCCAGTAAAATATATATCATATTCGTTTATTATCGTGTTTGGTTTACTTGATTTTAGGAGCCAATTAGATCTGCATCTGTATGTCAGAGATAAATGGCGAAAAACATGCATTTATAGAGGAGACCGAACTTATGACATGTGAATGTCTGAGATAAATGACGAAAGCAAGAGTATATAGTAGGAGAATAGAATAATGGGAACATGTAACGACGATGAGGTTGTGATCGATCTGCTGGACATGCTGGCTTATTTTTTCCAAAAATGGAAATTTTTGCTGGCAGGTCTTGTTTTTGGTGTACTTTTGATAGGAGTACCGCTCACCTACAGGCAGTACAGGCAGATTCAGAACAAATATGCTGATACAACGCTGGATGCCATACAGGAAGACATGACCAAAGGAGAAATCGAAACAGTCAACCAGCTATATAATCGTTATAAGACCTTTAGGAAAAGGATAATTAATAATCAGTATTATATGGATCATTCCATTCTGATGAAGATGGATCCAAATAATGTCTCAAACTATTCTGTGAAGTATGTATTTGAAGCGGATCAGCGGACAGCGGTGGATTATTTTAATTCTTTTTCGCTTAACCTGGATGAATATAACGAGATTGCCCGCATACTTGGTAATGATGCCGATCCGAGATTTGCATATGAAGTATTGGGAATTCAGTGTACTGCAGCAGCTGATGACAAGATTATCGATGCGGATATGCCTGATAAGATAATTGTCAATGGAGATATTTCAAATAAATACCGTGGACTTGTAAAACTCAGTATCAAGGCAAGCAACAGGGATAAGTGTGAAAAAATAGCTGAGATTGTTGACAATGCATTCTCAAAGGCTGTGACAGAGTTAACGGATATCGGTGTTACAGTAAAGCTGACCCAGTCAGGAGTGAACTATACAGAGAGTGTAGATACGGGACTGGTGGAGCAGCAACAGTCAAGGATGGCGATGGGAAGTGAACTTGTTGCCAGCTATAATGCATTTGAAAAAGATAATAAGTCCTCCCTTAACAGCCAGGAGCAGAAACTGTTTGAATACATGATCCATCATGATGATTTCGTTACACAGAGACCCAGCTGGAAGAAATATGTTGTTGTCGGTGGATTTGCCGGAGCATTTGCTGTAGCAGTAGTTTTATGTCTCATGTATTTGTTTGCAGGTGATTTTAAGACGGTTGAAGATGTTTCAAGATTCACCGGAATAAAGCTGGTCGGATGCATTTACAAGAAAGAAAAACCCTTTAAAGGATTAGATAAACTGTTTCTCGGAATTGCCAAAAGCATCAAACTACGAGGACATGCTGAGCAGCAGGATGAAGAGGCTGCGGCGGTAACTGTAACAAGGATATCAGAGTACTGTAAGCAAAAGAACATTGATCACATTTTTATTGCCAGAGATGATTCATCCGATTATTCAAAAACCATAACTGACCGGATGGTTAATGATTTAAAAACCCGGATTTCAGATGTTAAGGCAGGTGACCCTTTAAAATCACCTGAAGATCTTAAGAAATTACATTCTTCTGATATGGTTGTGAGAATGATCACATTAGATAAGGCACGTAAGCTTGCACTGAAAGAACTTCAGGAAATGTGCGGAGAAGTAAGCATTCCTATATTTGGAGATGTAGTGATCATCAATTCATAAAATCAAAAAGCTCGTGTAGGCAGATTATGACCTACACGGGCTTTTTTACTTCGGCAAAATAAACACTTCTCCAATTGCGCATTTCTCCGACTGAAACCCTCACATTTCTCCGATTCAAACTCTCATATTTCTCCGACTGAAACCCTCACATTTCTCCGATTCAAACTCTCATATTTCTCCGACTGAAACCTTTACATTTCTTCGATTCATAACCTAATAGTTCTCCGATTTAACATTGGATTCTAGCCTATAGCCTCGCCTCTTCCCCATCCTGCTTCGGCAGCCTGAAGTACACTGTCACCAGCATCGTTGTGAAAGCGGCGGTTCCGCCGATTATGTTTGAGATCGGCTCGGCAGCGAAGACACCGTCGACACCCATGTAAAGCGGAAGTATCAGAGTAAGCGGCAGGATGATTATGATCTTCCTGAGAGTTGAGAAGAATATAGCCTTCTTCGACTGGCCAAGAGCTGAGAACACTGACTGTCCGCAGAACTGTCCCATCTGAAAGATGAAGGCCAGAAGGTAAAGCCTGAGGCAATGAGTTCCCACGGTGATGGTCTCCATATCCGGCGTGAAAATGCGGATAAAGAAAGTCGGAAAGATAAGTATAAGTATCCATACAAGTCCGCCGTAACTGCTTGCGGCAGCAGACGCAAAGACGATGCCCTGCTTTAAACGCTTGTATTTTCTCGCTCCGTAATTGAACCCAAGCACAGGCTGTGAAGCGTGAGTGATGGCAGTTCCGGGAAGCGAAATAAAGTCTCTTATGGAATTAATGATTGCAAAGATGCCAATGTATAAATCTCCGCCGTAGTCACGAAGCATGATGTTGCAGGCTGCCTGAGTTACTGTATTGGTGGATTTCATCAAAAAATTGGCCAGACCCAGTGTGGCGATCTCACGGGCTATCCCGCTGTTGAAACGTATCTCTGAAAGCTTAAGTCTGAACAAAGCTTTCTCTGAAATCAGAAATCGTACAACCCATACAGCGCTTACTATCTGAGAAATGACAGTTGCTATTGCGGCTCCAACCACACCCCAGTTTAAAACAAACATTAAAATCGGATCCAGAATGATGTTCAGTATGGCACCTATGGCTGTGGTTATCATACCGATTCTCGGGAAGCCCTGGGCACTGATGTAGTAATTAAGTCCGGATCCCGTCATGAAGAAGACGGTTCCCAGGATGTAGATAGTAAAGTAGCTTTTTGCATATGTATAGGTGGCATCACTGGCTCCCAGGGCATAAAGCATTGGCCTCATAAAAATAAGAGCCAGTACAGTCATGACTAGGGATGTCACGATAAGAAGAAATGCACTTTCGCTCATTATGCTGTGAGCCCTGTTTTCATCACCTTTTCCTCTGGCTATGGAAAAGAGGGGTGTTCCGCCGATGCCGAACCAGTCGGTGAAGGCGGTGATCAGCGTTATGATCGGGAAGCAGACACCGACTCCCGTCAGGGCAAGACCGTTTGATCCCGGAAGGTGCCCGATATATATACGATCGACTATATTGTAAAGGAGCTGTATGATCTGAGCCACCAGAAGCGGGATGGACTGAGCCATGATGGCTTTAATGACAGACCCCTTTGAAAAATCCGTAGCGGTTGATGCCAAGGTGAAACCTCCTGAAGATGTGGTAAATATCAGTAAAAAATATATAGTATTTGTTTTTCAGTGTATCACCGTATTTCGATATGGTAAAATAGCTATTATTGATGCTCGGTATAGTATTGTCTGCAGCATGGTGTGAATGCGTAACATTAAATCGGGTATAAGTGAATAATGTTTAAAATGTGAATATACACGTCCGCATATCACTGCGGAGGAAACGGAGAATATGTCATGAAAAAAATGATTTCCTGGAATGTTAACGGCCTTCGTGCCGTTATGGGCAAGAACTTTATGGAAGACTTTCAAAAACTTGATGCCGATATCTTCTGTCTTCAGGAGACGAAGCTTCAGGCCGGACAGATAGATCTGGACCTCCCGGGATATCACCAGTACTGGAACTATGCTGAGAAAAAGGGATATTCCGGCACAGCTCTTTTCACTAAAGAGGAGCCTCTGAATGTGACCTACGGCATGGGGATTCCGGAGCATGATATGGAAGGCCGTGTCATAACGGCAGAGTTTCCGGACTATTATGTTCTTACTGTTTACGTTCCCAACTCCCAGGGTGAACTCAAGAGGCTTCCCTACAGAATGGAGTGGGAGGACGCCTGGAGAAATTATATCAGCGAGCTCGATAAGAAGAAGCCGGTCATCTATTGCGGAGATCTCAATGTTGCCCACGAGGAAATAGACATTAAAAACCCGTCAACAAATCATCACAATGCAGGCTTCACAGATGAAGAGCGCGCCAAGTTCTCGAGACTCCTGGCAGCAGGCTTTGTTGACAGTTTCCGTATGCTTCATCCGGACGCCGTAGACGAGTACAGCTGGTGGTCCTACCGCATGAAGGCAAGAGAAAGAAATGTAGGCTGGCGTATAGACTACTTTGTGGTATCCGAAAAGCTGAAGGACAGGATTAAAGATGCAAGCATTCATCAGGAGATAATGGGATCGGATCATTGCCCGATAGAGCTCTGCATTGAATGATCATACAAATGATCTAAAATTCGATAGTGCTGATGAAATAGATTTAAGAATAAAGTATTAAAGGACTTTTCTCAAAAAAAGCCCGCGCTTGCGGTGCAGCAGGCTACTGCCAATGCTGAGAGAAACGGTCTTTTCGATACGGTTCATTTCCGCGTGGCCGACGTGCTTGATGACCTTCCGAAGCTCAATAAGGCGGGTGAGAAGTACGATGTGGTGATCCTTGATCCGCCGGCATTCACCAAATCAAGAGAAGCAACGAAGGCAGCTATCCGTGGCTACCGTGAGATAAATATGCAGGGAATCAAGCTCGTTAAGGACGGTGCTTACCTCGCAACCTGCAGCTGTAGTCATTTCATGACCCCTGAGCTTTTCACAAAAACCATTGCCGAGGCAGCCAATTCAGTTCACCGCCGTCTCCGTCAGGTGGAGTACCGCACCCAGTGCTCAGACCACCCGATCCTCTGGGCGAAGGACGAGAACAGCTACTATTTGAAGTTCTACATTTTCCAGGTGTGTGATGAGAAATAGGGTTCGGAAACGTTGAAAAATATTGATTTTACAGGTTATTCATAATGAAAAGCCGTCGTGCTTTTGGATTATATCCATCAGCACGACGGCTTCTTTACTATGGATTTGGATTTTTGTTTTAGCTACATACTCATCCATAATCAGGATAATAAATTTTTACTATTTTACCTTAGACAGCAGTTCTTCCTGTATTTCTTTGACTAAATCAATCGGATATGCACAGAAATCCGCAATCTCTTCGGGGGTTTTTCCTCTGCGAAGCATATCGGCAATGTGATTCCGTTCATACTTCTTTTCGCCTTTCTTTTCGCCTTGTCTAAATCCGTCTTTAAACCATATATCCTGTCTGAGTTCTATTATCTGTCCGCCCAAGAGTGTCACCATCCTTCCCTTTAAATCTGGATCAAGTTTTCGTGTTACATAATTAAGTACGATCCTTGAAAGCTCTGCAAGGTTACGGGTATCGTCTTCTGACAGTAACTTGTTCTCACAGGCTTTTAAAAATCTGTCATAACAATTTTTAAGCTCTGAATATATTCTATCATACTCGGCTTTGTTGGAAGCTTTAATTTTTTCGATTCGTTTTTTTGATAATTTTTTAGATGGTTTTCTGGATATTCTTTTAAGACGATTTTCAAATCTGATTGAATAGAATGGAATCAGGAAGAACAGATCATTACTGAAGATGTCGTCGGCTGAGAAAGCCTGGATGTTCATTACCGGAACCGGCATGACTATTTCCTGATCGGAATAACGATAGATTATTTCTTTCCGGGAAAACTTCGGTGAAATTGAGGGAGTTCTTAGGTTTATCAGTCCCGAACTCGGAAGTTCTACAAGAATGGAGCTCTTTGAATCAGTTAGTCTGGCATTGTCGATAGCTATACGCAGGTTATATTCAACGAGGCGGAAGAGGATGCTCCCGTCCTGGGTGGACTGGCATTCGATATGATAGTATTTTCCTCCGATTTTGAAGCAGCTGTCAGTGTATCTTTTGGAAATAGGTGTTTTTTTGTCACCATCTTTTATGAGATAGCGTTCATTGGCTATCCTTTCGATTTCTTTCAGGTCAACGAGTTCGGCCTTGACATGGAACATCTGCTCTATAACGGCGACCATTAAATGCCCTGCTTTTTGAGTAGCTGTCTTAAAGACGGAATCAAAGAGCATACCGGGTGAATTATCTGTTTCATCATTGGGCATGTATTGTTTTGTTACCTCCGTAATTACTTGATTATGCATGTAGATGATAACAGATAATTCACAGATTGCATATGCTCTAAAAAACGACCATATTAATCATTGACTCTGATTTGAAAAAACACGATTAGGGTCATAAAGACTTGCTGGAATCAATGACTCAAAATAGAGATGTTTGGAATGGAGTCATATAAACTGGTTAAAGCTATTGACTCAAAAATGAAAAAACACGATTAGGGTCATAAAGACTTGCCGAAATCATTGACTCAAAAATGAAATTTCTTGATTTGAGTCATTTTGACTGCGTAGATCAATGACCTAAATTAGACATGTTACGTTATGAGTCATATAGGTGCACTTAATTAAATGACTTATTAAGAAGAATATGTGTATGTGGTCAATCCGCAGAGGTTATTTTGGGGGTGTGGGATGGTTTTTGTTTTACCGACTGATTATTTCACCTGCTTATAAGTAACAGTTCAACTGTGCCCTCCGACTCGAGCCTACATATAAACGGAAAAATATTCTATTTGATATTTTTATGTGATATACTTATTCCAACTATACATAAATGTATTTATCCTATCCCTTATGTGTACCAACGGGGAACAAAAGTAAGGAAAAAATGTTTGGATTAAGAAAAGAAAACAACATATATATATTTGAGGCTGTTGTTCATACCGAGCAGCTGTTCCTCAATCTATATGACGGTAACAGAAAGGTTCGACAGATAGCCTTTGATCCTTACCGGCGCATAGGTGATGTGTGGAAGCTTGAGATTTCGGAAGATATCTCAGGCTACAGCTATTGCTATGAAGCGGACGGAAATGTTTTTACCGATCCCAACGGAACGGTATTTGAAGGAAGGAAAAGATTCGGTTATCTAAAGGATGGCACCAGGATACTGAAAACCCCTGTGGGGGAGGCGGTGGCCATGCCTGAGATCAGCGAGGAGTGGATGAAGGACAGACCTTTAGAAACTCCCTATGACGAAACCATCATTTATCGTCTTCATGTAAGAGGATTCACGGAGCACAGCTCCTCCGGACTCAAAAACGATGTCCGGGGCACATTCCAGGGCATCATAGAAAAGATACCGTATCTTAAATCCCTGGGAGTAACTGCGGTGGAGCTCATGCCGGCCTACGAATTTAACGAGGTCATGCTCCCGGACTACGGCAGCAAGAATCCCTATCAGACAGAGGTTAAGCCTACAGGCCGCATAAACTATTGGGGCTTCACCAAAGACGCCATGCAGCTGGCACCTAAATCAAGCTTTACCTCAGATCACAAAAATCCTAGAAACGAATTTCGAAAAATGGTGTATGAACTGCACCGGAACAATATAGAAGTAATCGTCGACCTGTATTTCACCTACGAGACATTACCGGACTACATAACCACGGTGATGAGGTACTGGCGCATCAACTATCACGTGGACGGCATCCATATGATAGGTTCCGCCCCATACAGCGTCATCGCCCGTGATCCGTATCTCAGCAGATTCAAGATCTGGGCCGACAGCTGGGAGGATCCGAACCGCGGAAATGACAGATACGGAGCCTACCGCCATGCGACCACGAAATATCTTGCTGATTACAATGACGGCTTCCAGAATGACATGCGCCGCATCCTGAAGGGAGACGAGAGCATGCTGCAGGCCCTTATGAACAGGATCAGATACAATCCTGAAGAGCGGGCAAACATCCAGTATATGGCCAATGTCTCCGGCATGAGCCTTTATGATGTCCTGAGCTATGATAGAAAGCATAACGAAGGAAATCATGAGGACAACCGTGACGGCACCAACATGAACTTCTCCTGGAACTGTGGAGAGGAAGGTCAGACAAGAAAGAAATCCATCAAGCAGCTTAGAAGGAAGATGTGGAGGAATGCTTACCTCCTCCTCATGCTCAGCCAGGGAACTCCCCTTATAAACTCAGGTGATGAGTGCGGGCAGACGAGACTTGGCAATAACAATGCCTACTGCCAGGACAACAACATTAACTGGCTTGACTGGCGGCTTCTTGATAAGAACAAAGAGCTTTACGAGTTCGCAAAATACATGATCGCCTTCAGGAAAAATCACAAGGTATTCCATCAGAGCCAGGCGCTAAGGATGCTGGACTACCGTTCCGTAGGCATCCCGGATTTAAGCTTCCACGGCGAGAATGCCTGGAGGCCGGAGATGGAAAACTTCAGGCGTCAGCTCGGAGCCATGTATGCCGGTGAGTATGCGGATGATGACACCTTCCTGGTGCTTTACAATTTCCACTGGGAGAAACATGACTTCATGCCGCCGCATGCTCCTGTAGGCAAGAAGTGGGCAGTAGCCATAGATACTTCAAAGGATGACATTAACGGCATCTACCCTGAGGGGCAGGAGCCGGAGTTGGATATCTCGGATATCATAGTTGAGCCGAGAACCATAGTGGTTCTTAAAGCTGTAAAGGATAAGAGCTATAAGCCGAAGAGGAAGAGAGCAGTCCGGAAGAAAAAGGACGTGACTGACAACGGAAAAACAGCTGAAGGCAGCACGGAACCCCCGGAGCAGGAATCAAAAGCTGAAGGCAGACCGGAAACTCCGGAGCAGGAATCAAAAGCTGAGGGCAGACCGGAAACTCCGGAGAAGGAATCAAAAGCTGAGGGCAGCCCTAAAACTCCGGTGAAGAAGTCAAAAGCTGATACAGATGCCGCGGCATCTTCAGAAGATACAATTAGTACAGAGAAAAAGAATGACGCAATAGAAGGCGCTTCTGAGAAGAAACGCTAAGGAGGAGAGGAACTCATGACCGAAAAATTATATGACGTAATGAATTGGGCAGATGTAGAAGATGTAACTTATGCGGAAACAGCAGATCCCAAAAACATTCTTGGAGCACATGTTGTTCCCGAGGGACTTTTAATTCAGGCTTTTGTTCCTACGGCAAAAGACATTGAAGTTAAGATTCAGGGAGACAGGGTTTACCAGATGGAGCTTGCGGATGAGGAAGGCTTCTATGCAGTGCTGGTTCCCATGAAAAAGAAGTGGGAGAAGGAACTCCCCAAGTACTCCTATATCATTACTTATGATAATGACACCACCACCGAGTCTGAGGATCCCTATTCCTTCGCTTCCATCTATACCGAAGAGGATATCAAGAAGTATCAGGCCGGAATCTGGTATAACATCTATGAAAAAATGGGAGCACACCCCATCACCATCGACGGAGTAAAGGGCGTAGTATTTTCAGTTTGGGCGCCTAATGCAGAGCGCGTGTCGGTTGTCGGAGACTTCAACCTCTGGGACGGACGACGCAACATGATGCAGAGACTGGGAACCTCAGGTGTATTTGAGACCTTCATTCCTCAGCTCACTCCCGGAACAGTTTATAAGTATGAGATCAAGTGCCGCCACAAGGAGCCTTTCCTGAAGACTGACCCTTATGCAAACGCAATGGAGATGCGTCCGGGTAATGCTTCCGTTGTAGCAGATCTTGAGAAATTTACCTGGACAGATAAGGCCTGGGAGGACAGGAAGCTTGAGCTCAAGACTTCCGGAATTAAAGAGCTGCCTATGAGCGTTTATGAGGTTCACCTCGGATCCTTCGCCCGTAAGCAGATAATGATAAATGAAGACGGAACCGAGGTTCCCGGTTCAGAATTCTATAACTACAGAGAGCTTGCAAAGAAGCTTGCCCAGTACGTAAAGAAGCAGGGCTACACACATGTGGAGCTGATGCCTATCATGGAGCATCCTCTGGATGCAAGCTGGGGATATCAGGTATCAGGCTACTACGCACCGACAAGCCGTTACGGAACACCCGAAGACTTCATGTTCCTTGTGAACCATCTTCACAATGAGGGAATCGGTGTCATCCTTGACTGGGTTCCTGCCCACTTCCTGAGAGACACCTGGGGACTTGCCCAGTTTGACGGAACAGGACTCTATGAGAATCCGGATCCCGTACTTGCAAGCCACCCGCACTGGGGAACATTAACATTTAACTATCGTAAGAATGAGGTTTCAAACTTCCTTATCGGAAGTGCCATGTACTGGGCAGACAAGTATCACGTAGACGGACTCCGTATGGATGCCGTTGCGTCAATGCTTTACCTTGACTACGGACGTCAGGGACAGGGAGCTCCGAGAAATATCTACGGCGGAAATGAGAACCTGGATTCCGTAGAGTTCCTTAAGCACCTGAACTCTCAGTTCCATAAGAGATTCCCGGGAACACTTCTTATCGCCGAAGAGTCAACGGCATGGCCTAACATCACAAGCTCTGTTAAGGATGAAGGACTTGGCTTCGACCTCAAGTGGAATATGGGCTGGATGAATGATTTCCTTGGATACATGGAGACAGACCCGTTCTTCCGTAAGGGAAGCTACAACCAGCTTACCTTCTCAATGCTTTATAACTACTCTGAGGACTTCATGCTTGTGTTCTCACATGATGAGGTTGTTCACGGAAAGCGTTCACTTCTCGGAAAGATGCCGGGACAGACCTTTGAAGAGAAGGCAAGAAACCTCCGTACCGCTTACGGCTACTTCTGGACACATCCCGGAAAGAAGCTTCTCTTCATGGGACAGGATTTCGGCCAGTATGATGAGTGGTCCGAGAATCAGGAGCTGGAGTGGAACCTTCTGGAGTATCCGGTTCATAAGGAGACCCAGGACTTTGTTAAGGACCTCAATGCCATCTACAAGGCACAGCCTGCATTATGGCAGCTTGACTACTATCCGGACGGCTTTGAGTGGATCAACTGCAGCTACAGCGATCTTTCCATGGTGATGTTCATCAGAAAGACCGATAAGCCGGGTGAGACCATCCTTGTAGTTACAAACTTTGATAATGTTGCCCATCCGAAGTTCAGAGTGGGTGTTCCGTTTATGTGTAATGCCAAGGCCCTGATCTCAACAGATGATGAGAAGTACGGCGGCTTCGGTATGGTTAAGCATACACAGATAAAGGCAAAGAGAATTCTCTGGGATGACAGAGATTTTGCCGTAGACCTCGACATCCCGTCCATGTCTACAACCGTTTATCAGCTCACTCCTTGTGCGGAAGCAGCTGAAAAGGCTCCTGCAAAGAAGGCTGCAGAAAAGAAGAGCACCTCAAAGAAGTCTTCAAAGAAAGAGGATACCGAAGAAAAGCTGGCTGCAAAGAAGACAGCAGCTGCCGATGTTGAGGTTGTAAATCTTACGGACGCAAAGAAGCCGGCTGCAAAAAGGACAACTGCCGGAAAAAGTAAAAGTACGACAAAAACCACAGCAGGCAAAGCAAAAACGGACAGCAAGCTGACAGCAAAAAAGCCGGCGGCAAGCAAAGCTTCAAAGCAGGCCTCAGGTGCAGCAAGACGCCGTAAGGGATAAGTAATAATTAAAACTTTATAAAGATTTGGACTTGTGCCGAAATATAAATGAAGGGTATGGAAGCATGGGCTAAATTTTACAGCTTGTGAATAAAAGACCCATGGGCACCGGAAAGCCGGAGCCTATGGGCCTTTGAAGAATTACCTGTGTATGGAGATATCCCGGTTTCACCGGGCTAAGGTCTGTCATAACGGCAGGGGAGAAGCACATACTCGATAATAGGAGAATGGTCAATGAAAAAAGCAGGCGTGTTGATGCCGGTATTTTCCTTTCCCGGAAAATACGGCATAGGAACATTGGGGAAAGAAGCGTACAGTTTTATCGATGTTTTGAGGGATACCGGAAATAAGATCTGGCAGGTGCTTCCCATGGGACCAACCGGTTTCGGGGATTCACCCTACCAGTCGTTCTCAGCATTCGCAGGAAATCCTTACTTTGTGGATCTGGAGGCTCTTATAGAGGAAGGTCTTCTCACTGAAGAAGATCTGGAGGATCCGGAGGAGTTCGATTTCGGTGACGGCGAAGCCATGGCACTTCTAAAAAATCTCTGGCAGAAAAAAGCCTGGGAGGGGGACGAAAAGGCAAGGAATCTGCTGTCCACTCTGAACCAGGGTACCGACAAGTACGAGGAAGAGGACAGCCCCTTCAAGGTAAATTACGGCAAGATCTACGTCAGTAAATTCAAAGCTCTGAAGCTTGCTTTTGATAACTACAAAAAGCAGGGTGGAAAGGTCGACAAGATCTATAAGGAGCTGAGACCGGAGACCGTAGAGTACTGCGTTTTCATGGCAATAAAGAACAGCTACTTCGGTGCAAGCTGGGATGTATGGCCCGAAGATCTTCGAGACTGCGAGAAAGCAGCGGTAGAAGAATTCAAAGCGGCTCATAAGGATGAGATAGATTTCTATGCCTTCATCCAGTACCTCTTCAATAAGCAGTGGGGTAAGCTTCATGAGTATGCAAAGATCAAGGGTATCGAGATAATCGGTGACATACCTATCTACTGCGCTCCCGATTCCGCGGATGTCTGGGCTCATCGCGAGCTTTTCCAGTACACGGTAAAGGGCGAACCCAAGAAGGTGGCGGGAGTTCCGCCAGATGCATTCTCAGCTACGGGACAGCTTTGGGGAAATCCTCTCTACAGCTGGGATGTACATAAAAAGACCGGATATGAGTGGTGGCTTTCACGTATGGATTACTGTCTGGACATGTATGACACCCTGAGAGTTGACCACTTCAGAGGTTTTGAAGCATATTATGCTATACCTTATGGCGACGAAACCGCTGAGAACGGAGAGTGGGTGCCGGGCCCCGGAATGGATCTTTTCGATGCCATGACAAAGCATTATGGCAGGAAGGACCTTCCCATCATCGCAGAGGATCTCGGTATCATCACAGACGAGGTTAAAGCGCTTATGAAAGCAACGGGCTTTCCGGGTATGAAGATACTCCAGTTTGCCTGGGATTCCGGTCCCGATAATGCTTACCTGCCCCACAGCCTCACGACGCCTAACTGTATTTACTACACCGGCACACATGACAATGACACCCTCAAAAACTGGTTCGAGACATTGCCGGACTGGATAAGGAACTATATGTACATGTACATGAGCAGGTCTCACAATGACTGGAATTCCATGCCCGAGCTTCTTATGAGGCTTTCCATGAGCACCGTAGCGGATACGGTTATAGTACCGGCGGCGGATTACCTCGGACTGGGAGCTGAGGGAAGGATAAATACCCCGGGTACCAGCGGCGGTAACTGGCAGTGGAGAATGAGGAAGGGCGCCTTTACCGATGAGATAAAGAGGAAGATGTCTGAGATCGTCGGGGTTTACGGACGTTATTATCAGGCGAAGGAGGCAGCTCCGGAAGAAGAAACTGCTCCGGAGGATGAAAGCCTTTTGGAAGAAGAGAGCTTCTGATCGATCACAAAAGCCACCGGTGACGGTGGCTTTTACTAATTGTGGAAAAAAGCCCCGGTTCGTTTTGAACCGGGGCTTTTCGCAGCTTGATTTATTTAGTTGACTGAGAAGCTTGCCTGGGCTTCGTTTCCGGCGAGATCCTTTACGTAGACTGTGATGGCATCGCCTGCCATGGAGAAGGTAACTCTTCCGGTGGTCTGGTTGACGTCTGTGGGCTTAACATTGTTACCCAGATTGTCGATACCGTAGATGGAATCCCAGTTAACTCCTGACTGAGTATCGGAAACATCGAACTCGAGGTAACCTGCACCAAGTACGATGGAATCCTCATCTATGACAGGATTGGCCTCATCCAGGAGATTTACCTGTATATAGGTTGATTTTGTCATCTGGTTAATGGCTACGGCCTTTACTGTCATGTTACCGTTGTTTGTGAGTGTACACTTGTAGGTTGAGCCATCCTTCTCAAGAGGAACTTCCTGTCCCTCAATGGAAGCCGTAACTGATTTAAGCGGAATCAGTGATGAAACCTTGAAAGAAACATCAGCACTTTTATAGTCCTTGGTATCGGGTTCATTTGTGGTTATGGTCGGTGTCTGTATAACGAAAAACAGGATGAGACCGTTTATAACCAGATACGGCAGAAGGAATCCGAGGAAAAATCTCAGGATTCCGGACTTGGCAGAATCGTCTTTTATATGACGTCCCTGAGCCTCATAGCGTGAAGGGCGTCTGTCTGTATTTGTTCTTGTCATAGTAACCTTTCTTACATTGATAACTGTGAATAAGTCGCGTCTAGTATAGCAAAATCAATCTTGCGTTACAAGACAGTTATTGTTATACTAAATCAACACTTAATTGTAATTTTCAGAAAATTTAATCTTTATATCGATAATTTTTCCCTTAATAACTTATAAAACTAAAACAAATGATAGATATTTAATATATCAACAGGAATTATTCGTTAAAAGATGCTTTTATCATAAGTGTGAATGTCCAGGTACAGTCATTTAATTTTCAGAATTAATTTTTAATCTATATATGCTCAAGACCCATCAATCAGTGATATAAATCTTGCGCCAACCGATCAAGGAGGATACATGGCAGACGAAAAAGACGAGAAGAAGACATCGGAGTCCAAGCCGGTTACAAGAAGAACCAGAACCAAGGCTGTTAAGGAAGAAAACGGGGATACTGCTGAGAAAAAAACGCGAACAGTCCGTAAGACAAGGGCTAAGGCAGAAGCTCAGGAAGCTGTTGAGAAGGAAGTTACGGCAGCAGGGGAAGCTACGGCTGATTCAGGTGAAGAAAAGCCGAAAAAGCGCGTGACCAGACGTACTGCGAAAAAAGCTGAGGAGCCGGAAGGCGCTACTGATGCTGCAGCAGAGGAGAAGAAGACAGTCCGTAAGAGAACCACAACCAGGAAAACTGCGTCTAAAAAGAGTGATGAGGAAGAGGCTCAGGCTGAGAGTTCTGAGTCTGTTTCTGCAGACAGCGGCAGCGTAACGGAGAATCAGTCCGATATATCCGCGGCTCCGGCAGAAAGCAGTAATGACGAAGCTCCGGCGAAAGCATTGGCAGCAGAGGCTTCCGATGATGCTGACGCAAAGGTTCAGGAGAACAGGACAAATGCCCATCACAAGACCATAGTTGTTAACAGAAAGGGCATCCACGGGGTTAAGCCTGTCAGAAGTCAGGGCAGGGACACAAGGAATGAGCATTATACCCAGAGAACCGATAATGTTAACAGGCCGGAGCCTGTGAGAGATGCGGGAAGTGTTCCAAAGCAGGAAAATCCTTACAAGGAATCTGAATTTATCGAGAAGGATGCAGCCGATCGTACAGAAGAAGATATGGCAACACGAGATGCCGCTATCGCTAAAGCTGCCGAGAATGAAAAGACCGATGAGCTTGATAACGAGACTCAGAAGACTCCTACAGGAAATCCCTGCGGCGGAATCCTTGAGGTAATGCCGGATGGCTTTGGATTCACAAGATCCGAGAATTTCCTTCCGGGTGAAAGTGATGTTTATGTAAATCCGGCTATCATTAAGAGATACAGACTTAAGACCGGTGATGTCATCAAGGGTCTTTACAGAAGTAAGAATCCTAATGAGCGTTTCGGTGCTCTTTCCTATATAGAGACAGTTAACGGTAAGCCACTCAGTGCTATTTCCCAGAGAAAGAGCTTTGACCAGCTAACACCGGTATTTCCGAATCAGCGTATAAAGCTTGAGGTTGATGGGGAGAAGGCTCCTACATCATTACGTATTCTTGACCTCCTTGCTCCTATAGGTAAGGGACAGAGAGGAATGATCGTATCACCGCCTAAGGCAGGTAAGACCACACTTCTTAAGCAGGTAGCCAAGGCTATAGTTAAGAATGAGCCTAAGATGCATCTGCTTATCCTTCTTATCGATGAGCGTCCCGAGGAAGTTACGGATATGAAGGAAGAGGTAGAGGGCGGACTGGTTACAGTTATTTACTCAACTTTCGATGAGCTTCCGGAGCACCATAAGAGGGTTGCGGAAATGACTATAGAGAGAGCAAAGCGTCTCGTTGAGCAGGGTGAGGATGTTACAATACTTCTTGACTCCATCACAAGACTTGCAAGAGCCTACAATCTGGTGGTTCCCGCTTCGGGAAGAACTCTTTCCGGTGGTCTCGATCCTGCGGCTCTTCATATGCCTAAGAGATTTTTCGGTGCTGCAAGAAATATGCGTGAGGGCGGTTCCCTTACCATTCTTGCAACAGCGCTTGTGGATACCGGCTCACGTATGGATGACGTTATCTACGAGGAGTTCAAGGGTACCGGCAACATGGAGCTGGTGCTTAACAGAGAGCTTCAGGAGAGGAGAATATTCCCGGCTATCGATATCGTTAAATCCGGTACACGCCGTGACGATCTGCTTCTTTCCGAGCTTGAGCGTAAGACTGTGGATATCATCCATAAGAGAACCTATGACGAGAAGGCCGGTGCCGCTGAAGAGGTTATCAGTCTTTTCGACAAGACCTTTAATAATGATGAGGTATGTCAGTTTATCGTGAACGGTAAGCCTGTGATGCGTAATTCCAATGCAACTGCCAACTCAGCAGCAAATCCGAATTCGAGACTGGCAATAAAGATCAACAGACCTCAATAATAGATATTAATTTCGCGATAAAAATGTATATTGAAATATAGTAAATATTGATTTACTATAAAGATGTAAAAAGTGCTTACCGATAGACGGTTAGCCCTTTGTTGATTGGTTAAAATAACCGCTCAAGTTTGTTAGGCTTGTGGGCGGTTATTTTTTTGCAATCTTATATACAAGACCAATGATAGCAACTATCAGAATCCCAAACTGGAATAAATCAGAATAACTAACCATGGAGCCACTGCCTTCGATTTTTAATCGAAGGAGCCGCGCGGCTTTGAGCGGTTCAAAGGAATCCGTGAGGATTCCCACTTTATCCTTTCTGAAGGGACTTACAAAATGCCCTTCGTGATGAAAGGGCTAACCGCCTACCGCAATGGCAAGCACTGGCTGGATTGTAGCATAGGATGCAGAATTATCCTATAGTCTGAATTTCGACCATATTTCAGGATGCGGATTTTTGAAAAAGTATTGCAAAGAAAGATGATTTGTGTTAATTTGGTAAGGCTTTACAATTAACTAAGCGCGTGATTCTGCATCATGTGCGAATTTATATGGTTGGAAACCATGTAGAAAGAGGTACAAAATGAGAGAAGGAATTCATCCTAAGTATTATCAGGCTACAGTTACCTGCAACTGCGGTAACACATTCGTAACAGGTTCAACAAAGCCTGAGATCCACGTAGAAGTTTGCTCTGCTTGCCATTCATTCTATACAGGCAAGGAGAAGTCAGCTATGGCTGCTGGTCAGATCGATAAGTTCAACAAGAAGTTCGGTCTTTCTTAATAAGTCGACAGAAACGGGATTCAAGAGGACGCTTGCTACGGCATGCGTCCTCTTTTCTTGAATAAATACCTCACTTCGTATACACTAAAAGATAAACATATTATTATAAAGGTTATTATTATGACATTTTTTTCTACACATACAGAAACTGCAGAAGCTACACCTTGTGAGGCTGTGGCTAAGGCCCGGGGACAGGTTTACAGCGGAATAGGCGGTCAGGCTGTCCTTGAGGGCATGATGATGAGAAACGGAAAGAGGTACTCGGTGGGAGTGCGCAAGCCGGATGGAAGCATAGAGGTTATGGAAGATACCTATATCTCCATGACTGACAGGTTTGCAATCTGCAAAGCCCCTTTTATAAGAGGAATCTTTTCCTTTATCGACTCAATGGTGCTGGGAACCAAGTGCCTTAATTACAGCGCTACATTTATAGAGGATGATCCGGAAGACGCAGAGCAGGAGCCGGGGAAATTTGAGAAGTGGCTGGAGGATACCTTCGGCGAGAAGCTGGAACCGGTGCTTTCCGGAATAGTGATGTTTTTTTCCTTTGTTCTTGCCATAGGTCTCTTCGTGGTTTTCCCCGCCTTTATAGCAAGCTTTCTTAAGCCGATGCTTCCCAGCGAAGCACTTCTCGGGCTTATTGAAGGTATCATCAGAGTAGGATTGTTCGTTATATACATTAAGCTGGTTTCCCGTATGCCGGATATCAGAAGAACCTTCCAGTATCACGGAGCAGAGCATAAGTGCATCAACTGTGTGGAGCACGGACTTCCGCTGACGGTGGAAAATGTTGCTGCCTCCAGCAAGGAGCACAAGAGATGCGGCACCAGCTTCATAGTTTATGTAATGCTCATTTCCATCATGCTTTTCATGGTCATAAGATTTGACAATATCATGTTAAAGCTTGCGAGCCGTCTCGTGCTTATCCCGGTGATCGCCGGCATCAGCTATGAGGTACTTCGTATAGTGGGAACTCATGATAATGCTTTGACCCGGATTCTTTTCATTCCCGGTATGTGGATGCAGGGCCTCACAACCTTCGAGCCGGATAACAGCGAGATCGAGGTTGCCATCGCGGCAGTTGAAAAGGTTTTTGACTGGCGTGAATTCGAGAAGAAAACCTTTGGACTGGAATTTCCTGAAAATAAAGCGGCTGATTCTGCAAATGATACCCTCGAACCGGAAATTTCCGAGGATAATGCAGAGAATGCTGTAAATTCAGATGACAATGTGACGAGCGCAAGGGAAATCAAGGCGGATGAGCCGGATAATGTTAATGCAAATACAGACGACATGATGATCTCAGAGCCTCTTCCGGCTACCGGCACTGAAAATTAGCAATTCTTCCTGTAACTGTTGGATACAAGGTTATAAGGAAGAAAAAATATGATTGATAAAACTTTCAAAGAAATATTGTCAGAGGCAGAAAAGAGACTTAAAGCTGCCAATGTTCCGGACCCGCGTTTTGATGCGCGGGCTCTTGTTATGGATGCCTTTAAGCTGGAAGGATCACATTATCTTTCTGTTTCCGATGAGAAGCCTTCGGATCTTATCCCACGGTATTTTGAGGATGAGGAGGCACTTCGGAAAGCGGCAGAGATCTTTGAGAAAAATCTCTCGAGAAGAGAGGGAAGGGAACCGCTTCAGCAGATACTTGGATCCTCCTGGTTTTATGGTTTTGAGTTTAAGGTCACGAAGGATGTGCTATGTCCCAGAGCCGATACAGAGACTCTGATAGATACGGTGCTCGGAAACCTATTATATGACAACCTTCCGCCTGCGCTCCGGGAGAGAAAAGATCTTGTGAACGGAGTGACAACCGGGAATGAGCTCCGGTGTGAAAAGGACCTTGAGGACGGAGTGACAATCGGGAATGAGCTCCGGAATGGAAAAAACCTTGAGGATGGTGTAACAATCGGGCATGAATTCCGGGAAAAAAAAGACCTTGTGGACAGGTTGACAACGGGGCGTCAGATTGTGGAAAAAGAGGACGCTGCGCTGCTGGATCTCTGCACCGGAACGGGATGCATTGCCATAACCCTATGTAAAACGGGGCATTTCAGCAGGGTCGAGGCTGTGGATATCTCGGAAGAAGCATTAAAAATCGCAACATATAACAAAGAAAGCCTTCTGACTGAAGAGGAAAAAAACAGGTTCAGACTGTACAGATCGGATATGTTCAGCGAGGTATATGGTAGGTTTGATGTGATCGTTTCAAATCCGCCTTACATTCCGTCGAAGGTAGTGGATACTCTGGAACCTGAGGTAAGGGAATATGAGCCGCGTATTGCCCTGGACGGTACAGAGGACGGACTAAGGTTTTACCGGATACTGGCAGAGGAATCGCCGAAGTACCTGAACCCGGGCGGGCATGTGGCATTTGAAATCGGCTATGACCAGGGAGAAGCTGTGGAAGAGCTGTTGAAAATTGCCGGATTCCGCGATGTCATAGTCATAAAGGATTACGGTGGAAACGACAGAGTGGTGACAGGTCACCTATGAAAATCCTATGATTTAAAAGTTCGGTGCATATCAAACGAAAATCTGTAATCTGAAGATAAACGGTTAAAAACATAATTATATATAACGAAAGAATTAACTGCACGTCTGCAAATTCCGACACGAAAAGCAGTTTTTAAAATATAAGAGAATAATAGTGCGAAAAATACTTTTCAGCACTATTTGTACCGCTGGGCGAAAGCGGAGGAATGGAGACTAATATGGATATGTTTGACCGTCTCGAGTCCATATCGAGACATTATGAAGAGATTCAGCGCTTTATGACAGAGCCTGATATAGTAAATGATACTGAGAAATACTTAAAGCTTATGAAGGAGAGCTCAGATCTTGAGACATTGGTAAAAACCTATCATAAGTACTGCGATGCGGTGCAGTCGGAGAAGGATGCCCTGGAGATGCTTTCTTCAGAGAAAGATCCGGATCTTCTGGATATGGCGAAGGAGGAGCTTGCGCAGGCCAAGGCGGACCAGCCGGAGCTTATCAAGGAGCTACAGATACTGCTCCTTCCGAAGGACGAAAATGATGATAAAAATATAATTATGGAAATACGCGGCGGTGCCGGCGGCGATGAGGCTGCTCTTTTTGCCTATGAGCTTTACCGCATGTACCTTAATTACTCGGAGCGGAGAGGCTACCGCACAGAGCTTGTTTCTGCCAATGAAACCGGCATCGGCGGTATGAAGGAGGTTGTATTTATCGTCACCGGAAAGGGTGCTTACTCAAGACTCAAGTATGAGGCCGGGGTTCACAGAGTGCAGCGTGTTCCCGTGACTGAGTCAGGCGGACGTATTCATACTTCTACTGCAACGGTTTCCGTTATGCCTGAGGCAGAGGATGTGGATGTTGAGATCAATCCCGCTGATGTAAGGATGGAGGTATTCAGATCCTCCGGTGCCGGCGGACAGCACATCAACAAAACTTCATCTGCAGTACGTCTGATTCACGAACCTACAGGTATGGTGGCAGAGTGTCAGGAGGAGCGTTCACAGGTTCAGAACCGTGAAAAGGCAATGCGCCTTCTGAGAGCCAGATTATATGAAATAGAGTATAATAAAAAGCAGAGCGAAGCGGCTGAGGCAAAGAGGTCACAGGTCGGTACCGGAGACCGTTCCGAGAAGATCAGAACCTACAATTTCCCTCAGGGAAGAGTTACGGACCATCGTATAGGTCTCACACTCTATTCAATTGATAAGGTGCTTAACGGTGACCTGGATGAGCTTCTGGATCCCATCATTTCCGCGGACCAGGCAGCGAAGCTTCAGGAACTGAATAATGAGGTAATCTAAATCCGGAGGCTGATACTGAAAACCTGAACCGGATTTTTAAACGATCAGATTTATTTTTGGGAATCATATAGATGGATGTCTATGTGAAAGAGCGTTAATCGGGGAGAACAGCATTTTGGCTAGAGAATTAAAAAGTTTCAGGGAACGTCGTGAGACCAGAAAGAGAAAAACAGGTGGAAAAAAGGGCACTCCTTTTATGGTTGTGCTTATACTGATCCTCTTGGCCGTCGGACTGGTTGGCTACTATTTTTACGAGAAAAAGTTCGCGCCCACAAAGGTTCTTGCGGATAAGGCGGAGTACTTCGGGGTCAGCGGCGATGAGGTGGCATTGTTCCTGAATGACGAACAGCTATTTACGGAGGAGGACAAGCCTGTAACCGGAAGAGTCATTAACGGCGGACTTTTCCTGCCCTATGAGTGGGTCATGTCTGAACTCAACAGAGGCTTCTACTGGGCAAAGGATGTTAATGAAATCCTTTATACATTACCCAAAACGACTGAGAGATACGGTCTCGGGGACACCCTGGAGGACGGCTCAACGGCCTTTGTCCGTATAGGGGACACCACCGAAGATCTGTTCCTGAACATTAAATTCGTTCAGAAATACACGGATATCCGCTACAGCACCCATCTCGAGGACGAGTCGAAGAGAGCCTTCATTTTCAATGACTGGAGCCCCTACGAAACCTGTAAGGTAAAGGGCAAGGAATCCGTGAGACTTCTCGGCGGAATCAAGTCCGAGGTTCTCACCACCCTTAAGTCAGGGGATAATGTTAAGCTCCTTGAAGCTATGGAGAACTGGAGCAAGGTCCAGACGGGAGACGGTTATATCGGCTGGCTCAGGAACAAACATCTTTCAGACAAAACCGAGGTGACACCGGAATCCGGGTTCAAGGCTCCGGATTACACCCATATCACAAGAATTGACGGCTCAAAGGTAGTGCTTGGTTTCCACCAGATCACTTCCACTGCGGCCAATGCCTACATCGACGACATGGTTAAGGGTGTCACAGGCATGAATGTCATTGCCCCCACCTGGTTTATCCTTACTTCCGATGAGGGTGACTTCAATAACTACTGGACTCAGGAATATGTTGATAATGCTCACGCCCGTGGCTATCAGGTCTGGGCTACCGTCAATAACTTCGACGGCGGCGACATCGATGAATCCGTATTCCTGAAGAGCACAGAGATCAGGGCAAAGCTTATATCAAACCTTGTGAATGCTGCGGTGGCCGGAGGCATTGACGGACTAAACATTGACTTCGAGCTTATCCCGGAGAGACTGGGCAGGGATTATGTTCAGTTCATGAGGGAGCTTGCGGTTGAATGCAGGAAGGCCGGAATCATTCTCTCTGCCGACTGCTATGTTCCTTACGGCTACAACAGCTACTATGACCTTGAGGAGCTGGGAAAGCATATCGATTACGTACTGATCATGTGCTATGATGAGCACTATGCCGGAAGCGAGGCGGGAAGCGTGTCTTCCATAGGATACCTTAATCACGGTATTTCCGAGACCACAAAGATGGTGCCTGCCGACAGAGTGATCATCGCGGTTCCGTTCTATACCAGGATCTGGAAGATCAATGCAGCAGGGGAGACAGGTTCGGATGCCATGGGAATGTCAGATTCTCTTCAGTGGGTTCAGAGCCATGGAGTGGAGCTTGGCTGGCTGGGTGATGACATCGGCCAGAACTACGGTGAAGTGGTTGAGGATGGCATAACAAAGAAGGTTTGGCTTGAGGACAGGCAGTCCATGCAGCTGAAGATCGATGCCATAAAGGAAGCCGGCTGCGGCGGAGTCGGTGCCTGGAAGCTTGGCCAGGAGCCGAACGAGATATGGGAAATCGTAAACATTAATCAATAAGGTGTTAGTCTTCAAAAAGGTTGGGCTTGGCATATGACACGCGGAAGAAAAATAGAAGGTAGTCTGCGTGTCTATCAGATCTGTTTTAGAAGGAGTCTGAGTAACAATGGAAACAATAGTCAAAGGAATGGAGGGGGTTCAGCAGGCTGCCGACATTATCAGAAGAGGCGGGCTGGTGGCATTTCCGACGGAAACCGTATACGGACTGGGGGGTAATGCTTTGGATCCTGAGGCAAGCCGAAAGATATATGAAGCGAAGGGACGGCCTTCGGACAACCCCCTCATCGTGCATGTGTCATGTATAGAAGAGGTGGAGCCCCTGGTGTCGGCATTTCCGGAGGATGCAAGAAAGCTTATGGACAGCTTCTGGCCGGGACCACTCACCATCATCATGCCGAAGGCAGACATCGTGCCCCTGGAGACAACCGGTGGGCTTAACACTGTGGCCATCAGGTGCCCCGAAAACAAGCTGACCCTTTCCTTTATAAAGGCTGCGGGACTTCCCATAGCGGGACCCAGTGCCAATACTTCCGGAAAGCCAAGTCCTACTGAAGCGGAGCACGTTCTCCACGATCTGAATGGGCGCATAGATATGATCCTTGATGACGGACCGGTGGGTATCGGAGTTGAGTCAACCATAGTGGATCTCACGGGAGAGGTTCCCACACTTCTGAGACCCGGTGCAATTACGGTGGAGGATCTCAGCGAGGTTCTGGGAAAAACCGTTGAGGTGGATCCCGCAATTGTGGCCGGCGGAGTGCAGGAGGGCATTCACCCGAAGGCTCCGGGCATGAAGTACAGACATTATGCTCCCAATGCAAAGATGGTACTGGTAACCACAGGTCTTTTGAAGGAAAAGGACTATGAGGTAAGAGAGGAGGAGCGAACTCTCGCTGACCGGCAGGTTTCGGGCTGTATCAATGAGCTTGTGAAAAAGGACGTGGAAGCGGGACTTAAGGTCGGAATAATATGCTGTGAGGAGACATTGGCATACTACGAGAAGGTTTCCGGGGATAATGCTGATATCAAGGTGCTGGGACACCGGAGCGAGCCTTTGACCATGACACATGAGCTTTTCAGAGTGCTGAGGGAGTTTGATGACGACAAGGCAGAAAGAATCTATGCGGAAAGCTACAGCGACAGAGGCGTTGGCTTTGCACTTATGAACCGCATGCGGAAGGCGGCGGGGATGACAGAGATTTTAGCGGAGGAGAAATAAAGAGATGGAAGACAGCGGCAAGAGAAGAGACTACATCACCTGGGACGAATATTTTATGGGAGTGGCAGAGATGTCTGCCCGCCGTTCAAAGGATCCCAACACCCAGGTTGGAGCCTGCATAGTAAGTCAGGATAACAAGATCCTTTCCATGGGTTACAACGGTTTCCCAAAGGGATGTTCAGATGACGATTTCCCCTGGACTAAGATCCATGCGGTGGATGATCCGTACAATGCAAAATATTTCTACTCAACTCATGCAGAGCTCAATGCCATCCTCAACTACCGCGGTGGCTCACTGGAGGGAACGAAGATGTACGTTACATTATTCCCCTGTAATGAGTGTGCAAAGGCTCTTATCCAGGCCGGCATCAGGACACTCATCTTCTATTCAGACAAATATGCGGATACTGACGCCACAAGAGCAAGCAAGAGAATGCTTGATGCAGCAGGAGTGAGATATTATCAGTATCAGCCAACCGGAAGAAAGGTGACATTGGATCTGTGATTTTGCGCCGGTTCAGAAGAATCTATGGGGAATTATTGAACTGCTTTCGATTTATGAGCATGGTAGGATTCAATGAAATCCGGTGGGGTCAATAGTGTGTGGTCCAAAGGCGAAGCAGAGAAGGTTTAGGTATTATGTTCGTTAATGGAGAAAAAAGCGAAGAGAGGGTTGCTAGAGTCCGTAAGCTGATGGAGATTCTGGACGGCACATATGGTTCAGATCCGCCGGCATTTCTGAAGAGTAATAATGCCTGGCAGCTTTTGTTTGCCACCATCCTCAGCGCCCAATGCACCGATGAAAGAGTCAATATGGTGACTGAGCAGCTTTTTAAGAAGTACCGGGACCTGGAAGCATTTGCGGCAGCAGACCTTTCGGAGCTGGAGCAGGATGTAAAGTCCACGGGGTTCTACAAGAACAAGGCAAAGAATATAAAGGCCTGTGCGGGAGAGCTCCTGAGCCGTTTCGGAGGAGTGGTGCCGGATAACATTGAAGACCTCACTACCCTTCCGGGGGTTGGAAGAAAGACCGGGAATCTCATTCTCGGGCACATTTATAACAAGCCCGCAATCGTTGTGGACACCCATGTGAAGAGAGTTTCAAACAGGCTGGGATTTGCGGATTCAAAGGACCCGGAGCAGACGGAGTATCAGCTTAATGACATCGTTCCGGAGGAGTACTGGATAAGGTGGAACACCCACATCATATCTCTCGGAAGGAACTACTGTAAGTCCGCATCCCCCGACTGCGAGAATTGCATCGCGAAGGAGCTATGCCCCAGCTGCGGAAACAAGGATATCCTCGAGGCCACCAGAGCGGGAGTCACAAGCGGAAAGAAAAAGAAGAAAAAAAGTGACTGAAGGTGCCGCCGAGTTATCCACCGACTGAACCGTTATATATAATGTGAAAAATACTTTTCAGCACTATTCATGCCACCAGCTAAAAGAAACAGAATGGAGTTATTATGTCAGAATGTGAGATGTGTTCAAACTACACTTATGATGATGAATATGATGAGTGGGTCTGCGATGTGGATATGGATGAGGATGATATGGCTCGCATCTGGGGCAGCAGGAACAGACATTGTCCCTACTGGCATACCAATGACGAATACAGAACTGTTAAACACCAGTCCATAGGTCATCTGCCCGGCTACAGTGATGACGGGCGTTTCGTGGATGACCTTCACGATGAACTTTCAGACGGCGAAGCATAAATCGGTGAGTATCTATTTTGATTCCTGAATAACCAATAAAAATCATCGTAAATGTCACACAGCGACTTGTTTTTGTGTGGTACAATACACATTAAGAAGGATTCCTTAATGTGAAAACAGAAAAAGTAGAATTAAATGGAGGCATTGAACATTATGAGTAATGCTGTCAGAGATGATTCTAAAAAATACACCGTAGATGATGTTGTGAACATGGATAAACACGCTGAATTAATAGAAGGTAATTTGGTGATAACAGATTCAACAACTTTATCACATCAAAGGGCCGTAAGAATAATAGGCCAGGCTCTTGAACAGTATATCGAAAGTAAACATGGAGAATGTGAAGTTTTCAGGGAAACTTTTGGTTTATTTTGTAACGAACTATGTGATAACAAAAAAAGTTTCTTTATGCCGGATGTTATGGTTGTGTGCGATAAGTCAGGAATTAAAGAAGATGGTGTTCACATAGCTCCAAGATTTGTTGCAGAAGTTACTTCTGCTTCAACCAGGAGACATGACTATTCGGCAAAATTGGCTGTATATGCCAAAATCGGAGTTCAGGAATACTGGGTAGTGGATTTGCAGAAAAATTTTGTGGCGCGTCACTTGTTGGATAACGATTATATGCCCGAGTTATATTCTTATCCTTCAATGTCGGCAATACCTGTATATACATACCCCGATTTAGAGATAGATTTATCTCGTATCTTTGAATAAACATTTAAAGGCTTCGCTTCTGCGAGGTCTTTTGTTTTACTGAAATTATGTAATTACCATAAAAATGTAAGAGGAATAATATATGCTGAATATAGTTTTACATGAACCTGAAATACCATTCAATACCGGGGCAATCGGGAGGACCTGCGTTGCCACGAATACGCCGCTCCATCTCATCAGACCCTATGGATTTGTACTCAATGACAAGTACATCAAGAGAGCCGGTATGGACTACTGGGAGAAGCTGAAGCTTTCGGAATATCTGGATTATGAAGATTTTCTGGAGAAGCATCCGGAGATTCGTTTTGCGGATGATTTTTGCAGTGAAAAGGGCAATGCTTCCGGCGGGCGCATCAGATGTGAAGAGGGTAATGCTTCCGGCGGGCGCATCAGATGTGAAGAGGGTAATGCTTCCGGCGAGCGCAGCAGCTGTGAAGAGTGTAATGCTTCCTACGAGTACAGCAGCTGGAGCAGAGAGGTCATCGAAACCCCGAAGCTCTGGTTTGCAACAACCAAAGGCAGAACTGTTTACAGCGATGCGAAGATCGGACCCAATGACTACATTATGTTCGGAAAGGAGTCTGCGGGGATTCCGGAGGAGATTCTGGTGAAACATCCTAAGGCCTGCATTCGCATCCCCATGTGGGGAGAGATGAGGTCACTGAACCTTAGCAATTCTGCGGCAATTCTTCTGTATGAAGCCTACAGGCAGAATGACTTCATGGATCTGAACAGAGAAGGGGAGCTCCACCACCTGCACTGGTAAATAATTCGCATTATCCGGTGAACCCCGTCCCCCGGTCCACCGGATAAACTGTTTTGTTCATTTTTTTAGAAACATACATAAGACGAGTGTTTTTCTAGGAAAAAGCCGCAAGCTGTGAGATAATCAGTTATAAGAGTCTGAAACATTTTTTTCTGTTTTGGGGACAGAATAAATCCTTTTGATTATGAAGGAGCGGCAGAATTCTTTCAGACTGTGTTATGAGCCTATCAGATATGGATCTGTATGTAAGATATTGAGGCTTAAAATTCAGCGTTAACAGACGAGGAGTATGAGGGGATGCAGCAAAACCTGTACGGGAAAAAACCCGACAGACAATCAAAAGAAGGAAATCCACGGAAGAAGAGAAAGAGCGGCAAGGTCCTTGCAGGTATTGTCTTTTTTCTTTTGATCATCGTGGGCGCCGGTTTCTACCTGAATGATTCCCGGTTGCTGACAAAATATCTTCGAAAGCAGAAGGACGTAGAACCATTGGAAGAGCTGGAGCTGCCGGCTTCCATTGAGCAGCTCATCGAAGAAGAAACAGTGCAGCAGGAAGAAACCACCGATCCCGAAAAGGATACCGGGTGGGTACAGAGAGAAGGCGAATGGTATTATCTTGACGAGGACCATGAACCGCTGACGGAGCAGTGGATCGATGATATTTATTACGTAGACGAAAACGGAAAAATGCTTAGGGATGCGGTCACTCCCGACGGTAGACGGGTAGACAAAAACGGCGAAGTCATCAGCATGACCGGACAGGCATACGGCGCATACTACAATGAGATCCTGAAGCTGGAGAAAAAAGTGGGAAAGATCGGAGTGAAGAGTTCCGATGTCAATGCTCAGGACGCTGACAAGTATCATGACATAACGGGAATAGGGCTGATCAGGCTCATTGATTTTAACCGTGACGGACTGGATGAAATGCTGCTGGGATATCTTGATACTAAGGATGACAAGTACCACTTCAGGGTGTACGGCTACAGGAACGAGAAATTAGTCAAGTATGTTGACGACCTTATGGGCGGCAACGGAAACCCCATGATATATTCAGTTTCCACGGAGAGTCTGAATGGGGGCGAAGAGTATGTTGTAGTGCACGATGGCATTAGCAAACACCGGATTTACGGGTTTGATGCCGATGGAGAATTCGGAAAGCTAAAGGACATCGGACTTCGGGAGATTGACGGAAAGACGGCCAATGATTCCGAGGTTGCCAGAGTCACGGATGCCTGGATTTCCTACGGCGAGACCGTCTATCCCATGACGGTGCTTACGGACTACTATGGAAGGATCGGGGAGATTTACGAGACCAGAAAGTCTATGAGGCTGGAGGCCAACAATTCGGGCAAGCGGAATGATGTCATCGAGAGGAATCCTCAGGATTATCCCGATAAGGCGAAGGAGTACACACCCCGGGATCTGGTGGAAGCCGTACAGGAATTCACTTCTGATCCGGTCATGGATTACATTTACGATGATTTCAATGGCGACGGTTCCAAGGACATGGTAGTCATGACCGTGTCATATGATCATTTTGAGGCGGAAGAAGGGAAGACCAGTGCTCCCGACTATAAGGAGGAGGGAGCAGATGCTTTCTTTGATAACGGTTATAACTATCACGCGGAGTGGTGGTTCACGGATGGCTACGAGACTTATAAGTTTTATGATTTTTCGGCACCGGTCATGACAGGGCTCAGGCTCTATCGTATCGAAACAGACAGGGGCATCCAGCTGGCTGCCACAATGTACTGGCGGGATACCATTATGCCGGACTACCAGATGGGTTCCGTTGTCAACAATGGCCGCACGCCGTATATGATAGATGCCTATGGCACCACAGGCCGCACCACCGGCACCGAAAGCACGGGTATCATTTTCAGGTTCTCAAAGGATGAGGGCGAGGTTATGCTGTTCGAGGAGGAGGGGTACAACTTCTCGGTTCCGAACAAGAACCGCATAGAGTATGAGCACGCGGAATACAGCATTGGCACCGATGGTACCACGTGTGAAAATGTCTCATACGGCAGTCTCCGGTATGACGCGGAGGAGGATTGCTGGATGACAAATTAATCCAGTACCAAGGGGTTGGTACACTAATAATGAGCCATTTCCCGTTAAGTAGACAAATATATTAAATTAAACTGCCATCAGATCATTGAATCTGGTGGCAGTTTTTATGTAACCTACTGATAGTTCAATTGGGGTTAGCTGTAGATGAGAGTGCGACATTTACTTTAGGTATTGACAATAGCAAAACATATGATAATATATTCATATGAATAACGATTCATTTGAAATTGCTCATTTGTAGCTGAGGCAGCGTAGAAAGGAAAGAGGTGTAAATGTCCGGGGATTACAGTTGTGACAATATAAATCATTTTATACAGAATGTTTCGGAAGACGAGCTTAGTGACCTTGCGGAGCTTTTCAAGATCTTCGGAGATTCCACCCGCATCAAGATCCTTTACGAGCTTTTTCAGGGAGAAAAGAATGTTACGGAAATCTGCGATGATCTGGAGATGAATCAGTCCGCCATATCTCATCAGCTGAAGATTCTGAAGACCAGTAAGCTTATAAAGTCGAGACGAGACGGAAAAGCGATGTATTACAGCCTGGCGGATGACCACGTGAAGGTGATCATAGCAATGGGCAAAGAGCATATAGAAGAGGAGTAAAGATATGAAGAAGAAATTCAAGTGTGAAATCGATTGTGCAAACTGTGCGGCAAAGGTTGAGGAAGCTGTAAAGAAGCTTGAGGGTGTTAATGATGCAAAGGTTAACTTTGTCATGCAGAAGTTTACTCTCGATGCCGATGATGAGAAATTCGATGATATTCTGAAGCTTGCCATCGAGACAGGAAAGAAGATCGAGCCGGATTTCTCTGTTGAGATCTGACGAAATATTGAGCAAACCACCGGAGATGATTCTTTCAGAACCGTCTCCGGTGGTTAATTTATATCGATGATCTTAGTCATCAAATGGGTTGATCTTGGTATATGACACGCAGAAGAGTGATAGAAGGTAGTCTGCGTGTCTAAACTGATCTGTTTTTGAAGAATAAGACATACAGAAGAGTGACAGTAGAGGAATTACTGACCTATGGAAAAGAAACTGAAAAAGGAACTGAATAAAATCCTCGCGGGCATCGCGGTGTTTTTCCTGATGCTGATAGTTGATAAGACCGGCATTTGCCCGGTGATTTTCGGGAACAAGCTGTACAGCTTTATTCTTTACCTCATCCCATATCTCATGAGCGGCTATCCGGTTGTGAAGAAAGCGCTCCTCGGAATCAAAAACCGGCAGCCCATGGATGAGTCCCTGCTTATGACTATTGCCACGGCGGGAGCATTTGTCACAGGGGAAAATTCCGAAGCCGTAGCAGTTATGGTTTTCTATCAGGTGGGCGAGTGGTTCCAGAAGTATGCAGTCGGAAAGTCCAGAAGAAGCATTTCCCATCTTATGGAGATAGTTCCGGAGGAGGCTCACGTGGAACGGGAGGACGGAACCGTTGAGACCATCGACCCGGACGAGGTGGAAGTCGGGGATGTTCTCATCATCCGGGCCGGCGACAAGATACCGGTGGACGGCGAAGTGCTGAGCGGAGAGTCACTTGTGAATACCGCGGCATTGACGGGAGAGCCCGTGCCACGAAGCGTCAGAAAGGGCGACCAGATCATTTCCGGATGCATCAATGGTGACGGTCTTCTGAAGGTAAAGGCGACAAAAGCCTTCGAGGATTCTACGGTTACGAAGATTCTGGAGCTGGTTGAGAATGCTTCCGAAAAGAAGTCAAAAACCGAGAATTTCATCACCAGGTTTGCGCGGGTTTACACCCCTATCGTTGTGTATTCCGCCATCGCCCTTGCGGTAGTGCCGTCGCTGATCACCCATGATCCCGCAACCTGGTTCTACCGCGCCTGCACATTCCTGGTTGTGTCCTGTCCCTGCGCTCTCGTGATCTCCATTCCGCTTTCCTTCTTCGGGGGAATCGGAGCCGCCAGTGCAAGCGGAGTCCTCATCAAGGGCTCCAACTACCTTGAGCTTCTCGCAAAGCTCAACACCGTAGTTTCCGACAAAACCGGAACCCTCACAAAAGGAAACTTCAAGGTTACCGGCGTCGAGACGGTAGCAGGTGTTGACCGCGCCGAGGTTCTGAAGGCAGCAGCCCTTGCCGAAGGCATGAGTAACCACCCCATCGCGAAGTCCATTCGCGAAGAACTCAGCGAGGAATTGCCGGAGTTAACATTAAACACCAATCTCGTGACAGATGTTGATAATGTCACCGGCCGGGGTCTGGTGGCCACCGCCGAAGGGAAAAAGATCTACATTGGAAACGATAAGCTCATGGACTCCATCGGGGTCACTTATGCCGGGGTCAACGACCCGTCAGCTACCGTTTCCCATGTTGCACTATCGGAAGGCGAGGGTGTCAGATATCTCGGTGCCATTCTTATTAAAGACGAAATAAAACCGGAGGCAAAAGAAGCTATCCGCGAAATGAAGAATGCCGGAGTTGAGAGCATTGTCATGCTCACCGGCGACAGAAAAGAAGTGGGAGAAGCTGTCGGAAAAGAGCTGGGCGTTGACCGGACTTTTGCAGAGCTGCTTCCCCAGGATAAGGTTTCGAAAGTTGAAGAACTCATCGGAGCTTTGGACATGAAGGGACACAAGGACGGAAAGGCGGAACTTGCCTTTATAGGAGACGGAATCAATGACGCCCCGGTTCTTGCAAGAGCCGACATCGGAATCGCCATGGGTTCCATCGGTTCCGACGCAGCCATAGATGCTGCAGACGTTGTCATCATGGATGATGACCTGAGAAAGATACCTGTTACCATCCGAATCGCACGCCGCACAGTAAGCATCGCAATGCAGAATATCACCTTTGCCCTCATCGTAAAGCTGGTGGTTCTGATCCTCGGTGCCCTCGGCATCGCCAACATGTGGGCCGCTGTCTTCGGCGATGTCGGCGTCTCGGTTATTTGCATCTTAAACGCCATGCGACTTTTGAAGCGGGAGAAATGCTGAATCAGGTTTAAAATTGACTATAGCACTGTGATATGATACCTCCGAAGTAGATAGGTTAAATAACCAAAAGCTGCTTCGGAGGTATTTTTGTGTTTTCTCATAAATATGGGCTCACTTATTAAGGAATGGCTTCCTCTGCTGGAACTCCAGGATTGTATCAAGCTCCGGTACCCCTTCCGGATGAGACTTCAGATAGAATTCCTTGACCCGGGCGAAGGTTTCCGGACTCAGCACGTGCTCGATGCGGCAGGCGTCCTGACCTGCGGTGTAGGCATTAACACCCATGTCCACAAGAAGATTTGTAATGACAACATGCTTCTCATAAGTTCCCTTGGCTATGGCCATTCCGGCATCAGTAAGGGTAATGTAGCCGTTATCATCAACAACGATCATCCCCTCTTCACGAAGACGCTTCATAGCAACAGATACAGAAGGCTTTGAAAAGCTCAGCATGTTAGCGATATCGATGGAACGAACCACCTGATGATCCATGGAAAGCATCAGGATACTTTCCAAATAGTTCTCCGAAGATTCGTGGGTTTCGTAAGCTTTCATAGTTACCACCTTTCAATTTATAAAAAATTTATAAAATACATAATTATTTTAATTAGAGACTACTAACTTTAGTTAGTCGTGACTATTGACTTTGGGGTTAGTTAATGCTAATTTTAACACGTAATCTGTATAAGTAAAGTGTAAGGGATGAAGTATCATCAAAGACACCTGCTGAACTGATACACTTTTTATCTGAGCAGGAGTGAGCTTAATTAACAGGGAGGTTGACATGCTGCCATTATCTATGGCCGGGTCCGGCGGAAAACATATGATTGCACGGGTGACAGGAAGAGAAGACATGAGACAGCATCTTGCGGATCTCGGATTTGTCCCGGGAGAGCAGGTGGAGGTTATTTCAGATACAGGTGATGGAAACCTTATAGTTAACATCAAGGAAACCAGGCTTGGCATAACAAGCCAGATGGCGTCAAAGATCATGGTTGATTGATCGGCCGGTCGGAAGTCGGATGTCCTCACGGTGAGGACGAAATGAACAAGGGCTTTATATGATTGGTTAACCCGTCGGATGTCCTCACGGTGAGGATGAAATGAACAAGGGCTAAGGTTGATTGATCTGCAGAGCTGATGTCCTCACGGTGAGGATGTTATGAGCGAGGACTTTGGTTTATCAAGCGGTTGGATAACCGTTTTTTTTAAGCGATATAGGTTAGCGGATACTAACAAAAGGTAATCACGACTAACTTTATTATAGATTCAAAAGGGGGAAGTTTAATGAAAACACTAAGAGACATTCCTGTTGGGCAGTCATCAACAGTCCTGAAGATCCACGGAGAGGGAGCTCTCAAGAGAAGGATCATGGACATGGGCATCACAAAGGGAACCGAGATTCAGGTTCGTAAGGTTGCACCACTTGGTGATCCTATCGAGATCACAGTGAGAGGCTATGAGCTCTCGATCCGAAAGGATGACGCGGACATTCTGGAGATGGCTTGATCGGGATAAAAACCGTTGCACAGCCGGAAAAGTTATAATTATACATAAAAGGATATACACATAGGGAAGATATGCACATGTTCCCAAATGTTCTTCCGGCACAGTTTGCCGGTTATATGGGAAACGGATCGCAAAAGAACCTGTGTTATCAAAAAGGAGAAATGAGTATGGAAATCAAGGTTGCATTAGCCGGTAACCCTAACTGCGGCAAGACCACACTGTTCAATGCTTTAACAGGAAGCAATCAGTATGTAGGTAACTGGCCGGGAGTTACTGTAGAAAAGAAGGAAGGAAGATTGAAGGGAAACCGCGAGGTCATCATCCAGGACCTTCCGGGAATCTATTCCCTTTCACCATATACACTCGAGGAGGTTGTATCACGTAACTATCTGGTCAAGGACAAGCCGGATGTGATCCTCAATATCATTGATGGAACAAATATCGAGAGAAATCTTTATCTCACAACTCAGCTTGCAGAAATCGGACTTCCCATGGTTATCGCTGTAAATATGATGGACGTTGTCCGTAAGAATGGCGATAAGGTAGATATTAAGAAGCTTTCACAGGAGCTCGGCTGCAGGTTTATAGAGATTTCCGCTCTGAGAGGTGAAGGTATCGATGAGGCTGCAAAGCTTTGCATTGAGGCTGCGAAGGAAGGCAAAAAGGCTTCGCTTCCTTCAGTATTTGAAGGCTCTGTTGAACATGCAATAGCCCACATCGAGGAGCACCTTGAGGGCAAGGTTGACGAGAAGAACCTGCGCTGGTTCGCGGTAAAGGTATTTGAGCGCGATTCTGTGGCACTTGAACAGCTCAGCCTTGACGAAAATACAAAGAAGGACATCGAGACACACATCACAGACTGCGAGAATGAGCTTGATGACGATGCCGAGTCCATCATCACAAACCAGAGATATACTTATATCAAGAAGCTGGTTGACGGCGCAGTAGTCAAGAAGAGAAAGCCGGGCGAGCTTTCGGTTTCGGATAAGATCGATCAGATCGTTACAAACCGAATCCTGGCACTTCCGATTTTCGTAGTGGTAATGTTCCTTGTTTACTATGTTTCGGTAACTACCCTGGGAACTATCGTTACCGACTGGACCAATGATGTGCTGGTGGGAGAAATGATCCAGCCTTTCTTTGAGAATATCCTTACAGCGGCAGGGGCCTCTGACTGGGTTATCTCTCTTGTGGTTGACGGTATCATCGGCGGACTTGGTGCTCCTCTGGGATTTGCGCCTCAGATGGCCATCGTATTCTTCTTCCTCACCATCCTTGAGGACTGTGGATACATGGCGAGAGTGGCATTCATCATGGACAGACTTTTCAGAAGATTTGGTCTTTCAGGCAAGTCCTTCATCCCGTTCCTTATCTCTTCAGGCTGCGGCGTTCCGGGAATCATGGCAACCCGTACTATTGAGGAAGAGAAGGATCGCCGGATGACTATGATCACAACCACATCCATCCCCTGCGGAGCCAAGCTTCCGGTAATCGCAGTTATCGCAGGTTACCTTATGGGCGGCGCATGGTGGTTCGCTCCTGCAGTTTACTTTGGCGGCATCGCAATGGTCATCATCATGTGCATCATCATGAAGAAGACCAGCATGTTCGCAGGCGACCCGGCACCATTTGTAATGGAGCTTCCCGCTTACCATATTCCTTCCGCAAAGAATGTATTCCTTCATGTCTGGGAGAGAGTATGGGCATTCTTAAAGAAGGCCGGAACCATCCTTTTCCTCTGCTGTGCAGTTATGTGGTTCCTCGGAGCCTTCGGTATCGTAGATGGCACATTTATGCTTGTAGAGGATGTTGAGAGTTCATTCCTTGCTTCCATCGGTAATGCCTTCGCATGGCTGTTTGTTCCTGTAGGTTTCGGCAGCTGGCAGGCAGTTGCGGCATCACTTTCAGGTTTCGTAGCCAAGGAAGGTCTTGTAACTACACTTTCGGTTGTATCCTCGCTCGGAGAAGAGCTTGAGGAGTATGATGAAGCAATGAATGTTGCATTCCAGGCATTCTTCCCATGCAGCATGGCAGCAGTTTCATTCCTTATCTTCAACCTTTTCGACTCACCTTGCCTTGCAGCCATCGCTTCCATGGCAAAGGAAATGAACAGCAAAAAGTGGTTCTGGTTCGCCATCGCATTCCAGAATGTTAATGCTTACCTTATATCACTCATGATCTACCAGCTCATCGGATTTATGGTTGGACAGGTTGCCTTCAGCGTATTTACAGTCGCTGCAGTAGTTGTACTTGCAGGTTATCTGTACCTCCTTTTCAGACCGGATCCAAACGCAAAGAGAGTGGTTACAGGTGTTACCCCGGCAGCAGCGGCGTAAAGCGGAGATACCCGGTATTAAGTTAGACTGGTAAAAAGTGACATTTCTTTATAAAAACAGGTCGGAGCTTAGGCTTCGGCCTGCTTTTGACAGATTGGGATAGGATATAAATGAATTCAAACATTACTGTAAATCAGACAGATATGATTGTTCTTTTCATATTGGGAATTCTGTTTATAATTGGAGTCAGGATACTGATCAGTTTTTTTCAAAAACCGGTTGCACCGAAGGATCCCCAGGACATGGACAGTATATGCCGGTCCGGAGACAGAATTACCGTGACTATCGATGGCATGATGTGCGGAATGTGTGAGATACACATAAAGGATGCCATCAGAAAGGCCATCCCGGATGCAAAGAATGTAACAGCATCTCATGAATCCGGAAACGCAAACTTCACACTCAGTAAGTCTGAGAGCGTCAGTGATCTCATGGCGGCCCTCCATGAAACCATAGACCCGGAGGGATACCGCATCCTTGGACTTACAACAAAGAACTGAACGCCGGAGAATATCGGATGGTACCGGCGAGTTATCCATCGGGGACGGTTCTCGCCGGTGAGAACCGTCCCCGGTGGATAAGATCGGCAGGGAGTCCCATTATCTGAATGGCATTGGAACCAATCCCGGGGGATATCCCGTATATAGAAGGAAAGGTCACATATGGCAGATTTTATAGTTATTGCAATACTGGTTTTTATCACAGTTTTTGTTATCCGAAAGCTCTACAAGGACTACAAGAAATACGGAACCTGTGCCGGCTGTGCCGAGGCTCAGCTTGGCCACTGCGATCACGTAGGACACAAAGAACTTGATGAAAGACGCGCCGAGCTTGATAAATTCAAACTCAACGAAGTCCAGAAGGCAATACTGGCGAAGCACGCAAGGAATAAAAAGGAGAATATATCTGTTTGACATTCTTAAAGGTTGAGTTTATACTGACCGTAGGCGAAGAAATGAGATAAAGTATTCCAACATAACACAAAAAAGTCAGGAGTTGCCGTTCCTGACTTTTTTATTTGTATATTGAAATATATTGAATATTGATTTACTATAAAGATGTAAAAAGTGCTTGCCGATAGACGGTTAGCCCTTTAGTAGGTGATTAAAAATAACCGCCCAAGTTTGATAGGCTGAGGGCGGTTATTTTTTTGCGATCTTATAAACAAGACCAATGATAGCTACAATCAGAATCCCAAACTGGAATAAATCAGAATAACTCACCATGGCGCCCTCCTTTCTTTCTGAAGGGACTTACAAAATGCCCTTCGTGATGAAAGGGCTAACCGCCTACCGCTTTGGCAAGCACTGATGGGGATTGTAGCATAGGATGCAGAATTATCCTATAGTCTGAATTTCGACTATAAGTCGTGAAGTAAGATATACTACATTCCGGGATGATTAAAAATCCAATTGACGATACATCTTTTTGCTGTTAGTATCTGATTGAAAATGCGTGAAACAGAGATGTTTTACAAATGATTTTATTGATTGAGTAGCCTGTGGCATGCAAAGGTTCCCGGGGGGACTGGATACATGAAAGATGGGCCCTGATTAGAAAGGTCAGGAGGACTCAAATTTTATAAGTATTTAGCGGTATCTTATAAGGCATTGCCGATAATCAGGATGCCAGCACTTAATATGGCGAGAGTGCGGGTGTTGAGATTAACTGCTGAACGGAGTAAATGCTCCATCTTGTGAAACGATCAATAGGGTTGCCTTTGTAAGCACTCTGAGTAGACGAAACGGAAACAAAATACTGAAGAGAAGTGAAAATGCATATTATACATTTTTGCATTTGGAACGATATTAAATCTATAAGAATAGCGGTTTGATGAGACTCTTCTACACAAAAGAACCTGCGGGGTGCAGGTGATCATTTTCGGAATCGATCGTAATACAGGCTGGAGTCTAAAGGGACTCCGGCCTTTTTCGATGTCACGGATTAACTGCCGGGAAGCAGTGAGCAAACCGCCACCGGCATTCTGTGAATGAGTGGGAGAACGGAATAGTTCTCCTTCACGAAGTCAATGCTTACATGGGTACCGATTTATCTATTTGGGGAGGAAAAAGCTTTGAGCAGAAATCTTTTGGAATTAAAAAACATTACTAAAGCCTACGACGGAACGATCATCCTGGATGACCTGTCCCTTGACATACATGAGAACAGCTTCGTAACGCTGCTTGGACCTTCAGGCTGCGGAAAGACCACAACACTCCGTATCATCGGCGGATTCGAGAAGCCCGACAAGGGCAGCGTCCTTTTCGACGGTCAGGACATCACAAACCTTCCCGCCAACCAGCGCCAGCTCAACACGGTTTTCCAGAAGTATGCCCTCTTCCCGCACATGAGCATCGAAGAAAACATTGCCTTCGGACTCCGTATAAAGAAAAAATCCGATTCCTATATAAAAGACAAGATCAAATATGCCCTGAAGCTCGTAAACCTTGACGGCTTCGAGAAGCGCCGCATCGACTCCCTTTCCGGCGGACAGCAGCAGCGAATCGCCATCGCCCGCGCCATCGTAAATGAGCCGCGACTCCTCCTTCTGGACGAGCCCCTGGGCGCCCTGGACTTAAAGCTCCGCCAGGAAATGCAGTACGAGCTCATAAGACTCAAGAACGAGCTGGGAATCACCTTCATATATGTAACCCACGATCAGGAAGAAGCCCTCACCATGTCAGACTACGTGGTAGTCATGAACCAGGGCTACATCCAGCAGGCCGGCAGCCCGGAGCAGATCTACAATGAGCCTGAGAATGCCTTCGTCGCAGACTTCATCGGCGATTCCAATATCCTTCCCGGAATCATGATCGAAGATTATTCCGTTCGGATCCTCGGGGCAGTTTTCAAATGCATCGACGCCGGCTTCGGCACCAACAAGCCGGTTGACGTTGTTATACGACCCGAGGACGTGGAGCTCCTTGATGAAGATGATCCAAGGGCGATTCTCCACGGCGAAATGACCCACGTCATCTTCAAGGGCGAAATGTACGAGATGGAGTGCACCACTCCCGACGGCTACGAGTGGCTCATCCACTCCACCGAGCTTCGCGAGCCCGGCACCAAAGTCGGCCTCTACGTGAAGCCCTCAAACATTCAGATCATGAACAAGCCGGAATCTGAGGATGAGGAGGCGATGGACATTGAATAACAAATCCTCCAGATATCTTGCGGGACCCTACATCGTATGGATCGTCGGATTCATCGTGATCCCGCTGCTCACCATCCTGTATTACGGTTTTACAAACGATGCTAATGCCTTCACCCTGAGCAATCTCATGGAGATCTGCCGCTGGGAAAACTACAGGCCACTGTACAGGGCGCTGATGCTTTCTGCAGCCAGCACGATAGTTTGCTTCCTGATAGCATTCCCCCTGGCCATGATCCTTCGTGAAAACAAGTTCAGCCGGGGCTCCTTCATTGTGTTCATATTCATCCTTCCCATGTGGATGAACTCACTTCTCAGAATCCTGGCATGGCAGACGCTCCTCGAGAGAAAAGGCGTTATCAACGGAATACTGACAACCCTTCACCTCCCGGAGCAGCACCTCATCAACACAACAGCAGCAGTCATGATCGGAATGGTTTACGATTTTCTTCCTTTCATGATATTGCCGCTTTACAACGCACTCATGAAAATCGATGACAATACCATCAACGCGGCCTATGACCTTGGGGCAAGCTTCTGGCAGACCCTCACGAAGATCATACTTCCGCTGTCTGTCCCGGGCATCGTTTCCGGAGTCACCATGGTATTCGTACCGGCCCTCACAACCTTCGCCATCTCCAACATGCTTGGCGGCGGCAAGATTTACCTCATCGGTAATGTCATCGAGCAGGAGTTCATGCAGGACTCCGACTGGCATCAGGGTTCGGGACTGAGTCTCGTGCTCATGATATTCGTCATCGTGTCAATGCTTATCGTTAACCACTTCGATGACCATAAAGATTCGGAAAGAGGAGGTATCATGTGATGGACAAGTTAAAGAAATTTGCCTCCGACTGCTACCTCGCAATCATCGTGCTTTTCATGTATGCACCCATCGCGACCCTGATTGTTCTTTCCTTTAACAGCGGCCGTTCCCGCGCCAAGTGGTCCGGCTTCACCACCGACTGGTACATGGAAATGTGGTCGGACGAGACCATTATGGCTGCCCTCAGAAACACTATCATCATTGCGTTCCTGTCGGCACTTATAGCAACAGTGCTTGGTACCATCGCGGCCATAGGCATTAACAACATGAAGTCCTGGTCCAGGAACACCATCATGAGCATTACCAATATCCCTATGCTCAATGCCGACATCGTTACGGGTATCTCTCTGATGCTGTGCTTCATAGCCTTCAGGATATCCCTGGGCTTCCACACCATACTGATCGCCCACATTACCTTCAACCTGCCTTACGTAATTCTCAGTGTAATGCCTAAGGTCAGACAGTCCAGCAAGGATACCTATGAAGCGGCGCTTGACCTCGGTGCAACACCCACACAGGCCTTTTTCAAGGTGGTGCTGCCGGAGCTTATGCCGGGTGTCACCTCCGGATTTATGCTGGCCTTCACCATGAGCCTTGATGACTTTATCATTACCCACTTCACGAGAGGTGCGGGAATCGACACCATCTCGACGCTGGTTTACAGCCAGGTACGAAAGGGCATCAGCCCCACAATGTACGCACTGTCCACAGTCATCTTCGTGACGGTGTTCATCATCCTCATCATGGGAAATTATGCGCCGGAGTGGCTGGAGAAGAAAAAAAGCAAGGAAAATTGAGGCCCTTGATGGATTTAAGGGGATCCCGGATGGATTTAAGTCACGTGACCGTTTTAAATAAGAAAAAAACTTTCAGAGTGCTTCATGAAGAGATGCAGTACCGCATTTTGAAAATCGAAACACAGGAGAGTGACTTCCGGGAATTCAGGGAGAAAAGCTAAATGAAAAAAGTATTAAAACAGTACAGGCGGCATTTTGCCGCAGGTGCAGCAGTTCTTCTTATGTCTGCGGGGATTTCCGCTGTTACTGCAGGCTGCGGCACCACCGAAAAGGATATAGAAGAGATACCTACACCGGTTGCAAACACCTTGTATGTTTACAATGCCGGAGAGTATATAGATCCCGAGCTTATCGATCAGTTCGAGGCAGAGACCGGTATCAATGTTGTCTACGATGTGTTTGAGACTCTGGAGGAAATGTATCCGGTTATCGAGGCAGGCGGAGTTATCTACGATTGTGTCTGCCCTTCGGATTACATGATCGAGAAGATGATCGAGAACAACCTTCTTCAGGAGTTTGATCCTGAGAAGATACCGAACCTTCAGTACATCGGCGAAGACTACATGAAGATGGCTTCCCAGTTCGACCCGGGGAATAAATATGCGGTGCCCTACACCTGGGGAACCGTCGGAATCCTTTATAACACAAGAATGCTTGACGAGCTTGGAGTTCCGTATCCCACAAAGTGGTCCGATCTCTGGAACCCGGCCCTTAAGAACGAGATCCTCATGCAGGATTCAGTCCGGGACGCCTTCATGGTAGCCCTCAAGAAGAACGGCTACAGCTGCAACACCGAGAATTCTGAGGAGCTTGACAAGGCAATGCAGGACCTCATTGACCAGAAGCCCATCGTGCAGGCCTATGTAATCGATCAGGTCAGAGACAAGATGATCGGTGAGGAAGCTGCCATCGGAGTTATCTACTCCGGTGAGATCCTCTACGTTCAGGACGAGCTTGACGGCTCCGGAATCGATGTTGAGTACTGTATCCCTGAGGAGGGAACCAACCTCTGGATCGACGCCTGGGTTATCCCGAAGAATGCCCGCAACAAAGAATATGCCGAAAAGTGGATAGACTTCCTCTGCAGACCTGACGTGGCAGCTCAGAATTTTGAGTACATCACCTACTCAACTCCCAATGTCGGCGCCATGGAGCTTCTTGACGAAGAGTACCTGGAAAACGAAGCAGTTTTCCCCGACACCTCAGAACTCCTGAAAACCTCCGAGTTCTACCACTACCTGGGGCCTGCAGGCGATTCACTTTATAACAACCGCTGGAAAATCGTAAAATCAAGCTGAGAAGAGCTGCCCATCCGGGCAGCTCTTTTTTAACTGTATCACAGTATCTGATACATGAAGACGCAGCTTCTGTCATAGAAAGGTTTGATTCTGTTGTGAAGATCTTTCTCTTCAGCTTCATCAAGTCTCAAGAACTTATATTTATCGTGGTATCTTTTTATCAAACTCTCAAACGGGAGCGCAAAGATATAAAGAACCATGGTACCAGAGATAGCTGCAACCCTGCTGGCTAACTCGCGAATAAAATCTCTGAAAACAATAAGTCCAATACCTTTCCAATCAGGGTGATCGCGGACGTATTCATAGTTTACTGCAAAATTAGCTATTTCTATTCCGGGAACAGTATCAAACGTCGTTTCGAGTTTTCCTTCTTCATTTAAAATCTCTCGCTCATTAATGGAAACCATTCCTGATTTTAAAGAAAAATATGCAACCAGTTCATCGGTGACCAGATCTCTGACCAGATATGTCCTCATTGCACCAATTGCCTCATCACTAAGAGCAATAGATTTAATATAATTCTCAAGACCTGCAGCAACATTAGGGTCTCTTACTTTGAAATTTTCAATATCTGACTTATCCTTCTCTGCAATATGATCACAGTAGAAAGTTCTTGTCTGTATTATTCCTTTCTTTTCACTCATTATTAGCAGACCTATCTTTTAATATTTTTTCTTCCAATTCAGCAATTTCTTTATCTGAATCGGTGAAGTCTGGCTTAGGCGAATTTAAAATGGTGTTAATTATTCTTTTTCCTAAGCCATAGGGTAAATCTGTCATTGAAGGTTTGCCAAAATTTTGAGCAGGTGTTTTTACTACTTCTATTGCCATAGAGCTAATCCTCCTTGCATGTTCATTATACCATCTATTATTTTTGATATGAAATCTAAACATTTTCCTTTAGCAACTTTTAAGAATTCTCCCCTTTATAACCTTAGAATGTCTACCAGACTTTATAAGCATACCACAGCCGGACAGAGTTTCATATGGTCTGTTTTCGGACCATATCCACCTGAGAGGGTTCTCGTCAGCGCATATCACCCTGGTGAAAATACATAGATTCCCGCTTCGGGCAGCGCTTCTTATTATATAAGGGTGAAAGGTACTCTGATTTTGAAAGCAAATAAATATGACGAGAACTTCCGGAAAAGTGCAGGTTATTCCGGAGCAATGGTAACAGTTCAGCCTGTGGACCACTAACCCCGTCCCCAGTGGATATGGTGTCAAAAAAACTTCCTGCCAATTTGGCAGGAAGTCGAAAATACCTTATTTATCTCCGTAATGCCCCTTACAATGGGAAATATATATGCGTCCATCCTCGAGATGATAAACCAGACGATCTTTTTCGTTTATTCGTCTGCTAAACTCACCCTGTAAATCGCCCTTTAACGGTTCCGGATCTCCTATGCCATGCATAGCTCCGTTTCGTTCTATATCTTTAATAAGTTGATTGATACGTTTTAAGGTCTTCTTATCCTGTGTCTGCCAATAAAGGTAGTCATTCCACGCATCATCAGACCATATCTTTTCACTCATTGTCATCCTCGATCAGTTCATGTACAGTACCTTTGCCTTCACGTAACTCTTTTACAGACTTTAAAATGTATGCCTGATTAACCGGGTCATAGAAGGGGTCACCTTGTTTAATGTCAAAGGGAATACGCTTTTCCCTTAAAACGGCTTTTACATAGATATTAATAGCTGCTGACGAAGTAAGACCAACAGAAGAACAAAAGGAATCAAAATCAGCTTTATCGCGTTCATCGACACGAGCAGTCAGAGTAGATAGTGCCATAAGTATACCTCCTTAAATCATCTTTGATTATACCACTATCGTATTACAATAGCAATCAAACGTATGCGGAACATAACGTTGTTACCGGCTTCAATAAACTATGAATTTACGGGAGTCTCAGTCTCACAGGCTCAAACTTCTCCCCCTTCTTATCTGAGAAAAACACGACAGTTTAGTAACAGTTTGTGCTAAGATAGTGTCATTGACACTGCGTTTTTAGATGATATACAATCTGAGCATTAATTGTTATCATATAAACTGAATACACATTTAAGAGGGAGCCGATCAGAGATCTGCATCTGTATGTCAGAGATTAACGGCAAAAAAAAGCGTATATAGAGGAGGAACAATATGAGCCAGAAAAAAGGTTCTCCGGGAAATAGTTCACAAGCCAAAGGAGGTCCAGTGGATCAGGCGATAAGAAAGAAGCGAAGAAGGCTTAGTCAGATAAGTGATATAAAATCATTTTTCTCAAGACTTCTCGTGATGATCATCATGATATATATCATGTTCTGGATCATTTTCGGATTGCAGCCTATGGCAAATGATGATATGAAACCAAGAATAAGTGCCGGAGACCTGATGCTTTTCTACCGGCTTGAGACACGAATCAATTCCGATGATGTAGTGGTCATCCATAAAGACGGAAAGACCTACACGGGAAGGATCGTGGCAAAGGGCGGAGATAAAGTTGAAGTTACGGACGATTCAACACTCAAGATCAACGACAGTACGATGATCGAAAGCGATATATTCTACAGCACACCAAAGTATGAGGAATATGTTCAGTATCCACTCCAACTTGCGGAGGATGAGTACTTCATCTTATGCGACTACAGAAACGGAGCAAAGGACAGCCGCTACTATGGCGCAGTAAAGAAAAATGAAATAGTCGGTAAGGTCATCACTATCATAAGAAGATCAAATCTATAAGATATGGTCGCTATATAACATAACCACCGGGGGCGGTTCTCGACGTCGAGAACCGCCCCCGGTGGTCGTATTAATCGAGGCCTAACTCCTTCATGAAGATTTTTTCATAGTTCTGCATCTGATGATATATAGCATCAATAGATGCAATATCTCCGATTATTCTATATATCATCACATAGTCATGCCTTTGAAATAGAATTTTATGGTAACCAAGGTTTCGTAGCTCTTCACTTTCGCAAAATGTCATACTGCCGGCAACCAGTTCAAGAATATCTATAGTCTCTAATGCATCCAAAAGAACTGCATCCGCACCCTGTTCATCAGAAAGAGTATACTGGATATAATCTATGTACCGATTTAATAACTCTTGAGCTTTCGGAGTAATATGTGTTTTATATGAATCCATGTAATCTCCGCATCTCCATTATCGCTTCACGCGCATCCAGGCTTTTGCCCTGTTCGAATTCTTTTCTCGATATTGCCAGATCAGTCAGGACCTGCTCTTTAGTTAATGGCCCAAATGGATTTTCGGGTTTGATTTCTTCAAATAGCAATCTAGTATATTTATAAACTTTGTTAATGTCTTCATCTGGCATAGATTCCAGCATGGCAATTGTAGCCTCAAGAACGTTCATGTATATTCTCCTTTTGATCTTGTCGGGGTCTGCAGCCACTATGGCTTTCCCCAATCCTGTAAATTGTTCCATATCTACTCCTAAAGTACAGCGAGAAAGATATGAACCTCTCGCCTTGATTATATATCAGTTCTGCGCAAAGCTGATAATGAAATTTGTATTATCGGGAATGATCATTCTGAATGAATTTCAAGATTTTAATCGTTGAATGTCTACCAGACTTTATAAGCATACCACAGCCGGACGGAGTTTCATATGGTCTGTTTTCGGACCATATCCGCCTCAGGGCAGCTCTTTCTATTATATATAGAAGAACCCCCATGAATCTTAATAAACTAAATATAATTTTCATAAAATCCAAATTCATAAAATTTATATTCTTTTTATCATCCTAATCTACACTTTTCTTACCTGCTAAACCAGAAGCAAACCAAGTTTACCATCATTTATTACACTATTTTTCTAAAAACATTAAAAACTGCACAAAAACATACGAATTTAAGTAATTAAAAATTAAATCCTAGCCACCAATTATTAATAAAAAATAACATTTTACGAAAAAATGCTTCATTTTTAAGTGAAATGTTAATATGCGTTTTGCTAAACTCACACCATGAAATGATTAAACCAAAGTTTGGCTTAAACATAGAGGGTGTATTTATGAAGAAAACCAATTACTCAATAAAAAAATTATTCAAGAAAGGAATAGCGACATTGCTTACTGCCAGCATGGTAGTCACAGCAGTACAGGCTCCGGCCTTTGCTGACAATGTAGATGAGGAAGTAACAGAATCAACTGCTTCCGTTTCCGGACTTGTTAGAAAAAAGATCACACTCGAGCTTGTGAGTGATGAGCTGAAGGAAGCTGCTCTTACAGCGATCCGCGAGAACCGTCTTTTCGACGCTCAGGATTATCTGGCAGCAACCGGAGACAATCAGAAAGCATTAAGAGAATATGAGGCATTCTTCAACGAGAATCCGGGCCTTTACGTAGTAGACGCTCCTGAGTCAGTTGTGGACACACTTTCCGGTGAGGACGCCGAGCTCCGCATCTTCGTACAGAAAGATGCCAAGATGGCGAAGGTAGACCTTACAGCAACTCCGAGTGAGATCACAAGAGAAGATTCCACAGAGTCAAAGAATGTTGAGTTCCGCTATGGTACAGATAAGGACATCATCCTTTACGAGCCGGCATCCAATGTTGACACACTTGTAAACGGCGGCGAGGATGCTTACTACATCGAGCCTGAGCAGGAAATCGGCGACAACTCAGATTACGAGCTTACAGGAAACGAGAAGATCACATTCATGTTTGTGAATGCTTCCGACAGTACCGTAAAGTTCACCCTGAAGGTTGACGGCGTAGCCTACGACAAGGTAGAGGTTGGCGGAAGAGAAGCTGCTCTCAAGAAGATCATCGCTGAGGCAGGCACCAAGAAGTCTACAGAAGAAACAACCGCAGCAGAAACCACAGTTGCCGAGACAACAGCTGTTACAGCAGTTACAGAGGAAACAACAGTAGCTGATGAGACAACCGCAGCAGAGGTTAAGGAAGAAGAGACAGAAGCTCCTGCAGAAGATACAACTGCTGAAGGCACAGAGATTGCCAATGCAGACGCCGATAACACTTCTGCTGATACAGAGGAAACTACAGCCGCTGTTGAAGAGACAGCCGCTGAGACAGAAGCTCCCGCAGCTGATACAGATGCTGAAGTAAAGGAAGAAGCACCTGCAGAGGTTACCGAAGAGCCTGAAACAGAAGCAACCATTCCTGAGAAGATCGCTGAAGCAATAAGCGAAGCATTCGGCGGGGCAAGCGATGCGGTTCTCGGAAGAATGACAGTATACGCCGACACAATCGTTGGCGAGGGAGTTGAGTTCGAAGTTGAAGAGAACGCTCCTGCAGCAGGTGATTCCGAAGAGGCAGAAGATAAGGATACAAACGAAGCTGTTGCTCAGGCAGTTGAAGCAGCAGCCGGAGAAGATACAGCAACTGAAGCTGATGAGGTTAATGAAGAAACAACCGCAGCAGTTGAGGAAGCAGCAGACGATAACACAGCATTAGCAGCAGACACAACAGCACTTCAGGTTGAAGTTTCAGAAGGTCTTTCAGAAGACGAAGCTGAGAACCGGGTTGAAGAGACTGTGGCTCAGGAAGTTACAGTGGTAGAAACTGAGCCTGAGACAGTTGCAGAAACACAGGCTGTAAAGGAAACCATCGCAAAGGATGATGAGACCAAGGCTGCTAAGGTAGCAACTGCATCTGAGATAGCTGAGTATGACGACTTCGCACTTGAGCTCATCGCAGAGGTTAAGGAAGAAGTTCTTCAGGACAAGGCAGCAGCCAAGGAAAACATCAAGGTCGCAAGAATCGCTCAGTACACCATCAATGAGCTCGGAAAGATTCATTACGAGACAGAGGTTGATGGATTTAATGTAGAAGTCTTCGCAGCAAAGAATGCATTCGGAGATATCACACCGACACTTGAAGCTAAGAAGCTTGCTAAGCCGGAAGAAGCTGAAGCATCAGAAGAAAAGCTTTCAGACGATCAGGTAGCAGAGCTCAAGGCTAACAATATTTACGACAATTCACAGTCACTGGATATCCACTTCGTTGACGGATTCGGAAAAGAAGTAGAGCCTTCAGAGACAGTAAAGGTAAGAATCACACTCAGTGATGAAAACCTTCTCAAGACAATCGATGCATCTTCACTTGAAGTACATCACTTAAAAGAAACAAACGATACCTTGAAAACTGAAAAGGTTGCAGCAACAGAGGATGTAAAGCTTCTTGATGCAAACGATGAGCAGATCACAGATTCAGATCTTGAGGCTAATGCTGAGGCAGTTGCAGCAGGCGAAGAAGCAGAAGTTAAGGCTGTAAGCGCTGTTGCGGAGTTTGAAGTTGAGAGCTTCTCGATATTTGCGATTGTTTGGAAAAGCAGCGTTGGAACGGTGGCTTCTTTTATAAGAGCATATTATGTTGATAAAAATGGAAATCAGATACTTGATAATTCTGAAAGTAGCAACATATATCTTGGAAGTAGTTTGACTCTTGCTGATGCCCATGGGGAGCCGACAATAAGTTTTTCTGATGTTCAAGGGGGAGTAACAAATTATAAATTCAAGGAAGCTAGGCTTGGAAGTGTTGATGGTCAGGTTGTTACTTCTGTTAAGCAAACTGATTCTAAGGAAACTGGTTCTACTGTGTTCTTGCTTGATTACTACAATGGAAGTGACATGGTAGCAAGAAATACTGTCAGATACTTTGATAAAGCTGAAGATGACCAAGGTGGATCAGGCGAATATGGAGAGACACTTTATTATAAGGTTGAAAATGGTGCTAATGCTTATAGAGCTTATGATTATAGTACAGGATGGGGATATTACAAGATTCTTGGAGATAAGAAAGACGTAGATAACATATACACATTTGAAGAGCACTCCAATTGGACTGAAGCAGTTTCTTATACGGGCAAGAGATATACTTTTAAGGGAATAAATTCTGATAATACGATTTATTTTGTATATGAACCGGTGAATTATCAGCCTGGTGGTGACTCAACTGTAGTTGATCTTGGTGCACCTGCGGCGAATAAGACCTTAAAAGATAACGAGGATGGAACTTATACTCTAACACTGAGCGTTACAGGAAAATCACAGTATCAGGAAGATAAAATAAAAGCAAATGTAGTTGTAGTATTCGATCTTTCAAACAGTATGGAAGATGAGGCGTCATCAGAAGATACATATGAACCTTCTAACTATGGAAACTACTATTTAGAAAACGGCGAATATAAGAAGCTGAAGTATAAATACGAGTGGAAAGAACAAGTAGGACATTATGAAGGCCATGGATGGAATAGGCATTGGGTACATGATTATGATATAACTCATACCGAATACCGTGATTTACAAGACGCGAATAGTGTCGATACAGTTTATGATCGCTCTAATAATTTGTACACAGGACAAAGATACTCATTGATGGAAAGAGGTACAAGATTAGATGTCGCAAAATCGGCTGTAAAATCTCTCGCAACAACTTTACTTGCCAATAATACTGAAAAGTATCCAGATGCGGTAGAACTTGGATTGATAACTTTCGGTACAAAGACCTCAGTTTATACTCCTCAGACAAATGCTGATGATTTTAATGCGGTAATTGATAGCTTGACAGTAGATGGAGGTACAAACTGGGAAGGCGGACTTCTTGATGCAAATGGATATTCATTTGGAATTGGCGATGATGATCCGGTATATGTGATTTTTGTATCAGACGGAAAACCTACTTTCAGAGTTAACGCAAATGCTTATACAGAAGATGATAATAGCGTTTATTGCCCATATTATGATGTACATGGATCCGGGAAAGAAGGAGATGAAAACGTTGGGCGATGCAAAACAGCAGCTGTAAAAGCGGCAACTGCATTACTCGGAGCCAATAAGAAGCTTTACACAGTTAATGCATTCAGCGGTGAAGGTGCAAATGGTGCTATGGCAAACATGAAGGCTTTGTTCGGTACCAACACCTCTCTTGCAGATAGTAATTACCACAACGCAATAAATCAGAAAGCACTCAATGAGGCTTTTGGAAAAATCATAAAGGAAATAGAGCATGATCTTGCTTACACAAACGTAGAATTCATTGATGGAATTTCAGACCTCACAGCAACTATGGAGGTTCTTGGAACTACAGGAAATTACACCTACGAAATCACAAAAGAGGAAAACGGTGAAGAAGTAACTGTTTATGATGATGCTGCAATTAGCGCAGATGATAATCTCAAGAAGATAAGAACAGCAGGTTTCTCAAACGGAACAGTTACATGGGATGTAGGAGGTCAGGGCTATAGGCTTGCAGATGGTTTAACTTATAAGGTGAGTTTTGTAGTATGGCCTAAACAGGAAGCCTATGACATGCTTGCAGATGCGGGTAATGGTAAAAAAACTGATGCGGAAATGGCAGCTGCCGGATTTGTTAAAGAAAATGGCAACTGGGTATACAAAACAAATACTGGAGCAACAGTTTCATATCAGACAGTAAATGTCGAGATAGTAGACGGTCATGAAACAACAACAACATCAGGTGTAAAGACATCCTCAATTAACGTTTATCCTACTATGAAACTGACAGATACAAAGCTTAGCTACGTTAAGGAGTGGAAGCTTGATAATCCTAGTCAGTCCGACCTGTTCACGCATGATGTAATAAAAATCAATCTACAGAGAAAGAACAGCAAAGGAGAGTATGTAAACTATTTCGCTGAACCATTTGAACTTGGTGGTGAGGGCACAAATATCGTAACATCAAGTGATGGAAAACTGATTACCTGGTCAAAGGAGGGTTCATCCATCGACATAGCACCCGGAATCCTTGTATCTGAGGCTATAGGAAACACTCACGAATTTAACAAAGAGGGTTCAACAGCAAAGCTTGTACCACTTGAAGGAACAAACTCTAAATACTACATTGTCGAAACCGGTCATGATTACAGATTCGATGAGAAGGTTGGAAACGAGAGTTTCGAACTCGAGGAAATTATCTACCATCCGATGGTTGTAGATGGTACTCTCAAGAACGTAGTACTTTCTTATGATGATAGTGGCGAAGTTACAAGCATCAAGAGCATTGATGATGGAGCAGAATTTAAGACACTTACAGCGACTAACGTAGTTAAGCTTGACAAGCTCAAGGTTTACAAGACCTATACCGGAAACATGGCTGTAGCACAGAAAACAACATTTAATCTTAAGCTTTACACTGATGAAGCCGGAACAACAGCAGCAAGCTATAATGATATCGAATTACTCAATCCGGGAGATGAGCAGAATCATGGTGCTAAACTTACTAAGGTATCAGATGGTGTTTACGAATTTACTATCACACCGGGAAGTATAAATGATGAAGCTTATGTTGAAATAACCTTACCGGCAAAAGCAATCTACAAAGTAGAAGAGGTAAAGGACGGCAAGGCTTATGCAGATTATAAGACAAAATGGGGAACAGCCAGCGGAGCTGAAACAAACGAAAATAGTTTGACTACAGCAAAGAAGCTTAGCGAAGTACATTCAATCTACTTCGTAAATGAGAAGAAGATTGATACTCCGACAGGATACAGAGACAATGCATACCCATTCGTAGCACTTGCACTTGCAGGTTTGGCATCAATGGTATTCCTTGCATACGACTTCCAGAAACGTCGTCTGTTTGAAGACTGATTACACAGTTAAAAAGGCAAAAGCAAATGGCATCAAGATCACTTGAGGATATTGCAGAATTTATTGAAAAGATGAAGTTCCGGAAATCCCTTTTTGGAGGGGTGGATGAGCAGAGTGTCTGGAAAAAGATTGATGACCTGAACAATGAATACAAATCAGTATTCGATGAACAGGAAACAAAATACCGGACACTGCTCGAGGAACGGGATCTCGAGATAAAGAAATTAAAAGAAAAACTGAATATGGAATAAAAAATCGCAGCTTTAAATAGCCGTTACCTCGTAGCTGTGAAGAAAAACAAAATCTTGGGTAAGTTGATCAAAGTTAAAAGAAGATCCAACCTGTAACGGCTTACCCAAAAAACTAAACGATCAAACAAGTACGGCGGTACTTATTTGAATAAAAAACGTAGGATTATAATTTTATTTTAAGAGAGGGTTAATTATCATGAGAAAGAACATTAACAAACTTGCAACACTCGTAATGACAGGCGCACTTGCTGCAACAATGAGCTTTTCAGCTTTCGCTGCAACAGATGCAAGTACTAAAACACTTACAAAAAAGGTTACAACAGATACAGAAAACAAGACATCTGCACCAAAGACAACTTTCAATCTTGCAGTAACAGCAGGACCAGAGGTTACAAGCGTTACTCTTAAGGATGCAAATGATAAAGATTCTGTATATACAGTAACTCCGGGTACAGCTGATCAGGCAAAAAATATCACTGTAACAGGCGCAGATTTTACAAATGTTACAACAGCTAAAGATGGTGTGTATGAAGCTAACTTTACAATCAAAGATAACAATACTTACACAGCTCCTGGCGTTTACTCATATACACTTACTGAGGTAGACGGCAAGTATACTGGTGTAAAGTATGATCTTACAGCTAAAACAATGTATGTAAGCGTTGTAAACAATGGTACTAGTGGTGTAAAAATTGATGCAATTGTAATCGCTAATTCTAATGGTAAGATTGCTGATATCACAAACGATTTCGGTCAAGATGAGACTAATAACGACTCAACACATGATCTTACTATCAAGAAGGCAGTTACAGGTAATGCCGGTGATCTCAATAAGGAGTTCACATTTAGTGTTTCAGTAAAGCCTAAGGATGGCACAAATGTTGACAACGATAAGGATGGTGTAATTGACATTGTTGCTCCAGCAACACAGGAATTCACACTTACAAGTCCAGGAACTAATGGTACTACAACAACTACAATTTCTGCTAATGGCGAAGCTACAACTGTAAAGCTTAAAGCTACTCAGTCACTTAAGATTGAAGGCCTTACAGGCGACTATGATGTATATGTAACAGAGGCAGAAGCAGGTAAGGACGGATATACAACAAAGTATGATGCTTCAGGTGTAGCTGATGTTACTTCAACAGATGTTAAGAAAGATGATCTTAAGGATACAAACGTTGTTAAGGTAGAGGCAACTGCTGATGGTGCATTGCTTACTGTTACAAACCACCGCGAGAACGTAACTCCTACAGGTGTAGCAATGGATGTTGCTCCTTACGCTCTTATGGTAGCTCTTGCAGGTGGCGCAGCTGCTACATTCCTTCGCAAGAAAGAGTCTTTCGAGGACTAATCTGTAATTAACCCTTTTACAGAAATTTAATTAGATAAATTTGGTGAAGCACCTTATAATACATATTTGGTGCTTCACCGATATAAAAAATTTCTGAATGATATGTTTAAAGGGAGGTCCGATGGAGAGGGCGGCAACATTAGCAAGAATCGGCAATCAGATACTTGGATTTATGGCTACGGTCATGATCATCACGATGCTTGCTTACGGTGGTTATTCTCTTTGGGATGTGTACGTAACCTACAGCGGTGCATTCATGTCCAGTGACCTTATGAAGTTAAAGCCGGGTACTCAAGGCAGTAATGCTCCTACATTTGAAGAGTTAAGAAGAATCAACAAGGACGTTAAAGCCTGGTTAACCGTTGATGATACCCATATCGACTATCCTGTACTTCAGGGCGTTGATGATATGGAGTATGTAAACAAAGATGTATACGGAGAGTTCTCACTTTCCGGAGCGATATTTGTATCGTATAAGAATAAAGAAGATTTCAGTGATCCCTACAATCTTTTGTACGGACACCACATGGACAATGGCGGTATGTTTGGTGACGTCATGGAGTTCATTGATGAAGGTTACTTCAACAGACACCGAACAGGAAAGCTTTACCTGCCTGACAGAACCTACGATTTAGAGTTATATGCATTGATAGAATGTGACGCATATGACAAGTACATCTATCACGTAGAAAATGCGATAGATGATATGGAAGGGTTCCAGGCTTACGTAAAGGAAACAGCTACACATTATAGGGATATTAATGTCACGGCAGATGACCAGATCATCAGTTTGTCGACATGTGTTGATGCTCAGACTAATGGAAGAGCAGTAGTATTGGGTCGAATGGTACCGACTGAGCAAACTGGTTAGAGGAGGCTCGCAAAGGATGAGTAGAGTATTAAGAAAAAACTATATAGGAGCATTCATGGTAATGCTGTTTGCGTTGCTCCTCAGTATGAGTGCATTTGCAGCGGAATATAAAACAGACGCAGAAGTTCCTTTCAGTGTTACGATGAAGGGCGAAAAGGCATCATCTGAAGATGTGACTGTAACCATAACGCCTATTGACGGAGCACCGGAATTTGATCAGGATTCTATAACACTGTATGCCAAGAAGGGCGAGACAGTTAAGGGTTCGTTTAAGATGACTTCTACAGCCGGAGGAACTGCTCCAACTGATGATCCTTCATCTGCATATGATCCTTCAGCTGAATATGAGTCTGGTGCATATGAGTCAGGCGCTGCCGGAGAGACAACCGGAGAAACATCCGGATATGTAGCACCAAAGGGATTTGTAGAGCCCGGTGACTATGAGTATGAAGTAAGACAGACTAGCGGTAATACAGATGCGTATGTATATGATGATACGGTTTATAAGGTTATCGTAGCTGTTCGTAATAACGAGGATTATAATCTTGAAGCTACTGTACTTGCTTATAAGAACAAAGACGAAAAAGCAAAGCAGGATATCGAGTTTATAAATATATATGAGCCATGTTTTTCAGACCCTCCTGTAAAGAAGGTTGTTATCAGTGACGAGGGTACTGCACCTGATGACGCAAAGTTCCGTTTCTCAATGAAGGCAAGTGATAAGACATATCCGATGCCTGAGGGAAGCGTTGACGGAGTTAAGACCATCACAACAGGTGTTGGTGAGTACGAGTTTGGTAATATGTACTATGAGAAGGAAGGTACATATACATACAGTATTGTCGAGGAAAATGACGGACTTCCAAACTTCACTTATGATGGAACCATGTATACCATCAAGGTAGTAGTTGAGAAGAAGGATGGAAAGCTTGAAGCTACAAGAACTACTTATAAGGGTACAACACTTGCAGATATAGCATTGTTTGAGAACCACTATAGAAAGTCAAGCGGAAGCAACAATTCAGGCAGTTCAACCACAACAACAAGCAGCGACGGTTCACACAGATCAGACTGGAATGACGGTGAAGAATACAATGATCCGGCAGGCAGCGTTCTTGGTGCAGTAAGAGATGCTATTGAGGACGGTCCTGTAGGTCAGGTACTTGGAGCAGCTCGTGATCTTGTTGAGGACAGCCCTGTAGGTCAGGTTCTCGGCGCAGTAAGAGGAGCTACCAGAACCGGAGATAACAGTTTCATGATGGTTTCAGGTCTTTGCTTCCTTGCAGCAATGGCAGTTCTCGTAGGATGGATCACAACATTCATCAAGAGATCAAGATAAAATATTAAATCAGATTAAATAGGGGGCGTTGTCATTCGGGTAGAATGTCGATGCCCCTTTAATATAATTCGACATTTGGAGATATTGACTTATAATTGATGATATAGGTATGGACCATGGGGATGGAGTTGGTGGTCCATTTTGCCATAAAGTGAACCAATGACTCCGTCCCGATGGTCCAACGGCTGAACTGAGACAAAATAGCCCAATAGATATGCATATGTGTGTCAGATATAAATGGCATAAAACATGCATTTATAGATGAGGAGAGATATTTGGAAACAATTTCATTTGCAGCGAGAATAGGAAACAGAATATTGAACTTACTCGTGTCGATGTTTGTTGTGGTGGCCATCAGCTACAGCAGCTATGCCCTGTGGGACACCTATAACGTATACAGGGGAGCATTTCTGAATGACGACCTTCTGAAGTACAAGCCCTCGGGAGGAGTAGGAGAAAGTAACCCGACATTGGAAGAGCTGATGCTCATCAATAAGGATGTGCTTGGGTGGATCCAGGTGGATGACACCCACATTGACTATCCTTTCGTGGTCGGCAAGGATGATATGGAGTATGTCAACAAGGACATCTATGGGAATTTCTCCCTGTCCGGCGCCATCTTCCTTACCATGGCCAATGCCCACGATCTGAGCGACAGATACAACCTGATGTACGGTCATCACATGGACAACGGCGGTATGTTCGGTGATGTCATGGAGTTCATCGACAAGAAATACTTCGATAAACGAAAGACCGGAATACTTTATACTCCGGACACAACCTATAACATCGAGATCTGGGCCTGTATCGAGACCGACGCCTACGATGACGAAGTCTACAACGTCCTCACCAAGAAAACAGAAGACGACATGGCTCACTTCATAAGCTACGTCGAGAAGAACGCCACCAACATCCGTGACGACCTGAACATCCAGCCCTCCGACAAGCTTATCGCTCTGTCGACCTGCGTAGACGCCGCCACCAACGGCCGCGCTCTGGTCATCGGACGACTGACAAAATGATGCATAAATATGAAAAATCTCCGGAATGACTCCGGAGATTTTTTTGACGAATGATGATTGGCCGTTTGTTAATTTGATTGTAGAGGCTCGTGAAAATACTTCATGACATCGTCTTTTGAAACCTTTTCATAAGTTTCATTTTTAATAACTGCTTTATAGAGCTCTTCAAAGTCACGAATATAGATTTTTAAACTCTTAACCAGTGCCTCAAGCCCACGTTCTTTTTCTGTGGTAACGCCTTTCTCGATGCCTTTCTCAATGCCTTTCGCTATCCCCTTATTCTCAATAGCATCTGCATATGTACACAAACCTGTCACCTCCATTTCAACTTCTCTTGTAGTACCAAATATCGTGGTCACCTTTGCCATGTCTGACAAAGTAACAGCCATTCTCTTTAACAAGCCTGATAATTTCAGGATTAAAGTTTTTAGACATTAGGCGCAGTCTACCCGACGTTCCTGTGTCAGAAAACTATATGAAGTACAATTGATTTTATTAAACTCAATTAGTTCAGAAACAGCATCCATAACACGTTTAATAAGATTGTCATACGATTCCGATTCAAGAGCCAAACCAATTTCATCGCAGACTGCAATATAAACAGATGCTTCTTCATCCCATGTTATATTAATCTTTATATCCATGATAAACCTCCTGTGGTTGTTTTCTCCCTTCTTAAAAGACTTCAAATAATAATTAAATGATGTTGGATGTAAATTCACATAAATTACGTAATAGGTACCTTAATCAATCATCCATCTCCGGCATGGCGAGAACTTCTTCAGCGATGTCTTCATCGTCCCAATCAGGATGTTCGCTTAGGGCTTTTCGGACGCAAAAAAGAACAGTAGGTGTTATCCTCAAAATTGATACTATTGCATCATCTGAAATCGAATTATCATTGTTTCGTATCTGATCTACTATCTTTCTATATTCACCCATCTCGCGTTCATCCATAGCAAATGTGTTGATACTCATATATTCAGTTCTCCTTTCCTCATTTTGTTTTACCTTTTTAACTGCTTCATCTATCATCCTGGAATACTCGGATTTAGGCGGTTTGCCATCCATATAGGACAGCATTTCTTTTAGATCTTCGCTTACTTCATTTCCTTTTTTATCAAGGAATCCCTTGGTATTTAAAACAATTCTTTTTGCTGAGTCATTCATTCGGATGCTTCCATCCCAACTGCATAAAGTTTCAAATGGATATACATACCAACCTCTATCATATGGGTCGTAAGTTGTGATAAAAATGATGAAACTTTGTTTTAGTTTCTTGAAACTATCACCTTTATTTACGATATCAACATCGATGGCGCTTTGGTAGTATCTGAATCGTTTACCTAAATGAGACTTCTTTGAAGCCTGCATTTCGATGTCGTAAACCGTGTTTTCGTCATCCTCAACATACACATCCATTCGTATACCTCTGGAATCATAACCGGTCTCGATTGTTTTTTCATGTTCAATTATTTCAATGTTGCGGATTTTCTTCTCGAAGATCATTTCAAGAAGAGGTTTAACAAGCTTCGGATCCCTCATAACAGCCTGGAACATGTAGTTGTCTGTTATGGATAACTCGTCAAAAGGTTTCTTTTTAAATTCTTTACTCATAGATTAGTCTTTCCTTTGCTGTCAATCTCATTATAACATCGAAGCCGGTAATGAATTACTAAAAAAAGAGAAAATTAAAGACAGCTTGTCCGTTTCTAATGATCGACAATGAATTTGATAAAATATTGGATTTAATATCTCCGGAACCGGAAAAGTAGGATTCTATCTGAATAGAAATATTGAAATATTATACATGTACTTTATCGACTTGCTTATAATACAAGGCAGTAATACAAAAGTCAATAATGATTTAATAACTCCACGAGACGTTGTGGTGAAATAAAAATTATTTCCAAAAGAGAGTTTTCACGTCAGTGAAAACTCTCTCTTTTTTTGTCTTGCAAAGTCTCATTTTGTCTTTCTACAATGCATGAATATTTATTCATAACCCTTTCTCCACCTTCATTCCCCAAAACTTATTTCTTCTATAATAAAAAGCAAACCATTGACTTAAATTTATCAATCATCTTTGATTTCTAAACTTTCTGTTTAACTTTATAAAGAAAAGAAATTACTTTCTAAAAATATGATAAAAAAGAAGTATCTTACAAAAAATACTTAAAAATTAATCTTTTTTGTAATACCCACCTTGCTATGTTAAGGGCACAAACAACAAATTGAGCGGTTGGATTTTACAGAGGATAGAGATTATGAAACGAGTTAAATATTCCATCAAGAATTTAATAAAAAAGGGGTTATCAACACTCTTATCGGTATGTCTCATAGTATCAGGAGTACAGACACCTGTATATGCAGCAGAAGCCTCAATCCCGACAGAGTCCACTGCAACAGTATCAGGTCTCGTTAATAAAAAGGTTGTACTTGATCTTTTAAGTGACGATCTGAGAGAAGCAGCACTCACAGCAATCCGTGAGAACCGGCTGTTCGACGCAGAGGACTATCTGGGAGCGACTTCAGACAGCGCTAAAGCAATAAAAGAATATGAGGCATTCTTCAACAGGAATCCTGGACTGTACGTAGTAGAGGTTCCAGATTCCATCAGAGATATCCTTTCAGGCGAAGCAGATTCAGAGCTTAGGATTTTCGTACAGAAGGATGAGAAGAAAGCTAAGGTTGATCTGGAAGACGATGCAGCAAATGATGAATCGGTTCTTTCAAGAGACGTAACCTTCCGTTACGGAACAGAAGATGACATCATCCTTTACGAGCCGTCATCTCAGATCGACACTCTGGTAAACGGCGGAGAGGATGCTTACTACAGAGATCCGGAACAGGACACAGCAGACAATTCCGATTACCGGCTTACCGGAAAAGAAAAGATCACCTTCATGTTTGTCAATGCTTCCGACGGAGCGGTCAGATACACACTGAAGGTTGACGGTGTCAAGTATGATTCTGTAGAGGTTTGCGGAAGGACAGCAGCTCTCAAGCATGTACTTTCACAGGCAGGCATCAAGAAGACAGAAGAGACCACAGCAGCGGCAGTTGAAACTACAGCAGCACCGGTTGAAGCTACAGCACCGGCGCAGTTGACAAACGTAGGAGCAGCATTAGGAACAGAGGAAGTAATACAGAACGGCGAAAACATTATTCCTGAAGGCACAGCTGGTGATCCTTCAGAAATGATCGGAACGATGGTACTTGAAGGTCAGGAAGCTGCAGAGCCCGGACCTATGGCACCGGCAGATAATGAAAATGACAGCACTGAAGTTGCAAATCCTGTTACAGCTGAACAGGGAGCTGCAGAAATAGAGAGCGGTGCTGATACAGGAGACAACAACCAGGGTTACATCGCAGGCGACACAAACACATCACAGCAGGGGCTGACAGATAACGATACAGCAGAGCAGACAAACGATGACGCAGCATTGGTGACAGATAACGATACAGCAGAGCAGACAAACAAAGACGCAGCTGAACAAACAAACGATGACACAGCGGAGCTTACAAACGATAACGCAGCAGAGCTGACAGATAACGATACAGCAGGGAACAACGATACAGAAGATAATGCCAACATCGGAAATGAAGATGGAGCACCGGCAGAGAACAATGACACAGAAGATGATGCTTCCATCGGCGACCAGATAGCAGAAGCAGTTCAGGAAGCAATCGAAAATGCAGGCGATGCAATACTCGGAAGAATGGTTGCTTACGCGGATGAGATCATAGGCGAGGGTTACGTTTTCGAAGAAGAGCAGCAGGGTCCCGAAACAGAAGAAGAGGAAAAAAATGAAGATATAGCTGCAGAAGCGGGAAATACAGAAGGAAATGACAACGATGCAGCAGACAAACAGGAAATACAGGCAGACTTAGATGACAACAATGGAGCAGCAGAAGGAGGACAGCAGGGCGGACAGGAATACGTACAGGAAGAAGGCCGGCAGGATGGACAGGAATACGGACAGGAAGAAGGCCAACAGGATGGACAGGAAATCGGACAGCAGGGCGGACAGGAAATCATACAGCAGGGTGAAGGACTCGGAACAGAGACATTGGAACAGAACGAAGGATCCGGAGCAGAAATAGTTGGACAGAATGAAGCAGGATCAGGAAATGAATCAAATGTAACTATAGTGGACATTTTCACAGAAGATAATCAGGAAGAAGGGGTTCAGAACGATACAACTTCAACAGAAATATCCACAGGGGATGTACCGGAAACAGTCATCGAGGGAACGATTCCTGAAGGACAGATGACATTGGAAGACCTTACAGGAATGATGGCTGAGCCGGAAACCACAGCAGCGGCAGAGATTCAGAAGCCGGAAACAACAGTTAAAATGCCGGTTGCTTCACCATCTGAGGTCGAGGAGACAAAGGGTGAGTACGATGAATTTGCTAAGGCCCTCATAGAGGAAGTCAAGCAGGCCGTTCTGGAAGATAAGGATGCAGCAAAGGAACAGATAAAGGTAGCGAAAATCGTACAGTACTCCATCGGATCACTTGGAAAGATACATTACTTAACAGAGATAGATGGATACACAGTAGAAGTTTTCGCAGCACAGGACGCATTCGGAGGTTTCAAACCGAAGCTTGAAGTTAAGAGACTTTACAAGCCGGAGGAGAATGAAGGAAACGGAGACGTTCCTACAGACGCACAGATCGCAGAGCTTAAGGCAAACGGAATTTACGACAACTCACTCTTACTGGACATCTGCTTTAAGAACGACGCCGGTGACGAAGTCGAGCCAAACGGAAACGTAAACGTAAGAATGACCTTGAACGATGAAGAGCTTCTCAAGAAGATCGACGCATCTTCACTGGAGGTTCATCACATCAAGGATGACAACAGCACATTAAAAACAGAAAAGGTAGCAGAAAAGGAAGAAGTTAAGGTCCTTGACGGAAACGACGTACAGATCAGTGATTCGGATCTTGAGGCTAATGCAGAAGCAATAGCAGCAGGTGGCGAGGCTGAAGTTGAAGTTGCAAGCGCAGTTGCTGAGTTTGAGGTTGAGAGCTTTTCACTTTTCGCAATAACTTGGACAAAAAGTAATTACACCCAATTTAAGGCAAATGTCAGAGTTCATTATGTGGATGAGAGTGGAAATCCTGTAATTCTGAATAATAATTACGAAACCTACAATGAATATGGCACAATCCTGGAACTCACAGATGTTACCAACCCGAAGACAGTTTTACTTAAAAACTGGGAAGGCGGAGTTACAGGTTATGACTATATAGGTGCAAAGCTTGATAGTTATGACTCAACTAAGGATATTGATGCTGTAACTTCTGAAACTTCAGGACGAGACAGGGTAGTATTCAAATTGGGAGTGAATGACAACGGAACCGGTGGACAGGTAATTGATGAGGCGATCGTTAATGATCCTACTCGAAGTGATAACGGTATATGCGATAGAGACGGCCGGTTTATATACTACTATGACAATAGTGACGGATCCAGTCCGGAACCGGTCAGTGGTTCTTACCGAAATCCTGATAAAATTACCAACCACTTTAAGTTACTGGAAGACAGAGACCTGGATGACGTTACAAGTGATGGCTACTACTATATTTTTGAAAAATATGTGAGCAGTTTAGCCCGTTATATAAGACATGGAACTATAGATAGATATGATCCGGTAACAAGAGATATTTATCTTATCTACAGGAAGCATACATATCCTGTAGGTGGCAGTGATGATGAAGAGGATTTGGATCCGGATGACTATGAAAGCCTTATTAACAGAGAAAAATCATTAACACAAAATGATGATGGAACCTATAAGCTGACACTCAGTGTCAAGGGTACAAGAAGTGAATCACAGGAAAGAAAGCCTGTTAATGTAGTTTTCATCCTGGATACATCGAACTCCATGGCATATGGCCATAATGGAGAAAGACAAAACGTTCCGTTAGATGAACAAAGAATCACTACTGCTAAGATAGCATCCAGGGCGATGGTTGAAAAACTATTGGAGTTGAATAAGGATGATGAAGGCCATTATACGGGCAATACAGTCCAGATGACATTCATAACCTTTAACAAAACTGCAAAAATACAAACCAAAAAAGCAACCAATAATCCTAATGATATTTATCCGCTTATCAATAAAGCTACATTAGCTCAGGGAACTAACTGGGAGGATGCTCTTATCAAGGCAAACAGTTTTGATTTTGGTGATGACGATCCGGTACATATTATCTTTGTATCAGATGGAGCTCCTACATTTAGATATAGCAGAAACGGATTCACCGCTGATAGAGGAAGTGAAGGTCAGTGGGGAGGAGGAGACAATTATTCAACAGAATCCAAGGCTCAGGCACAATGGGCGGCAGTAAGAGCTGCACATGATATAAAAGTCGCAAATAAGACTCTTTATACCATAGGTGCTTTCCCGGTATTGAACGATGATGGAATAGATGAACTTGAGCAGCTGCACGAGTTGTTATTCGATAATGATAAAAATAACTATTACAGTGCAACGGATCTGGATTCATTGAATGATGCATTCTCTGATATATGTGACAAGATAAGTACCGCTGTCGGAGTTACTGAAGTAAAAATCGCTGATGGTATCACGGATCTTACAGCATCCTCAGACATCAGGGGTTCAGTAAAGGACTATACTTATGAGATTAGAGACAGATCCGGAAGAATTGTTAATGACGCTGATGTACTGGATGCACTTGAGAATTCAGCAAATTACGATTCAACAAGAAAAGCTGTTGTGTGGAACTTCCCAAGTCACATAACAGTGGACGGAAAACAGATAAGATTCGTTCTTCAAAATGGATATACGTATTCTGTAAGTTTTACAGTTTGGCCGGAACAGGAAACCTATGATACCTTAGCCGATCTGGAAAACATGTATGGTGCTAATCCATCAGCGCCTACGTTCTCACAAGTAAATGAAAATGAATGGGAATACAATCAGGATACTAATTATTTCTTCGATGGAACAGTATACAGGTATAAAACAAATACATTTACCGAGTTATCGTACAAAATAGTTAAATCTACAGATGGTAATTATGGTGAACCTTCAGAAAGCTCAGGTTTGTACACGATTCCATTAAGCGAAGATTCACTAAAGGGTATGTCACTTGCAAGTTCAAGGGTTGGAATAGAAAAGGTATGGAGATTCTACGATATTAATCAGAAAAACTCACTTCCGGCTTCTGTAACCCTGGACTTGATGAAGAAAGAGGTAGGAGAGAGCGACTATAAAGAATATATAAATGACATTACGATCAGTAAACCGAATCCGATGGACGAGCCGACGAAACCGGAAGGTAAGGACTATTATGAAGTATCCTGGCCCGGAAGTTCCAAGTACATAGCTCCGGGAATACTTGTAAAACGCAAGACCGACGGAGATAATCATGGATTTGATGAGCTATGTGAACAGGGAGAGATACACCTTATCGGCGATTACTATATGCTTGAAACAGGTCATGATTATGAGTTCTTCGAGCAGCCGGACAGCAACTCAGGTTTTAGCCTTATTGAAGATGTGATCTATCATCCAATGGTTGTTGACGGCGTACTTAAAAAGGTTGAGTTTGAGCGTGAAAACGGTGAGATTGTAGACGTTACCAGTATTACAGAGATAGGTGAGGATCTTACAAAGCTCACAGCAATTAACGTAATGGAAAACGATGAGCTTACAGTTTCCAAGATGTATACCGGTAACATGGCTGAACCAAAGACGACAGCATTTGAACTGTATCTTTATAAGATGAATGATGATGGTACAACCACTCCGGCAAGTTATGATGAGACTTACATTAAGGGCTTAAGTACAGAAGATCATGACAATGCAAATCTTGATATAAGTAAGCAGTCAGATGGAGGATTCAAGTTTACCATCGACATGAAGGATAACACTGACATGTCTGATATGAATCTTAATGCTTATGATGATGTGACGATCGTACTGCCGGCGGGTGTTACATATGAGGTGAAGGAGCTTGATCCCGGATCCGGTTATGTTACCTACAGTGCAACTACAAAGGACAACATCATAGCAGATGCAAACAAAAAGTCTTCATCAGGACAAAAGAAGCTTAGTGAAGTCCACACAATCTATTTTGCAAACAAAAAGGATGAGATCACTCCTACAGGATATGCTGACAATGTTTATCCGTTTGCAGTACTTGCACTTGCAGGCTTCGCAGCAATGTTCTTCCTGGCATGTGATTTCGAGAAGAAGAGACTGTTTGAGGATTAATATTTGAACTTGATAAGTACATGCGTAGGTACTTATAAAAATAAGACACAATTCAAAACTAAATTTTAGAGAGAGGGGTTTATCATGAAGAAGCATTTTAACAAATTAATGGCAATCATCACCACAAGTATTCTTGTAGCAACCATGAGTTTAACTGCATTTGCAGCAAACGAAATCGCAATCACTAAGAAGGTGCCGACAAGTACTTCAAATCCAACCATGGCACCTGAGACAACCTTCCAGCTTCAGCTTACAGCAGGACCTTCTGCTACCACAGTGAATCTTAAGGGAAGTGATGATCAGACTCATACTTACCAGCTTACACCCGGTACAGAAGAGCAGATCTCCCATATGACCATCACCGGTGCAGCATTCGCAAACATCACCGAATATCCGGCAGATGGAGTATATCAGGCAAACTTCGGAATCTCGGTTCCCGACAGCATTTATTCAGTTCCCGGAGTTTACTCCTACACGGTAAACGAGCAGAACGACGGTTACAGTGGAATCACCTATGATACCACTACCTACTACATGTATGTAAGCGTAGTAAATAAAGAAGGCGGCGGAGTAAAGGTTGACAATGTAGTTCTTGCAAAGAACGACGGCACAAAGATAGCTGACATTACTAATGACTTTGGCGCAACAAACGACACAACACACGATCTTACAATCACAAAGTCAGTTACCGGAAATGCCGGAGAGCTTAACAAGAAGTTCACATTTAAGATCGCTATCAGCCCGAAGGCGGGTGCTACAGGTACATCAAGTGATCAGGAATTCAAGCTGGTTCTTCCGGATAACACAGAGCAGAAAATCGCAGCAAGCGGAACTGCAACTTCTGTAACTATCGGAAATGACGAGACAGTTCACATCTACGGTCTTACAGAGGATTATGATGTATTGGTATCCGAGGATGAAGCAGGACTTAACGGCTACACAACAACTTACAAGATCACACGTGACGGAACAGGAAACACAACCGCAGATCAGGCACTTGCAGATGCAAATGCAAAGGCAACCGTAAATGCACTGGCTGACGGCGCAACCCTCACAATCATCAACAACAGAGAAAATGTAACTCCTACCGGCGTAGCAATGGATATCGCACCTTACGCACTTATGATAGTCCTTGCAGGAAGCGCAGCAGTTACATTCCTTAGAAAGAAGGATTACTTCGAAGAGTGATAAAAGGAAAGGTTCAAAAAAGAAAGATTACTTCGAAGAGTGATAAAAGGAAAGGTTCAAAAGATCATATATAAAGATACAGTTAAAACTGATCACTATTGAAACCTGATAACACAGTAAGCGTAGGAACCATAAACAAAGCATTCAGACATTAGTCACAGTAAATAAATTAAGAAACCTGTAAAGGGGTCAGACCCCCCTTACGAAACCGAAGATAAAGCCATCAATCTAAAATTTAGCAAGTAGTCCGGGTGGAGCCCTCCGGGGCTCCACAGGATACAGATAAAAGGATTGAGAAGTAAAAGCTACATAAGTAGTTGAAAGAGACAAGATTCTCCGGTGAGAAGCCCGGGAGGGTTTAGAGATTACCGGATGCAGAGACATTAAACTAACAAGTACGTCGAGTGCCGACAGAGCAAACCATTAAGGAGGCTCGTGATGATGAATAGAAATTCTGGAAAAAAGTATATAGGAGCATTCCTGGTAATGCTGTTTGCTTTGCTTCTTAACATCAGCGTTTTTGCAGCAACAGCAAAATACGAAGCAGCCGTGAAGATTCCTGTAAGAGTTACTCTTGAAGGAGAGAAGGCATCCTCAGAGGAGGTAACCATAGTGATGACTCCGCTGGATGGTGCGCCGGCATTTGATCAGACATCCATAAAGGTTCAGGCGAAAAAGGGCGAGACGGTTGAGGCTGAGTTTACCAAGACCTTCAAAGAGCCCGTGGATCTCAGATATGAAATCAGAGAGACAGCCGGAACTACAGATGCATACACATACGACGACACAGTATATACCGCAATCGTTTTCGTAGAGAACGATCCGGAGACCATGGGTTTAAAGGCATCGGTAGTAAAGGTTTATAAGGATGACGATCCGGCAACTAAACAGGATGCAGCTATCTTCATAAACAGATACTGCCCCGCGGAAATCGATCCTCCGGTAAATAAGGTAGTAACCGAAGATTCCGGAACCGCACCGGATACAGCAAAGTTCCATTTCACCTTGAAGGCAGAGGACAAGACATTCCCGATGCCGGCAGGAAGCGTTGACGGAGCTAAGACTGTTGAAGCCGGAACAGGTAAAGTAGAATTCGGAAAGATAGAGTACGAGAAGGCAGGAACCTATACATATAAGATTTACGAGGAAAAGGAAGACCTTTCAAATTTCACCTACGATACCACTGAATACACGGTTAAGGCAGAAGTTGAAAAGAAGGCAGGAGTTCTGACAGCTACCATGACGATCACCAGGGGTGCTGAAAATGTTAACTCCATAGATTTTAACAACCATTACTCAGAGAAGAAAGAAAACAACACACCGGCAGGCGGCGGAGAAACCCCAAGCGGAGGCGGAGGAAGCCCAAGTGGCGGTGGTCCAAAATCAGGAAGCAGCGACACAGACAGCAATGAGTATTGGGATCCGGATGACGGAAGCGGAAGCGTTCTCGGAGCAGTGAGAGACGCCATCGAAAACAGCCCGGTGGGACAGGTTCTCGGAGCAGCCAGAGATAAGATAGGAGAAAGCCCGGTAGGACAGGTTCTCGGAGCAGTAAGAGGAGCTACAAGAACCGGAGACAACAGCATCATGATGATCTCAGCACTTTGCTTCTTAACAGCCATTGCAGTGATGATCGGTTGGGTAATGGCATTCATGAGAAGAAGGATGAACGGAATGTAAGTGAATTGCAGGGGGGTCAGATATTAAGGCTCCAAAAACAGCGTTAATAGATGAGGAGACAGAGAATAAGGGATATAGAAAAATAAGGGAAAGAAGTAAGAACATATAAGAAAAGAAAGGAAAAACAGGAGCACCGCATCCGAAAGGATGAAGGTGCTCCTGTATTATATGTATCCCCCGGTGGATAACCCGGGTGTAGAAAAAAACCATCCCATTCTCAAAGCAAGAAAGGGATGGTTCGTGTTTTTTCTACTAATTAATATGCTCTGCCCCAGTAAAGCATCTTTGTTGCAGGCTTTCCGCAGACAACGCAGTTGTCGGAGATCTTCTCCTGCTCGAATGGAATACATCTTGAAGTGATACCGGACATATCCTTGAGCTTGTCCTCACACTCACGGCATCCGCACCACATAGCCTTTACGAAACCGCTCTTTGTGTTAACGATCTCAACAAGCTCATCCATGTTGGTTGCACTGGAGGTGTGATCCTCAAGGAACTTCTTTGCTGTCTCAAACATATCCTTCTGGATCTGCTCAAGAACCTTAGCAACCTCTTCCTCAAGATTCTCGAATGCCACCTGGATCTTCTCACGGGTGTCACGGCGAACGAGAACAGCATGTCCTGCCTCGATATCCTTAGGTCCGATCTCAACTCTTAACGGAATACCTCTTACTTCGCAATCGGCGAACTTGAATCCCGGGGACTTGTCACTGTCATCAACCTTTACTCTGAAGCCGGCATTGATAAGCTGATCCTTGAGAGCGTAAGCCTTGTCAAGAACGCCTTCCTTTTTCTGCTGGATAGGAACCACGCAGATCTGGATAGGAGCGATACGAGGCGGGATCTTAAGTCCGGAGTCATCACCGTGAACCATGATGAGAGCTCCGATCATACGTGTTGTATAACCCCATGAGGTCTCGTGAACAGGCTTAAGCTGGTTGTCCTTGTCGAGGAACTGAACATTAAATGCCTTGGCAAAATCTGAGCCGAAATTGTGTGAAGTTCCGCACTGAAGTGCCTGGCCGTCATGCATGAGAGCCTCGATTGTATATGTAGCTACGGCACCTGCGAACTTCTCCTTGTCAGTCTTCTTTCCCTTAACAACCGGGATAGCGAGATACTGCTCGGTGAAGTCGGCGTAAATGTTAAGCATCTGTACTGTACGCTCCTCAGCCTCTTCAGCGGTAGCGTGAACAGTGTGACCCTCCTGCCATAAGAACTCTCTGGTTCTCAGGAACGGTCTGGTGGTCTTCTCCCAACGTACAACAGATACCCACTGGTTAAGAACCTGTGGAAGGTCTCTGTAGGACTTAACTACCTTTGCAAAGTAGTCGCAGAATAGTGTCTCTGACGTAGGACGTACACACATCCTTTCTTCGAGCTTCTTCTGTCCGCCTTCTGTAACCCATGCAACCTCGGGAGCAAATCCTTCGACGTGATCCTTTTCCTTCTGAAGAAGTGACTCCGGGATAAGCATTGGCATAGCCACGTTCTGAACGCCTGTGTCCTTGAACATCTTATCGAGAACGTTCATGTAGTTCTCCCAAAGAGCGTAGCCCGCCGGGCGGATGACCATGAAGCCCTTTACTGAGCTGTAATCGCAAAGCTCTGCCTTCTTAACAACGTCTGTGTACCACTGGGCAAAATCCTCCTCCATAGGAGTTATCTGCTCAACAAGTTTCTTGTCTGCCATGATAATAGCCTTTCTTAATATATATTTGCAGGGGCATCAGCGCACTTCCGTTGTGCCTTGCCACTGCAGGTTTTCCCGCGAGCCCTTGGCCACGGGGGTGTTTGCCCGTTAATTGTAACAACGAGGGAACGCTTTTACAAGGGTTTAATATCAATCTTCCGGATAGATGTCGCGAAGGTTATCCATCTTGCACCCCATGTTTTCCAGAAGGAGGTCAAGTATGGTGGCAGCCACCATGCACTCGACGACAACATTGGCACGCTCGACAACGGTGGGGTCATGACGGCCCTTGATCTCGATAGTGACGTTCTCGCCATCTTCGTTGGCGGTGTGCTGAGGCTGACCGATGGAAGGGGTAGGCTTGAAGTAGGCCCTGATGACGATCTCGGCGCCGTCTGACATGCCTCCGAGAATGCCTCCTGCGTGGTTGCTGGTGACCTGGAAGATCTCCTCCATCCCGCTGAACTCGCCGTTCTCTAACATCTCCTCATATTCTTCCGAAGAGAGAGGCTCCTGACCGTGAGACATACGGAAGTGGTTTATCTCATCAAGTGAAGGCTCGTGCTCGATGTCGTCATTGTCCTCCATATCCTCCAGGGGGGCGATGGGGACGGAAACCGCTTCGAAGCCGTCATTGTTTTCAGAGCCCCGCATGCGGGCAACCTTTGTGCCGTCGCCGATCTCCACGGCCTTGACGGCGCCTATGGACATGATGGCCTTGGCGAGGTTTGCGTCCAGCTTGTCAAAAACCGGCTCTCCGATTCCGGTGGGCATGTTGTTGACAAAGCAGGTTACCACTCCGCCGGCGCTATCCATCTCGCTCTTAAGCTCCAGGATCTTTGCGTCCGCCGCTTCTCTGCCCTGAGGTGTTGTCACATCAATTCCCGCAAGCTCTGTAACCTCGGCATCCACCGTGATTCCGATATCCGCAAGAACCTTGGCAGCCACCGCACCGCCGGCTACCCGCGCCAGAGTCTCACGGCCGCTGGACCTTCCGCCTCCGCGATAGTCCCTGATCCCGTACTTCTGGAAGAAGCCGTAATCCGCATGTCCCGGGCGGAAAACATGGGCGATATCCGAGTAATCCTTACTGTGCTGATTGGTATTTCTCACAATGATCGCGATAGGAGTTCCGGTGGTCACACCCTCAAAAACTCCCGACAGAATCTCGATCTTGTCGTCTTCCTTTCTGGCAGTGGTCTTCAGGTTCTGACCCGGTTTCCTCCTGTCCATGTATGGCTGAATGTCATCTTCCGAGAGCTCCAGCCCCGCGGGACATCCGTCAATGACTACACCAAGTGCAGGTCCGTGGGACTCGCCGAAAGTTGTTATCCTGAAAAGTTTTCCAAAAGTATTACCGGCCATATATATCTTATTTCCTTTCAAGCAAAAGTTGACATCGAATCGTTCCGCGCAGGGCGCTCTCACGATTCTCCCACATTCCGCACTCTCAGAAGTGAAAAGCGTCCTTACGTGCTCACTGGGAACACCAGCCAAATGAAAGTCGCTTCGCGATGACTGGTGTTACATGACAGGTTCCTTCGAAAACTGCCACAAGTAATGTGGGGTATGTCATGAAGTCTATTTCCCACCTTTGTGCGAGAACAAGTTGGAAATAGACATTATAAAACTTATGCCATAATAACACAAAATCGAGTAGAAAGGCATCCCCTTCTACTCGACCTGTAATATCTGATATTCCAAATAATTACTGAGACTTAGTTTATGTCATCAGTTATTTTACGATAAGTTCTCCTTTAAACATTAACTTGAAAACCTGGCTTATTAATCACTTATTCTTCTGCGGAAGCTTCACCATGCAGATGCAGTTCGGCTCATCCACGCTAATCTCTCTTGCGCTCATTACCAGAAGACCGTTGTCATAGTCAATGCTGAAGAAGGTCACGGTACCTGACTCGTGGTTGGCTACTGCGATATGCTTCTCATCAGGGAAGATGCAGAAATCCTTAGGATAAACGCCTGCGATAGGAAGGCTTCCCTTCATGGTAAGGAGACCGGTCTCCACGTCACGATCGTATATGGAAACAGTATCGTTTCCTGCATTGGAACAGAAAACATGCTTTGCTTCCTTGTCAGGAGAGAATCTCATCTGTGCCGCCGCAATAAGATTGGTGTCGCCCTTTTCGGTATGAGTCGGAATTTCCTGGATCTTTTCGAAAGTAACGTCGTTATAGCCCGCTCCCTCTTCCATGCGGTAAACGCCGATAACGTTCTTGATCTCATACATAAGGTAAAGGTACTTTCTGTCAGGAGAGAAACGGAAATGACGTGGGGCTGACTTAAGCTCACATCTAATGGTATCGATCTGACGCATCTTTCCGTCTTCCTTGTCAAATCTGAAAACACGTACCTGATCGATTCCGAGATCGGCAACCATGATGAACTTCTGGTCGTCTGTCATTCTCGCGCAGGATACATGAGGGCGGAAGGTTCTTTCCGCAACGGAGCCGATGCCTTTGTCATAAACACCGTCGACTATAGGTCCTACAGAGCCGTCCTTTTCAAGCTTAAGAAGTGTTGCCTTTCCGTCATGATAGCCTGAAACCATGATGTATTCATCATACTGGTCAACGGCAAGGTGGCATCCACGCATACCACGGATGTTTCTTGTATTGAGCTTGCTGAGGGATCCGTTCTCCATGATACGGAAGGAAACGATACCCTCGTCAGAAATAGAATATAAGGTTTTCTGGTTTCTTGATGCTACAAGATATGAAGAATTGTTGACCTCGATCTCTGTTCTCTTGATGAGGACACCTTTCTCCACATCAACGTCGCATATGGTGATTCCCTTTGCGTTTCCGGTATAGCTGTATGAACCGATGTACGCCATGTATTTGTCTTTCATGATCTGCCTCTCACAACGTCCGAACTGTCCGGGCGTGACTCTCCTTTGGAATAATGTTTAAACTTCTCCATATTCTAACACATATCAAGTGTTTGTTACAATAATAACAGACTATAAAAAGCAGGATTTATCACGCCGAAGAAACAGCTCCTGTGTGGAGAAGGTTGGGCATGTGGACCATGAACCCCGTCCCCCTGGTCCACACCTCTGTAAGATTATCGCAAAGGGGAATGACCCCCTTAGAATTTGTGTTATAATAAGTTAGAATATTGCTAAACATGAGATTTGTATGAACCGGAAGGACGACAGATGGAAAAGATAACATTACCGGAAAACGTAAAACATATAATAAAGAAGCTTGAGGACGCAGGGTATGAGGCCTATGCGGTGGGGGGCTGCGTAAGAGACTGCCTTCTGGGGCGTCTTCCCGAGGACTGGGATATAACCACCAGCGCAAAGCCTGAGGATATCAAGAAGGTGTTCAAAAGAACCATCGACACAGGCATTCAGCACGGTACGGTCACGGTTCTCCTTAAGGCTCATAAAGGAGAGGATGAGTCAAGGGAGGCGGAGGCTCCGGAGGGAGTTGACTATGCTCCGGGCTCTGCCGATATGCAGTCCACCGTTCGTACAGGCAAGGGCTTCATCGGCTACGAGGTAACCACCTACCGCATCGACGGCGAGTATCTGGATGGCCGCCACCCCAGCACAGTGACATTTACACCCTCACTCCACGAGGATCTCGCAAGAAGAGATTTCACCATCAATGCCATGGCGGTCAATGCTGACTCCGGCCTGGTTGATGACTTCGGCGGTATGGAGGACATGGAGGCGCATGTTATAAGAGCCGTCGGGGATGCGAAACAGAGGTTCACGGAGGATGCCCTCAGGATGCTGAGAGCCCTGAGATTTTCGGCCCAGCTCGGATTTGAGATAGATCCGGAGACCTACGAGGCCATAAAGGAGCTGGCCCCGAACCTCATTAACGTGTCAAAGGAGAGGATCAATGTTGAGCTCACAAAGCTTCTCATGTCAGATCATCCGAACCATATAGCTCTTGTGTCGGAGAGCGGACTTTCCGCATATATTTCCGATCATTTTGATGATGCCTTTGATGTTTCCAATGAGCAGGGCGCGCCTTATCCCGACATCCGCCAGTGGATCCCCGACGGTATCCCCACAGAAAAGTATGTGAGATGGGGTACCTTCCTGAGAGCGGTTCCGGAGGAGGCAAAGATCATCCTTAAGGAACTGAAGATGGACAACGACACCATTGACAAAGCCCGTATCATAGCAGGACTTTTCGATGAGGACCTTCCGGAAAGCATTTACGAAGTGAGGAAGACTTTGTCGGTTATAGGCTTTGAAACTTATCTCGCCTTTTTGGATGCAGACGAATGTCTAAATCGCCAGATAACAGGAGAAGAGCCGGCAAAGCGTCTCGAAAGGATCAGGGTTACGAGAAATCACGTGGAAGCCGTCAGAGATGCGGGCGACTGCATTAGCCTCTCTGACCTGAAGGTCACCGGCACAGACCTCATGGAAATGGGAATCCCCAAGGGACCTGAGGTTGGCATGATCCTCAACATGCTCCTGGACGAGGTGCTGAAGGTGCCGTCGCGAAATGAAAAAGAAGTTTTGCTGGCACTGGCCAGAAGATAATGAAACCTGAAGGGCGTTTGGTGTGGACCGGGATGGCACTTGGTGTGGACCTGGGGGACGGGGTTCGTGGTCCATTTTCTCAAAATGGACCACGAACCCCGTCCCCCAGGTCCACACCAAGCGTCCCGTCCCCCAAAATGGATGCCCTCAGGCTCTTGATGATACACGCTAAAATTGGTATATTTATAAGTAGTTTTTTACATTTATCATTAATCATCTCGACCGTGCATATATATGCATGTCGGGTCATAGAGAGGGGAACTAAATATGTATCAAGATGAATATGAGCGCTGGCTTGCTGCCGACCTCCAGGATGTTGATTTAAAGACTGAGCTTCAGGGAATCAAGGGTGATGATGAAGCTATCAAGGAGCGTTTTGCGGTTGCACTTAAGTTCGGAACCGCAGGTCTCAGAGGAACTCTCGGTGCCGGAACAAACCGCATGAATATCTGGGTTGTTCGTCAGGCTACACAGGGTGTTGCTGACTGGGTAAAGACTCAGGGCGGCACACAGACAGTTGCCATCAGTTACGACTCTCGTCTCAAGGGCTGGAATTTCGCACGTGAAGCAGCAGGCGTTCTGGCTGCCAATGGCATCAATGTTCGTATCTATGACGAGCTTATGCCGGTTCCCGCACTTTCCTTTGCTACCCGTTACTACAAGTGCAATGCAGGTATCATGGTTACAGCATCTCACAACCCTGCAAAGTACAATGGCTACAAGGCATACGGTCCTGACGGCTGCCAGATGACAGATGATGCGGCAGCTATCGTTTACGAGCAGATCCAGAAGACAGATGTTCTTACAGGAGCAAAGTACATGAGCTTCTCAGAGGGTGTTGAAAAGGGTCTCATTAAATTCGTGGGTGATGACTGCAAGAAGGGACTTTACGATGCCATCGAGTCACGTCAGGTTCGTCCGGGTGTTGCAAAGAACTCAGGACTCAAGCTGGTTTACACTCCTCTCAACGGAACCGGACTTGTTCCCGTTACCAAGGTTCTCAATGACATCGGCATCGACGACATTACCATCGTTCCCGAGCAGGAGTACCCGAACGGTTACTTCACAACCTGCTCATATCCTAACCCTGAGATCTTCGAGGCTATGGAAAAGGGTCTCGAGCTTTGCAAGAAGGAAGGCGCAGATCTTCTTCTCGCAACAGATCCCGATGCAGACCGTGTTGGTATCGCCATGAAGTGTCCGGACGGAACTTATGAGCTGGTTACCGGAAATGAGATGGGCGTACTTCTTCTTGATTACATCTGCGCAGGCCGCAAGGAGCAGGGCACTATGCCTGAGAAGCCCGTAGCAGTCAAGTCCATCGTTTCCACACCTCTTGCCAATGCTGTTGCCGAGCACTATGGTGTTGAACTGAGAGAGGTTCTCACCGGTTTCAAGTGGATCGGCGATCAGATCGCACAGCTTGAGGCAGCAGGCGAGGTTGAGCGCTTCATCTTCGGATTTGAGGAGTCCTATGGATACCTTTCAGGCTCTTACGTAAGAGATAAGGATGCCGTAGTTGGTTCAATGCTTATCTGCGAGATGGCTGCTTACTACCGTTCCATCGGATCTTCCATCAAGCAGAGACTTGAGGAGATCTACAAGGAGTACGGACGTTACCTCAACAAGGTAGATTCCTTCGAGTTCCCGGGTCTCAGCGGAATGGACAAGATGGCTTCCATCATGGAAGGTCTTCGTAAGGAAGCACCTGCAGAGTTCGCAGGCAAGAAGGTTGTTAAGGTTACCGACTACGAGAAGACAGAGGAGACAGGACTTCCAAAGGCCAATGTTCTCATCTATGGTCTCGATGACGGTTCAACCATCGTTGTAAGACCTTCAGGAACCGAGCCAAAGATCAAGACCTACTTCACAACCCTCGGCAAGGATCTTCAGGCGGCAGAGGCAGAGAAGGACAAGCTGGCAGCAGCTGTAAAGCCTATACTTGAGTGATAAAGGAAAAAGCATGTAATGTTATAAAAAGACTGTCGCTCCGGTGGCAGTCTTTTGCATTGTAAGGTGGTCAGACCCCATTACAAAAGTAAAAACGATGGAGATTGTTGATGGCTTATGTATGTTTATATCGAAAACCTATGGATATTTGAAGATTACACAATTCTTCAGTGGGCATTGTTTTTTATTCTTTATTGCATGCTGGGGTGGGTGTTTGAGTCGATCTACTGTTCTATAAAGGAGCAAAAGCTTCTGAACCGGGGCTTCTGTCATGGCCCCTGGCTTCCGATTTACGGGTCGGGAGCGATACTCATGCTTGTGTTTGCGGGACCTTTCAAAGGTGAGTACTGGAAAGCATTTCTGACGGGAATGCTGGTGGGGTCGGCGCTGGAGCTGGTGACAGGTTATCTGATGTTTCACATATTCCATATGAGATGGTGGGATTACAGTCAGAATCCACTCAACTTTCACGGATATATCTGCCTGTACACATCTATCGCCTGGGGAGCCCTTGCGGTGGTTTTTATCGAATTTATTCATCCCCGGTTCTCTGCCATCTCTAAGGACTGGACCTACACCGGCTTTGTGGTTGCGGTCACCATGCTGTACACGCTGTTCATCGAAGATGTTATCTTCTCGGTAATCGGTGCCCTCGATCTCAAGAAACGTCTTGAGAATCTCGCAGCAAACAGTGAGGAGATTCAGGCACTTAAGCTCAATATCTCAGAGGCGAAAACTAAATTTATGGAGCTTCAGGAGCAGGCGAAGGCCAATGTTTCCGAAGTGAAATCCATCGCCGAAACTGAGGGTAATCTGGCAGCCGCTAAGGCAGTCAGACTAAAGCTTCACAGCCTTCATATGACAGAACGTCTTCGTGTGCTGGAGGATGGCGGAGATGAAAAGTCAGGCCGCATGAACTGGTGGGTTGCAAGCATGCTGAGAAACAACCCTACATTAAAGGGAGGTTCCGAAAGCTTTGAAAAGCTTCGTGAAGCAGCCGGAAGATACAAAGAGGGTTTCCAAAAAATAGAAGCCCTTATAGAAAAAGAGTTCGAAAATCTCAGAGATGAGCATATCGATGAGATGGAATAAATGATAGCAGGAGTGCCATATACCAACCCCTTCCCTCTGGCCCACCGACTGAACTGTTACACTATGGCTTATATAGGCTAATTACTATGGTTTATGTTTGTTGACAGAAGCTTTGAACATGGTTATCTTATTATTGTAGCTGAAAGTATTTAAGAGGTATGAGACATGGAAACAAGAGTTGCGGTTTTAAGTATCATAGTTGAAGATTATGAGGCAGCCAATCAGCTTAACGAACTGCTTCATGAGTATGGTCAGTATATCATCGGACGTATGGGAATACCATATCGTGAGAAAGCGATCAATGTAATCTGCGTTGCTATGGATGCGCCCGTAGATAAGATCAATGCCTTAACCGGTGCTCTCGGTCGTATCCCTGAGATTACGGCAAAGGTGATTTGCACAAGGCAGTAAAGTTGTTACTTGGATATATGAAAATTGAATAAGCCCCTGACACCAAAACGGCTTCGGCTCTTGCGGTGAAAGTGACGTGAACAAAGAAGAGTGGGAACCACGGCCATTTAGTTCGCTACGCGAAGGCCGGAGCTACATGACAGGTTCCGTGGAAATCTGCCACAAGAGTCGGAGGGGAAGTGTACCCTCCGGCTTTTTCTTTTACTATTATACTTTTTAGAGGGCGGTTTATGCTGCCTTCTTTTTATGCGATAAAGTCGTCACGAGTGTGTTTTATTTGCACAAAGGCATATATGAGGGTCAGAGCGGTATTAAGTAGGGGCGTTTTACATATGTGTTTTAGGAGGAAAAGTTGAGTTTACAGGAAAATATGAATTCGGTGGCATCTGCCAACAGGCTGCATATAGGCTTTTTCGGATGCAGGAATGCGGGAAAGTCCAGCCTGGTTAATCGTATCACAGGTCAGGATATGGCAGTTGTTTCAGAAGTTAAGGGAACGACTACCGACCCGGTTACAAAGTCAATGGAGCTGTTGCCGCTGGGGCCGGTGGTAATCATTGACACTCCGGGATTTGATGATGAAGGAATGCTGGGGGATCTGAGGGTAAAGAGAACAAGGCAGGTCATAAACCGGACTGATATTGCGGTGCTTGTTGTGGATGCAGAGACTGGCATGAGGTCGGAGGACATGCTGCTTCTTGAAATGTTCAAAAAGCACGAGATACCGTATCTGGTGGTTTGGAACAAAGCTGATATTTCAGATGCTTTTTTTGCAGCTGATTGTCAGGAATCCCATGAGATCGATGCGATACAAATTAAAGATGCCGATTCAGGTGAGAGGAGGTCTTTTAACTGTCAGGAATCCCATGAAATCAATCCGATACAAATTAAAGATGCCGATTCAGGGGAGAGGAGGTCTTTGGATTCAGAAGAAATAAATTCCGAAAAAAGAGAAGCAGGGACTTGCTTCATCGAAAAGGACAGAGTAAAGCCTCCGGAAGAGGACATCATATATGTCAGTGCCAAAACCGGTTCCGGAATCGAGGAACTGAAGGAAAGAATCGGAGCTCTCCTGAAGGACAATGAAGACTCAAAATCACTTCTTGATGGGATCATCGGTCCGGGCGAACTTGCAGTGCTGGTCATCCCCATTGACAAAGCGGCACCCAAGGGCAGGCTTATAATGCCTCAGCAGATGGCCATACGAAGCGCCCTTGATATAGGTGCAACTGTTGTTGTGACGAGGGATTCCGAACTGAAAGATACGCTTCATAGTCTTGGGAGAAAGCCGGATGTAGTCATTACCGACAGCCAGGTGTTTTCATTTGTCAGCAGTGTGGTGCCGGAGGAGGTAGCATTAACCTCTTTCTCCATTCTGATGGCGAAGTATAAGGGGACACTGGAGAGCTCTGTAAAGGCGGTTGAGGCATTGGACCACCTTAAGGACGGGGACCGGATTCTGATGGCGGAGGGCTGCACACACCACAGGCAATGCGGGGATATCGGAACGGTGAAGATCCCCAACTGGCTGAGAAAATACAGCGGGAAGGGCATCAGCATAGAGACCTGTTCCGGGAAGGATTTTCCTGAGGATCTCAGCGGATTTTCGGCGGTTATTCACTGCGGAGGCTGCATGAATACCGAGCGAGAAATGCGTTACCGCATGAGGTGTGCCGAAGATCAGCAGGTGCCCTTCACGAATTACGGGATCGTGATCGCGAAGATGACCGGGATTCTGGAAAGGATCATCAGAATATTTCCGGAGATTCACAGTTTAGTTGAATACACAGGAGGAAAATAAATCAAATATTCATTAGTCAGTCTGCAGCTGGACAATTCTATGGATGGAAACCAGTCAGGAAGGAAAAACATATGGAGTCACTTAATGGATAAATATATAAAAGATCTTACGGACAAGTTTGTCAGTACACAAAAGCTCGAATTAAAGGAATATGCGTATCTAATAGATCACAGGGATGCTGAAACCAAAGAATTCCTGCGAGAACATGCGGTAAAAATCAGAAAAGAAAATTACGGCAATGAAGTCCTTATCCGCGGGCTCATCGAGGTCAGTAACATTTGCAAAAATGACTGTCTGTACTGCGGTATCAGAAAGAGCAACTGGCGCGCGGAACGGTACAGACTGAGCGAAAAGGAGATTCTCTCTGCGGCGGAAACCGGCTACAGACTTGGTTTCAAAACCTTCGTCCTTCAGGGAGGCGAGGACGCCTGGTATACGGATGAAAGGCTGGAAAAGCTCATAAAGCAGCTTAAGAAAAGCTATCCCGACTGTGCTGTGACCCTGTCCCTTGGTGAGAGAGGCCGGGAAAGCTTTGAGAGGTTACGTGCGGCGGGAGCGGACAGGTATCTTCTCAGGCACGAGACTGCGGATCGGGAGCATTATCGGAAGCTGCATCCGCCGGAGATGAGTTTTGAGCATCGCATGGAGTGCCTAATGGCGCTTAAGGAGCTGGGCTTTCAGACCGGTGCCGGATTTATGGTGGGGTCGCCGTATCAGACTACAGAGAATCTTGCCATGGACCTGAAATTTCTGGAGGAGTTTCAGCCGGAAATGTGCGGCATCGGACCCTTCATTCCCCATCATGACACCCCGTTTTCGGAGCACAGCGCCGGGTCTGTGGAACTCACCTGCTTCCTATTGTCTGTCATAAGGATCATTTGCCCGAAGGTGCTCCTGCCTGCCACCACAGCTCTAGGATCCCTTGACCCGGAGGGCAGAGAAAAGGGCATCCTGTCAGGTGCCAATGTTGTCATGCCGAATCTGTCACCCGCAAATGTCCGGAGCAAATACCTGCTGTATGATGGGAAGCTTGCCGTAGGCGCGGAGGCCGCAGAGAACCTGGCGGACCTGAAACGGCGGATGGAGAAAATCGGATATATGGTGGTGGAGAAAAGATAAGTATTGATCTGCCACACCAATATATGAAGTTAAATCACTTATATATAAATACATATTTTGGGTCATTTAGTTTTGCTATACAGATTCAAATCTATTTGGCTCAATTACGAAAATATATTAAATAACGATCTAACAGATCACTAAGTAAGGATCGTTGAAATAAAAAGCCGTTTATCTCTGAAATATGTGTGTCAGAGATAAACGGTGAAAAAAGAGTCTAAAATGAGGAGAAAAAAACATGGCTGTTTACAACCCAAAATCACTTAAAGCAGAGGAATTCATCAACGACGAGGAAATCCTTGCAACCCTGGAATATGCGGAGGCACACAAGAATGATGCTGAGCTTATCGACAGCATTCTTGAGAAGGCAAGACCTGTAAAGAACGGTAACGGCTGCACCTGTGCAGGCCTTACTCACCGTGAGGCATCTGTGCTTCTTGCCACCGAGCTTCTCGACAAGATCGAGAAAATGTATGAAATCGCAGAGGAGATAAAGCTTGCATTTTACGGTAACAGAATCGTACTTTTCGCGCCCCTCTATCTTTCAAATTACTGCATCAACGGATGCCTCTACTGCCCGTATCATCTGAAGAACAAGCATATCAGCAGAAAGAAGCTCACACAGGAAGAGGTGCGGGCTGAAGTCATTGCCCTCCAGGATATGGGTCACAAGCGTCTCGCCATTGAGGCCGGAGAGGATCCCGTGAACAATCCCATCGAGTACATTCTCGAGTGCATTAATACCATCTACGGGGTACATCACAAAAACGGAGACATTCGCCGTGTTAATGTTAACATCGCGGCAACTACGGTTGAGAATTACAGAAAGCTCAAGGAGGCAGGTATCGGAACTTACATTCTGTTCCAGGAAACTTACCACAAAAAGAGCTACGAGACACTTCATCCTACGGGGCCAAAGCATGATTATGCTTATCACACAGAGGCTATGGACCGCGCCATGGAGGGGGGCATCGATGATGTGGGTCTGGGTGTGCTTTTCGGACTTGAGATGTATAAATATGAGTTTGCGGGACTTATCATGCACGCAGAGCACCTTGAAGCAGTTCATGGGGTTGGTCCGCATACCATCAGTGTTCCGAGAGTGAAGAAGGCCGACGACATTGACCCTGATATGTTTGATAATGGAATCAGCGATGAGATCTTTACAAAAATTGCGGCCTGCATCCGCCTGGCGGTGCCTTATACCGGAATGATCATCTCCACAAGAGAGACAGCGTCGGTGCGTGAGAAGCTTCTGAGAGTGGGAATTTCACAGGTTTCCGGCGGTTCCAGAACTTCTGTTGGCGGCTACACCGAGGAAGAGCGTCCTCATGACACGGAGCAGTTCGATGTTTCGGATCAGAGAACTCTGGATGAGGTTGTGAGCTGGCTTATGGATTCCGGACACATTCCTTCCTTCTGCACCGCCTGCTACCGTGCCGGCAGAACCGGAGATCGTTTTATGGCGCTCTGCAAGAACGGACAGATCCTTAACTGCTGTCACCCCAACGCCCTTATGACTCTTGCGGAGTATCTCGAAGACTATGCAAGTCCCGAGACCAGGGAAAAGGGCTACAGGATGATCGAGGAAGAGCTTAAGAAGATCCCGGCTGAAAAGGTAAGAACCATCGCCGAGGAGAATATAAAAGAAATCAGGAATTCAAACAGGAGAGATTTCAGGTTCTGATAAATTCCTAAAACCAAAGACCCCACCGGAGCTTTTACGCTTCGATGGGGTCTTCTCAATGTCTATTCTTATTTTTGTATGTCAAGAGTTCTTTGAAGGGGGGAATCGGAACTCTTACTAAGTATATTTGAAACGGTCATGCTTGAAAGGAACGATATTTTACAAACCGTTCTTCTCATACACATTATCGACCGTTGTTTCTGAAGGGGGCTCCGGAGTTGTATTACATCTCCGGAGTATGAGTATGAAAAGCTTTTTTGTGTTACATCTTTTTTTGTAACTGTGTATATAATAGCGGAGCTTTGTGACTGAAATATGTCTCACACCTAAAAGAAGTCTAAAAAGTATAAACAAAATATAAAGTCAAGAAATCCCTTTACAGATGATTGAGAATTTGTTAACGTAGTTATGTCAACCGCTTAACATATTTAACATATGTTAACGAAAATAGTGCAAATAGTATTTTTTATTACTATTTGTACCGCCGGATGAAAGCGGCGGAATGGAGATCAATATGAATAAAAATTTCAATAAAATCAATACACCAACAACAGATTTCGAAGAGAAGCTCATGAGCGTCCTTCCATGGGAAACTAAGGAAGTTCCTTCAGACATTCCTCACGGAGATATGCCGGGAGACAAGATTGAGATCGACGAGTCCCACATAGCAAAGGCTAATGTTATCTTCCCCGCACTCGCTGAAAAGCTTGCAAAGAAGATAAAGGAGAACCCGTACCAGCGCGCAGTTATCAGTGTCTGCGGCGGTTCAGGAGTAGGAAAGTCAGAAATCGCTTCCGTACTTGCATGGTTCTTCGAGCAGTCAGGCATCGGCGCCTATATCCTTTCAGGCGATAACTATCCTCGCCGCATCCCTATGTACAATGATGCCGAGCGTCTCCACATCTTCCGTGAGAGCGCAGTAAGAGGCATGATCGATGCCGGAGATTATACAGATGACCGTTTTAAGGAGGTTCGTCAGTGGCAGCAGGAGGACACAGATGCAGACAAGTCCCATCTTGATGGAAATGCATGGTTTGAGTCATATCTTGCAGCAGGCCGCAAGGGTCTCGCAGGTTATCTCGGAACACCAAACGAGACAGATTTCGACGAGGTAAGCACCATCATCAGCGCTTTCAAGGACGGGGCAGAGACTCTTTGGCTTAAGCGCATGGGCAGAGATGCAGCCAGCCTCTGGTACGATGAGGTTAATGTTAAGGACAAGCAGATCCTCATTATCGAGTGGACTCACGGCAACAGTGATTTCCTTCAGGGCGTGGACATTCCGGTACTTCTCAACAGCACACCGGCAGAGACATTGGCCCACAGAAGATCCAGAAACCGCGACGGTAAGACTGACAGCGCATTCACCACAATGGTTCTCGAGATCGAGCAGAGAAAGCTTCATGACCAGGCACACAAGGCCGGTATCATCTGCGCGAAGAACGGCAATCTTATAAGCTTTGACGAGTACACGGAACTGATGAAAGACCAGTTCTAAAACATACCACCGGGGACGAGCCATCCCTGTCGGCGAGAATCGAACCTGTCGGGGAGAACCATCCCTGTCGGCGAGAACCGACCCTACCGGGGATAACCGTCCCCGGTGGATAACCGATGAATTATAAGAGGAGTTTATATAAATGGAGAAACATTACACCGATAACGGACCTATGCTCAATGCCTACCCCGACAGCATGGGCGGCAGACTCAGCGACGTAGTAGGCTTCCTGGAGAAGCCGGAGATGGAAGACAGCTTCCAGTCCTTCTACATCCTTCCGAGCATCTTCAATACTGATCTGGACCGTGGATTTTCTGTTATAGATTACGATATCAACCGCGAAATGGGCAGTGAACAGGACCTTGAGAGACTTCGCGCCCTGGGCATTAACCTGAAGCTGGACTTCATCCTTAATCACGCTTCAGTTCTTTCACCTCAGTTCCAGGATCTCATCAGGAACGGAGAGAATTCAAAGTACGCTGACTTCTTCATCAACTGGAACAAGTTCTGGGAGGGCAAGGGTCAGATGACAGAGGAGGGCTATATCCAGCCTGACGATGAGTACATCAAGGACATGTTCTTCCGTAAGCCGGGTCTTCCCATCCTTATGGTCCGTATGCCCGATGGTAAGGACGTGCCTTACTGGAACACCTTCTATCAGGAGGTTATCTACAAGCGCCCTGATGCCATGGACTTAATGGGTGCCATGGACATCCAGTACCTTGCGGCAGAGCGCATCTGCGAGAAGGTTAATGCTGAGCTCGGTGCAGGAAAGAAGCCCGCTGAGATTGACTTCACCGGTTTTGAAGAGTATCGCGACAAGGTTATCGATTATCTTGAGTCGAACCGCAAGTACTTAGGACAGATGGATCTCAATGTTAAGTCCGATCTTGTGTGGGAGCATTATGACAATACCCTCAAGGCTCTCTCGGGCTACGGTGCTTCCATCGTTCGTCTCGATGCCTTCGCTTATGCTCCTAAGGAGCCGGGCAAGAAGAACTTCATGAACGAGCCCGACACCTGGGATCTTCTTTCAAAGGTTCGTGAGCTTGCCGACAAGTATCATGTAACACTTCTCCCTGAGATCCATGCAAGCTACGGCGAGAAGGTTTACAAGAAGGTTGCCGACATGGGCTACATGACTTATGACTTCTTCCTTCCGGGTCTCCTTATCGATGCTATGGAGAAGAAGAGCGGCAAGGATCTGGCGCGTTGGGCTGAGGAGATCGTTAATGACAAGATCCGCACAGTCAACATGCTGGGCTGCCATGACGGAATCCCTCTTCTTGACCTTAAGGGACTTCTTCCCGAGGAGGAGATCCAGAACCTTATCGATACCATCGTGGGAAGAGGCGGTCTCGTAAAGGATCTTCACGGCAAGAAGAATATGTATTATCAGGTTAATGCTACCTACTACAGTGCTCTCGGCGAGGACGATAAGAAGATGCTCCTTGCACGTGCTATCCAGATGTTCATGCCCGGAAAGCCCCAGGTATGGTATCTTGACCTCTTTGCCGGAAAGAATGACCACGAGGCGGTTAAGCGCGCCGGTGCCGCAGGACACAAGGAGATCAACCGTACAAACCTCTCTCCTGCAGAGATGGAGAAGAGACTTGCATCGGATGTTGTTTCAAAGCAGATCGAGCTTCTCAGATTCCGTAACACCTGCCCGGCCTTCTCCTTTGATGCCGAGTTCAAGGTTGAGACCGATGGCACAAAGATGACCATGACCTGGAACAACCAGGGACACACTGCAAGCCTGAAGGTAGATTTCGAGGACTACAGCTACGAGATCACAACAGCGTAACATGCCGAATTTGGCATGATGGCAGTTCAGCCGGCAATGGTTCGCGAAGACCGTGGTCGGCTCTTTTTCCCACCATCCGGAGTTATTGGAACCACTGATTGACCTTAAAACTCAGAATTCAGAATTTTTGAAAAGCCGTTATCCTTAAAGTTCAGGGATGACGGCATTTTTATACAAAAAATCGCACAAAAAATGGACTTGATTATTGCACAACATACACAAAATTATGTTATCCGATTGACAGAAATTGTGAATAGCGTTATATTCAAAACACATCAAGTGTCAAGCGGTTGACAGAAGCTGACATTAAACAGGTTATTTTTAAATAAGAGGAGAATATCATGAAAAAAAGCATTAACAAAATGGCTGCATTACTCATGACAGCAGCTATGGTAAGTTCACTTGCAGCATGCGGAAGCAGCACAGCACCGGAGACACAGGCACCTGCCGATACAAAGGCAGCAGAGGCTACAACAGCTGCAGCAGCCGATGGAGAGACAAAGGCAGCAGCTGATACATCAGATCTTGCAGGACAGTCGATCACCATCCTTAACTCAAAGGGTGAGATCCAGACAGCTCTTGAGGAGCTTGCAGGAACATTTACAGAGGAGACAGGCATCAACCTTGAGGTTCTTGCATGCGGAGCAGGTGAGGTTCCTTATACTAAGGTTACTTCCATGTACAGCTCAGGAACAGCACCAACCATGGCTATCCTTGATACAACAGACGTTATCGCACTTGGCGCTGAGTACGGACTTGACCTTACAGATCAGGACTGGAACCAGTATTGCGACAGCATGACAACAAAGATCGACGGTAAGGTTTACAGCTTCCCGTTCTGTGTTGAGGGCAGAGGCATTATCTACTCAAAGAAGTCTATCGAAGACGCTCTCGGAAAGGATTTCGATCCTGCATCCATCAACTCACTTGATTCCTTCAAGGCAATCTGTGAAGAGCTCAGAGCAGCAGGTATGGAGAATCCTGTGGTTCTTTCAAAGGAAGACTGGTCACTGGGTGCACATCAGCTCGGATATATCTATGATACATACGACGGCACAACAGCCGGTGCTGACAAAATCATGGCAGCTCTTAAGGATGGTTCACAGAAGGTTGAGGATTATGACCGTTTTAACCAGTTCATGGATACCATGGATGTGATCCTTGAGTACAACTACAACAAGGAAGATCCACTCGGAGCTATCTACGATGAGGATCCTATACACCTTGTTGAGGGTGATGCAGCATTCTGGCCAAATGGTAACTGGGCATGGCCAAACCTTGAGACAGCCGGTGCTGAGACATCTGATGAGTATGGCTTCATTCCGTTCGTTCTCGGAAATGATTCTTCTGATATTGCCAACACATCAATGCAGGCATCTCCTACAAAGCAGCTTATGGTAGACGCAAAGCAGTCAACAGAGGAGCAGCAGAAGGCAGCTCTTGAGTTCATCGACTGGCTTGTAAACTCAGAGTCAGGTCAGAAGGGCCTTGTTGAGAAGCTCGCACTTATCCCTGCATGCTCAAACAACACTGTAGCTCCTAAGGATCCGTTAAGCCGTGATATCGTAGCTAAGATGGCTTCAGGAAATACTTACTCTTCAAGCTTCGTAGCACCTTCAGATCACTGGTCAGTAGTTGGTGCTGTTATGCAGAAGTATGTTGCAGGTCAGACAGACCGTGCTGGTGCTGCTTCAGAGATCGATGCTTACTGGCAGTCACAGAAATAATCAAAAGTAACAAGATAAGATTCAGGACCATAACTCTCTGCGAGATATGAGGCATTGAGATTATATTTATCCGGTGAGGCCGAACAGCCTGCCGGATAAGTATTTTGGAAGAATTCCAAAAACCGGTCCTGATTTTTTTATAGGAAGAATTAAGAAAGGCAGATCAATATGAATTCTCTAGGCCGTACCACCGGTGATAAGATAAAAAGTTTTCTAATGTTTGCACTTCCCGGAACATTCGTTTTTGTATGTGTGGTCATCATACCTTTTCTGTATGGTTTTTATCTCACATTTACAGACTGGAACGGTGTTGCGGCAGTGAAGAACCTTGTGGGCTTTGATAATTACAAGGCTCTTGCTCAGGATAAGGATTTCTGGAATTCCATGGGACTTACACTTAAGTATGTAGTGTTCTCTGTTATTCTGGTCAATGCATTCGGCTTCCTTTTTGCATATTTCCTTTCAGGAAGAATCAAAAAGGGTCAGAATGTCTTTCGTGCCGGATTTTTCACACCGAACCTTATCGGTGGTGTAGTTTTGGGATTCATATGGCAGTTCGTTTTTTCCCAGCTTCTTGTTAAGTTCGGAAAGAGCCTCGGAATCGCCTTTTTTTCAAAGTCATGGCTTTCCGATCCGACCAAGGCCTTCTGGGCGCTGGTCATCGTGACCGTATGGCAGCTTAGCGGATATATGATGCTCATCTACATTGCAGGATTCACAGGTCTTTCGGAGGATGTACTGGAAGCTGCATCCATAGACGGGGCATACGGATGGTCAAAGATGAGACATATCACACTTCCTCTTATGGTTCCTTCTTTCGTAATATGTATTTTCCTGACACTTTCAAGAGCCTTCATGGTTTACGATATCAACCTTACATTGACAGGCGGTGAACCATACGGCAGTACAAGACTTGTAGCCATGCATGTTTACGAAAAGGCATTTACGGCCAGACAATACGGAATAGGACAGGCGGAAGCGGTATTCCTTTTCTTCGTGGTCGCCATAATTTCCGGACTTCAGGTATATATCGGTAAGAAGCAGGAGGTAGAAGCGTAATGAGTGGTCAGGCAAATATTTCCGCAAAGGATCTGTCACCAAGGGCTGCAGATCGCGTTGGCGGAACAAAAAAACTTGTTAAGGATATCTGTATATATATTCTTCTTGTCATCGGAGCGTTATTTTACCTGGTACCGTTCTTTATGGTCATTGCCAACTCCTTTAAGCAGAAAAAGGATATCATAAAGGCTCCGATGGATATCGTCGGTGCTCATGGAATGAGCCTTGATAACTATTTCAAAGCATTTAAGCAGATGGAATTCGTAAAAGCATTCGGAAACTCCATTTTCATTACAGGTCTTTCCACCCTGGCGGTCATCGTACTTTCTTCGATGGTTGCGTACTATATAGTTCGTGCGAACACCAAAATCGCGAAGCTGATATTTGCGCTGATGATCTCTTCCATGATCATTCCGTTCCAGTCTATAATGATTCCTCTGGTATCCATCTATGGTGCACAGCTCAGCCTGCTTAATCACAGACTTTCACTTGTATTCATGCATACCGGTTTTGCCATGAGTATGTCAGTGTTCATGTATGCCGGGTTCCTTAGAAGCGGTGTACCGAAGTCTCTTGAGGAGGCAGCCTACATCGATGGATGTACAAAGATGGAGACATTCAGGCTTATAGTATTTCCTTTGCTTAAGCCTACAACTGCTACACTGGTCATCTTAAATGCCATGCAGTTCTGGAATGACTATCTGCTCCCAAGCCTTGTTCTCGGAAAGAAGCCCCTTTATACACTGCCTCTTTCCACATACAGCTTCTACGGAACATATAGTTCGGATTACGGCCTTATCATGGCGGCGCTGGTACTTACACTTCTTCCTATACTTATTCTGTATTTCTTCTTACAGAAGCAGATTATAGCCGGAATGGTTGCAGGTGCTGTTAAGTAAGGTTCAGTCGCAATAGAGTATGAGTATTAGAGTAAAAATATAAAAATTTGTATCTGATAATCGTTTTTAAGAATAAAAACAATTGATGGTATAGTATAATGAAGCCGGACATCATGAGTGTCCGGCTTTTTAGTTACAATGGTGTAGTTTTGATGTATATGATAAAAAACATTTATGTAACCGCGTACAAAGGATATTATATTAGCTGTGTTTTAATATAGAAAGTATTCGTATTGCCGGTTATGTTGATGGCACATAAAAAACAGTAAAGGGAATAGGATAGAATGGCGACGACATTAAAAGATGTGGCTAAAGAGGCGGGGCTGGCAGTTGAGACTGTGTCCAGAGTGCTGAATAACAGAGGATATATAAGTGAGAAGACCAAGAAAAAGGTCTATGATGCCATGCAGAAGATTGGTTACAGACCGAATATCGTGGCACGCACCCTTTCGAAGGGGAGATCGGATGCCATAGCGGTCATTGTGCCTCACATGGTCCATCCGTATTTTTCACAGATGCTCAGTGAGATAGAGCATTATGCGGCGGAAAAGCAGTATCAGGTATTTATCAATAATTCAACCGGGGATCCTCAGAAGGAGACCAGTGTGCTGGAGCTTTGTGAAAACAGCCTCGTAGCAGGTGTTCTTATTTTCAGCCGGCAGGTAAAGCCGGAGACATTGAAAAAATTCAATCTTCCCATCATCACCATCGAACGTTTCATAGAGGGCGGAACAGGCTGTGTTCTCTGCGATAACTATAAGGGAGGACAGCTTGCGGCGGAGGAGCTCATAAGAAAGGGCTGTAAAAATCTTTTGATGCTCGGAAGTGTCTGGCAGAGCAAGATGCCTGCGGATGTGCGTGAAGACGGCTTTATGGACATCTGCCGTAAGAGAGGGGTCAATGCCAAGGTCCTCACAAGTAATTCCCAGGAGTATAAGGAAATGAAATATCATGAGAGTATACTCAAGGCTCTTAAGGAATTTCCTGAAACGGACGGTGTGTTCTGCAGTTCCGATCTTATAGCCGCACAGGTTATACAGGTTGCGGCCATGATGAGAAAAAGAGTACCCGAGGATCTGAAGATAATAGGCTTTGATGATACGGAGCTTGCACTTCTTACAACACCTATGCTTACAACCATCCATCAGCCTATCAGAGAGATGGCACGGAAGGCTGTTGATATGATATTGGACACTCTGGAGCATAAAGAGGTTTCCGAGAGGAATGTAATGGATGTGAGCCTTGTGGTGCGGGGTACAACATAATATTAATCAGAATATCACTTTAAAAATCCATTTCTTTCTATTATACTATATAGGATTATGGGTTTTACTGCCTATGGAGTAGTATAAATGCCGAATACGGTATTTTGTGGGAGAGTTTAATGTTTTCGTTGATTTCAAATGATATCGGAATAGATCTTGGTACATCGAGTGTTCTTGTGTACATTAAGGGCAGAGGCGTTGTGCTTAAAGAACCTTCGGTGGTTGCTGTAAACAAGGAAACCAACAGTGTTCTTGCCTATGGTGAAGATGCCCGTCTCATGCTCGGAAGAACACCGGAGAATATAGCTGCGGTTCGTCCCCTCAGACAGGGAGTCATATCCGATTATACTTTGACAGAGCAGATGCTTAAGCATTTTATCAATAAGGCTGTTGGAAAGCGTAGCCTGCGTAAGCCGAGGATATCGGTCTGTATCCCGTCCGGGGCGACAGAGGTTGAAAAGAAGGCTGTAGAGGATGCCACCTATCATGCGGGAGCAAGAGAGGTCACCATTATTGAAGAGCCTGTTGCTGCAGCCATAGGTGCTGGAATAGATATCAGCAAGCCACAGGGTAATATGATCATCGATATAGGCGGAGGAACTTCTGATATTGCTGTCATCGCTCTTGACGGTCCCGTAGTATCAGAATCCATAAAGGTCGCAGGTGATGATTTTGATGAAGCCATTCTCCGATATATGCGTAAGAAGCACAATCTTCTCATTGGAGAAAGAACTGCTGAGGATATAAAGATCAACATAGGCTGTGCCAGCAAGAGGCCGGAAAATATCACTATGGAAGTCAGGGGACGTAACCTGGTTACGGCACTTCCAAAGACAGTGGTTGTCAGTGCTGACGAAATCATGGATGCACTTCTTGAACCGGCAACTATGATAGTCAATGCTGTACATAATGTTCTGGAGCGTACTCCGCCGGAGCTCGCTGCGGACATTTACGAGAGAGGTATCGTGATGACCGGAGGAGGAGCACTTCTTTACGGACTGGATAAGCTGATGCACGAGAAGACCGGTATAAACTGTATGCTGGCAGAGGATCCTCTCACTGCTGTTGCCATAGGAACAGGAAAGTTCATCGATATAGCAAACGGCGAGGATGACGATCTGTAATATTGAATTTAAA
>Ga0256404_1000397_pt1 | contig 114047 bp, 95 predicted proteins | sample RumenRJG_01DNA_FD_185990 | JGI IMG/M metagenome (GOLD analysis project Ga0256404, IMG submission 185990) | Bovine rumen microbial communities from Lethbridge, Alberta, Canada - RJG_01 | ecosystem: Host-associated > Mammals > Digestive system > Stomach > Rumen | place: Canada: Alberta... | reverse complement strand
CTGGTTATATGGTTTATATGTGATTTTATCGCTTACGCCTCTGCTCATATTTAAATTTTAGCAGATTTGAATTCACTTGTAAATTTAAAATAATTAGGGCTGCCCATTTCTTTTTGGACAGCCCCTTGTACATATTTTTTTTATTTTTTTTGCAAATATTCGTTTTGCAATCTGTAAAGTCTCGTGATATACTTGTCCTAATTATGGAAAAAGAAAAAAAGTTTAAGAAATTAGAACCAATTCAATATTTAGCTTCTGGTGGATTTGTTTTTCTGCTGATTGCCTCCATTTGCAGTATTATTTATCAGGAAGACTGGTCTGGAACGACACTTATTCCTTATTACAAGATTGTCATTCCTGCTGTTAACTGGATTTCTACAATTGTCTGTGTTTTTATTTTTTTCTTCCCCGAAAAACATATTTTTTTAATTTTTGTTCTTTTACTGGAAGCAGTTTTTTCTTCATTAACAGGCATTGAAAGCCTTGGTGTCTTTTTGTTCTCCTTAGCAATTGTCCTTATTTATTTAAATGGCGGCTTAAGCGGAAAAAAACAGAAAATAACTATAGTTTCCCTATATCTTGGCTTTACAATAGCATTGCTTGGTACACTCCCATATGGAAAAGCCCGCTTTCTGATGGCTGTAGGCTGTACATATTTTTTTGCAAGCGGCTTTTACTGCATAATTTTGACATATACAAAGAAGCTGAAGGCTCTAATACCGGCAATTCAGCAGGAACTCTATATTTCTAAAGATGTACACCTGCCAAAACCCGGCGAGGTTATGCACTTAAAAGAATATGGTATTTCAGAACGCCAGCAGCTGATTTTATATGAATCAATGGCAAAGAATAAGACTTACGGCGAAATAGCCATGAAAACAAAGCTTTCTCTTTCTCTGGTAAAAAAAGAGATGAATGCCATTCTTCAGTATTTCGGCTGCCGCAACGCAAACTCCCTCAAAATTGTTTTGAGTCAGTTTGTTTTATCTATGGACTAAGTTTAGCGGGCAGAGTTTTCCGCTATATACTTTCTGATATTATCTTCGCTTCCTGTAAGAAACCAGACATCCGGGTAAAAGCCTTCTGTGTCTCCGCGCCAGCCGCTGCCCTGACCAAGCACCATCATTTCTGATAAATCAGAACAGCAAAGATGTATTTTCAGTTTTGAGTCAGGAAGAATGTAGGTGTATGCCCCACCAAAATCAAGCATACCGGCTGTTTTCATACCCAGCTGAGTTACCTGATCTTTAAAAAGATATTTAAGAGCTGCTAAAGAATATTCAGCCGCAGAACAGGTATTGGGATTTGTTATGACAAATATTTTACCCTTAAAAGCCTTGTTGGAAAAATCTGGCTTTTCATCCGGTTCTGGATATGTATAATATCTTTCAGCCTTGTGGTCATGATAAAAAGAAGACATCATATTACCCTCCAGAATACGGCGATTAGCAACAGTGCTGGTAAGCATATCAACTTTACCCGTATATAAATAATTATTAACCACCAGGATGCGGTCATCATAAACAGAATCAATATCTCCATAAATCATGGCTGTAATAATGGGTGTAAAGCTTTCCAGATAACCACCGCCATTATCCCTGAAATCAAAAACCACAGTCGAATAATCATTTATCTTCTTACAGATTTTTTCAACATTCGCTTCATAAGCCTCTGTGTTTTTTTCCAGGCGAGGCCTCATTGTTTTAATAGCAACAGTAAGAATGCCGTCCTTTTCTTCGAAAAAAATATCCTCGCTGTCTGCAGGCTGCAAGCCATCCCATTCAACTGGAATTGTTTTTTCTTTTCCATCAAGATTGATTTTTGTCTTCCATTTCCTAAGATATTCTGAAAATACGACAAAACGGTATAAGATTTTTCCATCTGAATATTCTGGAACAAGGCATTCTTCTTCCCCTGTATATTTCATACCAGACTCTATGTTTTTCGAATTACTCTGCACTACATAAAAGCCGTCTGCTCGTTTCTCAAAAAGGACATCACTCTTGTAAATAAATTTTGAACAGAAAGGAAAAAGGCCCTGGCTATCCCCGCGGGCACTCATATGCGAATCCTTTTTATTCAGAGTTTTCTGCATAGCCCAGGCAATACCATTTGCAAATGCATCTTTATTTATTCCATTCTCATCACGGGGAGACTTTCTGAATCTGCGCCAGGAGCTGAGCACATACATAGATTTAAGCTCTTTATAAAAGGGCTCCCAGTCAAAACCTTCATCCACTGCCTGGCTGAACTGAATTGAAACCTCAGGCAAAAATGTTTTTAGATACTCACAATCCTTTTCTATGGGCTTTGTAGAGGTTACTCCCCCGCAGGAAATAAAGAGGAAAAGAGGTAATACTAAGATTAATGATGTTTTTTTATCCATGTTCCTTCCCTATAGTCGTATTCTTTTTTACACTTATTGCAGTAAAAACTTGGCGGATTGCGTTCGAGATATTTTACTTTCTGAAAGCGAATAGTATTAGTGTAACTATCTTCCCTGTCATTATTTTTTATGACAGTATCTTCGCTGCCACAGATATTGCATCTGATTTTGTAATGCTTCGTTTTATATAATCTGAAAAAGTCATATAAAATTACAATTAAATATGCAGCGGCACAAACTGCTACCATTATTCCCAAAAGCATACGCACCTGCCTATTCCTGCTTATCCAGCTTTCTGATATCTTCTTCCCTGAAAATCTCGAAGTAATACTTATAAACCAGGATAGCCCTTAGAGCAAAGAAAGCTCCACCCAGCATGCCTACAATGCCGCCGATAAAGAAAAAGGTTCCGACGTATTGGATTGGAAGCTTGTCGGTCAAAAGGAAAACTGCAATCGAAATAACAAAAAGCAATATGTAGCTTACAATATCATTCTTCCATTCGCTTCTTGGTTTTACGATAATTCTTGAGTCTTCAAATTCATTCGCATCTACTTTTGGTATTGTGCGGATGATTACATTTAAAAGCATTGAAGTCATTTTTGCGCCTCCTGAATTTTATTATAGGATAAAAAGGCGTAAAAACAATAGTGACATTGGTTACTTTTGTGGTAACTTCGGTTACTTCCTAAGACTTAAAAAAGTCTGAAGCTTTTTACTGTCTTAACTGATTCACGCTCTACAATTTCTGCGCGGCAGCGGATAAGTGGCGGAACCTGCTTACCATCAATCTGGTCCAGCATCAGTTGAGAGGCGATGTCGGCAATTTCTGTTGTGCTCTGGCAGAAGGTTGTGAGACCTAAATATTCAGAAGCAATTTCATCATCAAAACCGATTACAGAAATATCTTCAGGAATGCGGATTCCATGTTTTTTTGCATACTCGTAAACGCCAAAGGCCAGCTGATCATTTGTAACAAAAACAGCAGTAATGTCCTTGCGGCGCTTTATAAGACGGCCAAAAGCTTCGACGCCGCATTCTTTTGTCCAGTCGGCACTGAGTTCGTACAAGCTTTCATCATAAAGCTGATAATGCTCCAGGGCAGACTTAAAACCTTCAAAGCGTTCATCCGGCGCTGTAGAAATACCATTCACCGGAGCCGAAATATAAGCTATTTTTTTATGACCATGTTTTACTAAATATTCTGCTGCATCATAGCCGCTCTGAACATTTTCTGTAATTACTGTAGGAATCCCTTCAAAAACAGAGTTTGTAGAAACGCGTGGTAAATCAGTTTTTATAAAATCCTGAAAATCTGCCGGAGTATTTGTTGCCGGATTTATAATGATAACTCCATCAATACAGCGGAAGTTTGCGTGTGAAAAATATGTCATATTAAAATGACGGGAAAGGAAGATGATATCGTAACCAGCTGCCTCAATTTTTTCGCGGAATCTTGTAAGCACAGGAGAAAAAAGCGGATGGGCAAAGCCCATATTCATTCCAGTATCATCATATATTACGCCGATAAGATGGGATTTTTTTGTGGTAAGAGTGCGCGCTGTAATGTTTGGCTCATAGCCAAGTTCTTTTGCCTTATCTAGAATTCTCTGTCTGGTTTCTTCACTCAAAGACCCCTGCCCGTTCAGCGCTTTTGAAACGGTTGGCGCAGAGTAGCCTGTTGCTTCAGCAATGTCGTAAATAGTAACCATAAAGCAAACTCCTCAAAAAAAACGCCGACCTGAAAGGAATACGGCTTTCCCAGGTCGGCAAATCTCATTATGCAGGAAACATACAGGAGGAACCCGCAAACATGAAAAAATAGTTTTTAGGCAACCGGTTGCCTTGGTTAAAGGATAAACCTAAAAAGGATATCAAGGAATAGGGGATTTCCCCTAGGCTTATACTCCACTTGCAACACATTCATATTTCTGCTACTTTATCCAAAGATTTTACGTTTGAGATGAACTAAACAGACAGAGTCCATAGAGTCCTGCATTACCGGCGACGCCACGGCGCACCGCGTATCACATCTACCAAGTAATTTACTGAACATTTTTATTTTTTCTCACAATTTTATCAAAATGGCCGTGTTATACGTCCACGTCAAGGCATGTTACGCTAAAGCCTTGGCATGTCCGTTTAGCGGTTATTTTGCCGGAGGTTATAACCGCTATGAACAAATACGCTAAGCGTTATCTTATCGACGCTATGTCTGGTATGGCTCAGGGACTTTTTGCTTCCCTGTTGATTGGAACAATCATCAAGACTTTAGGACAGCAGCTTTTGCGCCTGAATGACAATGTTGTTTTTAAGTTTCTCGTTGATGCAGGAAACTTTGCCACAGATGCACATGTAGTTGGTGCTGCAATGGCAATTGGAATCGGTTTTGCTATGGGAGTTCCTGCCCTGGTTCTCTTTTCACTGGCAGCTGTAGGATCTGCTGCTAACGTAACTGGTGGCGCTGGTGGTCCACTCGCTGTTCTGCTTATTGCAATTATTGCCGCAGAAATGGGCTGCCTTGTAAGCAAGAAAACTAAGGTTGATATTATCGTAACTCCAGCTGTAACAATTCTCGTTGGTGCATTGCTTACAGTTTTGACTGCTAAGTACATTGGTGCTGCTGCAAGTTCTGTAGGCCGCTTTCTTGTATGGACAACTAAACTTCACCCATTCTGGATGGGTATTCTTGTTTCTGTAGTTGTTGGTATTGCTTTGACTCTGCCTATTTCTTCTGCCGCAATCTGTGCAGCTTTTGGTCTTACAGGTCTTGCCGGCGGTGCTGCAGTTGCAGGCTGCTGTGCCCAGATGGTTGGCTTTGCAGTCCTCAGCTTCCGCGAAAACCGCTGGGGCGGTATTCTTTCGCAGGGACTCGGCACAAGTATGCTCCAGATGCCTAACATCATCAAAAATCCAAAAGTATGGATTGCCCCTATCGTAACCTCTGCAATTACAGGTCCTATCGCAACCTGCCTCTTCAAAATGGAAATGAACGGCGCTGCCGTAAGCTCAGGAATGGGAACCTGCGGCCTCGTTGGCCAGATTGGCGTTGTTACCGGCTGGTACGAACCAAGCGAAGTTGCAATTGGCCACGGCGCTGTTGCAATTCAGCCAGGCTTTGCTGACTGGCTGGGCCTCCTTTTGATCTGCATCGTACTTCCAGCTCTCCTCTGCTGGGCTTTCGGTTTGCTTTTCCGTAAGCTCGGCTGGATTAAAGAAGGCGATCTGGCTTTGAACTAAGGATTACTGAAAGACAAGGCAAGTTTTCCGACAAAATCGCCATACCCCGTGGTTTTGTCGGAAGTTATTAGTCTTTCAACACACTTTACAATCAAATTTTTCCGACAAAAATGGCATATACCCCTATTTTGTCGGAAATCCCACACTGATTTTCCACCTGTAATCAATCTTTCCACTTACAAAACCTGTCATTTTTCAAAGAATATTCCGACTAAAACGCAAAGTCCCTCCTTTTTGTCGGATTTTTTATCTTTTCATACAAAATCTTGCCTGGTAAACTTCCGACTAAATTACAGCACCCTGGAGTTTTGTCGGAAATCTCAAGGCTCAAAACTTAAAGAAAGCTAATTTTCAGACTGAAAACACAATATTTCGCATCTCACCCCATAACTCAGTTCTATCACACTAAGAATTCCTTTATCATCTTTTCCACAACCCTTGTATCCAGACTTTCCTCCCCAGATTCCATTGTAAAAATGAAATTACGTCCTGGGAGAAAGCCATTTTCTGCATACAGATTAAGTTTTCCAACGGTATTGTCTTTATAATCCGCGTCATCCATTTTTCCAAAGTGCTCCCAGTAAAACACTCCGCGTGTCCGCACATTCAGACAGATAAAATCTGGATGAAAAGTCACCCATTCTGCACCCCCGTTTCCACGCAAGCTTTCACGCTTCAATTTCAACGGAATCTCATATTTGTAGGGTACTCCATTTCTTAAAAGATAATCTGCAATAATTACCTCAGACTTTGAACGTACACGTTCTCCATTTGCTGTGTAATACGTATGAGAATCCTCCGCAAAAGGAAGTGCTTCACCCTTATTTCCAGAATCCTGCTCAATCATCAATTTCCATTGCTCTGCATACTCACAGTCAGACAAAGTCACAGGTTCGATAAGTGATTGTCTCGCAGAACAGAGCCCCTCATACAATTTCTGATATGGATTACCATCAGCAGTCAACCGCAGATAATTTTCCAGACTCCATATTTCCCGTCGAAGAAGTTTTACCAATTTTTCATCATAATCCTTCTGCGCAAGTTGTAAAGCAAGTTCCTTTCTGGCTGCCGGAATATAATGTCCTCGTGAACCACCATTTTCTGTTACATGATAAAACTCGGGATGGCCCTTTCTTTGTGAAATCCTAAGATGTCCGGAGGGCGTATTTTGTAATCTTTCAGTCATTCCCCGAAACAGGCTTCTTAACTCCACCAGTCTTTTTTGCATCTGCCTGCTATATTGCACTAGTCCCAGTTCTTCTAATTCCATTTTTTCCTCCATATATATAATTGTGCAAACCTTCATAAAAAAGGAAGTTTTTGGCTAATTTTATTCAAACTTTCAATTATTTTTTTCAGCAGAAATAACTTTTCTGAAATGCAGTTTTTTTTCATTTCTTGTTCTATATTCTTTTGATTTCTGCTATAATTTTCCGTTGCGATGAATTATGAAAATCCATTGATTGTTCAGGGAGACCGCTCGCTGCTGCTGGATGTGCATGCGCCGCTGGCTGAAGAATGCCGCAATGCGCTTATTCCTTTTGCGGAGCTGGAAAAATCTCCTGAACATCTTCATACATACAGACTTACTCCGCTTTCGCTCTGGAACGCTGCCTCTGCTGGCTTTTCCGCAGATGACGCTGCAGCTGTGCTTCAAAAATATGCCCGCTATGATGTGCCTCAGTCGGTAATTGCCTGGCTCAAGGAAACCTCAAGCCGTTTTGGAAAAATCAAGCTGATTGAAGGACCAGACATTGAAGTTCCTGTAAAAGAAGGTTCCGCAGAAAAAATCATTGAACATCATCTTTATCTTGTTGCAGACTCACTTCCTATATATAAAGAAATTGCCGCAAATCATTCGGTAAAAAAACTGCTGACTGCTACACTCGACGGTGATGAAACAGCTCCACAGTTTTCTTTCCTTCTAAAACTTACAGACCGCGGTACAATCAAGCAGCTGCTGCTTCAGGCAGGCTGGCCGGTAAAGGACGAAGTTGCACTTATTGATGGAGAGCCTCTCGAAGTTTCCCTCCGCGAAACAACAGCATCCGGCCGCCCTCTTGAAATCCGCGAGTACCAGAGTGGCGCTGCCCGCGCGCTTGTAGGTGACAAGGGACCAGGAACGGGCTTTGGCACAATTGTGCTGCCATGCGGCGCGGGCAAAACAATCGTGGGCATGACAATCATGGACATGCTCAAAACTTCTACCCTGATTATCACGACAAACATCTCAGCCGTTCACCAGTGGATAGACGAACTCTTAGACAAAACTAACCTGACCCGAGACCAGATCGCTGAATACTCCGGTGAATCAAAGACAATAAAACCGGTCACTGTTGCAACTTACCAGGTGCTTACCTGGCGACCAAACAAAGAAGGTCCTTACCCTCACTTCTCTATTTTCCATGAACGTCCGTGGGGACTTATCATTTACGATGAAGTTCACATGCTGCCGGCTCCGGTATTCCGCGTTGTTGCAGATCTGCAGGCTGTTCGCCGCGTAGGCCTCACCGCAACTCTTGTCCGCGAAGACGGCTGCGAAGGCTACGTTTTCAGTTTAGTTGGTCCAAAGCGTTACGATGTTCCATGGAAGGAACTTGAACGCGACCAGTGGATTGCAAGTGCAGAATGTATTGAAGTACGAATAGATCTTCCGGCTTCACAGGAAATTGATTACGCAGTTGCGGGTGTCCGCGAAAAACATAAAATTGCAAGTATGAATCCAGACAAACTACCGGTAGTTAGTCAAATTATTGAACACTACCCGGAAGATAAAATTCTTGTAATCGGGCAATACCTTCAGCAGCTGGATGAAATTGTAAAGGAACTAGGCTGTCCTATAATCACAGGTAAAACACCAACCGCTGAACGCGACAGAATCTACCAGGATTTCCGCGAAGGAAAAATCCGTGTACTTGTTGTTTCAAAGGTTGCAAACTTTGCAATAGACCTGCCGGACGCATCCCTTGCAATTCAGGTAAGCGGAACTTTCGGCAGCCGCCAGGAAGAAGCCCAGAGACTGGGCCGCATTCTCCGCCCGAAAGAAAGAAAATCCCGTTTTTTCACTTTGATTACCCGCAGCACTGTAGAAGAAGAATTCGGCTCTAACCGCCAGAAGTTTCTTGCAGAACAGGGCTATGAATATAAAATTGTCAGATACGACGGGGAGCTGAACCTCGATGATTAACCAGGACATTTCACGCTGGCAGGAAGCAATTGCATCTCTTCCAGACAAACAGTTTTTCAACACAATGCGCCTCTACCTGGGTGAAATAAAAACACCCTACAACAAGCAGCGCCTCACCGAGCAGCTTGCAAGCTTTATCCGCCGCGAAGAAAACCTCAAAAGTCTCCTCATTCTCATGGACTCTTTTGATGTTGAAATTCTGACTGCCCTCTCTCTGATTCCAAAGGCTTCCCAGGAGACACTGGTTCAGTTTTTCTCCGGCACTTATGCCGTAACAGAGCTTTACGCCGAAATCATAAATCTTACAGAACGTCTTCTGATTTATACCGACAAAGATGAACTTTCCGGCCGCAGTTTTCTGGCAATTAATCCCCTGCTCCGAGAAGCTCTTACTCCATATCTTGATTCAAAAATTATTTTCCCAGATTTCAAAGTTGCTTCACTTTCAACAGAAGACACTTTTACTATTTCACCAAATCTGCTTTCCGCTTTTATTTCTTATATAAAAATCCGTGGCATTTCCTGCAAGTCTGACGGCACAATCAAAAAGAACGACAAGAACCGCCTTGCAGAAATCTTCCCGGATAAAGAAAAACTTCTTCAACTTTTGACAACTGCCTTTATAAATCTTTCTCTTGTTACAGAAAATGAAAAAGGTTATGTTCTGGAAGTATCCCGTCTTAAAGCTTTTGCTGCCCTCAGCGAGCCTCAGCAGTATGCACTTTTGTGTGCCGCTGCAGTTTCCCGCTTCAGCCGCGACGGACTTAAAAAAGAAGCCCAGCTTTTGCTCGACTGTCTTTTTTCAATTCCAGATACCGGTTTTACCCGCTCTGCAATTCTTCGCCTTGCCTTTTTAGCCGGCACACACACTGCAGATGGAAACGCTCTTGCCAGAAAAAGCCGCTTCAGCATGATTCTCGAAGCAGCCCGTCAGGAAGCAGAAAGTGATGCTGAACAGAATGCAGAACTTCTGGACCGTATGATTGACTGTGCAATGGAGTTCGGGCTTTTGCAGAAACTTGGAAAAACAGAAAATGATGAAGAACTTTTTAAGGCTGCAGCAGTAGCCGTTTCAACATCCCAGCCAGGCAGCAATCTTCCAAAAGTTTTGAATCTTGATTCAACCTTTACTGTTACCCTCCTCCCGGGCCTTCCGCTTTCCATGCTGCTCCCTCTAACTGATTTTATGATGATCAAAAAATGTGGCGTAGTAACTGAGTTTGAAATTACAAGACAGTCTGCCGCAAACGGCTTTGATGCAGGCTGGAATCCGGATTCAATTTTTGACTGTATTTCCAATTACACAAATTATCAGATTCCGCAGAACCTTAAAATCAACATAACCGAATGGTACAACTCTTACTCCTCTGCAATGCTTTATCATGGTTATGTGCTCAAGGTTCGCGAAAATAATATTTCTCTTGTCGAGAAAAATCCTAACATTCAGAAATACATAAAGGAAAAGCTTGCAGAAGGAATCTATCTTTTGAGCATTCCGACCGGTCAGGATATTTCTGAATTTATCTCTGAAAGTTCCCTTGAGTTTTTGGGCAACGTCAAATCTTCGGAAACAAAATCAGAGTTCTCAAGCTTCCCGCTTTTACGAGACGGCCATAAAATCACAGCAAGGCTTTCCTCAGCTTCTGCTACCGAAACAAAAAAGACTTCTGTACCTGAAGCAGATAAACTTCTCAAAAAGTTAAAAGCAAGCCTTGCTTCGCAGGATATGGAAAAGCAGCTTAAGGAAAGCCTTACCCACAGAATTTCCAGCCGCCTCATTCTTTCAGAAAACCAGTTGAAGACTGCTGCTGTCCGTACAGAAATTCTTGAAGCAGATGGAATGGATTTTTCGGGCAAGGTACACTTAATTGAAGCTGCAGTAAAAGATGAAGATATGATGGAACTTCAGATGCCGACTGCAGACGGCAAAGGAAACTTCTTTACAATCGTCGGCCATCCGCTTGGTATTTCAAAACAGCCGGGCGAGGCAGTTATGCGTTTTGAAGTTGAACCGACAAAAGAAATTGAAAACTTTTTAGTAAGCCGGATTACCCATTTGCGCCGGCTCCGCTTTTAGGAAGATATTATGGAACTTTACATAGTACGTCACGGCACTACAGACTGGAATGCACAAAAGCGCTTTCAGGGTGCACAGGATATTGATCTCAACGAAAAGGGCCGCATTCTGGCGGCAGAGCTGGGCAAACGCCTGGACTCAGAAGGAATTGATTTTGACTGCATTTATTCTTCCCCTCTTAGCCGCGCCTACGAGACAGCCTGCCTTATCCGAGGTCATAAAACTTATCCGATTATCAAAAATCAGCTGCTTACAGAAATCAGCTTTGGTAGTCTTGAAGGACTTCCTTATGATGACTGGATTAACACAGACCATCCAAGAAAATACTTTTTCACAGAACCTGGCCGCTACCAGCCGCCGGAGGGAGGAGAAACTTTCCAGTCTGTCTGCAAGCGCACAAAAGAATTTGTTCAGACAGTAATTGAACCCCTTCAAAAGAAAAACCCGAATTCCCGCATTATGATTGTAGCCCATGGAGCCCTTTTAGCCGGTATGATGTGCTATCTGGATGGACACGGAGTTGATAACTTCTGGGGCAGCGGACTCAAGGGAAACTGCGAGGAAGCAGTATACACCTTCGACGGCAGCCACTGGACAAAAACCGCCGAAGACGAAGTTCACACTAACCCATATACACATTAACTGTCATTCCAAACTTGTTTCGGAACCTCTTGTAAAAGATGCTGAAACAAGTTCAGCATGACAATTTATATCAGGAGATAAATTATATGATTTTGAAAAAATCAGATCCTACATCTATAGAACAAACCGTCTCTACCCTCCGCAAAGGCGGCATAGTAATAATTCCAACCGACACAGTTTACGGCTTCAGCGGAATTGTTGACCTGAAGGCAGCCGGCACTACAGCCCCTTTCGAAACCGACGCAAAAATCCGCTCGATAAAAGGCCGCTCAGAAACAAAGCCACTGATCCAGCTGATTGCCCGCCCGGAAGATCTGAGCCTCTACACAGATGACCTTATCCCGCCAGAGCTTCTTTCTAAATGGCCGGGGGCCCTTACAATCATAGTCCACATAAAAGAAAACTCACCTCTCGCGGCCACAGCCATTCCGGAATCCCGTACCGTAGCCTTCCGCTGCCCTGGCGACGCATGGCTCCGCGAAATAATTTCCCGCTGCCAGGCTCCGATTTTCAGCACCAGCGTAAACCGCAGCGGCCAACCGGTCCTCGACACCCCCGACGCCATAAGCTCAGAGTTCTCCAGCGAAGCCGACCTCATCATAGACGACGGAGACAAAAAAGGAGCCCTGCCTTCAACTCTGGTCATGCTCGAAAACGGCAAGGTCAAAGTTCTCCGACAGGGCAGCGTTATAGTCTGAGATTCTTAAGATTTTCTTTATTTATTTTCTTCTCACTTCAAATTTCGTTTCGCCAGACACGGGCTTTTTTTCTTCCAGCTCTTTATATTTTTTATAAAGAACTTCCTGGGCACGAAGAGGTTCTTCTTTCTTACCACGTTCAACCGGAGTCCAGCTTCCATTCTGCTGCAATTCCATAGCCCTTGTATTGTCGGCAAAGTAAGTATCCAGAATTGATTTTACATCTTCAAAGGCAGCCTTATCCAGAATAGGGAACATGAGCTCAATGCGGCGGTCCAGGTTGCGGTTCATCCAGTCTGCGGAAGAACAGTAAAGTTCCGGTGTGCCGCCATTCTGGAAATAGAAGATTCGCGAGTGCTCAAGGTAGCGGTCTACAATAGAAACCACCCGGATATTTTCACTAAGTCCCTCTACTCCAGGAACCAGCATGCAGATTCCGCGAATGTTCAAAAGTACACGAACACCAGCCTGGCTCGCCTTATACAAAGCAGAAATTACTTCCTCGTGGGTAAGGCTGTTCATTTTGGCAATAATGAGGCCCGGGTTTTCCGAAGTGCTTCTTTCAATCTCGCGGTTGATCATAGCAATGAGGCGGGACTTAATTGTAACCGGAGCCATGGAAAGGCAGTTCATGTTCTGCAAGGTTGAATAGCCTGTTACAAGATTAAAGAAAAGGGTTGCATCATTTGCAATCTGCGGATTAGCGGTAAAGAGAGAAATATCAGAATAAAGTTTTGCAGTCTTTGTGTTATAGTTACCTGTTGCAAGATGAACATAACGGCGGATTGTATCACTTTCGCGGCGAATCACCATTAAGATTTTTGCATGAACCTTAAGATTTACAAGTCCATAAATTACAGTAACGCCGGCCTGCTCAAGTTCGTTGGCCCAGGCAATGTTACGCTCTTCATCAAAGCGGGCTTTAAGCTCAACCAGAACAACAACCTGCTTACCTCTCTGTGCAGCCCTTTCCAGAGCATCGATAATCGGAGAGTTTCTGCCGGTTCTGTACAAAGTCATTTTGATTGCAAGGACATCATCATCATCTGCCGCATCAGAAATAAATTTAACAACAGGGTCGTAACTCTCGTATGGAACATGAAGGATTTTATCGTGCAGCTTTAGAGTATCCCAGTAAGGTTCCTCTTCCGGTAAATCAGCCGGGTAAAAATGCTCCCAGCTCTCAAAGCTCATAGAACCATCTTCATCTGCTTCGCGCAGTTCCATAAGGTCACCCGGATTTATAATCTGATCTACACGGTAAACATCTTCTTCTTTGAGCTCCAGTTTTTCCATCAGAAATTTCTGGATTTTTGTGCTCGAAGCATTGCAGGTCATCTGAACCGGAAAGGAAGATTTTCTCTGAATCAAAACATCTTCCATAGCGTGAATAAAGTTCTTACCTGCATCCTCATCTACGGCAAAGTCTGCATCTCGGGTAACCTTAAAAAGTAAAGTCTCTTCTACTTCAAAGCCAGGGAAAAGCTTAGTACCAAAAGCGGCAACTACATCCTGCAAAAGGGCAAACTGACGGCCCGAACCGCTGCCCCCAGCCCCTGCGTTTCCATTTCCTGCCAGCCAGTAAATATTTGGAATGCCATCCGGAATCTCAACAAGAGCAATGCGGGGAGCATCCCCGTCACCACGGAACTCTTCTGAGCCGCTTGCCATTTTGATTCCGGCAATAGGAGCCAGACGGAAGGCTGCATAGGTCGTAAGATTTTTAATATGAGGAAAAGCCTCTGTGTCAGTACGCAAAGGAGTCAGCAGAGGAAAAATATCAGAATTGAAGACACCGCTCAAATACTCCGACTGCTGCTGGGTATACTGCATAGGAGTTACATAAACAAAGCCTTCGTTCGCAAGAGCCGGCAGAATATCTGACATAAGGCATTCCTGCTGGCTGCGGATTATCTGATGTGCACGGGCAGCAACTGATGTATAGACCATCTGGGGTGTGAGACCTGAAACATCCACAAAGCCCGGATTTTCTGCAAGAAGACGTTTTATAGCGGCAACGCGCACCTGGAAAAATTCATCAAAATTTGAAGTAACAATAGAAAGAAACTGAAGACGCTCCAGCAGAGGCAAGTCTTTGTTGAGTCCCTGAAATAAAACGCGGGCATTAAACTCAAGCCAGCTGAGCTCACGGTTGAAAAAACGTTCTTGCATAAAACATCCTCCTGAGTACCCCGGTGGTTTCGATACGGCTTCGCCTACTCAACCACCGTACTTACAGTAAAATCACCTTATAACCAAATACTGATTCGAACATGCCGGACTTTTCCTTGAGGGCAATTTTTTCGAGTACCGTATTGTTTGTAGTCTTTGTATGAATCACAATTGAATTCTGTTGAATCTTAATAGAAAAATCACTGAACTTCTGAATGTGGCCGCGGTCCATTGCATCTGCAATACGCAAAATGGCAGTCAATTTCAAAATGGTCATGCGGTCAGAACGAGGCAACATCAAAAAGCTTTCTTCATCCTGAGGTACAGAATCACCCTTGTGATATTTTGCAATCTCAGCAACGATAGTATTATCCTTTCGTGATAATCCGAAAATCTCTGAATTCCTTATGATATAAGAAGAGTGCAGGTTGTGATTGTCGTAACGGATAAAGCCGCCGATATCATGAAGAATAGCCGCAGTCTCAAGCAAAGTACGCACATGCTCGCTGAAGCCAAGATCCTTCCTGAGGGTGTCATAAATTTTTACTGCAATCATGCGGACACACTCAGCGTGCATTTCATCACCATGATATTTACGAAGCAGGTTTCGAGCCGAAGCTGTAATCTGTACATTAAACTCTTTCTGAAGCTCTTCATCCTCACTTGAATGCTGACTCAGCAAAAGTCCCTGGCGGATATTCGTTTCCGGAGCAATCACCTTTTCCGCTTTTGTAAGATGCAGAAAGAGATTATAAATCAAAAGACTAACCTGAAGAGTTTCTGCTTCGCTGTAAGGAATTTTAAAGCGGGCAACACATTCATCTACGCTGTAGCCCTGAATCTCGCGGGCAAACTCTGCAAAATCATCCTTGGAAATTTCCCAGAGGAAGGTAGAAATCGGCCGACCCACATTCAATGCCGCAAGCGTAATATCCGGGCCAACCGCAATAAACTGACGAACCTCACTCAGATTCAACTCACTTTCCAGGGAGCCCTTTGTGTTGTTAATTGATTCCTGAACATAGCGCTGAATATCAGAATAAGAGGAGGTCTGATTTTTCATCTGCTGGTCGATACGCACAGTACCAAGGCGCAGACTATGAACGCCGGCCATCTTACCCTCAGACATCATCATAATTTCGGTAGTAGCACCACCAACCACAAGAATTACAGTATCTTCATTTTTTACAGCGGCCGTCTGGTTTTTAATACATTCAGACACAGCCAGATACATAAGCTTATTTTCTTCGATGCCATCAATAATGCGTACGTGGAATCCGGCCTGAACCATAATCCGGTCCATAATAGGGTCACAGTTTTTTGCATCGCGGAAGGCAGAAAGAGCAACACAAGTAGTTTCAGCCGGAGTAATGCCCCAGCCCGCAAGCTGCTCGCCGTAACGAATGAGAACCTGAATAAGCTGATTTTGAGTTTCCTGACTTATAGAGCCGCTGGTAAATACATCCTTACCAATAGGAAGCGGCTTGTCAGAACGATCGAGAATATTTTGTTTTCCGTCTGGTGTAAATTCGGCGACAAGGAGCCTCACCCCTGTCGAACCGATTTCAATAACTGATTCCGGGGCTGCCACTCTCTGCCTCCTTTATTACAGCTTGTCGATAAGCATAGAACATTTACCGCTTGGGATCGGCAATGTCTTTTTCTTCTGATCCAGAATATTGATTGTAAAGTAGTAGAGCTTTTCGCTTTCCATCTGGATTTCCCAGCCGCGCGAACTTTTGTTCGACAGAATTGTGATTAAGTTGCGCTTAAGCGAAAGGTTTTCTATACCCATAATTTCAAGGTTCGGAATAATCCAGTCTACAGTCTTACGAGGAAGGCTGATGGAAAGTCCGATTACATTTTCAATCATAAGTGCGATTGTAGAAAGGCCAGCTGTAAGAAGATAGCGTGAGCGTGCCCAGTCCTTCTTATTGATTTTTGCACGGCCTTCTTTATTTGGCATGTATGCTTCAAAGAGGTCACCAGGCTGCTTGTTTTCGTTAGGCATAAGACCTTCGAGAACGAAGTAAAGGTGACGGATTGCACACTCGCGGGCAAACTCATACTGAGCATACTTTTCAAGGCCCTTGATTACCATAAAGTTGAAGGCTGGCATTACAGAACCACAGTAGCCGTTTCCGTCTTCGCTGAAGTTAGGATTGTCCACACTAAGTGTTGGGAACGGATGTTCTGTACCAAAAGTTTTAGGATTATTGAGATGAGCAACAAGGAGATCTGCCTTGTCTGCGTTAGGAATTTCAGCAAGCATAGTCCAGTAAGAAGCGATTGTCTTTACCTTAGTCTGCTTTTCATCCTTATCAAGATCATAGTAGAAGCCTGAATTATTATCCCACATAAGAGAATTGATTTTTGTCTTAAGTGAGAAGTACATCTTGCGGTACTGGAAGCTGATATCCTTATCATTGAGAATATCGCCAAGAGCCGACATATAAGATGCATTGATTGCCATACATGCGTTAAAGTCTACCGGATAGTAAACCTTCTCGCGTGGAGAATTGGTCATAGAAGAAGCGCTTACAGGAACAGAATAAAGGCCGTTATCCTTCTTGAATTTTTCATCCAGCCAGGTCATATACTTCTGAAGGGCTGGCATTACATCCTTGATGCGCTTTTTATTAGCTGATTTATGGAAGAGATTGTATTCTGCAAAAGCAAAAAGTGGCAGACCCACACCTTCCTTGTTGTCCTTGTCTAATACCGGCTGATCTGTCTTAACATCATACTTCCAGCGGATAGCACCAGAGTCTTCCTGGCGTTCATAAAAATAATCAATATTCTTACATGCATCAAAATTCCTGTTTGAATATACAAGGAAGAAAGTTGAGAAGATAGACTCGAACTGATTGATAATCAGCTTGTCCTTTTCCGGATAAATAAATAAGCCCTCTGAATCCTGCTCTCCGGTTTTAGGGTTTACCCACAATGATGAAACCCAAGACCATGTCTTATTATAAATGTCTACAAAATCCTGATCATAAAAATGGATTTTTGGAAAATCATGCTTATTCACAAGAACTCCTACTTTTTGCGGTGGCTGGTTTTATCTGTTTGCTCAGATGATAAAACCGCTACATATACTATAACACATTTTTTTGAAAATAGATAAAAAATTTCGCAAAATTATACAAATTTTTTTTCTATATTCAAGTACTCAGCCCCTTTTTTTTGAAAAATTTTGAAAAAATCCAAAAAAAGTTAAAAAAATGCATTTTTTTAACTTTTTTTTCCGGGAATTTCGCAGAAAAGTGCACATCTGTCACCATTATTAGTATGGAAGATTTTTATTGCTGCGCCGCAAATGCGGCCTTTTAAGGAGATTTCATGCAGATTTATTCTTTTTCGCCTTTTGGTTATGAAGGCGCCCTTGTTACGGTGGAAGTTGATTTAAGGAGGGGGATTCCTGCCACGGATATTGTAGGGCTGGCAGATGGAGCGGTGAAAGAGTCGCGGGAACGAATGCAGGCGGCTATCCGTAATGCGGGATTCGATTATCCGCCGGAGAGGGTTTTGATTTCGCTTTCACCGGCAGACCTCAAAAAGGAAGGGGCAGGATTTGACCTGCCGGTAGCTCTTGCCGTGCTGGTGGCTAAGGCACAGGCTGAAGGGGCTTCGGGCTTTATCGGGGACCCGCTGCTTGTGATGGGGGAACTGGAGCTGTCCGGCAGGGTGCGGGCCGTTAAAGGGGTTCACGCGGCTGTTTCTACAGCGGCAGCGAGCGGCATTATGCGCTGCATTGTGCCGGTGCAGAATGCGGACGAGGCCCGCGAGATTGCAGGTGTTCAGGTTTACGGTGCAGATTCTCTGGAAAACGCCTTCAGGGCAATGAGCGACCCCTCATTTTTTGTAGCAGGAGATTCTGAAGCAGGTCTGGATGCCATTCCCCCAGGCTGTACAGAAACAGACGGTGTATTTTTCCCGGAAATTGCCCCCGGATATGAATATGCAGAATTAAAGGGACAAAGACAGCTGGTGCGTGCCCTTCAGATTGCAGCAGCAGGCGGACATAACCTGATTGCCCTGGGAGCCCCGGGCTGCGGTAAGACCATGGCTATCCAGAAGTTCCCGGCAATAAATCCAGTTCTCACTATGGAAGAAGCCCAATCTGTTACAAGAATCTGGTCTCTGGCAGGCCTTATAAAACCTTCAGAGCCTCTCATCCGCATCCCGCCTTTCCGTATTCCGCATCAAACAGCGAGCATCGAAGGCATTTGCGGAGGCGGCCCAACCTGCCGTCCCGGTGAAATCTCACTGGCCCACAACGGTGTTCTTTTTCTGGACGAAGCGGCCGAATTCCGTTCTTCAGTTTTACAAATGCTCCGCGTTCCCCTGGAAAACGGCACCATAACACTAAGCCGCGCCGGCCGCAGCACAACCTACCCGGCCCGCTTTCAGCTGCTCATGGCGGTAAATCCCTGCCCCTGCGGCAACTACGGCTCACATTCAAAAATCTGTCTCTGCAGCCTTAAAAGCATTGAACTTTACTGGAAAAAGTTTTCCGCGCCTCTGCTGGACCGCATAGACCTTCGTGTTTTTGTTGAAAATAAATCAGAAGAAGATGGACAAATAGAAGAACGCCCGGGTCTGACGACAACCGAAGAAATCCGCCATGACATTGCCCGAGCCGTAAAAGCCCAGAGAAAGCGCCAGGGTATAAAGAACACCCGCCTTTCACCTCAGGAAATCCTTGATTACTGCCCTCTGGACGCCGAATCCCGCAAAGCCCTGGACAAGGCAACACTGCGCTACGGATTTTCCCCAAGAGCAATTTCGTCCTGCCTAAAGGTATCCCGTACAATTGCCGACCTTGCCGGCTGTAAGGACATAACAGCAGAACATATGAACGAGGCTATAGAATATCACAAGCTGTGTACGAATTTAGTACCTGAATTGTAGAAAACACGAACCGGAGTTGAGACTTGAACTCGCCTAAAATAGGAGAACCGTTAAAAAACAATGCGAAAGCATTGTTTTAGGTTCCTCCATCGAAATGGCGCAGAGCGAGCGTGAGCGAGCGACAATTCGACCAATCATTCAATTGTACGAGAGTTCAAGTCGCCCCCATACAAAGAGCGTCGTTAAAAAAAAAGAACTTCCCTAATAAAGGAAGTTCTTAAATACCGGAGAAGAGACTTGAACTCTTACACGATTGCTCGCAACAGATTTTGAGTCTGTCGTGTCTACCATTCCACCACTCCGGCGTGATTTGCTAAATATATCAAAAACATAAGGATAAATCAAGTGCAAATGTGCTATAATAACTATGTGAAAATTGTTGCAAACGCCTTCGAAAAGGCAGATCCAAAACTCGTACTTAAAACCGTTTTCGGCTACGACGAGTTCCGTCCTCTTCAAAAAGACATAATCTCAAACGTACTCAAGGGCCACGACACTCTGGCCGTAATGCCAACCGGAGGCGGAAAGTCTCTCTGCTATCAGCTGCCGGCTCTTATTCTCGAAGGCATTACCGTTGTAGTTTCTCCCCTGATTTCCCTTATGCAGGATCAGGTATCTTCTCTGGAAACTGCAGGCATTCATTCTGCCTTTTTGAACTCTTCCCTCTCCTGGGAAGAATACTGCCAGGCTACAGACGAAATAAAATCCGGCCAGGTAAAAATCCTTTACGTTTCTCCGGAAGGTCTTGCAACAAACAGAATCCGCGAACTTCTTTCTTCATCCGAACTCAAAATCTCCTGCATCACAATTGATGAAGCCCACTGCGTTTCTCAATGGGGACACGATTTTCGCCCGGATTATCTGGAAATAAAATCAATCCGTCATCTCTTTCCTAAGGCCGTAATGCTGGCCCTCACCGCCACTGCCACAGAACACGTACGTCAGGATATCTGCCAGAATCTTGGTATGAAAAATCCAAAGATTTTTATTTCCAGCTTCAACCGCGAAAACATTTATCTTGAGGTGCTTCCAAAACGAAATGCCCTGCAGCTGGTAATCGACTGCATCAGAAAGCACTCTGGCGAAAGCGGAATCATTTACTGTAATTCCCGAAAGCAGGTTGATGAGCTTGCAGACACTCTGGACAAAAAAGGCTATTCGGTTCTACCCTATCATGCAGGCCTTAATGACGAAACCCGGGCTAAAAATCAGGAGCTTTTTATTAAGGATGAAGTTCAGATTATCGTTGCAACAATTGCTTTTGGAATGGGAATCAACAAGCCTAACGTGCGTTATGTAATCAATTATGATCTTCCAAAATCAATAGAAGAATACTATCAGGAAATTGGCCGCGCCGGACGAGACGGGCTTCCTTCTTCTGCACTTCTGCTTTACAGCGCTCAGGACATTCATAAAATCCGCTGGTTCTTTAACGAATCGGGTTCTTCTGAAAAAGATGAGTTACTGCTTCAGGGAATGATTAAATATGCCACCTCGCGAATCTGCAGACGAAAGGCTCTTTTGCAGTATTTTGGCGAAGCCTATGAGCCGGAGGCAGCCGGCAGCGGATCAGCTGAAAAATGCTGCTGCGACATCTGTTCTGCAGGCCAAGTTCCTTTACAGGATGTAACGATTCCGGCTCAGAAACTTATATGCTGCATAATCCGTACCGGAGAACGCTTTGGGGCAGGCTATGTGACAGACGTACTTTTAGGTTCAAACAACCAGCGCATTGCAGACAATGGCCACGACAGAATCACAACCTGGGGAATAGGAAAAGAATACAACCGCTCTGAATGGCTTGAGCTTACTGACCTTCTTTTAGATGAAGGCTACATAATGAAGACCGGAGATTACAACGTTCTTGAAGTTACTCCGCTTGGAAAGAAATTTATTGCTGCCAGAAATGAACTTAAACTTCCTATGCGTTCTGAGCTTCTTAAATTTTCAAAGAAGGCTTCCAGCCGTAATGATTCAACTACAAATATCCGGGGAGAAAAAATTACTGCAGAAAAACCTGCTGCAAGTGACACTCAGGCTGAAGCAATTATGGCAAATCTGAAAGCCTGGCGTAAACGTAAAGCAGATGATCTTAATGTTCCGCCTTATGTTATTTTTGGCGACAAAACCCTGCTGGACCTTGCCGCAAAAAAGCCAAGGTCACGACAGGATCTTTTGAATGTTTATGGAATTGGCCGGGTAAAGGCCGAAGAGTTCGGCCGTTCAATTCTCCAGATTATTGAAGAAAGTTGAAGCTCCGGCCGAACTAAGCTGAACTAACTATTTTTCGTAATTCTTCTTAAAGAGTCTATACCATACAAGGACGATGATGTACCAGAGGTATGGCAGAAGCAGAAAAATCTTAAAGGGATTATGAAGAACTTCAACAAAAATCTCATGACCTTTATTGAAGGTTGATTCTTTTACTCTCTTTACGCGCTCAGAGAAAATTCCAAATGCATCTTTGTAGTAAAGGAAGATGCTTGTAGAAAAGCGGTTGCGTCTTTTATATGGCCAGCAGTTTTTCTCCTTGATTCCGTCACTGAGCAGAACCAGAGAAGGCTGAGCCTTGTAAATTGCTTCAACAATATCATCTTCTACAGACTTTGGATAATATCCGCCGTAGCGTCCGATTACACGAAGATTTCGGAAGGTATCTTTGATATTTTTTTCTGCCTTGTTGATTGTCTTTTTGCTTGAACCAAAAAGGAAGAGCGTTTTATAGTGCGAATCCAGAATTGAAAGAATACTGATTACTGCCTCAAAAGGATTATATCTTACAGGAATGTCTTTTTTGAGGAACTTTGCACCCTTAAGAATACTCTTTGAAATTGGAATAATGAGGTCTGCATTGTTTATACATTCTGAATAAACGCCCTTATGTCTGGCTTTTAAAAGATTCCAGATTGAAAGAAATACAATCTGCTTTGTACCGGGTTTTGCAAGCAGCTCAAGAATTTCGCTTTCAAGATTTTCCGGCTGTACCACATCTACCGGAACCCCGATTAAAGAAATGCGTTTAATAGACATTTTTTACCCCACCAACTATTTACTTTGATTAATTTCTGACTGAACGGCCGCAATTCCGTAGAGCGCCGCCGTTTCACACCTTAATATATTTACGGCAAAATGAACAGGAAGGAAAAGACCTTTTTCCTCAAGCAGCTTTACTTCCTCAGGGCTTATTCCGCCTTCACTGCCAACTGCAATTGCAGCCCTTTTGATCTTTTCAAGGCCGCCGGCTTTCTGCACGCCAGCTCTCAGATTACCTGAGCAGTCGTCACGCTCCGAAAGAACAAAGGCCACAGACTCCGCAGAATCACTTCCATCCTTCCACATCTCAATTGCTTTATCCAGACAGACTGTTCCAAGAACCTTTGTATCCACCGGAGACCCGCTCTGCTGCCTTGCCTCTTTTATTATACGTTCAAGACGTTCTTTCTTTGAACCAAGCAAAGCTTCGGCGCTGCTTTTTTCTGTGTACTCACCAGTTACAGGAACAATTACAGCTACACCGCATTCAGTTGCCTGTCTTACAATCTGTTCAAATTTCTGCGGTCTTGGCAAAAACTGAAAAAGCCAGTATTCAACCATCAGAGCACCATTTGCAGATACCGCGCCACCGGTAAGCTCTTCTGCCTGAACTCCGCGTGTAATTGTTTTTCCTGTATCTGCACAAAGCTGAAGGGTAAGGCAGCGTGAAGTTTCATCAATTTTTGCGACAGTAGCGTTACTTAAACTTCCATCCGGCAGCCTTACGCTAACCATATCTCCGGCTCTCACCCTTAAAACCTGGCGGAAATATCTGTAATCTTTTCCTTCCAGCTGGATGAGACCGTTTTTAATCTGACTCTTTTCTACAATAAATTGCCGCATTGTCTTTCAGTCTATTTGAGACTTGCAGTTAAGCCCTTGCCTTCAGCAGCCTTGGCATCTTCAGCCTCTTCCTGAAGCTGACGCAGGGTTTTAGTATTTTTAAGCATTGTTGTAAAATCTTTATTCTGAACTGCCTTGATTGCTGCATTAAGCTGTAAATCATAATCCAGATCATAAAGGGCAGCCGGCTGAGTTTTCTGCACCTGAATGCGGATAAGACGACGGATCAGGCGTTCATTCAAAGGATAATCTTTTGCAATCTTTGCAGCAGCCGCAGCAATATCAGCTTCTGTCATATTTGGCTTACTTTCTGCTGCCTTATTGATAACTTCAGATTTAATCATATCAACATAAAGCTTTTCTTCTTCTTCAGAAAACTCTGCAAGATTCTTTACTTCCTCATCCGGCGGAATACCAATCTTATCAATATTCATATCACTTGGTGTGTAGTAGCGGGCCATAGTGATTTTGATTCCATCAGTATTTGAAAGAGGAATTACCTGCTGAACAGAGCCCTTTCCGTAAGTACGTTCACCAACCAAATATGCAAGGTGATAATCTTTAAGTGCACCCGAAACAATTTCTGAGGCAGATGCAGCACCTTTATTGATCAGAACTACAATTGGAATTCCGTTCTTTACTGTTGTTTTTTCCTTATTGGCAGAGAACTGGGAATTCTCAAAAAGAAGACGGCTCTTTGTAGAAACAATAGGACCGTTATCAATAAATTTATCTGCAACATCTACGGCAGAAGTAATGAGTCCGCCCGGATTGTCTCGAAGATCAATAATCAGACCCTTGTAACCGTTCTTTTCAAAAGAGTCCAGGGCATCCTGAAGACGCTGGGCTGTATCCGGAGTAAACTGAATAAGACGGGCATAGCCGATTTTTGTTCCTTCAATCATTCCATATTTTACAGTTGGAACTTCTATAAGGGCGCGGATTAAAGTAACATCAAACTTCATGCTGCTTCCGCGCAGAATTGTTACTGTAACCGGAGTTCCGATTTCTCCACGCAGATGCTGAAGAACTTCATTCATTGTCATGCTTGGAGTTGGAAGACCGTCTATTGCAGTAATCAGGTCTCCTGCCTGAATACCAGCCTTAGCGCCAGGTGTATCTTCAATAGGAGATGCAACTTCTACATAAGCAGGCTTGCCTGGGGTTGATTCTGCAGCCTTTGAAATTGAAAGACCTACTCCTCCAAAACTTCCTGAAGTTGTATCGCTAAGGTCACGCATATAATCTTCATCAAGATAAAGGGTATAAGGATCGCCGATTGCATCCAGCATGCCCTTAAGGGCACCCTCGTAAAGGATTTTAGGGTCTATTTCATCAACATAATTCTGCTGAACAAAATCAAATACAGAATTAAGCTTTTTTACATATTGGAAACTGGTGATTTTTGAGTCATTCTCTACCGAAGATTCGGCAAAACACTGAGATGTGCAGAGCAGAAAAGCTGCCGCAATAAGCTTGATGATTTTCTTCATAATAATATATTGTATGTCACAAAAACCAAAAAATCTACCTTTTTATAGATAATTGTGGTATAATAAGCATTATGTCACAAATAATACCTATAGCAAGTGGAAAAGGTGGAGTTGGAAAAAGTCTTTTGTCCGCAAACCTGGCTATTGCACTCGGACAGCAGGGAAAAAGGGTTGTTCTTGCCGACCTTGACCTTGGTGCATCAAATCTTCATCTCGTAATCGGTCAGAGACCGGGCAAAGCAAGCCTTGGCTCATGGTTTACAGAAAAAAATGATTTCCGCGAAATAATTCAGCCAACTGACTATCAGAATGTCAGTTTTATTGCAGGCGACAGCCAGATTCCGGATCTCACTTCTCTTAAACACCTTCAGAAAGTTAAACTTATCAGAAACCTTAAAAATATTGATGCAGATTATATAATCCTGGACCTTGGAGCCGGAACCCATCAGTTTATTCTTGATATGTTCCTCCTCTCTCCACAAGGTATTATTGTTTCGGCTCCGGCTGTAACTGCAACCTTAAACGGTTATCTTTTCTTAAAGAATGCCGTTTTCCGTCTGCTTTACACCACCTTCAAAAAGGGAACTCCTGGACGTGCTTATCTGGACGAGCTTAAAAAGAACTCAGAACAGCTTCAGAAGCTTTATATTCCTCAGCTGATTCAGGTACTTGCCCAGCGTGATCCTCAGACTACCCAGCTTTTCATTAACCGCATGCAGCAGTTCCGCCCACGCCTTGTAATGAATATGATTGAAGACCCTAAGGATGCTGACCGCGCAACAAGAATTAAATCTTCCTGCAACCAGTACCTTGGTCTTGAAATTGAATATCTTGGTCTTATGTACCGCGACATGCTGCAGGACAAGGCTCTTGCTTCTCAGCTACCGGTTGTTGTTTATAAACCACAGTCTGTTCTTGGACAGGCTATTTACCGCATTGCAGATAAGGTAATTAATACTCCGCCTCATGAATTTGACGCTGAGTTTAATCCAGACAGCTTTAACGGAGACAACTTCCAGGATGTTGAAGACGAGGCAAATGAAGACTTTAACTTCCGTCTTTCCGGCATAGACGATATTGTTTCAAGCGGTTCTTTGAGCATCAGTGAACTTGCAGAAATGATAAAGACCCAGCAGTACGAAATTACCCAGCTGAGAAAAGAAAACAACCTGCTTAAGTCTAAGCTGATTAAAGCAGCACAGCAGGGATTTAAGGTTTAAAAATTTGTGTCATGCTCGGGCTTGACCCGGGCATCTAAGTTATAAGGAATACTATGTTTTTATATATCAACTACCCTTCATGGATTCATCCGGAAATCTTTCCCGGCGTAAAGTTTCTTGGCCTCTTGCGCTGGTATGGTCTTATGTACGCCTTTGCTTTTGCTACTGCCTATTTCATTCTGCGCAGGGTATGGAAAGAAGGCGCCCTTAATTCTCCAAAATATCAGACAACAGAAGATGATTTATTCAGTTTTATTTTTACCGGAATCATATTCCTTTTGATTGGTGCCAGAGTATTCTCTACTCTCATTTATGATACAAGCGGACTTTACCGTCATAAGCCATGGCTGATTTTCTGGCCATTCGACAGCAACGGAAATTTCACAGGACTTCAGGGTATGTCTTACCACGGTGGTTTTGTGGGCGGTCTTTTTGGAATGATTTTATGGTGCAAAATCAAAAAACGTTCCTTTCTGAAATACTGCGACGCTATGGTTTGTGCAATTCCACTCGGCTACACTTTTGGCCGTCTTGGAAACTTCCTGAACGGTGAGCTTTATGGTCGTATAACAACAATGCCATGGGGTATGGTTTTCCCAGGCGCAGAAAAGTTTTCTGCAAAGCTTTCCTGGGTTCAGGATTTTGCTGCAAGAATCGGAATGGAACTTCCTGCAAGCGGCCTTGTAAACCTTCCGCGCCATCCAAGCCAGCTCTACGAAGCTTTTTTTGAAGGCATTGTATTGTGGCTGATTATCTGGGCCTGCCGCAAACACAAAAAGTTTGACGGTATGCTTGGAGCAATCTATTCAGGCGGCTACGGACTCTTCCGTTTCTTTATTGAATACTTCCGCGAGCCTGATGCAGATCTTGGCTACAGAATTGCAAAAGATGCATCAGCCCCAATTTATACATCTACTTCATTATTGAATATTTCTACCGGCCAGATTCTCTGCTTTTTGATGATAGCCTTTTCGATTATCTATGCACTGGTCAGCTGGTATCTTTCAAAAAAGAATAAAGATTTATAAGCCCATAAGGAGATGAAATTATGATTAAATCAAAGAAAATCGCTCTCGCACTTTCTGTGTTTTTAGCTTTACAGCCTGCTGTTTTTGCTGTTGATGCGGCTCTTACAAAAGAAATTGTAGCTCTTGAGCTTGAACTTACAAAAATGAAGACTCGTACCGGCGAATATGCTGATATGAGCGAAGCTGCCCTTAACCGTAAAATCTCAAGAACAAAAAAGCAGCTTGATAAGAAAAAGGCTAAGGCTAAAAAAGAAGCAGAAAAAGATGCTGCTGCAATCAAAAAAGGAACAAAAAAAGCCGGTGAAGATCTTAAAGATGCCGGAAAAAAAGCTGGTAAGGAACTTCAGGAAGCCGGCAAAGATATTGGAAACGCCTTCAAAGAAATCTTTGACTGATTATGATTCCTGTTTACCAGAATTCCTCTGAACTAGAAAAACTCGCCAAAGACAAATTTGCAATTCCTAAATTTCTGATGATGGAAAATGCTGCAAGGTCTATGGCAGACTTTATTCTGGAAAAAGCTGCTGCAAATGCCGGCCCTCAGAATGTGGTTATTGCCTGCGGAAAAGGCAACAACGGAGGAGACGGCTATGCACTTGCCCGCCTTTTACAGGACAAGCTTGAAATAACTCTTCTTTCTTTTGAAACTCCCACCGCAGAGGAAGCCCGGGCCCAATACGAAATGTGCCAGCGTCTTGGTATAAAAATCCTTTCTGCAGAAAATCCAGAAGACCTTAAAACTTTTGAAAAAGCCTGTAAATCAGCTGATTATATAGTAGACTGCCTTTACGGAACAGGCTTTCACGGAGAATTAAAGAGCTCTGCCGCAGATATCATTAAGCTTATGAATAAAGGCAAAGGCTTAAAAATTGCCTGTGATATTTCTTCCGGTCTTGCCTTTAATGCAGATTACACAATTACAATGGGCTGTCAGAAGTTATCCCTCTTTTCTGACAAGGCTAAGGCTGTAAGCGGCGAAATTATACTTGCAGACCTTGGAATCTCACGCCGCAATTTTCAGGCTCAAGTTTCCAGCAAAATCTTTTTGATTGAAGCAGAGGACCGTATACTGCCTCTGCGCAAAAACCGCGCCGCTCACAAAGGAACTTATGGTCATACGGCAGTTTTATGCGGAGACAAGGCAGGAGCTGCAATACTTTCTGCAACAGCGGCTATGAACTTCGGAAGCGGACTTACAAGTCTTGTAAAAACTTCTGCTTCTGATTTGAATCAATTCAAAATCTCCCCTTCCCTTATGGTAGCAGATTCCATTCCTACAAAAACTACCTGCATTGCACTTGGTTCAGGCTTTTCTGATTTTTCAGACCAGGCAGCCGATCTTCTTCTAAGCTGGTTCGAAAACTCTCCCAGCCCGGCCCTTGTTCTTGATGCAGGCCTTTTAACCTCGCCAAAAACTCCGGAACTGCTTTCTAAACTAAACTCCTTTGACAAGGCAAGAATAATTCTTACTCCTCATCTTGCAGAACTCAGCAAACTGCTGGAAAACTGCGGGGCACCTGAGCATAAAGTTTTTGCACTTGCAGATAATCCGGAACTTAAAATTGAGGCAGGCCTCTTCCTTACAAAACTATTTCCACATACTACTGTCATAATGAAAAGCGCTAATACCTTTATTGCCAGCGGAGACCAGACTTTTATAATAGCAGATGGAGTTCCTTCACTGGCAAAGGGTGGCAGCGGAGATATTCTTGCAGGAATGGCAGCAGCACTCCTTGCTCAAGGCTACTCTGCAAAAGATGCAGCAATAACAGCCGCAGAGCATCATGCACAATCAGCCCGAAGCCTTGGAGAAGAAGCCTATAACCTTACTCCGGAAACCCTGGTCTCAAAAATCAATTAATAACATATTGTTATCTTTTATTTTTTCCTTTTAGAAAAGCCTCTTCTGGGATATAATTAACCTAATAATACTTAATTATACTAGAGGGAGTTTGTATTTATGTATTATTCAAGCATCGGAGTTCTCGCACTTCTGATACTTATTATTAACAATTTTACATTATTAATTCACTCTTCTAACGGTAATCTGGATGCAGCTCATCAGGCATATAAAAGATTTTTGATATGCATTGCAGCCTTTTATATAGTTGATATTCTATGGTCTCCTTTATATCTTCTGAATGTAAAAGTAATCAACTTTATAGAAACAAGTTTTTATTTTGTTATAATGGCTTTTTCTGTTTTACTCTGGATTCAGTATGTCATTCTATATCTGAATGAAAGAACTCTGTTTGGAAAGATAATTCTTTGGACAGGAAGAATCTTTCTCATGGCCCAGATAATCGTTTTGATAATCAACTGCTTTATTCCTATTGCATTCTGGTTTGATGAAGACGGTTCTTATCATACCTCAATTGCCAGAAATATTAATCTTGCCACACAGGTTATTGTATGCTGTGTTGTAGGAATCTATATGCTTCCTGTAATTTTCAAAACAGAAGGTAAAATAAAACGCCGACATATGGCCATAGCAACATTCTGTCTGGATATGATTATCTTTATCGCTCTTCAGGCAATGGATCCATACATGCCTTACTATTCAATCGGCTGTATGCTCGGAACCTGCCTTCTTCACACTTTTGTTCTTGAAGATGAAAAAAATGACCGCCGTGAACAGCTTGAATCAATTCTGAAGGTCGAAGAGATTCAGGAAATGGAACTGGGAAAAACAAGAAAAATGGCATTCTCAGACCCTCTTACCGGTGTAAAAAACAAAATGGCTTATCTGGAAGATGTGGGTAGTTTTGAACAGAAAATTGAAGACGGCTTCCTGCACGACTTTGGTCTTGTTGTATTTGACCTTAATGATTTAAAGAAAACCAACGACACCCTCGGTCATGATGCCGGAGATAAATACATAAAAGAAGGCTGTTCTCTTATCTGCAACAGCTTTAAGCACAGCCCGGTTTATCGAATCGGTGGCGATGAATTTGTAGTATTCCTTTCCGGTGAAGATTATAAAAACCGCGACAAAATCCTCATAACCTTTAATAACACAATTGAAGAAAACCTTACATCAGGTGGCGTTATTATTGCTTTTGGTTTTGCAGATTATGCTACTCTGGAAGAAAAGGGCTTTATGCGCCTCTTTGAACATGCAGACAAGAAAATGTATGAATGCAAACAAGATTTAAAAGCCAAAAAGTTGCAAATCTCGTAGTAAATCACTACAATGTAGAAAAAAAAGCGCAAAGACGCGCGAACTGGAGTTCCTCATGGCAAACACAAATGTTCCTGAACTTTTTGGAAGTCTTGTATTTAACCAGACTGTTATGAAAGAAATGCTGCCTTCACAAACCTTTAAGGCGCTTAAGCATACAATGGAAGAAGGAACTCCCCTCGACCTTGAAGCCGCAAATCAAATTGCAGAAGCAATGAAAAACTGGTCTATTTCAAAAGGAGCCACACACTATTCTCACTGGTTCCAGCCGCTCACAGGTATTACAGCAGAAAAACACGACTCCTTCCTTACTCCCGCCGAAGAAGGAAAAATCATAATGAGCTTCAGCGGAAAAGAGCTGATAAAAGGTGAACCTGATGCCTCTTCCTTCCCTAACGGCGGTAAGCGCTCAACCTTCGAAGCCCGCGGTTATACTGTATGGGACCCAACCTCTTATCCTTTTGTAAAGGACCATACACTTTGTATTCCTACAGCCTTCTGTTCATATAACGGTGAAGCTCTTGATAAAAAGACTCCTCTCCTCCGCTCTATGGAAGCAATTAACGAACAAAGCCTTCGTGTTCTCAAGCTTTTTGGAAATCAGGCAAAGCACGTTACTACAACAATGGGACCTGAGCAGGAATATTTCTTAGTTGATGAAAAGCTCTACCAGAAGCGCAAAGACCTTAAAATGTGCGGCCGTACCCTTTTTGGTGCCCGCCCAGTAAAAGGTCAGGAAATGGACGACCAGTACTTTGCAGCCATCAAGCCTCGCGTTATCAAATATATGGAAGATTTGAACGAAGAGCTCTGGAAGCTAGGAATCTACGCAAAAACAGAACACAACGAAGCCGCTCCTGCCCAGCACGAAATGGCTCCAATTTTTACAACTTCAAATCTTGCCGCAGATCAGAATCAGCTGACAATGGAAATCATGAAAAAGGTAGCCCGCCGCCACGGCCTTATCTGCCTCCTTCACGAAAAACCATTTGCAGGTGTAAACGGAAGCGGTAAACATAACAACTGGTCTATTGCAACAGACCTGGGTGAAAATCTTTTTGCACCTGGAAAAACTCCACGCGATAATGCACAGTTCCTTTTGTTCCTCACTGCAGTTATTAAAGCTGTAGATGATAATCAGGACCTGCTCCGCTACTCTGTTGCCTCTGCCGGAAACGACCACCGCCTTGGAGCAAACGAAGCTCCTCCTGCTATTGTTTCTGTATTCGTTGGAGACGAACTTGATGCTGTTCTTAAGGCAATAAAAGACGGCACTGCTTACGACGGAAAGAAAGGCCAGAAACTCACAATCGGTGTAGATGTTCTGCCACCAATTCCAAAGGATTCTACAGACCGAAACAGAACATCTCCTTTTGCCTTTACTGGAAACCGCTTTGAATTCCGCTCTGTAGGAAGCTCTCTTTCTATCAGCGGTCCAAACACAATAATGAACGCAATTCTGGCTGATTCTCTCCGCGCCTTTGCAGATGAACTCGAGCAGTCAAAGAACTTTGACGAAGACCTGCAGAAGCTCATTAAGCGCGAGATTACAGCTCACTGGCGCATCCTCTTTAACGGAAACGGTTACGGCCAGGAATGGATTGAAGAAGCTGAACGCCGGGGCCTCAAGAATTACCGCACAACTCCAAAAGCAATTGAGCACTACATTGACCAGAAGAATATCGACCTCTTCACAAAACTTGGAATCTACACTCCGGAAGAAATGAAGAGCCACTACGATATCAAGCTTGAAAAATACTGCCAGGTTGTAAACATCGAATCAAATACAATGCTTGAGATGGTACATAAGGACATTATTCCTGCAGCCTTTAAGTACCTGAACGTTCTTTCTGATACTGAGTTTAAGATGCAGCGTGTTATGACAATGTGCGACGCTGGCCTTAAGCTTATGGAAAAACTTAATACTCTTGTAAACGAGCTTTCCAACAAGGCAGACGAACTTGCTTCAAAACACGAAGAAACCCGTGCAATTACCGACCTTATGCAGAGAGCCCACGCTTACGCAAAGGTTGTAATTCCTGCAATGGATGCCGTTCGCGCCGTAGCAGACCAGATTGAACCTCTCCTTGGCGAAGAATACAAACCTTTCCCAAGCTACGAGGATCTTTTGTACAGCGTTCAGTAATTACAGTATTATTCTTATTTAAATTTTAAGAGCTCCATAGTACAATGAGTAATCATTTTACTATGGAGTTTTTTTATGAAACGATTTGACGGCTTTATGCATGGTGTAAACCTTGGCGGCTGGTATTCTCAGTGTAATCATACTGAAGAGCGTTATGACACATTTATAAAAGAAGAAGATTTTGCAACAATAAAAAGTTGGGGACTGGATCATATCCGTCTTCCAATTGACTACGAACTTGTTGAAACTGCTGATGGTCAGAAAATTGAAAAAGGCTACGAAAGAATCCGCACAGCAGCAAAATGGTGTGCTGAAAATAATCTTAACATGATTCTGGACCTTCACAAAACCTGCGGCTATTCTTTTGATTCAGGTTACAAGGAAGCTGGCTTTTTTGAAGATGAAAAGCTTCAGGAGCGTTTTTATAAGCTCTGGGAAAATCTGGCCCGCAGTTTTGCAAATATTTTTGACGGCAGTAAACAGAAAATCTGTTTTGAGCTTTTAAACGAAGTTACAGACCAGTCATACTGCAAAAAATGGAATGCAATTGCCCGCACCTGTATTGAGCGTATCCGCGCAATTGCTCCAACAACAAAGATTCTCGTTGGCAGCTACTGGAATAACTCACTTGCCTCTGTAAAAGACCAGGATGCCCCATACGATGAAAATATTGTTTACAACTTCCACTGCTATGAGCCTCTACTCTTTACCCACCAGGGTGCGCCATGGGTTGGTCCGAATATGAATCCTGATTTCCGCTTTCCGCTCAAATCGAAATATGAAGATTATACAAAAATGACTTCAGAAAAGGTTGGCCAGATAGGTACTGCATTCAGTGCTTTTTCAGCAGATGCAACTGTAGATGTAAATTATTTTGAAACAATCTTCGCAGAAGCTGTAAAGGTTGCAGAAGAGCGCAATGTACTTCTTTACTGCGGTGAATACGGGGCAATAGAAAAGGCTACCCCTGAAGACACTCTCGAATGGTATCGCCTTATCTCAACAGTTTTCAATAATCACGGAATAGGCCGTGCAGCCTGGTCTTACCGCCAGATGGACTTTGGGCTTGCCGATGCCCGCCTGGATGCAATAAGACCAGAACTGATTAAATACCTTTAATATGAAAAAGCCCGGTGGATGAGGTTCTCGAATCCACCGGGCTTTTTTTTCTGTTTTATCGATTATCTATTAGAGCTTTCCGCTTTCAGCAGCTCCAGGCAAACCAATATCCTTTCTGTAGAAGGCGCCGTCGAACTTGATGGCACTGATTCCCTGATATGCTTTTTCCCAGGCCTCTTTGAAAGATGAACCGTAAGCTGAGCAGGCAAGAACACGTCCGCCACTTGTAAGCAGGTCGTTTTCGTGGCGACGACCTGCAACAGCTCCGGCAACAAAAACCTTTGCTGTACTTGCATTCAAAAGCGGTTTATTGATTGAAATTTCCTTACCCTTCTCGTAAGCTCCAGGATATCCTCCGCTTACCATACATGGTGCAACCTGATATCCTGGCTTCCACTTCATCTCAAAGTCTTTGAGTGTACCATTCAAAATTGCAGTACACATAGAAGTAAAGTCAAAATCCATCATAGGAAGAACAACCTGAGTTTCAGGGTCTCCAAGACGGCAGTTATATTCAAGAAGCTTTGGACCTTTGGAAGTCAGCATAACTCCAAAGAAGATAAAGCCGCGATAGTCGAACTTTTCTTTGATAAGACCGTTCAAAGTTGGCTGCAGAATATCCTTATCAAACTGCTTCATTGTCTTTTCTGTTACATCATCCAGAGGACAAACAGCACCCATTCCGCCGGTATTAGGACCTTTAGCACCGTCCATAAGACGCTTGTGATCGCGGGCAGGAAGGAAAGGAACGATTGTTGCATTTCCGCTTACAGCATATTCAGGAGTAACTGATACAGCTGCAAGAACAGAAATCTCAACACCTTCAAGATACTCTTCAATTACCAGCTTCTTTCCGGCATCTCCAACCTTACCCTTACCCATCATATCTTCTACAGCAGCAAGAGCTTCATCAACAGTAGCAGCAACTACTACACCCTTACCTGCAGCAAGACCGTCTGCCTTTACTACGATAGGAGCTCCCTGCTTTTTAATATATTCGCAGGCTTCTTCTTTATTTGTAAAAGTTTCGCTTGCAGGACAAGCTACACCATATTCTTTCATGAATTTTTTAGAAAGGTCTTTACTGCCTTCCAGCTGGGCCCCAGCCTTCTTTGGACCTACAACAGGAATATCAGCCTTCCAGAACTCGTCTGCAAGACCTGCACACAAAGGATCTTCCGGTCCAACTACACACATACGGCAGTTTTCGTGCTTTGCAATGGCAACATAAGGGTTCTCACCCTCTTTGATATAGTCGCAATCTTTTGGATTAATATTTACACATTTAGATTCATAAGCAGTGCCGCCATTTCCAGGTACAACAACTACTTTATCAACAACAGGACTCTGAGCGATTTTCCAGCAGATAGTGTGCTCACGACCACCACTGCCAACTACGATAATATTCATAAAATGATATTAATGAATTTTTCAAAAAAATAAAAGATGTACATATGAAATCACATCTGGTACTACACAAAAAGGCCTGCTGCTCCCGTGAAAAATGTCTGTCGCCAACGGGGATGATGTTGGCGTCAGGCATTTTTCACTCCGCATCAGACCTTTTTACTACGTACCAGATGTGCTCCGTGTACTCTCAAATTTTCATTTTATGAATATTCTCTACGTAAGCGCCTAAACCTTAAACTCGTCGATTCTTTCGGAGATGTTGTTTACGGCGTTGGTCATTTCTTCGGTGAGCTGGTTCAGGTTTTGGGTTGTCTGCTGGGTTACTTCGGTTGTGGTTACAATCTTGTTGAAGTTCTGAGCCATATTCTTTGAAGATTCCTTAAGTCCTGCAATTGCATCGAGAACAGAAAGGGCACGGTCACCTATTTTCTTACTTGAGCGCTGAACACTTACAGAAATATTATTCATCTTAGAAAGAGTTTCGAGCAGGTGCTTTGAACCTTCACTCTGTTCCTCTGTAGCCTTCTTAATAGAATAAACCAGTTCAGAAGTATTATTTGTCTTATCAGATACAACCTCGAAGGAAGCCTTACTCAAATCAGCACTTTCTACTACCTTCTGGATGTTCTGAGCAATGAGCTTAAGGTTTTCTCCAATGCTCTTAGACTGAGTAGCCGATGTATCTGCAAGCTTTCGGATTTCTTCTGCAACGACAGCAAATCCCTTTCCGGCCTCACCCGCATGCGCAGACTCAATCATGGCGTTCATAGAAAGAAGGTTGGTCTGAGAAGAAATACTTGCAATAACCATGTTTGTATCCTGCAGAGTCTTACTCTGTGCAAGAACAGAGTTCAAAAGCTCGTTTACTATACGGTTCTTTTCAATACCTTCTGCAGTTGCGGCATTAAGTTCTGTAAACTCGCCGGCCATCATATCTACAGAACCGGTAATAGACTGAATATTTCCAATCATCTGCTCAATTCCGGCGCTGGCCTGTGTAATGGCATCTACCTGAGAATCAATCATCTGATTAAGGGTTGTAATATTAGAAGAAATCTGAGAAACAAGCTCTGAAGTATCTGTTACACTCTTATCTTCTGCTTCAAGGGTTGTTGTAGCAGCCTGGATTTCGTTGGAAATGTTATCCATCTGATTCTTTGTAGCATCAAGCTGGCCCTTAACATTTTCGAAGGTTTCTTTAAGATTGTAGTTCGCCTTACCAATTTCGCGTACTGTTTCGTGAACGGTGTCTACGAACATATTAACAGATCTCTTAACCTGAGAGATTTCATTGTTGTGATAAATCTCAAGACGCTTTGTAAGGTCCTTATCACCAGAGTTAAGATCATCTACATTTGTTTTGATTGAAGCAAACTTACCAATAATTGTCTTTATAATGAAAAGTTCAAGCAGCATAAGAATGAATGCAATAACACATCCGCCAATCAAAGAAGTTGTCTGCAGCTGATTTGAGATCTTATGAATTTCTGTCTTTTCTACAGAAGCAATAACGGTCCATACCTTATTATTCAGATTAAAAGTCTTTGAATACATTTCAAGATGATCTGTATTATCTTCTGCGAGAATATCATCGCCAGCACGAATTTCATTTTTATCATCATAAATTGAAATTCTACCAGTCTTATAGAAAGATTTTCCAAGATGAGTAATAGGTTCAAGTTCCAGAAAGCCTACACAACCACCAGAAATCTTCTTTCCTGTCTTATCATCAACAAATTCTGATTTTACAAAGAGAGGCATAGTAAAGCCACCGGCAGCAGCTACACGAGGAGACTCCAGCCATACAGAAACATCACTATTCTTATGATTTACATAATATTCCTTCTGTAAAATACCGGCCTTTGATGTACCGCCTTTTGTATTGAAGGTTTCTGGTCCGCCGTCCTTGGCATCGGTATTTGTATCCCAGAATACCATACAGTATTCAAAGCCTTCCGGTTTTGGAACAGTTTTAATTCTGTGTTTGATGTTTTCAGGGTTATCTACAGGCTCTACAACAGCACGCTGGAAAACGTTCATTACTGTTACCTGATTTTCAAACCACATTTTTACGTTATCTACTGCGGAATCAAGAAAGTTTTCAATAGAATCATCGTAAATCTGCTTGATTTGAGCCTTGATATTACGTGACATAAATACAAGGAAGACTGAAATAAAGCCTAAAATCTCAAGAAAGGCAATTACTCCATACTTTACAAGCAAAGACTCTTTTCTCTGCTTTTTTTCTTTTTTCCCACGCGAATTGTTGTCATTGTCTAAAATCTGATCTGCCATAAGCATGCCTCACTATGTAATAAAATAACAGTTTTTTTTTAAATGACATCACTCCTTTTTTAAGTATAAAGCAAAATATGCATAAGTCAACTTTTAAGTGCTTTTAAATACTTTACAGAGCGTTATTTACGGGCTTTTACTGAGCACGGGGCTTGTGGCAGTTTGAGCAGCCGACTACATGAACATGCTTTTTCCCCATTGCCTTGTTAAAAAGACGGGCTGTAAGGCTCTGATCCAGCTCTACTTCCTTGTGACAAACCGGACAGATGCGTTTCAGGCCCGGTTCAAGGCGCGGATAGCAGTGAGGACAGCCCATTACTATCATAAGCTGGTCCGGAACATTCATAGGACGGTAAACTTTTGAAATGATATTTTCACCCACAAAGAGATTTGAATCGCAAAGCGGGCATTTTACCGGCTGCATAGTCTTCTGTCGAGTTGTTTTTTGATTCTTTTTATTGAAATATTTGATGTACCAGGCAATCAGCGCAATTATTACACAGACAGCCACACCCATTATTAAATAATCCATAGAAACTCCTGTCATCCCCCGGCTTGACCGGGGGACCTAGATTGTCCGGTCAAGCCGGACAATGACACATAAAATTATACCACAAAAAAAATAAAAAAATTTTTTATTTTTTTCTAAACTTTTTTTTTACTTACCCGACAATCAAGTATAAGGGTGGTGGAAACCCGTGAGATAAACCACGTTGTGGTTTTAAACCCACCAATGTGTTTTATCTTATAACCAAAACTATAAGGAGATTATTATGGTTATTAATCACAATATGAGTGCTATGTTCGCTCAGCGTTCCCAGGGAATTCAGGATCTTAACCAGCAGAAGAGCATGGAAAAACTTTCTTCTGGTATGAGAATCAACCGTGCCGGTGACGACGCTTCTGGACTTGCAGTTTCTGAGAAAATGCGTGCTCAGATCCGCGGTTTGAACCAGGCTTCAACAAACGCTCAGAATGGTATTTCTTTCATTCAGACAACTGAAGGATACCTCCAGGAAACAACAGACATCGTTCAGCGTATCCGCGAACTTGCTGTTCAGTCTTCAAACGGTATCTATTCTTCTGAAGACCGCATGCAGATCCAGGTAGAGGTTTCTTCTTTGATCGCAGAGGTTGACCGCATCGCTTCTTGTGCTCAGTTCAACGGTATGAACATGCTTACAGGTCGCTTTGCTCGTCCTACAGGTGAAAATGTTGTTACAGGTTCTATGTGGTTCCATATTGGTGCTAACATGGATCAGAGAACTCAGGTATACATCGGAACAATGTCTGCTACAGCTCTTGGACTCCGCAACATTGGTGATGAATCAATCATGTCTCTCGCTACTCCAGATGAAGCTAACCGCGCAATCGGAACTTTGGATGAGGCTTTGATGAAGATCAACAAGCAGCGTGCTGACCTTGGTGCTTACCAGAACCGCCTTGAAAAGACAGTTACTGGTCTTGATGTTGGTGCTGAAAACCTCCAGGCTTCTGAATCACGCATCCGTGATACAGACATGGCTGAAGAGATGGTTAAGTTCACAACTTCTAACGTACTCTCTCAGGCTGGTACAGCTATGCTTGCACAGGCTAATCAGTCTTCACAGAACGTACTCAGCTTGCTCCGCTAGTTGCCGTAAGGCAAAAAAAATCCGATGCGTTTCGCATCGGATTTTTTTTGTTTAACATAACGATTAGCCGAGAGTAATAGCTCCAGCCTCGCTGATCGTAATAATTGCCTTACAGTTAGTACAGCGGAAGCGGCCTGCATGTGCAGCCTGAATATTCTTTCCGCATGAAGGGCAAGTAAGCATCTTAGGGAAGACAGGACCTGGAGTTGAGCCTTCATCGTGGCGCAAATACTCCAATGCTTCATCAGTTGTATCCTTCAGATTAAAGAACTGAGAGAATCCAAGAATCTGGAATACTTCAGCAACCTTTTCCTGTACTTCTGACAGAATAATATCTCCACCCTTTACCTTTACCATCTTAAGAAGGATTGTAAATGAGCCGAGGCCTGTAGAAGATACATATGACAAACCACCGCAATTGAAAAGAAGGTTAAAATAACCTGCACCAATTACTTTAGTAAGCTGTTTCTGAAAGAATGATGAATTATATGTATCAATATATCCATCCAGGACAACCATACAACCGTTCTGGACTCCTGGAATCTTATGCAAAGTGATTTTAAGCGAATCGTCCTTATCACTGTCAAAGCCTGAAACTATAGAATTATTTGATTCCATTTATACTACTCCTTATGCTCAATTATAACACAAAAAACTCATTTGTCTACTTAAATTTTCAAAGATTCCCTTGTCGAGCAAGAGAATGACACCTGGCTTAGAACTCGCTGCGGCCGCGGAAGCTGAGCGAAAGTGTTCTTTTGTCGATGTATTCCAGGTCGCCGCCCACGGGAATGCCGGTGGCAAGGCGGGTAACCTTTGGTGGATTTGGCAGATTAAGCTCCGAAATCATCTTATTAAGATAGAGGGCTGTTGTGTCCCCTTCTACCGTTGGATTTGTTGCTATGATGATTTCTGAAACGGCTGTACCAGAGCCCCCTTCCCTGATTCTGGCAAGCAGAGGCTGAATTGCAAGCTGGGCAGGTCCTATTCCTTCCAGAGGTCTTAAGAGACCACCAAGAACATGATACAGTCCCTTGTATTCACCGTATGCTTCTATAGTCGAAACATCCTGAGGCTGCTCTACCACACAGATTTGAGAAGCGTCTCTCAGGGGATTTGAACAGATTGGACAAGGGTCAGATTCTGTCCAGGTACCGCAAACCGAGCATGGCTTAATGCGTTCCTGAAGGCTGCCAAGATTCTGGGCAAACTTCTGAACGTAAGTGGCATCCTGCTTGAGAAGCCAGTTTACCATACGGATTGCAGATTTTTTTCCGATTCCCGGAAGACGAGAAAAGTTGTTTGTTAGTTCGTCAAATGCGTTCATAGTGTACTCGTCAAAGGTGGTTTCGATACGGCCTTCGGCCTACTCAACCACCGGTTATTCTTATAATCCAAACTGACCGAGATCCAGGCCGCCAAGCAGAGAACTTGATTTTGCCTTAATCTGTTCCTGAACATTGTCTACAGCATTTTTATGAGCCGAAACAATCAGGTCTTCCAGCATCTGAACATCGCGGTTATCAACACAAATCGGGTCCAGCTTTATCCCCATCATCTCAAACTTGCCGTTAAGAGTGACGGTTACCATGCGGCCGCCAGAAGAGCCTTCCGCACGGATATCAGCCAGCTCCTGCTGGAGCTTTTCCGACTGTTCTTTAATTGCCTGTGTGTTTTTAAGTAATTCAAACGGATTCATTTTTTACATCCTCCCTGCAACAATTGTTCCCTTAAATGCGTTTACCAGAATGTTTACCTGGAGCGGCACCTGTACCGGGGCTGCAGTTTTCTGAGTTTCATTTGTTTTAAGCGATACATTAAACTTCATAGGACGACCACAGGCATTTGAAAGCTCTGCAGCTATCACATCTTTTTTCTTTTCTATAAGGCTAAGGTCATAAGGAGACTCTACAGTAGTATTTATACTGTCTTCCCCCACAAGCCATAAGCCGGTTTTCTCAAGATTAGAAGCGGCAAATCCGTCTGTAACAGAAAGATTTGCTGTTACCTGGCCACGAAGCTGGGCTATAGAAATTGTCTGTCCGCTGGCAGTTGTCAAAGTATCCTGAAGTTGAACAGGAGCACTTTGGGCAGGCCCTCCGGCATCTGAAGAAAGAGAAGCTTCTTCATAAGACTGTTCTGCCTGGGCACTATAATCACCCTCATCCGGGTAATAATCATCATCAGGAGGCTCTTCCATATTGGACCAGCCTTCTTCTCCTTCTTCTGCATCCGGATTTTCTGTATATCCGGTATCTGAAAGAGGTACATCTACCACAGGCATAACCTGACCGTCATCGGTAACTTCATTCTGAGGAATATCGAGGATAAGACGTTTGTCAAGTTCTGCCGCAGCAGCCACTGATTGTTCAGGCGGCAGTGGACCGCCATTAAGAAAAGGGTTTGCGTTCTCTCCCTGACCACCCGCGCCATCAGGACTTCCCGGATCGCCGGTATCATCATCAGAAATACCAGCCTGCTCTTTTGCAATCAGCTCATCAAGCATGGAAAGACGAGGCATACCAGCTGGAATAGGATTCATTCCGGCAGGGCTTGTCTGAGTTGGCTGAACCTGCTGAGCAGCCTGTGTCTGCTGCATCTGCTGCGGCTGTGGAGTTACAGGAGCCTGAGTCTGAACAGACTGGGCTGCCGGCTGACTAGCCTGTACTGGCTGCGCAGAAGCTGCTGGCGCCGGCATCGGAGCACTTACTCCGCTACTTCCCATCAAAAGCCCCTGAGCCGCATCAATTGCCTTTTTAACTTCTGCGTTAGAAACATAGCTTCCAAGCCAGCAAAGGCGGCTGAAGGCAAGCTCAAGCTCGTAACGAGGAGAAAGTGAATAGCGGATATCACGGTAAAGCTGCAAAAAGAGCGAAAGGGCTCTTTCAATCTGAATTGTATTCCAGGCGCCGAGAACTACATTACTGTAGCGTTCTGCGGAGTTGCCGAGAAGAGATTCTTTTTTAACGCCATTCTTTATCAAAAGGAGACTGCGAAGATAATCTGCAGAGTTAGAAATCAGCTGTTCAATTGAAACACCGGCCTGAAGGAACTCATCCAGAAGTCCGATTACATCTGCTGTGCGGTTCTGAGCGCAGGCTTCAAAAACAGAGTTCAGGCGGTCAATGCCGACAAGACCAAGCTTATCGCGGATTTTCTCATAAGTCATGTGACCGTCGCTGAAGGCTACAACCTGATCAAAAAGGGTGTAGGCATCACGCATAGAGCCGGTAGACTCACGGGCAATCCAGAAGAGAGCTTCATCATCAGCCTGAATACCAAGTTCTGCGGCAGCTTCTGCAAGGCACTGCTTTACCTTATCAACTGCAACAAGGCGGAAGTTAAACTGCTGACAGCGGGACTTAATGGTTGCCGGAACCTTCTGAAGCTCAGTAGTAGCAAAAATAAAGATTACATATGGAGGCGGCTCCTCAATTGTCTTGAGCAGGGCATTAAAAGCCGAAGTCGAAAGCATGTGGACTTCGTCTATGATATAGATTTTATACTTAGAATTGCTCGGCGGAAAAAGAACCTCATCCTTAATCTGGCGGATATTCTCAACACTGGTGTTAGACGCACCATCGATTTCAATTACATCAAGAGAAGTTCCCTTAGTAATTTCCTGACAGGTTGAACACTGGCCACAAGGCTGGTCTGTAGGTCCGTTCTGACAGTTGAGTGCCTTTGCCAGAATACGGGCCGTAGAAGTCTTACCACAACCACGCGGTCCCGAAAAAAGGTAAGCGTGGGCAATTTTCCCCGACTTTATAGAATTTTTGAGAGTCTCAGCAACAAATTCCTGACCAACCAGGTCCCCAAACTGCTGCGGACGACGTCTCGTCGCTGTTACTTCGTATGACATAAGTTTTATTATAGTAGGATTTTTTGGAAATTTGAAGTAGGAAAAATGCTTACAGTAGGGCGGAGCCCCGCCCTACGCTCGCACTACGTTGCTCGCTACCCCACCCAACGGGTAGGGAGCGGCCTGCAACGCAGGCAAAAACAGTCCAGTGGACTGTTTTTAGCGAGTCTCCGAGCAGCTATGCTGCGAAGGCCGAATCCCCCGCAACGCCCCCTTTAGGCGCGGGCCTTTTTATGCTTCCGTCTAATACAAAGCACCACAATCAAAACAATAATCGCAATAAGGGCCAGCACTATGCTGTAAGCAATTTTTGCAAACTTGCTTGGGTGTGACAAAATCTTAAATGGATTTCTGCTTGGAACTGCTGTATAAGCCGCTTCGATTACCGGTCCATAATCTCCAATATCACCTGTCATCTGAACGCCGCGGGCAATTGCTGCCCATGCCTTGAATTCTGTTGTGCCAGGGAAAATATCAGTTCTGATAATATTATCTTCAAGATTTTCTACAACAGAACCGTCAGAGTTCTTTGGAATAAGGCTTAAAAGTCCGTAGGTCAAATCATTAACACTGCCAAGCATTCTTCCTGTGTAGATATCAGAAACAACGCGGTAGAGTTTATCGTCTTCAACTTCTTCCTTTGTACCGTCATCTTTCACAAGATAAACCTTTGTCACTTTATCCAGAATCATTCTGTGAGGATTATATTCATAAGTAATTCCCGAAATATAAAGATTCAGTAAGTGGAAGCCGAGTGTCTGCCCCATGGTGTAATCAATTTCGCAGGCGTTTTTGAATTCGCGGCCGCTAAGGTAAACACTCACAAGAGGGTAACCTGCAATTTCATCCGGCCCGATTCCAAGACTAAAGGCATTGAAAACATCTTTTGTTGTAATATCTCCTTTGAGCAGGTCTTCGCGGGCAATTCCTGTAGGAACAACTGCAAAATCAATATGCTTGCCGGTTCCCATCTGCTGTGAGTTAGGACAATTGATTTCGTACTTGATGACAGTCTTTCTGTACATATCAGCAATAATGTGTCCCATTTCCGCGTGAGTATAATTAGTAAAGGCCTTTCCCAGCACCTGGTTAGTCTCAAAACCAAACTTGCTCAGGTATTCTATATCGATGTCCTTCTTAAAATCTTCGAGCTTTGCGCTTACTTCAGCATCCGGTGTCACATTCTCAACTGGAAGAATGTCATAGCGGGCCATTTCCCAGCGGCCGTCTTCCTTCTGCTTCATGGAAATAGAGCCGACATTATGATTGAATGAACCGCAGCTGACTACAAAAGTATTTCCATGCTGAATAGGCTTTTCAAGATTTGTGTGCGAATGGCCGCTTATGATAAGGTCAATTTCAGGAACCTTTTTGGCAAGAATTTCATCTTCGCTTTTTTTGATATCTTTGTCTGTTCCGCTATGGCTGATACAAACAATCATATCCGGATTTTCTTTTTCCTTAATCTGCTTTACAGTTTTTGCTGCCTGCTCGTACTGGTCTAAAAAGGTAAGCTGGCAGGTAGGAGCACAGAAAAAGGAGTCTTTACCAAAAAGACCAAAAACCGCAATGCGAACTCCGTCTTTTACAAATACAGCATAATCTTTAGCGCCATAGTCGTCGAAGGCGCGCTTAACTATTCTTGTGTAATCATTGTCTTTTGACCAGTCAATGTTGCACAAGAGCATTTCTGGAATCTTGTCGCCGCTTGTACGGGCCGCATCCAGCATTCCGGCAAGTCCGGTATTCATACAGTCAAACTCATGATTCCCAAGAGTTGTTGCTTCAACACCGATGAAGCCAAGAATTCTAAGTTCAGCTGCCTTGCTGGCATACACAGTCTGATAAAGAGTGCCCTGTGAAAAATCGCCTGCGTCTAAAACTAAAGTTTCAGGATTTGCTGCCTTCTGCTGATTAATCAAAGTCTTTGCCTGAGCAATTCTGTCCAGAAAAGAATGCACGTCATGCATGAACATCACATCAACAGTTTTCGTTTCTGCAGCCAGAGGGCTAAGACCTGTAATCAATCCCACAAAAATACATAAAAGTTTTCTATTAAAAATCTTTTTCATGCGGGTATTATAACATCAATCTGGGATTTATAAAAATGAATTATGTTTTTAGGATTTTTAAATTACAGGCCTATAAGATATCATTCTTTGTTTATCTTATAGGCTCAAATTAAAAAATGTAGTTATTTTACACTGTCTTACTGCTTAGCAGCAGGCAAGTCTACGATTGTGCCGGCTGCAGTGATAGGAACGTAAACTGGAACCTGGCGGCCATCCCATTTTTTGGCACGTTCGAGTTCGATTTCGAGTTCCTTGAGCTTGATTTCTACCTGATAGTTCTGAGCAACCTTGGCATTGTAGTAAGCGAGGGCATCAGCTTCAACCTTTTTGGCTTCTGCTTCTTTCTGAGCCTTGATAAGGGCAGCTTCGGCTTCCTGTTCAATTGCAGCCTTCTTTGCTTCTGCTTCCTTTACCTGCTTCTGGGCATTCTGCTCAGCAAGCTTAAGATCCTGCTCAGCTTTTTTTACTTCCTGAGCGCGGTTAGCAGTTTCTTTAATCTGCTTGTCAAAATCATCTGACCAGTCCCAGTTGGTAATTGTTGTCTGAGAAATATCAATAGGATAGTCGGCCATACGGGTAAGCATTGCTTCTGCAACACGGCCGGTTACCTCGTTCTGCTTTTCAACCAGGTCGTAAATTGAATACTGACCTACAGTTTCCTTAAGAGAAGCCTTTACGTTATCGCGCATAGCACTCTGAATTACTGAATCATTGAGATAGCGGGTAACAATATCCATAATACGGTGCTCGTCATAAACATAACGAACGGCAACAGTACTTCCTACTGTCTGCATATCCTTTGTGATGGCACCATCGCTTCCACAAGAGAAGGATACTTCATAAGTTTTTGGTTCAAGACGGAATTTTCTGATTCTGGTAATAAAAGGTGCATGCATCTTCATACCAGGCTGAATTACATCTCCTTCTACCTGGCCCAAGGTTACTCTTACACCGCGCTCGTTTGGTGAAATGATTGAGCAGGAATTAATACAGAGAATAAGAGCCAGGAGAAAAACAACAAGGCTCACAACGATAGTTTTGATTTGTTTTTTGTTCATAAGGCAACTCCCATAAACTTTTTTATTCAGCCTCAAGGCTTCTTTTGTGATATTAAAATAGAAAAAGAATTGTAGTCAAGTCTTGCGAATAATCTCTTCCGCAATTATAATTTAGGGCATGAAATTTTACGGTGAACTTTTAGTTTTTGTACTGCTTTTTATTACGAATCTGCGCGTGTTTTTTGTGCATCATGTGAGGCGGGATCCGCTGGTTGTGCTGGCTCCGTTCACCTTTATTGTGGCGATTTTTCAGATTCTGGCCTGGGGAATTGATGCCTTTACGGTTCTGGGCCTTTTGATTGCCCTTTTTGTTCTGCTTTCTAACTTTCATGCGATTTTCCGCTATATGGAAAGGCTCTACGTTGACCACTACAGCGCCCTTATGAAGGTTTGGGCCGTCTTTACAATTTTGATTTCTGCAGTGGCTCTGGCAGCTACCATTTATTTTGCGCCAGTGGAAAGCAGTAAGCGCACCCTTAAGATTTCAAAAACTCAGACTTATTATAAAGGAAGCTTTAGAAGCGGTTTTGAGAAGGCAGGGCCTTTTGATTCCAAGACTATGACTTTCTGGGAGTTTGGGCCGGAAGTTATAGAAAATAAAGAAAATCCCGAATCTAAAGACACAAAAGAATTGCAGAACATCATAGTGCTTCTTTCTCCGGATAAGCGCGGCGACACAGAAAATTACATTCCATATCTTGAGCAGCTGGTTTTGAGTGGCATTCAGGTTACTTCAGCTGATTTTTTTGCTGATGATGCGCGCTGGCTTCACTCCTTTGCAGATAAAAAGATTCTGCGCCGCCTTGTTATGGTGATTCAGAGTATGATTAACCGCCAGACCTTTGAGGCTCAGCGTGAATATTATTCTTACAACGTTTCTCAGGAATATGAAGTTTTGATTCCTCTTCTGCAGGAGCGCTATGGTGCAGATAAAAAAATCCTGCTTGTAACTGATTTTATGGCTGATATTGCGGCGGATGATTTTGCCAAGAAGAATCCGGAGCAGATTGCAGGAGTTCTTAAGCTTTCTAATATAGAAGAATATAAAAGTGCAGGCTATGGCTGTATTGAACAGACAGACCCGCTGCTGGCTATGGCTCAGGGGCTGAAGAGAGATAAAACTTTGAAAACGCCTAAGCTGCTGGCTGCAAAGACTGTGGAGATGCTGAAGGAAATAGATTCCCGGGTCAAGCCCGAGAATGACAAAACCGACAATGGAGGTGCTGAATGACCTTAAATGAACTTGATGCATGGTTTAATGCTTTCTTAAAAAAAGAAGATTTTGCGGGCGATCCTTCGCTTAACGGCATTCAGATACAAAATAGCGCGCCGGACAGCTTACCTGTGACAAAGGTTGCCTTTGCAGTAGACGCATGTGAGGCTACTGCGCGCGCTGCGGTAGAGGCCGGCGCTCAGGTTTTAGTTGTTCATCACGGCCTTTTCTGGGGCCACTGCCAGACACTTACCGGCAATTTTTACAAAAGGGCAGCCAGCTTTATAAAGAATGACCTTGCCCTCCTTGCCTACCATATTCCTCTCGATGCAAACAATCCTTATGGAAATAATTTCGGGCTGGCTGCCGCCCTCGGTCTTGAAAAGGCTGGTCCTTTTGGATACTGGCGCGGAATGCCTATTGGTGCCGCAGGCCAACTCCCTGCCCCACTGACTCCAGATGAACTGGCAGCAAAACTATCTAAAATTACAAAAACAGACTGCCGCACCCTTGCCTTTGGAAAGCCTCAGATCAGCACAGTAGGAATTATTTCCGGCGGTGCCAGTGACGATGTAGACCAGGCGATTGAAGAAGGCCTTGACTGCTACATCACAGGCGAATTTGCCCACGAACAGTATCATCTTGCAGAAGAATGCGGCATTAATGTAATTTCCGGCGGTCACTACGGTACAGAGACCATGGGTGTTTCACTGCTTAAGGAAAAAGTGGAAAAGGAACTGGGTCTTTCTACTATATTTATTGACCTACCTACGAATTTATAAGTATATTCTATATATGAATAAAGAATTAAAATCAAAACTCTGGCCTATTTCTCTGGCCCTAATCGTGATTCTTCTGGATCAGCTTACAAAAATCCTTGTAATGAAAAATATTCCGCTTTATACAATCGGAGCCTCATTTTTCGGTGATTTTTTTAGAATCATTCATGTTGCAAATACCGGAGTTGCCTTTAGCGTAGGTGCTACCTGGTCTGATACTTTGCGCCGCTTCCTCTTCTCCCTGATTCCGCTTATCGTAATCGGCATTGTTGTTGCAATCTACTTCAGAAATAATACCTGGACTAGGCTTCAGCGCTGGTCAATTATGGGAATTGTTGGCGGCGGACTTGGAAATCTTATAGACCGCTTTTTCCGCGCCGAAGGTGTAGTTGATTTTATTGATATAAAATGGTTTGGCTTTCAGAAGGCACCGCTGGCAATCTTAAGAATGGAACGCTGGCCTACCTTCAACGTAGCGGATTCTGCAGTTGTAGTCTGCGGCATTCTGCTTGTTGTTTCCTTTGTAGTATTATCAATCAGAGAGTCAAAGGAAGCAAAAAAAGATAAGAAGGAGAACTAAAATGGACATGACAGACGAAGAAAAGGCAGAGAGACTTGAACGCCAGAAGAAGGAGCTTGAACTCCGCGCAAAGAAGCGCAACTCACGACTCTTTTTGTTTTTCGGCAGCATTTTTGAAATTGTAGAAACACTGGCAGTTATTCTTTTACTTATCATATTTTTCACTTTGATGGTTTTCAGAGTATTTAAGTTGCCGGAAACTGCAGCCGGAACAGTATATCAGTTCTGCTTAATTGTAAGCGTTATCGGCGGTATTTTCCTTGGCTTTATGATTTACAAAAACTGCGCAAACTTTGTAATTGAAAAGTTTAATCTCAGTGACAAGCTTTCAAACGAAATTCTTGGACACTACTCAAAACGCTTTAGAAACTCAGAAAAAGAGGCTTTGAAAAAATGATTGGAATTATTGGTGCAATGGACAGTGAGGTAGAAGCACTTTTCTCTCACATGTCTGCAAAAGAAAAAATCAATCTTAATAATTTAACTTTCTATAAAGGAAAGCTTTATAATAAAGATGTTGTAATTGTAAAATGCGGAATTGGTAAGGTAAATGCCGCTTTGTGTACACAGCTTTTGATTTTGAACTTTAAGGTTTCAAAAATCATCAATACCGGAATTGCAGGTGCTGTTGGCGAAGGACTTAAGATTTATGATTTTGTAGTTTCTACAGAAGCAGTTTATCATGACTTTGATGTTCAATTCTTTGGCTACAAGCCTGGCCAGGTGCCTGGTATGCCTGAAGCTTTTTCTGCAGATCCAACTCTTATCAACACTGCACTTGCAGCATTTGAAGAAACAGACTTTGCTAATAAACTGAAAATCACTAAGGGTCGCATTGCCTCTGGAGATCAGTTTATTTCTGGAAACGAAAAGAAATCCTTTATTGTTTCTACTTTCCACCCTCAGTGCGTAGAAATGGAAGGCTGTGCAATTGCTCAGACCTGCTATGCAAATAATGTACCTTTTGTAATTATCCGCTGTATGTCTGATACTGCTGATGATTCTGTAAAAGAAACATATTCGGAAGAGACTGCTTCAAGATTAAGCAGCACCTTCTTACTTGAAGTAATTAATAAAATAGGAGAATAAAATGGAAGTAGTTCAGAGTTTTACAATTGACCACACACACCTTAAACCTGGTATTTACGTTTCTCGCGAGGACAAGGGATTTACTACTTATGACCTTCGCATTACAGAACCAAATAAAGAACCTGCAATGCAGCCTGGAGCAATCCACAGCCTTGAGCACCTTATGGCTACCTGGTTCCGCAATTCTGAAGTAAAGGATGATGTTGTATACGTTGGACCAATGGGTTGTCTTACAGGTATGTATATCATCATGCTTGGAAAATATTCTGTAGAAGATATGCGTCAGCTTACAATCCGCTGTCTTGAATGGATTCTTACTCAGGAAGAAGTTCCTGCAACCCGTCCGGAAGCCTGCGGCAACTATCTTCTCCACGATCTTCCAATGTGTAAGTGGGAAAGCAAACGCTACCTGAACCGTCTTAAGAATGACTTCCACTGCGAATACACAAAGCTTCATGTTACACTTGAAGATGGAAAAACCTTTGCTGATGCATAAGAGGTAATACCCCCTGAATGAACATTCTTGCTAAAATGAAAGAAACAGCAGTTTCTGTATTGCCGGTTATGGCAATCGTGCTGTTTCTGGGTTTTACATTTGTTCCTCTCGATAAGTTTCTGCTCGCACGCTTTGTCGTTGGCGGGCTTTTACTTATTATAGGGCTTACCATTTTCCTCCTTGGTGTAGACCTTGGTATTCAGCCTATGGGCGAACGATGCGGTGCTGAGCTCACAAAAAAGCGCTCTCTCATACTGCTGCTTCTTGTTGCCTTTATAATCGGTTTTATTGTTACTGCCGCAGAACCGGACATTCAGGTTTTTGGAGATCAGGTTCGGGGCATCTTTCCTTTTGTAAATAAACTTGGTATTACCTTTGTAATTGCCGGCGGAGTTGGTCTTTTTATTATGCTGGGCCTTCTCCGCACCGTTTTGAATCTTTCCATCAAGTGGACTTTCTTTATTGCCTACCTTCTGCTTTTTGCAGTAACTTTTTTTGCACCGGACTCTTTTACAGGAATTGCTTTTGATTCCGGCGGTGCCACCACAGGTCCTATGACCGTTCCTTTTATTATGGCCCTTGGTCTTGGGGTTTCTTCTGTTCGTGATGATAATGACAACAGCTTTGGTCTGACCGGAATCTGTTCCATAGGACCGGTTATGGCTGTTTTGATTTATGCGATTGTTCTGAGAGCAGGCGGAGCTTTTGATTCCACAACTATTACTGCAAGTGCCGCCGGTTCTGCAGCCGCAGATTCAGCTGCCATTGTAACAGGTAGATTCTTCTCTCAAATCTTTTCGCCATTTGGTTCTGCTGCCGGACACGTTTTCCGCGAGGCTATGATTTCCATTGCACCTCTTTTTGGCCTTTTTATCATCTTCCAGATTCTGCTTTTGAAGATGACTAAGCGTCAGGTAATCAGAATTATAATCGGTTTTATATATGCCTTTTTCGGCCTTACAATCTTTTTGATTGGAGTAAACGGAGGCTTTTCTCAGGCAGGCGCAGCCCTTGGCCAGAAGCTCGGTTCCTTAGCCGTTAGCCGCGGCGGTGCCTGGTATATCCTTTTGATTGGAACAGGACTTGCTCTTGGTGCGATTATCGTTTGTGCAGAACCTGCTGTATGGGTTTTAAGTGAACAGGTAGAAAGCGTAAGCGGCGGTACAATCAAACGCAAAGTTCTTTTGATTTTCCTTTCGGTGGGAACTGCAGTTGCAATCGGACTTTCTATGTGGCGGGCTGTTGCGGGCTTTAATCTTAAATATATTCTGATTCCAGGCTACATTATCTCCATGCTATTGATGATTTTCTGCCCTTCTCTTTTCTCAGGCATTGCCTTTGACTCGGGTGGAGTAGCTTCAGGCCCTCTCACTTCTACCTTTGTACTTTCCTTTACCCTGGGAGCCGCCGCAAGCGGTAATGGCGGAAACGATTCCTTTGGTGTAATTGCCCTTGTTGCAATGATGCCTCTGCTTGCCATTCAGATTATGGGAATCATCTTTAAAATGAAACAAAAGAAAACTGCAAAAGTGCAGATAGATTATCCGGTCGATCCGGATAATGACACAACCGTTCAGGAGGTACCAGATGAGTTATAAACTCTTGATTGGAATCGTTCCGCATGACAGCGGAGAACTGATTTGCAATGCAGCTAAGTCCGCAGGTGCCGGTGGCGGCACAATTGCCATGGGGCGAGGCACTGCCTCTAACGGGGTTCTGCAGCTTTTAGGCCTTGGCGACACTTCAAAGGATATTGTCTACATCATCATAAAAAATGAGCTGAAGGCCGCAGTCTACGAGGCAATCAAAACTGCATCCGAGAAAAAGGCACACTTTGGTGTAATGTTCACACTGGAAACTCAGGACTTTATTCGTGCCGGTCACCTTAACGAAAAAGCAGAAAACGCTGAAGGAGAAGAAACTATGAAAACAGAAAACAACTATCAGATGATTAATATAATCGTAAACAAGGGTTATGCTGAAGATGCAATGGCAGCAGCCAGAAAAGCGGGAGCCGGTGGTGGAACAATAATCGGTGCACGCGGTACTGCAAAGGAAGGAGACGCTGCCTTTTTTGGAATGAAGATTGTACCGGAAAAAGAAATGCTTATGATTCTGGTTCCGGCAGAAAAAAAGGCAGCCGTTGTAGAAGCTGTCACTGCGCTCCCTTGCTTTGCAGAAGCAGGAAGCGGAATTATTTTCTGCAATGAAGCGCAGGACTTTACCCTTTTAGGAAAGAAATAAAACTCTTCCTAGAAAGAGAATTTTGCATTAATACAAAGGCTGCTTAAATCTTTATAAGCCCCATACTTTCCCTGACGCTCAGGGCCCGGGATAAATATAATGGCAGAAATGCCTGCTGAAATCTGATCTGAAATACTGTATTTTACAGACGGCGAAATCATGCTGTCAAAATCATTAAAACCAATTACTCCAGCAAGACTCAATTCCAGAGTTTCATTAACCAGCGATTTTGAAATACTAAGGGTTGCACCATGGGTATAAGCATTCTCTCGCTCCAGAGTATCTAAGTCTCCAAAAACTACATCACAGTAATATTGTGCTGTAAGAGTCCAGCCGGAAGGCATCCAGTCTATGCCGGCAAGAGCCGAAAGCTGATTACGCTGTTCTGAACCACCTTCTGATTTCTGAAAATGTCGTTGAGGATAGAAGGCAGTTTCAAGGCGGATAACTGTCTCACCAATTGGAAGAGCTGCATCCGCACCTGCCATAATCATACGCTCATAATGCCCCGAAACTGTTATACTTTCTGGCATGGACATGGCATTCATATTCATTGAATAGTCGAAAACAGGCAGGTCATCCCAGCCATAAAATCCATAGAGAGAAAAATCCAGGGCTGAAAAATAGCCGGAAAGTTTTAAGCCGTATTCACCATTCCAGATTGCAATTTCCGGAGTATTAATGTCTCCAATTGAAACAGGCAAGGTAAAGGAAATACCAGGTGCAAAGTCTACATCTATACTTTCAGGAACCAGATATTTACGAAGAGCGTTTCCTTCATCAAGAGGAAGGGCTGCAGGTGTAAAAAACGGAATCCAGTATGCATCTGCTGTAAACTGATCTGCACTGAAAGAAAGTCTGATTGCATCAACGGCAAGTTTTGAATCATCTCCTGTCATTGCGGCAAAGCTGGACATATCTGAAGGGCACAGAATATTTGTAATATCAATTCCGTCTGCTTTTCCCCAGGCTGTTTTCTGACGACCCACGCGGATTCCCCAGAAGGAATCTGTATAATCAAGCCAGAGCTCATTAAGAGAAAGATCAAAACCGCTGCCAAGATTACCACCAGCTCCGCTTCCATTTATGGCTCCTGTTGCATCGTAGGAAAAAGTTGCCTCGGCGTATGCTGAACTGTTTCCGTAATATACATCCAGCTGACCTGTAAGAGAAGTTTTTCCAAGCGTAAAACGGCCGGCACTATTGTCTTTGTCAGTCCAGGGAGCACCAACTCCCCAGAGTGTCTCAATTTCACCGGAGAACTCTATGCCGCCATCGGCTGCAAGCAGGCTGGCTGTCAGGACTCCGAGAAGTGTTATTAAAAGGATTTTTTTCATCTTATACGGCCCTTCTCAAGCGCAGCTACGGTGAAGAGAGAATCATCAATATCTTCTTCGTCGTACTGAATATTCTTTGTTTCGATGAGAGACCAGGTACCAGACTGAACATTTTCCATTTTCATTTTCTGAGCGGTTGTAAAGCCTTTGATTGTTGTAAAGTCTGTGCAGGTGAGAACGCGGTGAAGGGTATCCTGGCGGTCGTAGAACTCGCATTTGCGTAGGATGTAGTCTGCCTTACCAATGTAGCTGATGTAGCGTGGATCTTTTTCTGTGTGGGCCTTGCTGATACATTCAACCTTGTAGCAGGCAACTCCGTCTACTGTTTCTTCTCCAAGCAGCTTGTAATCGTACTTGTTGAGACTGCGGTCTCCCATATCCTGATAAGTAAAATCAGTTCCCATAAAACTGCCTTCGCCCTCGCTTCCGCTTGATGCGATACGGCGGGTCTTTTTCATTGCAGGCATATAGAGCCAGTTATCAGAATCCTTATCTTCTTCTTCGTAGTCAAAAGTAAGATAGCCGGTTCCGGCAACGTCCTTTGGTGTAGTGAAAACGATTACGCTTTTTTCTACATCACCGTAATCCTTGCTTTTCATAATTACTTCACGGATTCGGTCTGAACCTTTCTTTGAGTGAATTGTAAGAGTAGCAGTTGAAGAGGAAGTTTTAGGCTCCGCAACCTCATCTGCTTTTTTCATAATGTCGTAGCCAGATTGTGCACTTAGAGTTGCAGCGAACATTAATGCTAAAGTGACCAAGATTGTTTTTTTCATAGTGTATCTCCTTGTATATTTATAGATCCCGAAACAAGTTCGGGATGACGGTGATTATTTAGTCTCCTTGCCAAATGGTTTTGTTATATAAAGAAGTACCGGTGTCAATGTGTAGTCGGCAATCAATGCACTGCCTAAGCCAACGATTGAAAGCCAGCCGATATTTACGAGAACTGTCATTGTGCTTGTAAGGAAGATTCCAAACATTGCACAGAGGATGACTGTTGTCATAATCATTGTTTTTCCGATTTCACGGTATGAGTTCAAGACTGCCGAACGGTAGTTTCCTGTAAGCTCAAAGTGATATTTGATATGATTTGTAAAGTGGATTGTGTCATCAACCGCAATACCAAGAATCATTGGCATAATCATTGCTGTAATCATATCCAGGTTTACAGAGGCATATCCCATAATTCCACCGATAAGCACAATTGGGGCAACGTTTGGAATCATTGCTATAAAGCCTGTACGGAATGAAGTAAAAGCAAGAATAAGCAAGAGAAGAATTACAAGCAGCGACGTACCAATCGAACGAATTGAACCTCGAACCAGCTTTCCGTTCATCTGTGCATACTGAACAACCTCGCCTACTACACCTGCATTTGATGCATCAGGGAAAAGCTCTTTACACCATTTTTTTACATCCTCAAGATTACGGACAATTTCTTCTCCGTCATAGCCGTTGAGCTCTATGTGAAGGTAGCCGGCCTTAAAATCTTCGCTGACATAGTCGTACAAATCTGAGCCGCCGGAAATCTCATAAAGGAACATTTCCTGGCTCACTAAATCCTGGTCATCAGGAATTACATAAGCGGCAGGATCGTCACCATTCAAAGTGCGGTTCATCTCCTTAACAACCTTAGTTACAGAAGAAACACGAGGCTTACCGTTAGAAACTTTTGTTGAACCCAAGGTTCCGATGCGGGCAGCAAGCTCATCCATATTCTTAAGAACCTGAGGATTTTTAAGTGCGTCTTCTTCCTGATATTCAACAAGAACTTCATAGCTGTACTGACTTCCAAGCTGACTGCGGGTAATTTCCATTAAACGGTGAATGTAAGGTGTTCGCTCGCCCATCATATCAGCATAGTTCATGTTTACCTTGATTTTGAAAATACCAGGAATAACTGCAAGAATAACTGCAGTTCCCACCACAACTGTAATCCACTTTTTATTGAGAATTGATTTTCCCATTGCCTCTACACGGAGGTCAGAATTTGTTGAACCTTCATTTTTTACAAAGTCCGGGTCAGGCTCCTGATCTTTTCCAAAGCTGTAAAGACATGGAAGAAGGATTATTTCAAAAACGAAAACTGTAAAAACGGCAGCGGCAGTAATTCCTCCAACCCAGCGCATAGGTCTGATATTTGCAGATAGGAAAGAAAGCATTCCGGCCATAGTTGTAACTACAGTAAAGAACAAAGCCCATCCGGAATCTCTGATTCCCATAACAATTGATTCCTTGCGCTGGCCTGTTTTTCTGAAGTGCATCTTAAAGCTGTTGATATAGTGAACTGCATAGCCTACAGCAAGTGCCATAGAAAGCAGAACTGTTACAAGAATCATTGTGTTATTACCTTTGATATTCATCCAGGCAGATGCACCAAGAGTTGTACAAAGGGCTCCGAGAGTTGCAATTGAAGGTACTACAACACCACGCAAAGAGCGAATAAATACAATCAGGAAGATAAGCATTACGATAAAACCAAGACCTATACGACTTATACACTGGAATGTAATTGCCTTTTCCTCTTCGTATTCTGTATAAGAAAGTCCTGCAGGGCGTATTTCCCATTTATCTGATTTATATTTAGGGTCATTAAAAATTGCCATGGCAGGAGGAGCAATTTTTGCCATTGCCTGGTCAAGGTTTTCTGAATACTGCTCAAGATTTACGATAAGCCAGGTTTCTGTGCAGTCATCACTTACAAGATTATTTACGATAGATTCGCGGCTCATGATAAAGGCTTTCTTTTCTGCAAGTTCAGCCGGATCGCTCGGAACGCCATCTTCAAAAGGGCTTGTTACTTCAAAGCCATCTTCTGTTCCGATTGGAAGAGAAAGTTCCATCAAAGAAGTAATACTTCCTGCATAAGGAACATTATTTAAAAGCTCGTCACCAAGCTCGTCTATCATCTGTAAAACTTCCGGATCAAAAACATCTTTTGCCTTGATATGAGCCAGAAGGCTGTCTGTAGAACCAAAAATACTTTCAAAGTGATCCTGGTTTACTTTAGTTGTTTCCCAATCATCAAACCAGTCTTCTTCTCCGTTGTCGAGTTTAAGACGTGGAAGGCCCAGACTGCAAACAACAGTTATAATTAATAAACCGATAAGAAAGCCCCATCGATGCTTTACTTCAAAACGACCGAATTTTTCAAACCAGTCGTTAATTTTTTTAACCTGCATAATTTCTCCTGTACAGTGTTAGCAATTACTAACTTTTATGATAACACTGTTATCGTTAACAGATAATAATGATAACAGTGTTATCTTGTCAATAGAATTTCGCCATTTTTGATAACATTGTTATCATATTTTCTTGACAAATCTCATTATTTCATTCTAAAATTGGGTCATCGTGAGCGAATCTGCAATAGAAACAAAAAAGAAAATCCTCGATAGCGCAATGGCAGAATTCCTTGAAAAAGGTTTTATGAATGCCTCACTGCGCACAATTGCTGCCAACGCAGGACTTACAACTGGCGCAATGTACCGCCATTTTAAAGATAAGGATGCTCTTTTCTGCGCCCTTGTAGATGAAGCCATTGATGTAACGACAAAAACAGTTATGATGGCAGATTCTTCTCATCATCTTGATTTAGATAATCTTGTTTCAGAAGAACATTTTGAAAAAGAAGCAGAACAGACAAATGGTCTTTTGAACTATATTTTTGATAATTTCGACGCTTTTACCCTGCTGCTTACAAAGGCGGCCGGAAGCACACATGAGCATTTTCAGGAAGAAATCTGTGAACTATATACTAAAAACTGCGAGCAGACCTTCAACTGGATGTATAAAAATCAGGTTTCGACAAAAAAAATTGATAAGATGACAGTTCACTTTATAGCTTCAACCGTCATAAATGCCTTCGTAGAAATAATCACCCATAAAATGACAAAGAAGGCTGCTTTCCAATATATTGAAAATATCGAAGAATTTACCCGCTACGGAATGATGCATATGATGGGCATTCCGTGCGAGCATGTTGAATAATTATCCCAGAGCAACATCCAGAATCATCATCAAAGCAAAGCCAAGCATAAAGGCGATTGTTCCCCAATCAGAATGCTCGCCCTCTGACATTTCAGGCACAAGTTCTTCTACTACAACGTAAATCATAGCACCAGCAGCAAAACTCAAGAAATAAGGAAGTACCGGCATAACAAGACTTGCAAGAAGAATCGTCAAAAAGCCGGCAACAGGTTCAACAACTCCAGACAGAACTCCGTACCAACAAGCCTTTCCTTTTGACAAGCCTTTTGAATGAAGCGGCATGGAAATAATTGCTCCTTCCGGGAAATTCTGAATCGCAATACCTAAAGCAAGACTGAGCGCCCCTGCCTCGGTAATCTGAGCAGAACCGGAAGCCCAGCCTGCATACAAAATACCAACGGCCATTCCTTCAGGAATATTATGAAGGGTAACGGCAAGCACCATCATTGTTGTTTTCTGAAGGTTGCTTTTTACACCTTCCTGAGTTTCATCAAGGTGCATATGTGGAACAGTTTTATCCAGAATCAAAAGGAAAACCATTCCAAGGCAAAAACCAACTGCAGCCGGAATAAAGGCAAGCTTACCCCGGTCAGCAGACATTTCCATTGACGGAATGAGAAGGCTCCAGACAGATGCGGCCACCATAACGCCGGCCGCAAAGCCAGAAAGCATTTTCTGAATACGAGAGTCCAGCTCCTTTTTCATAAAGAAAACAAGAGCTGAACCAAGAGCTGTTCCTAAGAAAGGAATTAATAGTCCTTTTGCGATAATATAATTCATACACTATATTATATCACAATTTCCAGGAAACTGCTTCTTTACGGCTGTCGATAAAGCGTGCGTAGATTCCGCCCTTTGCTACAAGCTCTTCGTGCTTACCCTGCTCGGCTATGCGGCCTTTGTCTATTACAACAATCTGGTCTGCATTGCGCACGGTTTTTAAGCGGTGGGCAATCATGATGACTGTTTTTTCGCGGGTAAGTTCTTCGATGGCCTTCATAAGGTCACGCTCGTTTTCCGGGTCTACGTTTGCTGTAGCTTCATCAAGAATGATGATTGGAGAATCCTTCATGATGGCACGGGCTATTGAGATACGCTGGCGTTCTCCACCAGAAAGGCTTGCTCCACCCTCACCGATTACTGTATCGTAACCGTTCGGAAGCTTGCTGATAAAATCGTGACAGCAGGCCTTTTTTGCAGCGGCAATAACTTTTTCCATCGGAGCTTCAGGCTGGCCAAAGCGGATGTTGTTTGCGATTGTATCGTGGAAGAGATACACGTTCTGGAAAACAAAGCTGTAATTTTTCATGAGATTATCCATGCTGTAGTCGCGGACATCTTTTCCGTCGAGGGTGACTGTACCTTTGTCTACATCCCAGAAGCGGGCAAGAAGATGACAGAAGGTTGTCTTTCCGCCGCCACTCGGACCGACGATGGCAGTTGTGCTGTGTTCTGGAATTGAGAGGGAAATGTTATCGATGATTTTGCGCTTGTCGTAGGCGAATTCGATATTGCTGGCCTGGATGAGAGATGAGGCCCCATCCTTTTTTCTCTGCTCTGCAGGTCGCTCCCTACCCTCTATATCCATAGTTGGCAGGGCTAGAATCTTGCTGGCTTTTGTTACACCGAGATCAATTGTTCTCAAAAGTGCTGAATAGTTTCCGCCGGCTTCGAGAGCGTTGAAGAGCATGAAAGAACAAACGAGCATTGTAGCGCAATCTGCGAGGGCCATGCTGCCAGCCAGATAGAAATACAAAGAAGCAATCATCATAGCAACACCGCTGAGCTTTGCAACAAGAGACTGAATATTCGAAACCGGAATACAGCGCATCTCCATTTTGACCAGAGTTTTCTTTCTGCGGTTGATTACGTCGTTGAGTTCACGGCTACGTTTGCCTACAAGATTGTAAGCTTTTACTTCTGCAATTCCCTGAATGTATTCAAGAACCTTTCCGATTTCTGCGGCATCGTCGCGGATTTTATCTGCAGAAATGTTCTTTACGGCCACGCGCATAAAAAGGTTTACGAACTCAAAAAGTCCAAAGCCCGCAAGAGCAACAAGGGCGATTCTCCAGTCAAAGAAGAAGAGCATTACGATAATGAGGGAAGTATCAAGCAAGCCCTGAAAAACCATCATAACGGCACGGGTTGCAACGTCGCCAACAGATTCCATCGTGTTAGTAGTAACTGACGTAATTTCACCAAGACTGTTTTCGTTGAAATAGCCCATTGGAAGATAGCGGAGATGCTCGGCGATTTCTATACGCTTTTTAGCGCAGGTTCTGTAGCCGCCTTCACACTGCCACATAGCGGTAACTTTGCGGGTAACGATTCCGCCGATCATACTTACGCACATAATGCCGAAGGAAAGCCAGATTGTTTTTGTTTCGAAAGGCTGACCTTCGATTGCTTTTCCTATAACTCCGCGGAGCATAACAGCAACCGCACCAATTCTAAGCGCCATAAAAAGTGAATTGAAGATTCCGACAATAATCGAACCTGTAAACTTTTTACGGTTTTCTTCATCACAGAATTTGAAAAATTTTATTAATGTACTAAACATATAAACCTCTTTATTATCCCTCACAGAGGACACAGAGAATACGGAGTTTTTTTATCATTTTTTCTCTCTGTGTGCTCCGTGTGCTCTGTGAGAAATTCTATTATTCATCGCGGGCTCCAATATGAGCTTTCCACATATCAGCATACAACCCATTCTTTGCAAGTAATTCTTCGTGTGTACCTTCGCTATCAATTACTCCGTCTTTTATGACGTATAATTTGTCTGCATCTTTTACAGTAGAAAGACGGTGAGCAATAACAATCAAAGTCTTTCCCTTAACAAGCTGAGCAACAGACTTCTGAATGATTGCTTCGTTTTCCGGGTCTGTATAAGCTGTGGCTTCATCGAGAATTACGATTGGGGCATCCTTCATCATGGCACGGGCAATTGCAATTCGCTGGCGTTCACCTCCACTCAAGTGAGCACCGCTGCCACCAACGACTGTATCAAAGCCATTTTCTAGCGACATGATAAAATCATAACAACCAGCCTTGCGTGCAATTTCTTCAACCTCTGCATCTGTCGCATTCTGACGGCCCAGGCGGATATTTTCACGAACACTCATATCAAACAAGAAGTTATCCTGGGAAACGTAAGCAACACGGCTGTTGTATTCCTGGAGGGACAAATCTTTAATGTTTACGCCGCCGATTTCAACTGAACCTGAATCAACATCCCAGAGAGAAGCAATGAGGCGGGCAATTGTAGATTTGCCGGAACCGCTTGGACCGACGAAGGCAGTATAGCTGCCTTGTGGAAGACTCATGTTTATACCGTGGAGGATTTCTTTCTTCTCTTCGCCTTCAATTCCCTTATGATATGAAAAGTGTACATCCTTAAGCACAATCGAATTATCAACCGGCTTCTTTACATCTTCTGCAGGACGCTCAAGTTCATCCAATGTCATAATCGAACCAACCTCACCAAAGATTGCCCCTGCCTTAGCAATATCATCATGATAGGTAAAGGCAATCAAAAATGGCTGAATAGCACTGACCGCAAGTACAATCACAGTGATAAAAAGTGAGGCGTCGATAGTGCCGCGAAGGAACATAAAGCCGCCAATCGGAAGAAGTGAGAAAAGCAAAGTAGGAGTTACAACAGTTGCAACGGCATGAGGCCATATACAGTCTCTCATCCATTCAACATAACAAGCCGATCCTTCCTGAGCCGCAACAACAAAGCGTTCGTAGCTGGACTTAGACTTTCCAAAAGCCTTGATAACTTCAATACCGTTAATGTATTCAACTGCGGTATCATTCAAAGCCTTTGTCTTATCCAGAGCAAACTTAAAACGTTTATCACCATCCTTCAACATAAAGCACATTGCAATAAGGCCCACGGGCAGAACCGCCATGCAGGCAAGGGCAAGACGACAGTCCAGAACAAAAAGATAGACAACAAGCACAAGGGACAAAATAATGTTAGATGTATATTCAGGAACAATATGGGCAAGTGTTGTTTCCATACTGTCGATACGCTCAATGATAATGCTCTTGAGGGAACCAGAAGGCATATCAAGAACAGTACCAAGCGGCAGACGGGTAAGTTTGTCGCACATAGACTTTCTGATGTTGCCAAGCAGATTGAAAGTTGCTATATGGCTCATGCTTGTAGAGATTGCATGAAAGATAACATTACCGGCCCAGAAGACGGCGGTAATTCCGCACTCTTTCAAAAAGAGCGACCAGTCACGAACGCCGGCAAGAAGCTGCTGAACAATCCGTGCAATAATAAAATATGGTGCTATACAGCAGGCCACACTCAAAAGGGCAAAGAATACACTGACAATGTACTGCCCTTTTTTACTTCCTGCAAAATAAAAAATCCAGCTGATAAGACCGCGCTGTGCATTCTTAAAAGTAGCTGTTTTTTTGGGAACAGGACGATTACTTTTGTTATTAGACATAAAAACCTCTTCTTTTTGTTAGTTATTACTAACTATTAAAACATAATAAAAATCAGCATATTATTAGTCAACACTAACACTATCTTTTAAGAAAATTAAATTGCAGATTGGAGTGAAAATTGCTATTAGGAGTTATTAGATATAAAAAATAGCTGTATAAAAAATATACAGCCACCAAAAAGGAAGATTTATTTATAAAAAAGTTTATTTAGAAAACATACTTCCAGTAAACCGGGAATGAAATGCTTGTCATATCTTTCATAAGGTTTACATAAACGCTGGCACCTACAGTGTTATGTTCATTAAACATATATCCTACAGAAGGATTAATTCCTATACACCATGCATCATTATCATCAAAATCAGAAGTAAAACATCCATAAAGGCCGGCAAAAAGTGTATCTGTAAAATTATAACTTACATTAGCAGCAACATAAAGTTCATTAAATGCATCTGGTTCACCGCCTACAGCAAATACTGCATCTGCATAGATTCCGAGTGCATCTTTATTAAACATAAGAGCAGCATTAATAAGGTTTCCACCGATATTAAAATCTTCAATTTCTCCGTTATATGTAAAACCTGCATTCAAGGTAAGTCCTTCAACTCCTGTAAATGATACATAAGCACCCATTGAACGATCTTCAGAAGCAATATTTCTAAATGCTGCACCAAAAGCAATAATTTCACCAACTGAATACTCTGCACCAAAATTTACAAGAACCTTTGAGTCTTGCTTAAATAAATAAGAAATAAAGTTTATACCACCTGAAATTACAAGTCCGTCAATTGGATATGCAAAAAGACTAAAATCACTGCCTATATTAGCTGCATCAATTTCTTTTTCAAGACATGGTAAGAAAGATCCTGCAACATTATAGCCTCTGTGAAATCCAATTCCGATATATTTAACAGGTCTGAATTCAATGTAATAATCATCTACAAATCTATCTGAACCAACAGAAAGAGAATTATCAGCTTCCTGCATTACATCAATAATAAGCTTTACACCCATATCCAGCTTTTCTGAAGAATATCCAGCTTCTGCTTCATTTGTAATTCCAGCAAAAGATGTATCTGAGTCACCATTAAAAATATCAATATTTACAAGACCAGATGAAAGTTTATTTTCAAATGACACTTCCTGTGCAAATGAAATAGCGGCGGTGAAGGCACATAAAGCGGCAGCAATCACCATTTTTTTAGATTTAATCATTTTAACTCCTTTGTTAGTTCTTACTAACGCGGATGGATAATACAGTTATACAAACCCCTTGTCAATATTTTTTCATGCATAAACAGTTAATTTCTAATATGTTAGTTGAATATAACATATTTTTATAGTATGTTATGCATAACTAACTATATGTTAGTGCCAACTAATATTAAAAAGAGGCAGAGTTTTATGAAGCTGACAGATCTTAAGAAAGACTGTAGCGGTGTAATTGCCTGTATAAATGGCGATAACCGTTTTGTAAGCAGAATTACTTCAATTGGACTTACTCCTGGATGCAGGGTAACAGTAATCAAAAATGAAAAACATCGTCCACTACTCGTTTATTCACGAGACACAATGATTGCGCTTAATCGCAATGAATGTGACGACATTGAATTGGAGGCAGCTGTATGACAGAAAATTGCGAAACAGTAATTGCGCTGCTTGGTCAGCCTAACTCAGGTAAATCAACTTTATTCAACGCTCTTACCGGCTTAAAACAGCATGTTGGTAACTGGCCTGGAAAAACAGTAGAAAAGAAAGAAGGTACCTTTGAACACAATGGTAAAAAATACCTTGTTGCCGATCTTCCTGGAACTTACAGTCTTAGTGCAAACTCAGATGAAGAAATTATTACACGTGATTATATTGCAAGCGGAAAGGCAGATGTAGTTTGTATTCTTGCAGACTCTTCACAGCTTGAACGTAGTCTTTATATGCTGGCTGATTATGCTGGAATCACAGTTCCATGCTTCCTGCTTTTAAATCTTAGCGATGTTGCCGCTGAACAGGGCAAGCAGATTGATTTTGCAGCTCTTGAAAAGAAACTCGGAATCCCGGTTGTTCTTTTTTCTGCTCCAGACAGAAAAAAGTATGACGGTTTTTACAAGGCTCTTGAACGTGCTGTTGAAAAAAAGACAGTATTGGACTCGTCATCGCTTGATTCAAAATACAGCACAATCGATACTTACTCTGAAATCAAATCACTTATTCCTGCAAATGTAATTCCAGGATATTCAGAAATCTGGCTGGCCGCAAAGGCAATTGAAGGCGACGCTCCGGTAACTGCAAAAATCAAAGAAGCCCTCATTGGAGAAAAACGCACAGCCTTCGAATCCGCAATCGCAAAAATAAAAAACGGAGTACTCCTTACAGGTGAAAAGAAATTTGCCTGGATTGATTCTCTTCTTGATGGCACTGTAAAATCAGAAAAGAAAACCCGCAGCCTCGGCAAGTTTGACCGCATGATTACACACCGTGTCTGGGGAAAGCCGGTTGTTGTACTTACAGTTTTGTTCGGGCTTATCGCTTCCTTTATTCCAGCTCTTCCATTTATGGGAATAGGCGGTGCTGTAGGAGCACTTGCTAGCCCGGTAAGTTCTGCGTTGACTGGCGCCGGCTGTCCTGCTTTCATTGTCGCAATTATCTGCGATGTAATCATCAACTCGCTCAGCTTTATCTTTAAGATGCTGGGCTTTGTATTTGGCGTAACTCTGGTATTCGGATTGCTGGAAGAAGTCGGCGTTATGGCCCGAATCTCTTACGTTTTCGACAACACAATGTCAAAATTAGGACTTCAGGGAAAATCAGTTATGCCATTCCTTGTAAGCTTTGGTTGTACAATGGGTGGTGCCGCAGGAGCCCGCGTAATTGATAACTGGGGACAGAAGGTTCTGACAATCGCACTTGCATGGGCAATTCCTTGTGGTGCAGCCTGGGCCGTTGTTCCAATGCTTTCTACAGTATGGTTTGGTGCCGGAGCACCGCTTGTAATCGTTGCAATTCTTGCAGTAATGGTTCTTCACATGTGGATTACTTCAAAAGTATTCGGCCGCTCACTTGTTAAAAAAGAGGACCGCTGCGGTATGATTATCGAACTTCCTCCTTATCACAAACCTCGCTGGGGCAGTCTTTTCCGTTATGTACTTGGCCGCACAAAGGATACCTTCTTCCGCGTACTTAAAGTAATTCTTCTCGTTTCTTTTGTCTTCTGGCTGCTTACCTACACAAGCTCAGGAAAGATGGATAATTCCATTATGTATAAGATTGGCCAGGCAATTGAGCCGGTTACAAAAATCTTTGGTCTTGGCTGGAAAACCTTTATGGCCTTTATTGTTTCTTCTCTTGGTAAGGAAGGTGCAATTGGAGTTCTCTCTACTATCTTTACAGATCATAGTATGATTACAGTTGGAAGCACAGTTGCAGGCGGTGCAGTTGCAAACATCAACGAGCTGCTTGTGGCAAATGTTTCAAAGCCTGAAGCCCTTGCCTTCATCTTTGCAATTACTTTCAACATGCCTTGCATCGTTGCTCTTGCCGCAACTTATCAGGAAACACACTCTGCAAAGTGGACAACACTGATTGCCTTGTATTACACAATCGGAGCCTTGCTCATTGCCTGTGTGGCTTATCATATTGGATTATTGATCTGGTAGGGTGTTCCCGTCCGCCTGCGGCGGCCGGTCGGGCTTTCCGGCATTCCGCTATCGCTTCATTCTGGGGTAGTTTCGACAAGCTCAACCACCCCAGAACGCTTCGCGTGCCTACAATCCCTAACACTGCAGGCTCGCAGGCGGGCCTATTGAGGTCTAAATGGAAGAACTGTTAAAATTATTAAGTGATGGACGTTCTAGAACAATCGAAATGCTTGCCGGTGAGTTAGGCACAACTACTGACGACATCTTACGCAAAATCGATTTTCTGGAACGGTCAAAAATCATCCGCCGTGTTGCTACTTCTTATCCACAGGATGAAACGCTGCTCACAGCGGGCAAAAATCCGGCACCGGTCTGTTCAGGACACTGCACGTCCTGTGCAGGCTGCTCACACGGGAAGGGAAAATCACACTGCGATTCCTGCATGCCAAAAGGCGGTTTTAAGAATATGGGAATCATGTGGGAGGTTATAAAATAATGGGAACAATAATCGTAATTTTTGTATTAGCAATCATCGTGCTATGTGCAATCCTCAGCATCAGAAAAAGAATTAAGTACGGCTCAGCCTGCTGCGGCACCCGCGATGCTGCTCCAAAGAAAATCAAAGTGAAAGACAAAAACAAGTCCCATTACCCTTACACCTACACTCTCACCGTAGACGGCATGCACTGCTCAAACTGCGCCCGCCGCGTAGAGAATGCGCTGAACTCAAAAGAAGGAGTCTGGGCCAGTGTAAAGCTTGAAGATAACACAGTGCTTGTGCGCTCAAAAAATCCTATGCAATGGGAAGACTTTTCTAAAACAATCAGCGATGCCGGTTATACCCTTATAGAGCTTAAGTAATTATTTCCGCCAGTCTTTGGGAAGAAGGCCTTCGTGCTTCTTAAACACCTCTGAAAACTTGCTGGCATTTGTGTAGCCGCAATAGCCGGCAATTTCTGTAATGGAAAGGTCCGAGGAAGCAAGCAGATTTTTTGCAAGCTGAAGGCGGGACTTTGTACGATATTCGTTTACCGTCAGCCCATACATTTCTTTGAAAACCTTTTGAAGGGTGGTTCGATTCAAGTTCACCTTGGCAGCAAGCTCTTCTATACTGATTTCATTTTCCAGATTTGAATTTATGATGCGTCTTGCATTCTGAACTTTACGTCCTGTACTTCCGCTGAAATATGAATCAGCATTATCATTTTTTATACGAATATCACGACCATCGGTCTGTCTGAATCTTTGCAACAAGAGAATTATTGCATGGACAACGGCAAGCTTTATAGTCTGCTTAGAGTAAAAAGAAGGCAGACGGATCATTTCCAGAAAAAGTTTTTCGAGCAGTTCACCGCATGGAAAAGAAACTGCACTGTCACTATTTCTGATGTCATTGAAAAAATCCGAACTGCCAAAATCATTCGTTTCAAGAAAATTATTCAGAAAAGAAATTGTATCTTCAGTAAAAAGAATAAGACTTATGCAGTTCATTCCGCTTTTTCCAAGCATGGCTTTTTTCACACCAGTCTTACAATTAAAAATCATTACATCGCCTTTTTCTCCAGTGGCAAACTGCCTGTTCTGCAGTTCAAACTCACCGTGACCATCGACGATGTACATGATTTCCAGTCCATCCACTTCTTTCTTTTCTGCCTGATAGTTGGGGCTGTAACTTTCCAGCTCCGAATAAACAAGTTCAATTCCTTTGGCAATATGAGTATGCTTCATAATGCCTTCGCCGACAGGCTCATGCAAACGATAGATTTCCTCGCTTTCTCTCTGGCTGATTAAATCCATGTAAACTTGAAAAAGTTTTTCTGCCGGCATTTTATTCATAGAATCTCCTTAGAAGGAGGGGGAAGTCTCCCCCTCGCTCGCACTTCGTTGCTCGCTACCCCTTCTCCTAGGGGCTTTGCCCCTAAGACCCCTTTTTCATATTCTTAAATGCATTCACCATAAGAATAATAGCAATCAAAAGAACAACAAGATCAGTTACTAACTGCGCATAGAAAACGCCCTGAACTCCAAGACCTGCTACATGTGGTAAAATCACAACGAGCGGCAGGAAGAAGACCAGCTGTCTTGCAAGGGCCAGAACAGAAGCACCGCCGGCTTTACCAATTGCCTGGAAGAAAGTAATCGAAAGAATCAAAACACCATAGCAGATATAAGCACCGAAAATTACACGGAGCATTGGAGCACCTGTCTGAACGATGGCAGCATCTGTAATGAACATCGAAAGCATTTTTACAGGGAAGCACATGATAGGAACGTAAAAGAGAAGAGCCACAACGGTCGCCGAAATCATAAAGGTGCGGGTGAAGGCGCCAACACGGTTGAAAAGTTTTGCACCGTAGTTTGTACCAATTGCCGGCTGGAAGCCCTGGCTGATTCCCCAGAGAGGAATAAAAGCAAAGGCCTGAAGACTGAGGGCTGCACCAAGAATTGTCTGCCATTCGCTGCCACCCCACTTTGCTGCGGTATTGTAAAGGATTGTCTGCTGAACCATAGACATAACCTGCATAAGCATTGCAGAGACGCCGACTCCAAGAACAGGCTTTACAAGCTTGCCTTCGAAACGAACTTTGTGAATGCGGACTGTATCGCTTTTCTTAATGAAGTAGAAGAAAGACATGCACATCAAAACAAACTGAGAAATAATTGTTGCAAAGGCTGCTCCAAGAACACCGTTTCCTTCGCCAAGAACTTTAATAAGAATCGGGTCCAGGATGATATTGAGGATGGCACTGGTTGCCATAATAATCATTGCTTTTTTGAGTTTGCCTTCACCGCGCATAATCATATTTGTTGACTGACCAAGATTTACAAAAAGAGAACCGCAGAATACAACTCTCAGGTAACGTACTGCCTGATCAAGAACTTGGCCTTCAGCTCCGGCAAGAGTCAAAAGCTGGCGTGTAAAAATCAAACCGACTACAATTACGATTGTAGAAAGAAGAGTTACAAAAGAAATAAGATTTCCCATAATACGGTCAACGGTTTCTTTATCACGCTCACCAATTGCACGAGAAAGCACAGAAGCAGAGCCCTGTCCAATCAGAGTTGCAATACCACTGTTGATAAGAGTAAAAGGATATGAAACCTTCACTGCAGTCATTGCAACCGGGCCTACCATCTGGCCAACAAAAACAGCATCCATAAAATTATAGAGTCCTATAACCACCATACCGAGCACAGCCGGTACACTCAGAGTGAGCATTGTCTTAAACACATTTCCGCTTACAAGCATTTCGCGGGTGTCCTGCTTATCACTCATATAAACCTCCAGTAACGTTTTATATTGTTAGTGCAAGCTAACACTATTATAATACAAAGACACAGATATGGTCACTACTCTAAAAGGCAAAAATCACTCCATTCTGCAATTAAATTTTCATCAAATGTTGACCTGACGGCGGTTTTTTGCGATAATTCAGGAACATTTTCAAATCTCTTCCATGGGGGAGTAGCAGGCGCCAAGTGCGTTACAAGTCAACATACTGGTTGAAAACCTGGCTTGCCTTAAATTGCGAGACTCATGATTAAGGACTCTTACTATGGAATGGAATCTTATCTTTTTTGTAAACAGCGTTCTGCTCGGCGTTGGACTGGCCATGGACGCTTTTTCAGTTTCAATCGCAAATGCTCTGAATGAATCACAGATGAAAAAAAGCCGCATGTGCTTTATTGCTGGCATTTATGCTTTTTTTCAGTTTGCTATGCCTATGATCGGCTGGATCTGTGTTCACACGATTGTTGAATATTTTTCGAAGTTTGAAGTTTTAATTCCGTGGATTGCGCTGGGCCTGCTTTTGTGGATTGGTGGTAAGATGATCTGGGAAGCGGTACATGGGGAAGAAGAGTCAGCTGAAAGCACAGCCACCGCTGCACATCTTACTTTTGCCACCCTTTTAATTCAGGGAGTTGCAACTTCAATTGATGCCCTTTCGGTTGGCTTTACAATTGCCGACTACGGTCTTCTTATGGCGCTGGTTGCTTCGCTGATAATCGCCGGCGTAACTTTCGCAATCTGTATGACGGGTCTTTTGATTGGAAAGAAAGCCGGCGAAAAACTCGGCGCAAAAGCTACCCTTTTCGGAGGTCTCATCCTCGTTGGAATTGGAATTGAGATTTTTGTAAAGGGGCTCTTCTTTTAATCCCAGTTTTTTTTATTCTTCTTTTCCGTTTTTCTTAAACTGAACAAAAAAGAAAATTGCAACTGCGATAGTAAATGAGAATCCGATTTTCTGAATCAGAGATTCTGTGAAGGTTGCCACATCAAAGCGAAGCGGAATCAAAATCTCATATAAAGAAATACCACATATAGTTCCAATTACAATTGATTTGTGCTTTTTATAAAAGTCTGAACAAAGCAGGATTCCAATTGTCAAAAAGAGCATTGGAATATTCATGTAGTAAAGCGGACTGGTTGATGCAATCAGTACAGAATAAATAAAGCTTGCAAAACCAATAAGGAAATAGGCCGCCGGTTTTATAGCAATTATGATTCCAATAATAATCACCAGGACATTTACAGAAATCGAAATAATATAACCGATTCTTTCATCCGGAAGATTTGCATAGAAATCATTCTGCACAAAATTTGCAATTTTGAGGCTTGTAGTAAAAATAAGAAGTGCTGCTGTAAACAGACCAAAAATTCTTACAACCAACTGAAAAGTTTTTGAATTGATAATAGTTTTATCCATTTTTTTACTCCTTGAAAAAACTATTAAATAAAAAAGAGGATGTCGTCAATAGAAAATCTCAAAAAGTAACCAAAGTTACCAATTAATTCCATAGAAAATATTATAGCTTATTTGTGACCTTCTTAGTAAACCAACCCATCAGCTTTTGGGCGAAAAAAATATTCACAAAAACGAGAACTGCACCCAGCGCCATAAAAGCACCGGCAAACAATGCAGAATCTTCAATACTCAAAAGACACTTACATATAATCAGAGTATTTACCGGCAGGCAGATCAGACTTGTAATGCAGGCCGTGATATAGCGGCGGTAAATGCTTACCTGAATCAGATGGACAAAGAAATGAAGGTCACATCCAAGAAAGGCCCCCAGCCAGATATACCAGAGGAAATTGCGATCAAGAAAATATGCGAGAGTTGAAATCAAAATACACAAAATGAGTTCTTCGTAAACTGCAAGGGCAAAGCCCTCTGTAGAGAAATCTTTGTAGCGACGGAGGATAAAAGGAAAGCGATTCTTAAGCTCTGCCTCGTTCTGGCGTAAAAAGAATTTGAAGCCGATTATTTCTTCCATGTCATGAAACATAAAGATAATTGGAAAAAGCCAGACGTATTCTTTCATAAAATCCCCCTTTTCATTTTCTCACTGATATTATATACTCTTTGCAATAGTTAGTCAAATCTAACACTATATTTTAAGAGGTGAAATGATGTTAAACAAAGTTGCAATTGCAGATGTAATTGGCCGCGAAATAATTGATTCCCGCGGAAATCCTACTGTAGAAGTAGACGTAATTCTTGAAAACGGTGTATTCGGTCGTGCCGCAGTTCCAAGCGGAGCCAGCACAGGTGAAAACGAAGCTCTCGAACTCCGCGATGGAGACAAGGAACGCTACGGCGGAAAGGGTGTTCTAAAAGCTGTAGAAAATGTAAATAAAGTAATTGCTCCAGCCCTCAAGGGTTACAATGTTTTTGAACAGCGCAAAATCGACATGAAGATGCTCAAGCTCGATGGCACTCCAACAAAATCAAAGCTTGGAGCAAACGCTATTCTTGGTGTTTCTCTTGCAACTGCCCAGGCCGCAGCTAAGGCTCTCAATATTCCACTCTACCGCTACATTGGTGGTGCAAACGCTCACGTACTTCCAGTTCCAATGATGAACATTATTAACGGTGGTGCTCACTCTGACGCTCCAATCGCCTTCCAGGAATTTATGATTCGCCCGGTTGGTGCTAAAAATGAAAAAGAAGCAATCCGCATGGGTGCAGAAGTTTTCCATGCTCTTGCTAAGCTTTTGAAGAAACGCGGACTTTCAACTGCAGTAGGAGACGAAGGTGGTTTTGCACCAAAGTTTGATGGAATTGATGACGCTCTCGATAGCATCGTTAAGGCAATTAAAGATGCCGGCTACAAGCCTGGTAAAGATGTTAAGATTGCCATGGACTGTGCTTCAAGCGAGTTCAGCGTTGAGCGCGACGGAAAGTTCTTCTACAACTACAAGCAGCTTTCAAACGGAACTCCAAAGGATCCAAACGGAAAGTGCCTGAGCGACGACGAGCAGATTGCCTACCTTGAAGAACTCATCACAAAATATCCAATTGATTCTATTGAAGACGGTATGGATGAAAATGACTGGGAAGGCTGGAAGAAGCTCACTGCCCGCATCGGTGACCGCTGTCAGCTTGTAGGTGATGACCTCTTTGTAACAAACGTTAAGTTCCTCGAAAAAGGAATTAAGTCTGGAGTTGCAAACTCAATCCTTATCAAGGTAAATCAGATTGGTTCTCTTACAGAAACTCTCGAAGCAATTGAAATGGCACACCGCCACGGCTACACAACAGTAACAAGCCACCGTTCAGGTGAAACCGAGGATACAACAATTGCCGACATTGCAGTTGCAACAAATTCAGGACAGATTAAAACAGGTTCTATGAGCCGTACAGACCGTATGGCAAAATACAATCAGCTTATTCGCATTGAAGAAGAGCTGGGGGAGGCTGCAGTTTACGGTTACATGTGAGAGCCCGCTGGCGGGCGTTGTTCGATAGCAAAGCGTTAAAAAAAATGCGGAAGCATTTTTTAGCTTTACCATCATATTAAGATAAAACACTCTAAAGATTTTTAAGTCCTATTATAATGTCCGCCCGGGCTCCTTGAGTTTGGGCGGCTTTTTTTAGGCAACGGTTTTTAAGGTTTGATATTTTGTAATAATCTGATTAATAGAATAGCCTTCGTCGTACCATTTTTTGCATAATCTGCTGCATTCAGTAAATCTGCAGTGACAGTCTCTGGCCTTGTCTACATCAGAATAAGATTTCCAGCAGCCACAGTATTTACAGTCATGGCCCTGGTGATTTTCAAACTCAATTACATCTTCTACAGGATACCCGAGAATCACGCCTACTTCATGAGGGAAGCCTTCGTTATTTATCATGCGGCTGAATAATTCTTCTACAAAATCAAAGACACTGCTTGTGTGATATCCTTTTTCAGATAAATAAGCCTGGACAAAGACATCATCTAAAATCTTTCTGGTCCAGCAGACATTCAGAACAAGAATAGCAGTAGAAGTTTCTGATATTTGCGCTGAAAAAGCCATAAGCCCGTAATTAAGAAAGGCGTCTTTCCAGTTATTAAAGTTTTTCTTTGAAAAAACATCATTTTTCACAAAGAACAAATTTCCAGGTTTGATATTACAAAAGGTTGGTGAACTCGAATGAATGACTATCTGATCAAAACTCATAGTATTTTCCGTTATTAAATTGATTTGATTAAAAAAAAGCCGTCTGGCCATGACATAAAACCAGACGGCTCAAAATATATTTATTTTATAAGAGCCTACTTTATTGCAGATACAGCCCAAGCCTTGCACTGTTCTACATCTGCTTCTTCTGGAGTAAGATGAACCATAAGCGCTTCTGCTGCACTTACTGCACCTGCGTTTGTCAGGCGGTCATTCCAGTCACGAAGCCACTGGCCGTCACCCCAGTCATAAGAACCAAAGATTCCAACTTTCTTTCCGTTCAAAGAACCTTCGATTCCTGAATAAAATTCTTCCATTGAGTCTTCAAGAACTTCATCTCCCATTGCAGGACTTCCAAGAAGAATTACATCACAAGCTGTAACAGCAGCCTTATCAGCACTGTCCGCTGTGCCAAAAACCACCTCTGCTCCCGATGCCTTACAAGCTTCATTTATTGCATTTGCCATTGCTTCTGTATTACCAGTTGTGCTGGCATATATAACTGCTACTTTCATAAAATTACCTCGTTTATCATTCAGTTTGTTAGTATTGACTAACTGTCTCAGAATATATATTGTATTTGTAAGTTAGTCAATACTAACTTACAAATATTTTTAAATTATTTTTCGAGGCAAAAGAAATGACAAAATTAGTTTTAGTTCGCCATGGCGAAAGTGAATGGAATAAGCTTAATCTTTTTACAGGCTGGACAGATGTAGAACTTTCTGACAAGGGACGCAGTGAAGCCGCTGCTGCAGGTCAACTACTTAAAAAAGAAGGTTATGATTTTGATATCTGCTACACCTCATATCTTAAGCGTGCAATCCACACCCTTAATGGAATCCTTTGTGAGATGGACAGAGAATGGCTTCCTGTAATCAAAACCTGGAAGCTGAATGAGCGCCACTATGGTGACCTTCAGGGAAAGAACAAGGCAGAAGCAGCAGAAAAATTTGGCGAAGATCAGGTAAAAATCTGGCGCCGTTCTTTTGATGTAAAGCCACCGGTACTCGCAGATGACGACCCTCGCTCAGCTAAAAAACAAGCAATGTACCGCGATGTAGATCCAAGCTTCCTTCCGCAGAACGAAAGCCTTGAAACAACAATTGCCCGCGTAGTTCCATATTTCCTCGAAGAAATCAAACCGCAGATGAAGTCCGGAAAACGCGTAATCATAGCAGCCCACGGAAACAGCCTCCGCGCTCTTGTAAAGTATCTTGACGACCTAACTCCAGAGCAGATTCTCGAAGTAAACATCCCGACAGGAACTCCACTTGTTTACGAGTTCGACGACAACTTTAAGGTAATCAAACACTACTACCTTGGCGACCAGGAAGCAATTGCCGCAAAAATGAACGCAGTTGCAAATCAGGGAAAGAAAAAATAAGGTTCCTCTGAATGAAGCAAAAGAATATATAATCAAACTTACACAATTCTATACTGCCGGAATTACGACAATGAAATAATTATCATAGTTTTTAGACCTTAAACAGATCAATCTCTTTTCCAATCTTGTCGATTGAATCATTCATTACGCTTGCGACACTTGAGAGAGCAGCACCGGTTTCGTTAATTCTCTTTGCACCTATACCCATCTCAGTTACACTGTCTTTCATAGTCATAGTTGCATTCTGGAGATTATGCATTTCCTCAAGGATTGCCTGGTTTCCGGCAGACATTTCGTTAGAAGCAGTTTTTACTTCCTGAGTACTGTCGTTCATAGAATGAAGGGCTTCGTTAATCTGCTTACTTCCAATAGTCTGTTCTTCCATTGCATTTTTGATAAGCTGTACAAGCTCATTTGTATCATTAATGTTCGAAACAACTTCCTGGAAGGCAGAACTTGATTCAGCAGAGGCCTCTACTACACTTTCAATAGACTCACGGATCTTACCAAGCTGCACACCAATTGTCTTAGACTGTTCAGTAGAAGTTTCGGAAAGCTTTCTGATTTCATCAGCAACTACCGCAAATCCTTTACCGGCGTCACCTGCATGAGCCGCTTCAATTGCCGCATTCATGGCAAGAAGGTTTGTCTGCTCCGCAATGTTTGCAATTACACTGTTGGCATCCTGAAGCATTTCAGACTGATCTTTAATTGCATCAATTTTTGAATTTACATCTTCCTGCAAAGATGTACCTGTCTTTGCATTTTCTTCAAGCTTATCAAAAGATTTTGCCATCTTATCAACAGAAGTATTAACGCTGTTAATATTGCCAATCATCTCTTCAACCGCTGCAGAAGCCTGAACTACACCGGCAGACTGATTTTCAATCATCTTTTCCAGAGACTCAATATTTGAAGCAATCTCATTTACAGCGCCTGCTGTTTCTTCAACACTTGCGGACTGAGAAATAATCTGATTATTTACACTCTCGATATTTGCAATGATTTCTGTAATTGCAGAAGCTGTATCCTGAGTAATATCATTCATCTGTTCTTTTGAATCAGCCAGTTCTGCTTTAGACCCCTTTATCTGAGAAATTATAGAATGCAATTTCCCTGTAAATAAATTAAAGCCGTCAACAACATCACCTACTTCATCTTTTGAAGCAACCTTTAAGCGCTTTGTAAGATCTGCATTTCCAGATGCAATTTCCACAATAGCTTTTTTCAGCAAACTCAAAGGCTTAATGGAAGCAGAAATTACAATTCCACAAATAATAAGAGAAAGAAGAGTAAGTATTATGTATATAATCGAAATGCTGACTGTAAGAGCGCGGACTTTATCTTCAAAATCAGAAAAAGGAACAGAACAGGCAGCAATCCAGTTTGTATCTGGAACTCTTTCCCAGGCGCCCATCCATTTTTGTCCATTGTCCGTATAAATGTCATGGCCAGTTTCTCCGGAAAGCATATAAGTTAAATGTTCACCTAAAGTTGTGCCCGCATTCTGCTTTTCAATTTCTGCAAGATCTTCTACACCAACCTTCCAGTGATCTTCATTTGCAAGCGTGATTTTAGTTTTTGCACTGATAACATAAGGTTTTCTGTTTTGTGAAATAGAATACTGCATACAAACATCGCTAAGGAAAAATCCGTCTAATACACAATAAAGAACATTAATTATATTGCCCCTGTTATCATATACAGGATAGGAATAAACCATGAGAGTCATACCTTCAGTTGCTCTAAATGGGTCGGTAATCTGAAAAGAACCTTTTAAAGCATTGATAAAATAATCATTATCTTTCAGGTTCATCAGCTCCCAAGTTTTATACTTATATGAATTACCTTCCATATCTATAATGGAAATATCAACATAAGAATTATCATCAGGGATAGCCTGCTGAACAAGTTTTGTTTTTTCTATTAAGGAAACATTTGGATCTTTTATTTGAGGATTTGTGGACAGAGTCTCTAATAGCTTTAAATGCACCTGATTATTAAGACTCATATCTTTTGCAACAGCACTTACATTATGCTGCAGATCCAGATACATCATCTCTTCAAGAGATGCAGAACTTTTATTTCTGACAACGAAGCTTATAAATACATTTGAAAGTACAGTAACCAGCAAAACTGTAACAATAATTCTTACTCTAAGAGACCCTTTAAAACCTTTCATTCCATACTCCATTTTTATGCATTATTGATTCAGTTTTTAAATAGATTTTTAGAGATAACTTCTATTATATAACAAAATGTTTATAATTCAAAATCTTTTAACAGGCAGGCACCGCAAAAGGATATTTTATTCAGTTTCTATTGAAAACCAGTCTGTGTTCCTATATATTGAAACAATTGCATCACGTTATGTAAAAAAATGGAGTTATTTATGAAAAAGAGATTTGGTTTAATTGCTTTGCTTTTGACAGTTGTATTTATGCTTTCAAGCTGTCAATTAATTCAGGCATTCAACGCATTCAAAGAACTTGCTAATGAAATTAGCGACTATTATTCAGTTTATGTAGCTAATGGTACAGATGCAAGTATCACTGTTTATTACGAACAAGATTCTGCAAACCTTAAAGATGGTGCTACACCGCAGAAAGGAAGTTTTGATCTTAACAAGGATGCTGTAAAGGAAAAGGCTTTTACTTTAGGTTATTTCAAGCTTATAGTTAATAATGAACAGGTAATGCCAGGTGAAGGTGCTTCAAGACTTCAGAGTTCTTCTAATGCTGGATACTATGATTTGTCGGCAAATACAAAAATCACAATTAAAGAAGATACTGACGGTAACTACATTTATACAAGTGAATCAAGAAGCAGCAACTAAGTTGTCCTGTTAAAATAATAAACCCGGCATTTTCATTTTAAGTGAAGTGCCGGGTATTTTTTTACTCCTTAAAAAACTATTAAATCAAAAAATGTCATCAGTCAATACAAAATCCCATAAAGTAACCAAAGTTACCAATATTTGTGACTAATACCCCCCTTACAAAACCCTTTCGTAAGTAAAATAAATTTTCCAGAACATAATGATTTTTTAACTTTCGAAAAATTGTTTTATAAAAAATCCCGTCTATAATGTAGCCATAAAGTAAAAAAGCAGGCAGCCAAAAGGCGGCAGCTTACACAGGAGTTTAATAATGAATTTTGCACATCTTTTTGAAGCAGCAATGTTAGTTTGTTTTGGTTTTTCATGGCCTTTGAATGTAATGAAAGCTTATAGAGCCCGCACAGCAAAGGGAACCAGTCTTCCATTTATCATTTTGATTATCACTGGTTATGTGGCAGGAATCACTGCAAAAATCATCAACGGTCAGTTCAACTATGTTCTTGCCGTTTACTTCCTGAACCTGGCAATTGTTATGACAAATGTTTTTGTTTACATCAGAAACAAAGCATTGGATAAAAAGGCTGAGGCTAAAAACAGTCTCAAAATCACAGCTAATGACATTAAGAATGTTGTAGAAAAGGAGGAAACTATGATGAACTACACAAATTCTTTGGACGAATATATCCACAAGCCTGCAGTAACTGCAGAAAAGAAGAATGCCGTTATCCTTATGGGTGGCAGCGTAGACAGAGAGATTCCTGTAAGCAATCTTGCTAAAGAATTCAACTTCAACTTCGACATCTACAACAAGAGTGCAGCAAAACTTTCTGTTGCAAATGCTAACGACTACTTCCAGAAGAACATTGCTTCCCTTGAGCCGGAAGGAATCCTTCTTCACATCGGTGAATCAGATATTCAGCTTTTCAAATCAGATTCAACTGCCTTTGACAGAAATTATCTGAACCTTATTGAGAGCATCAAAAACTGCAACAAGAACTGCCGTATAGCTCTCGTTTCAATCGAAAATCCAGCTAACGATAAATCAGTTAATCTTATGAATGCACACATCAAGGCAATTGCCGCAGCTGAAAAAGCAAACTTCATAAGCCTTGAAAATGCAAGACTGTGGAATCCGGAAGCAACAAAAACTTCATCAGCCTTTGCTTACAACATGGGCTTGAAGATCCGCAAACCTTTGCGTGATGTAGCCGAGATTCTTTACAGTTGGGCATTCCACAATATCAAGAGCAATACAACCGAAACACTGGTTGGTTAAATACCTCCGGAGCTGTCCTTCTGGGCAGCTCCTTTTTTTCGGTGCTTTATCCATAAATCTGGTGTATAATATATTTTATGGTCCAGCCAGCCAAGGATAAAACATGTTTGTAAATAAACTTAATCAGTTATTTAAACCAGATAGAATCCTCTACTACACCGAAGTTACCCCCCAGGAAATCCAGGCTTTTTATAAAGGCAAGCTACCAGAAAGCATTTCAAAATATTCAAACGCATTTGGAACTTATGATTATCCGGGCATCTTTTTTATAAAAGATTTTCAGAAAGAAGTAATTGGAATCGAATACAGAGCAAATGACCAGAGAGTCACTTATCCTGCAGACCTTAAGACTCTGGCACTTGATGCATCTTTTTTTTATTCCGTAGAAATTGATGATGATGTTGAAATAAATTACCCTTTTATTCAAAAACTTTTTGCAGATGTTGCTAAGGAAGATAATGCTCACAGACCTTACAGCGACCTTTACATTAAAGAAAATCCGAAAGTAATAAGCGTATTTCACGACTACAAGAAAAACAGGCTCCTCTATGAATGGAAGCTTAAAAATGACAGAGCCATTCATGTTATGAATGACGATATTTCTCAATTCCCAAAAGAAAATCTTTATAACTCTGCTTTTAAAGATTTGATTACCGGTAATTACAACTGGAATCATCTAGAAGCCTATCTTGAAGTTCCTTCCGACAAGGGCATTGCAGATTACGCTTTTGCCCATTTTGATGTAAAGGAATTCCGTGTAATCAACGAAGCCTATGGCCATATTGCTGCTAACAAAGTTCTCTCTAACATTGTAAAAGCAATAAATGAATCTGATTTTATTCTTGCAAGCGGCCGCTGTCATAACGACAATTTTGCAATCCTCATAAAGGACATGCCAGAAGAAGAACTTGTTCAAAAGCTCCGGGATTTTTTTGAAAAACTTTCTGTACTCGAAGAAGATCCCAACTATAAGATTTATTATAAATGCGGTCTAGTACCAATGCAGCGTGCCATGCTTTCAGGAAACCGTGTTGCTGACTTTGCAAAAATGGCCCAGGCACTTGCTACCAATCAGAAGAAAACAGAAATCATTATTTATACCGACGAAATGCACGACAATCTTTCCTGGGGTAACTACATTAAAGCCTATGTAGAAACCGCAATTGAGCAGGATGAATTTCTTGTATATCTTCAGCCAAAATTTGATATAAAGAGCGAACACATAAAAGGTGCCGAAGCCCTGATCCGCTGGAACTATAAAAACAAAGATTTCCTGCCGCCTTACCGCTTTATTCCTTTCTTTGAAAAGGACGGCTCTATCGGAAAGATTGATGATCTGGTTCTGAAGAAGGTTTGTACTGCTCTTGCAAAATGGGAAAAAGAAGGAAAGGCCCTTTATCCGATTTCCGTAAACCTTTCTCGCAGCCGCATGGATGATCCAAGACTCATTGATAATCTTGTAAGCATTATTGACCACTATGGTGTAGATCATCAGCTTATTGATTTTGAACTTACAGAAAGCGCAACCTACGACAATACGGAGCATATGCTCTCTGTGCTGGAAGAACTCCGTAAACGTGGTTTTAAGATTTCAATGGATGATTTTGGAACGGGCTACTCTTCCCTTTCGCTTCTAACGCAGATGCCGATTAATACTCTGAAAATCGATAAAAGTTTTGTAGATAAAGTAGCCACAGAAATGGAAAGCAAAGAAGATCTTATTGTTCTGCGACACATTATAACCCTGGCTAAGGAACTTGGTTTTGTCTGTCTTGCAGAAGGAGCCGAAAGTAAAAATCAGGTAGACCGCCTCCGCGAACTTGGCTGTGAAATTATTCAGGGCTACTATTACAGTAAACCGATTCCAATTTCGGAATATGAAGAAAAATATCTATAAATGAAAAAAGCAGTCCCGCGAGAGACTGCTTTTTTCATTAGAAGTGCAAGTATTATTTCTTTGCTTCTTTATTCTGCTTAACCAGCTTTTTAATTGCCTTAAAAGATTCCGGGCTGATATCATGTTCAATTTTGCAGGCATCTTCTGAAGCAATTGCAGATTTTACACCAATCTGCTCAAAGAATTCTGTAAGAACTGTATGTCGCTCATAAATCGTCTTTGCAATTTCTGCACCCTTTGGAAGCAGCTTTATGGTCTGGTCTGACTCAATTGAAATATATTCCTCTTTTTCAAGATTGTGCAAGGCAACACTTACTGACGGACGTGAAAAGTTCATTTCTTTTGCAATGTCGATAGAGCGCACAGCTCCCTGCTTTGAAAGAACCAAAATTGTCTCAAGATACATTTCTGCAGATTCTTTAATTACCATAATTAACCTCTTAGATATAGTATACTAAAAGAGTTTGTAATCGACAACAGTTATTTTAACCTAACTGATAATTTACTGTTATATGCTTTTATCTGCTTACTTACAATCTTTCTTTGCTTTTTTTGTATGATTATTTAGAAATGCTGTTGAATGAGGGTATGCGGCCTTACAGACATGTCCACAAGTACCACAGTTACCGCCACATGAAGGGTGGCGGCCAGAGCGTTTAGATTTAATCATGGAAACAATAACCAGAATTATGATAGAAATGAGGATTATACTTACGATTATTGTTCCCATAATAAAACTCCTAGTCGGCAAGCACAGCTTGCCTCTGTGCCATTCTTTCGATGAACCTAAAACGACCCTATCGGCTCGTTTTTTAACGGTTCTTCGATTTTAGGCATATTTTACAGCTTTTGGACGGCGGAATAAAGCCCAGCAGAAGCAGGCAATTACAAGAATTGCAAGAATAAATCCTACAATGTTGCCGCTTCCACCAAACATGCTGCCAAGCTGGTAAACTACAAATGAAACAACATATGCAAGTCCACACTGCCAGCCGATTGCAGCCCAGGTCCACTTTCTGTTGTTCATTTCACGCTTGATGGCACCAATAGCGGCAAAACAAGGAGCACACAAAAGGTTGAAAATAAGGAATGAAAGTCCTGCCGGATGGGTAAATGCTGCAGCAAGATTTGCCCAGGTTTCTTCTCCACCATAGAGAATACCCATTGTACCAACAATATTTTCCTTTGCAACAAGACCTGTTACAGAAGCAACAGCGGCCTGCCAGTTACCCCATCCAAGAGGAGCAAAGATCCATGCAATGCAGCTTCCAAGCTTTGCAAGAATACTTGCATCCATCTGATCTTCTTCAAGCATTCCAAATCCGCCATCTGTCCAGCCAAAGAATGAAAGGAACCAGATTACGATTGTTGAAAGCAAAATGATTGTTCCAGCCTTCTTGATGAATGACCAGCCGCGTTCCCACATTGAACGCATAACGTTTCCAAATGTAGGCCAGTGATATGCAGGAAGTTCCATTACAAAAGGAGCAACTTCACCCATGAAAGGCTTTGTCTTTTTAAGAATAATACCAGAACAAATGATTGCAGCAATTCCGATAAAATAAGCTGAGGTTGCAATTGCAGCAGAACCACCAAAGATAGCTCCGGCAACAAGGGCTATAAATGGAACCTTAGCACCACAAGGAATGAAGGTTGTTGTCATGATTGTCATACGGCGGTCGCGTTCATTTTCGATTGTACGACAAGCCATAATACCAGGAACACCACAACCTGTTCCAATAAGAACCGGAATAAATGATTTTCCAGAAAGTCCGAAGCGGCGGAAAATACGGTCGAGAATAAAGGCAATACGTGCCATATAACCACAAGCTTCAAGGAAGGCAAGGAAGATAAAAAGTACGAGCATCTGTGGAACAAAGCCAAGAACTGCACCAACACCGGCAACAATACCGTCAAGAATCAAACCTTTGAGCCAGTCTGCACAGCCGATAGCATCAAGGCCGCTTTCAATGAGAGCTGGAATACCTGGTACCCATACGCCGTAATCAGCAGGATCAGGACCTTCTTCGCCATACTTTTCAACCATTGCATTAGCTTCTGCTATTGCATCTTCTGTAATTTCGATTGGTTCAGAAACTTCCATTGTTTCGTCATCAACTGTTACATAAGTAACTTCGCCTGCTTCTGCAGCTTCGAGAATTGCAGCTGAATCGCCAAACTCTTCGGCTGCTTCTTCGTAAGCACCAGTACCAATTCCAAAGAGATGATATCCATCACCAAAGAGTCCGTCGTTTGCCCAATCTGTTGCAGCAGCACCAACTGTTACCATAGAAACATAGTAAACAAGCCACATAACTACAGCAAAAATTGGAAGTGCCAGCCAGCGGTTTGTAACTACGCGGTCAATCTTATCTGATGTAGAAAGCTTTGTGCGGTTCTTTTTAGTAACACACTTCTGGATGATAGATTCAATATACTTATAGCGTTCAGCAGTAATGATAGATTCTGAATCATCATCGAGTTCTGCTTCACAAGCCTTAATATCTGATTCAATATGATTAAGTTTGTCTTCGCTAACTCCAAGAGCCTTGATTACTTTTTCATCACGTTCAAAAAGCTTTACTGAATACCAGCGATGCTGCTCTTCTGGAAGATCATGTAAAACAGCTTCTTCGATATGAGCAAGTGCTTGCTCTACACAACCTTCAAAGCGGTGTTTATACATCATAGGCTTTTTATCTTTAGCCTTGTTTACTGCAATTTCAGCAGCTTCAATGCAACCAGTTCCCTTAAGAGCAGAAATCTCTACAACAGGGCAACCAAGTTCTTCCTGCATTGCATCAATATGGATTTTGTCGCCATTCTTTTTAACAACATCCATCATATTTACTGCAACAACCATTGGAATACCAAGTTCTGCAAGTTGAGTTGTAAGATAAAGGTTTCGTTCAAGGTTAGTTCCATCAACAATATTCAAAATTGCGTCAGGGCGCTCTTTTACAAGGTAGTCGCGTGATACTACTTCTTCGAGAGTATATGGAGAAAGTGAGTAAATACCAGGCAAGTCCATAATTACAACATCGCCGTTGTGGCCCTTAAGTTTACCTTCCTTCTTTTCTACAGTTACTCCAGGCCAGTTTCCCACAAACTGATTTGAACCTGTAAGTGCATTAAAAAGTGTTGTTTTACCGGCATTAGGGTTTCCGGCAAGTGCTATTTTAATCATTTATTCTACCTCCACCATTTCTGCATCGGCCTTGCGAACAGAAAGCTCGTAGCCTCGAACTGTGACTTCCACAGGATCTCCAAGAGGTGCAACCTTGCGAACGTAGATCTCTACGCCTTTTGTAATTCCCATGTCCATAATGCGGCGCTTTACCGCACCTTCGCCATTCAGCTTTACAACTTTTACTGTCTGGCCTGTTTTTGTTTCACGTAATGTCATGACTTTATCTCCTATTTAATCAATAACCGAATTGTCGGCAAGCACAGCTTGCCTCTGTGGCATTCTTTCGATAATCCTAAAACGACCCTTTCGGCTCGTTTTTTAACGGATTTTCGATTGTAGCCATTACACAATAATCTTTTGTGCCATTTCCTTACTGATGGCTACTCTACTTTCTTTGACCTGAACGATTACATTCCCGCAGATTTTTGAAACTACTGAAACCTCAGCACCTGCTACAAAACCAAGGTTTTCCAGAAAGCGGCGAACTTCTTCTTTTCCCATTATTTTCTTGATAAGAAAGGATTCTCCGTCTGATACCATGCTTAAAGGCATTATTTCAGCTCCCTAGAGGTTAGTTTAAACTAACCTCTAATCAAAAATAAAAGTTAGCAGTCGCTAACTAAACTGCAATTATAGTTAGTAGTGTCTAACTTGTCAATAAATTTACCGAATTTGCAATAATTTTTAATCCATTCTGCAATTCCTGTTTCCTCTTTGAAAAAAATCTTAAAAAATTGAAAATTCACTTGCACAATTGCTCAAATGAAGCTATTATTTGAACAGTTGAACAAGTTTTCAAATATCATAAAAGGAGGCATTATGCCTAAGAAAGATGAGATTTGTGAATCCGAATTAATTCACGAAGATCTGGTTAAAAAGGTCAAATCAACCTTTCCTAAGGATGAGATGATTTTTGATCTTGCTGATTTCTACAAGATTTTTGGTGATACAACACGCGTAAAGATTCTTTATGCACTGGATAAAAGCGAACTCTGCGTTTGCGACATTGCAGCTCTGCTGGAAATGACAATTTCTGCCGTTTCTCATCAGCTGAAGATTCTGCGTGACTCAAACCTTGTAAAAACCCGTCGCGAAGGTAAGGTTATCTACTACAGTCTTGCAGACGAGCATGTACAGGAAATCATAGAGTGCGGAATGGAGCACATTTCGGAATTAAAATAGGAGGTAATTTTATGAGTAAAGATATAGACGAACACGAACATCATGAGCATGAGCATAGCCATGAACACCACGAGCATGGTCACGAACTCCACGAACATCACCATGATCATGATGAGCACGAAGAGTGCCACTGCCACGATGAACACGGACACGGACACGAGCACCACCATCATCATGAGCACGATGAAGACCACTGCGAATGTCACGAACATGAACACGGCCATCACCACCATGAACATTCTCACGGTGGCTGTTCCTGCGGTTGCGGTCATGAGCACGGTCACAGCCACGAACATGGCGAAGAAGAAAAAGAACTTACTGTAAAACAGCTGATTTTTGCGGCCGTACTCTTTGTACTCGGCCTTGTTGTAGAGCATCTTCCCCTCGAAGCCTGGCTCCCGACTGTGGCAAAAATAGAACTGATTCATGAAGCCATCTGTCTGGTACTTTATTTCATTGCCTTTATGATAACCGGAAAGGACATTGTAATCGGCGCTGTTTCAAATCTGATTCACGGCGAACTGATGGACGAGTCCTTCCTTATGTCGGTAGCCGCAATCGGTGCAATTCTTCTTGGTGAATATGAAGAAGCCGTTGCAATTATGATTCTCTATCAGGTTGGTGAAAAGTTCGAAGACTACGCAGTTGATAAATCCCGCGATTCTATCGAAGAAATTGCAAAGCTCCGCCCAGACCACGCAACTGTAAAGGTTGGTGCTGAAACCCGCGAAATGGATCCGGAAGAAGTTGAAACTGATTCTGTAATCATCGTAAAGCCGGGCGACCGCATTCCTATAGACGGCGTTGTTGTAGACGGCGACTCTTTTGTAGATACATCTGCCCTCACCGGCGAAAGTATTCCTCGCCACGTAAGCGTTGGCAGCGAGGTTCTTTCGGGCTCAATCAATAAGCAAGGAGTTCTTGAAATCAGAACTACACGCCACGCTGGAGACTCTGCCCTTTCCCGCATTCTTGAACTGGTTGAAAATGCAACAGAAAATAAAACAAAGTCAGAACAGTTTGTTACCCGCTTTGCAAGAGTTTACACCCCAATCGTTGTATACTCAGCCCTGGCTCTGGCAATCATCCCAAGCGTAATTATCGGTTTTAAGACCAGCAACTGGAACTGGCAGGCAACCTGGAGCACCTGGGTTTACCGCGCCCTCATGTTCCTGGTAGTAAGCTGTCCTTGTGCCCTTGTAATTTCTATTCCACTTTCTTTCTGCGGTGGTATTACTGCTGCAGCACGTCAGGGAATCCTTATTAAGGGAAGCGTTTACCTTGAAGCTCTCGGCCGCACAAAAACTGCCGTATTCGACAAGACAGGAACCCTCACAAAGGGAAACTTTGTTGTAACTCACATTCACGCAACAGACCCGGCAATCACAGAAACAGAACTTCTGGCTCTTGCTACCCATACAGAAATGTTCTCTACTCACCCTATTTCTGCTTCTCTCAAGGCTGCCCACCACGATAAGTGCTGTGACAATGTAAAACTTGAGAATGTAGAAGAAATTGCAGGCAAGGGAATTAAGGCTCTGGTAAACGGCAAGCAGGTTCTGGCCGGAAACACAAAATTGATGGATCAGTTTGGAATCGCTTACAACGAGTGTACAGAACACCAGGACGGAACTGTAATCCACGTAGCAAGCGAAGGAAAGTACAGCGGCCACATCGTAATCAGTGATGAGATTAAGGATGACTCGGCTCAAACTGTAGAAGGCCTCCACAAAATCGGCGTAGAAAATGTTGTAATGCTCACCGGCGACAACGAACGCGCTGCTCACACAGTTGCCGCAAAGCTGGGCCTCAAAAAGGCTTACGGCCAGCTGCTCAGTGCAGACAAGCTCGCAAAGGTTGAAGAGCTGCTTGCAGATCTTTCTAAGGGCGGCAAAAAACGCGGCACTTTGATTTTCGCTGGTGACGGTATAAACGATGCCCCTGTTCTTGCCCGCGCCGACGCCGGAATCGCCATGGGAAGCATGGGAAGCGACGCCGCAATCGAAGCTGCCGACATCATCATCATGGAAGACAAGCCAAGCAAGATTGTAGACGGTATTAAAACCAGCCGCCGCACCCTGCGCATAGTTTACGAAAACCTCTACGGCGCATTGGGAATTAAGGGAACAATTCTCCTGCTCAGCGCCCTGGGTATTTCCAACATGTGGATAGCCGTTTTCGGCGATGTAGGAGTTACAATCCTGGCAGTACTTAATAGCCTGAGATTGTTACGTAAGACAAATAAATAAACAAAAAAAAAGACCAATAAGTTTTCTTATTGGTCTTTTCTGCTTTATTCCTAAAAATATTTAATTAAATTCGTGATAAAATTATAATTACAACCAAATGTAGTATTTCTTGAAGTATCGTCACTATTGGTTAATGTTATCATTAGCAGATTTGCGTTTTTTAAAGCAGTTAACTGTATTGCCGAGATTCCACCCACAATCATATATTCATAATTTCCATTTTCTTCAACAGGTGCTCCAACAACATTTGACATAATAATACTACTTTGACCGCAAGAAATTTGATATTTATTCCAATATAAATCTTGAAAAGGCTCATCCTTGCGTTCTGCCAAAATTGAACCTTTATAGATAATATTTCCATTTGCCTCTAATTTTACAATTCCAAACCCCATACGTTTACCAGTAGAATTTTCTTGAATAGTATATGTAAGGCCTGTAGCTTTCATTCCATCTTCAGTCCCCTCTTTTAATACTACTTTACCCGTATAACCATTCTTTGTTTCTTCCCAGAGAGTTGTACCATTATCACTTCCTGCCCCACCATTATTTGGATTTGAACAAGCTGTGAATAATCCTATTAAACAAATTATCACAATACCAATGATTTTAAGCTTCTTATCCATATCTATCCTCCAAAACTCCTTTTTACTATTACTATCACCAACAGTTTAATCCGATATTATCAAGTTGTAAAGTGTCACTATTGCCGTAGAATATTATTGATATGGATTATATTGATTTAAGAAAAATCCTTTCAAAAAATATAAAAGACAAACGAAAATTATTCTCTCTTACCCAGGAAAAACTTGCTGAAGCAGCTGAACTTTCTCCACAAACCATAAATGACATTGAAGGCTGCCGTACATGGGTTAGCGATAAAACACTTATAAAGTTGGCAGAAGTTCTTCATACATCTCCAGCAGAACTCTTATTACAAGAATCATCAGAAAACGAATGCATGAATATCCTTCAATTAAAATCAAATATTCAAAATTCACTCCATCAAACAATTGATGACGCCTTTGCAAAATTTGATTTCTCTAAAACAAACTAGATTTTTAATTATTTACATATTTAAAACACATTTCTTTCATTTAAATATGTACTTTTCCTTTTTCGAGTCTGATTTTCCATGTCATTTATCGTCAAAATACATATTTAAAGGTGCTTTCCAGGCTTTAAATATGTATTCGCCTCTATCCAAGGCTGATTTTTCCTGTAATTTTCTTTTCAAGTACATATTTAAATCAACTATTTAGTCTTTAAATATGTATTTTCAGCTTACACCTGCCAATTTCTCCAGCTAACTTCACTAATTTTGCATATCTCGGTATTATTAGTCGCATGAATCTTAATAACATTGTAATTGTACTGGACCATCCGGATGAGTCGCGCAATATTGGGGCGGCTTGCCGGGCTATGGCTAATAATGATATAAGCGAGCTTCGTATTGTAGGGAATAAGGCGGATTATGACATTGAGCATATTCACGTGCTGGCCATTCATGCGGGGCCGATTTTTGACAAGGCGCAGTTTTTCACCTCAATAACCGAGGCCACTGCAGACTGCTCTATTTGTGCGGGAACGACACGACGCCGCGGCAAGAAGCGGGGAAAACTACTGCTTCCGGAAGAGTTTGCGGAAATGGCGGATGATATTACGGGCGCACCGGTGGTTTCGATACGCCCTGCCGGGCACTCAACCACCGGGACTGGCGGCAAGGTTGCGGTGATTTTCGGCAATGAGAGAACCGGGCTAACAGACGAGCAGCTGGACGAATGCAATCTTGGAGTTACTATTCCTTCATCAGATAATTTTGGTTCGCTGAACCTGAGCCACGCTGTACAGATTATGAGTTATCACCTTTTCCGCCGCAACCTGCTGCAGAAAAAAGGCGAATACAGGGGCTACACTCCTCTTACACTCGAGCGCGTTGACCGCACAGTGCAGACAATCACAGACAATATGCAGAAAATCGGATTTTTCAAAATGCCTGGGCGTGAAGATATGGAAAACTTTTGGCGCAGCCTATTAAGCCGGGCAAGCCTTTCTGAGGGAGAAGCTCAGTATCTGGAGAAGACGTTCAGTAAAATGGCGGGTCTGGCAAGTAAGAATAACGGGGACCAGAACTAACAGTTTTTTTCTTCGATGAACTTTAAGAATTCCTTTTCTGGCAGAGGCTTACTGAAGTAGAATCCCTGGGCGTAGGTGATGCCAAGACTTTCCAGATAATCAAACTGCTCTTTTGTTTCAATTCCTTCAACAACAATTTTGCGGCCGATTTTGAGCAGCATGGAAATCATATTTTCAAGAAGAATCTTTGCGTTTTTAGTTCCTTCTGTGCCATCTTCCTTAAAACATGGCCAGAGAAGGCTCTTGTCGATTTTAATCATTTCAAAATCAGCCTTTGCGATGCGCGAAAGGTTTGAGTAGCCCGTACCAAAATCATCCATAGAGAAAGAGCAGCCGAACTTCTTAAGCTCTTCCATGTTTTTCTTGAGCATGTATCCGGAAGTAACGGCAATAGATTCGGTTATCTCAAGGTTTACACAATCCGGCGCAATATTGTACTTCATAAGCAGAGACTTCATCAGCTTTGGAAGATTTGCGTCCACAGACTGCAGGCCGGAAAGGTTTACCTCAATATGATTCATGCCTTTTTTACGAAGGCTGTTATCAGACATAAACGAGAAAACATGATTAAAAATCAGGTTACTCAGAGGCATAATCATGCCCTTACGCTCTGCAAGTGGAATAAACTCTTCCGGCGAAATATAACCAATCGATTCAGAATCCTTAAGACGAACAAGAGCTTCTGCATTTGTAAACTTCTTTTCTGCAAGACAGTAAATAGGCTGAAAGTACATCTCAATAGAATCATTTTTGATTGCATCAGAAACAACATGAAGGATCTGGCGGCGGCGGATACGCTTTTCGCGGGCCTTCTCATCTATTCTGCGGACAAAGCCGATGGAACGGCCATAGGTTTCTGAATCTTCAGCAAAATCAAGCAGTTCTATTACATTACCGTCAAAAGGAAAATCTTCCGGACAGCAGAGAACATTTGCATGAGCATTAAGACGAACAGAGCGGTCCTTCAACTCCCACTGGCGTGAAAAGCGGTCTGCAAGGATTTCAAGACAAGGATCCAGCCTTGCAATCTTTTTGTTATCAATTATGAAAGCCAGAGTCATTCTGTTCATGCGATAACATGGAGTCTTAAAGTTCTTTTCTACAAAGTTTTTGATTTCAATAAGAACTTCGGAAATTACATTGTTGCTGGTATAGTTTTCGATGATAGTAGCTTCATCAAGCTCCATGCTTACAATTGCATATTCCTTTCTGCGGCTAAGATATTCCTGTAAAACAGTTTTGAGGGCATAGTAGTTAAAGGCGTGAGTTTCGCTGTCCAGATATTCAGAAGGGTTTTCAAGCGAAAGGAACATCAGAAGAATGATTGCCGAAATACCAACGCTGGAAATCAGGATTCTGGGTTCAATAATCTGTACGCCACCAAAACCAATCCATAAAACCATGGTCATAAGAACGCAGATTTTCTGTTTGCGATGAGCCTTGTTTTTGATATGACGCAGAGTCTGGAAAACTGTCATTCCCGAATAGATGATGAGAACAGCATAAACACAGTTTGCCATTAAGCCGTAAGAGTAGATCCCGTCTTCTTCTATATAATATTCCAATGGAGCAAAAATGATTGAAGCCAGAACTACAATATATGAACCAATAATTAAGGTAAGCTCAGTTCTTGAATAGCGTTTCTGTTCGCGGTTAAGAATATCCATATAAAGATAGATACTTGAGAGCGCAATATCCAGAAATAAAATAAAGCCCTGATGTGTAAAGCGAACAAACCAGAGCGGGACATAATCATAATAAACAAGGGCAAAAATTGTTGCAAAATCAAAAATCAGATAGCAGAAGGAACTTATCATAAGAACGGTAAATATGCGGTTAGAAAGCAGTCTGATTTTTGGACGTAAAAAGTAAATGACTTCCAGAATCAACAGGATTGTAAGTGAGGCAATCTGGAATTTTATGTGGTTGAACAAAAATGAATTCATTTGCCATATCATTTTACAACGAGTTTTCTATAAATGCTAGGAAATTTGCTCTATTTTTTCTATATAACAGAAGATAGTTTTTTGTTATAATGTGCCCATGAAATACAGCCACCTGCTTTTTGATATGGATAACACGCTCTATCCGGCAAGCTCTGCCATGGATAAGGGAATTACGCGGCGCATGCTCGAATGTGTTGCAGAGTTTTTTCATTGTGATATGGAAAAGGCAGTTGAATTGCGGGCTGAAAGAATCGTCCACTACTCTACTACTCTGGAGTGGCTGCGAGCAGAAGGCATGACTGATGTAGAAGGATTTTTAGCTCACGTACATCCTTCATATGAGGCTGATGAGCTGCCACCTCAGCCGGGTCTGCAAGAGTTCTTAATTTCTCTTAACATGCCGATGTCAGTTTTGACTAACGCTCCCCACGAACACGCTGACACAGTTTTAGGAAAGCTTGGAATAGCTGATTTATTCGAGGCTGTAACTGATATCCGCGATGCGGGCTTTAATGGAAAGCCTTACCCGGATGCCTATATGGCCGCTTTGAAGAAGGTTGGCGCCTCAGTTGAAAATACTCTTTTTCTGGATGATATGCAGAAATACACAGACGGCTGGGTGGCACTTGGCGGAACAGCAGTTTTGATTGGAAGTCCTAATGGAAAGCCGCTTGCTGAAGATGCAAAGTCTATGATTGCGGCAAGGACAGCGAATAAAAGCGGCAAACAGGGCCAGACAATCCGCATGGCTTCAATTTACGAGCTGCCACGGTGGTTGAGTAGGCCGCAGGCCGTATCGAAACCACATACTCAGGAGATTTAATAATGAAGATCTTATGTATTTGTCTTAGTTCTACCTTACAGCGCACAATCTCTTTTGATTCGCTCAAGCTGGAACACGTAAACCGTTCAAAGTATTATCGTCTGGATGCGTCGGGAAAGGCAGTAAACTCTGCCCGCGTACTCGAGCAGCTGGAAGAAGGCTGTTCTACTGTAGTTTGCCCATTGGGAGAAAAGAATCTTTCTGCCTTTACAGAAGCCGCAGCCTGCGACAAGCTCAATCTTTTATATACAACCATCCCGGGCCAGACTCGCGAATGCTGGACCTTACTGGACCGCACTGCAGGCACAACAACCGAGCTTGTAGTTGGTGAGCCTTTACTCGAAAGCGAAGGAGACCTCAAAGCTGTTGCCGCTGCAGAAATCAAAATATTGAAGATTATAAATGATTTCTTGCCTCAGGTTGACGCTGTTCTTCTTGCCGGCAGCCGTCCGAAAATCTGGAATGACGATTTGTATGCCACAATTTCCGGAATGACCCGCGACGCAGGAAAAATCTTTTTAGCTGATTATATCGGCCAGGATATGACAAAAACTCTGGCCGCCTCTGTACCAGACATCATAAAAATCAACGAAGAGGAATTCCGCGCCACCTTCCCGGAAATGAAAGACCAGCCGCTGCAAAAGGCCATTACAGAAAAAAGCCGCGAGCTTGAAAACATCATAGTTATAACCCGCGGCACCGAATCCACTTACGCAGCAGCTCACGGACAATTCTCCGAGTGCCCTAGCGAAAAAGTCACCGCCCTCAACACAACAGCCTGCGGCGACTCCTTCAACGCCGGCTTCCTCTACGAATACCTGCAGACAGAAGACCTGGACAAAGCTCTCAAAAAAGGCACCTGGTGCGCCGCCCGCAATGCCGAGCTGGAAACACCGGGAGCAATCCGCTATGTCCCTGAGCGGAGAGGTTGCTGAGCGGAGTCGAAGCACCGAAGAGCCCTAGGTAATACCGCCGATTGAAAAGTTAAACGCTTAACAATATAATGAAATAAACTAGGCAACCGGTTGCCTAAATTTGTGGCCTGAAAGCAGGCACTAACAGGAGATTATATGAGTATCGAAAAAAAGCCACTTGTAAACGACCTTTACACAGCTGACCCTTCCGCACACGTTTTTAACGGAAAGATTTACATTTATCCATCACATGACGAAGACATCGACGTTGAAAGCAATGACAACGGTGACCAGTACGACATGAAAGATTATCATGTTTACGAAATGAAGGACACAGAAACTTATCCACGTGACTGCGGTTGTGTTTTCACACTTAAGGATGTTAAATGGGCAAGCAAACAGCTCTGGGCTCCTGACTGCGAAGAAAAGGACGGAAAATACTACTTCTACTTCCCTGCCCGCGACAAGGACGGAATGTTCCGTGTAGGTGTTGCAGTAGGCGACAAGCCGGAAGGTCCTTTCACTCCTGAAGATGACTACATTCAGGGAACATATTCTATTGACCCTTGCTGTTTCAAAGATACAGACGGTAAATACTATCTTACAATGGGTGGTCTCTGGGGAGGCCAGCTGGACCAGTACCGCAACAACAAGTGGAGCGCTGACAACAAAGAGCCACAGGGAAAAGAACCTGCATGCACACCAAAAATCGCTCTTCTTAAAGACAACATGAAGGAGCTTGCAGAAGACCTTCGCGACCTCGTTATCGTAGACGAAAAAGGCCAGCCACTCACAGGCGGAGATGATGTTCGCCGCTACTTCGAAGATCCATGGCTCTTCAAGAAGGGAGACACATACTACTTCACATACTCAACTGGTACATCACACCTTTTGTGCTATGCAACAAGCAAGAACGTTTACGGACCATACACATACGGCGGATGTATCCTTTCTCCAGTTTTGGGATGGACAACTCACCACTCAATTCTCGAGTTCAACGGCAAGTGGTACCTCTTCTCCCACGACTGCGAACGCTCTGGTGGAATCAACCAGAAGCGCAACGTAAAGTTCCGCGAGCTTACATTCAAGCCAGACGGAAAGATCCAGACTATGGATGGATTTGACCGCTAGGGACAAAAAAACCGGCTCATATGAATGAGTCGGCTCGCAAGTCTCGCCTCTGAGACATTCTTTCGATGAACCTAAAACGAGCCACTGTCGCGGCTCGTTTTTTAACGGTTCTTCGATTTTAGTCTATTTTAGATATTCATCTATCTGTCGGGCGCATTCACGGCCTTCGGCGATGGCCCAGACAACCAGGGATTGGCCGCGGTGCATGTCGCCGGCGGTGAAGATTTTTTCTACACTTGTGGCATAGCCGTTTGGACTGGCAAGGTCTGGAGTTTCGGCGCCCTGGGAAGCAACTGTTCCTCGAGGACCAAGTTCTGTTCCAAAGGCCTGAGCAGTATATTCTTCGCAGCCTACGAATCCGGCAGCAACAAGAAGGAGGTCGCAAGGCATAGTCTTTTCTGTGCCCGCTCTTTCTACCAGCTGACGCTTTCCGTCAATTGTCTGGAATTCTACTTCAATTGTTTTTACAGCTTTGATGTGACCGTTTTCACTGATCACTTCTTTTACAGTAGTCTCATAAACGCGAGGATCGTGCCCAAACTTTGCAATTGATTCTTCTGCACCGTAATCAACCTTGAGAGTTCTAGGCCACTGTGGCCAAGGGTTATTTGCGGCGCGTTCTACAGGAGGACAAGGCATCATTTCAATCTGAGTTACAGATTTGCAGCCCAGACGGATTGCAGAACCACAGCAGTCGTTTCCTGTATCACCACCTCCTACAATTACTACATTCTTTCCTTCAACTTCAATTCCAAAATCCTGAAGCAACATCTGATCAATCTGCTTGTTTGCAGGAGCAATTCCGATTTTCTCAAGGGCACCGCTGGTTGCGATTACACTCTTTGTAACTGCCTTGAGGAAGTCTACGGCGAACATAACCCCCTTTGTATCAACGCCGGCAGTAGCTAATGGGCGCGCTTTTTTTGCACCACAGCAGAGAGCGATTGCATCAAAATCCTGCATAATCTGACTTGCAGAATAGCTGCGACCAACATCAGCATTGAAAATAAAATCAACACCTTCTGCCTTCATCAGCTCAATACGGCGGTCTACGATTTTTTTGTCCAGCTTCATGTTAGGAATACCGTACATCAAAAGTCCGCCGGCCTTGTCTTCGCGCTCAAAAACTGTAACGTTGTGACCGCGGCGATTAAGCCAGTCGGCAGCGGCAAGACCCGCAGGCCCCGCACCAATTACAGCAACTTTTTTACCGCTGCGGTGAGCAGGAATCTCCGGTTTCATATAACCTGTTTCAAAGGCTTTTTCTATGATAAAAAGTTCATTGTCGTGAACAGTAACAGCACCGTCTCCGACAACAGGGCTTCCACAGTTGCAGGCCTTTTCGCAGAGAGCAGGACAAACACGGCCTGTAAACTCAGGGAAGCTTGAAGTTTTCAAAAGTCTCCAGGCAGCCATATCATACTGGCCGTTGAAAAGGGCATCGTTCCACTCTGGAATGTAGTTGTGGAGAGGGCAGCCCGTTACCATACCTGCAAGCTTAATGGCGCTCTGACACATCGGCACACCGCAGTTCATACAGCGGGCAGCCTGCTCGCGGCGGGCTTTTTCATCCAGCTTAGGATGGAACTCCTTAAAATTGCATATACGCTCAAGCGGAGGAACGTTTCCATTTTCTACTCTTTTATAATCCATGAATCCTGTTGGTTTTGCCATCTTAATCTCCTATGCGCTGCACTTCTTGAATGCGTCGAGCACTGCCTCATCATGAGGCTTGCCTGATTTTTCTTCTGCGGCAATTTCTGTCATAATGCGCAGGTAATCGTTTGGAATAATCTTCTTAAAGTTGTGCTTGTATGAATCCCAGTCAGCAAGAATTGCTTTTGCGCGTTCGCTGCCAGTCTCCTTTGTGTGCTGCTCGATAAGAGCATGAAGTCTTTCTTCATCTGTAGTGTCACGCAGAGTTGTAGTCTCATCATCAAGGGCATACATTTTTACAAGCTCATGATTCATGCGTTTATAGAGGTCATGATTTTCGTCGAGTACATAAGCCACGCCGCCGCTCATTCCGGCACAGAGGTTCTTTCCTGTTGAACCGAGAATTACTGCAGTTCCGCCTGTCATGTATTCAAGACCGTGGTCGCCGCATCCTTCTGCTACAACAATTGCACCTGAGTTGCGGACACAGAAGCGCTCACCTGCTACACCGTTGATAAAGGCTGTACCGGATGTTGCACCAAAGAGTGCTACGTTACCAACTATGATGTTGCTGTCTGCAGCGCCTTCAAAGGTGGCTGGCTTTTTGATTACAAGTTTTCCACCGCTAAGACCTTTTCCGAAGGCGTCGTTTGCATCTCCGGTGAGCTTCAAAGTAAGTCCTTTTGGAATAAAGGCACCAAAGCTCTGACCTGCACCACCTTCAAAGTGAACTGTGTATGTGTCGTCAGCAAGAGTGTTGCCGAACTTCTTCTGGATTTCTGATCCAAGGATCGTTCCCACTGTTCGGTCGGTTGACTGAATTGGGATAGCCTTTGAATCACCCTTCTTCTCGAACCATGGAAGAAGTGTCTTTTCATCAACTGTACTTTCAAGTTTGAAGTCGAAGAGTGAGCGGTCTGCTTTCCAGGTCTCGCCTGCTTCAGCATTTGCAAGAACGCGGCTCATATCAACAAGACCGGCTCTCTTGAAGCCCTGCTTGTCTTTTAATTTCAAGAGGTCTGTTCGGCCACAGAGTTCTTCCACTGAGTGAACTCCGAGTTTTGCCATAAGCTCGCGCATTTCCTGAGCAATGAACTTCATAAAGTTTTCTACATATTCTGGCTTTCCAGGGAACTTAGCGCGGAGTTTTTCGTTCTGAGTCGCAACGCCAAACGGACAGGTATCCAGCTGGCAGACGCGCATCATAGAACAACCCATTGCAATAAGAGGAGCGGTTGCAAAACCAAACTCTTCTGCACCAAGGAGGGCGGCGATTGTAACGTCGCGGCCGCTCATCAGTTTACCGTCTGTCTCGATTACAACACGGCCACGAAGTCCGTTCTGAATCAGAGTCTGGTGAGTTTCTGCAAGACCAAGCTCCCAAGGAAGCCCCGCATGGTGAATAGAGCTGATTGGAGCAGCACCGGTACCACCGTCGTGGCCGGAAATCAAAATTACCTGAGCACCGGCTTTTGCAACACCGGCGGCAATTGTGCCGACGCCTGCTTCACTTACAAGCTTTACAGATATTCTGGCAGCACGGTTAGCATTTTTCAAATCGTAAATCAGCTGGGCCAGATCTTCAATTGAATAAATATCATGATGTGGTGGAGGCGAAATGAGGGCTACACCAGGAGTTGCGTAACGAGTCTTTGCAATCCATGGGTAAACCTTTTTACCTGGAAGATGTCCACCCTCGCCCGGCTTTGCTCCCTGGGCCATTTTAATCTGAATCTCGCGGGCGCTCAAAAGATATTCTTCTGTAACACCAAAACGTCCGCTGGCAACCTGCTTGATAGCACTATTGTATTCTGTTCCAAGACGCTCAGGTTTTTCTCCACCTTCACCAGAGTTTGATTTTCCGTGAAGGTGATTCATTGCGGCTGCCATGCATTTGTGGGCTTCTTCAGAAATTGAACCGTAAGACATGGCACCAGTCTTAAAGCGCTTAACGATTTCGTCTACGCTTTCAACTTCATCAATTGAGATTCCTCCGTCTGCAGGGAAATTAAAATCCAGCATAGCGCGGAGAGTATGTGGATGAGCGTTATCATCAACTAAGGCAGTGTATTCCTTAAAGCGGGCATAGTCACCGTTGCGGGTTGCCTGCTGAAGAGCCACAATTGTTTCTGGATTATAAAGGTGGCTTTCTGCCTGAGGACCGCGGCGGAACTTGTGCTTACCAAAGGAATCGAGGTGCTGGTTTACTGTGAGACCGGCTGGATCAAAGCCCTGGTCATGATGATAGCGGACATCCTCTTCGATTTCCTTGAGGCCTACACCGCCAACACGGCTTACTGTATTTGTAAAATATTTTTCTACAACGTCCTGGGCAATTCCGACAGCTTCGAAAATCTGAGCAGACTGATAAGACTGAATTGTTGAAATACCCATCTTAGCGGCAATCTTTACAATTCCGTTGATGACTGCCTTGTTGTAGTCGTCGATTGCTGTGTGATAGTCCTTGTCCAGAATCTTCTGGTCGATGAGCTCTGCAATTGCTTCGTGAGCAAGATAAGGGTTGATTGCGCGCGCCCCGTAACCAAGACACATTGCAGCCTGATGAACATCGCGAACTTCTGCAGTCTCAAGAATGATTGAAACAGCAGTACGCTTCTTTGTGCGGATCAGATACTGCTCAACGGCAGAAGTTGCAAGAATTGCAGGAATGGCAGCGTGAGTTTCGTCTACACCACGGTCGCTGAGGATGATGATGTTGTAGCCGTCTGCGTAGGCTGCATCAATCTGAGCAAAGAGGTTGTCGAGAGCCTTCTCAAGGTTACCGCACGGATTTATTTCAAAAAGAATAGAAATTGTTTTAGCTTTAAGTCCCGGCTGATTCAAAGCCGCAATCTTAATCAAATCAGTTCCAGTCAAAATCGGATTATTGATTTCGAGTACGCGGCAGTTTCTTGCTGCAGGCTCAAGAAGGTTTCCGTCCTTACCAACGTAAACGGTTGTGTCTGTTACGATTTTTTCGCGGAGGCTGTCGATTGGTGGGTTTGTTACCTGAGCAAAGAGCTGCTTGAAGTAAGAGAAAAGGCTCGGATGTTTTTCACTCATTACTGCAAGAGGAGTATCAACCCCCATAGAGGCTGTAGGTTCAACGCCGTTCTTTGCCATTGGAAGAACCATCTCGTTTACATCTTCGTAGTTCCAGCCGAAAGCGCGGTAAAGAATATTGCGCTCTTCGAGTGTGTGAACAGGAATCTTCTTGTTAGGGATTTTGAGATCAGCAAGATGAACAAGATTCATATCAATCCATTCGCCGTATGGATAAAGCGATGCATATTCTTTTTTACATTCTTCATCGCTGATGATTTTTTTCTGAAGAGTATCTACCAGCAGGATGCGGCCAGGCTGAAGGCGGGATTTGATTTTGATGTTTTCTTCAGGAATGTCGAGGACTCCGACTTCGCTGCTCAAAATCAGCATGCCGTCTTTTGTGATGTAATAGCGGCTTGGACGAAGACCGTTGCGGTCCAGAGTTGCACCAAGTAAATCACCATCACTGAAAAGAATTGCTGCAGGTCCGTCCCAGCTTTCCATCATGGTTGCCCAGTAGTGATAGAAATCTTTTTTGTTCTGAGGCATATTGTCGTCGTGCTTCCAAGGCTCCGGGATACACATCATTACTGCGAGAGGAAGAGGCAGGCCGTTCATCAAAAGGAACTCGAGTGTGTTGTCCAGCATTGCAGAGTCAGAACCGGTTGTATCAACGGCCGGCAATATTTTCTGCATCTGCTCTTTATTAAGTTTGGTTGAACTAACAGTTTCTTCGCGGGCCAGCATGCGGTCTACGTTTCCGCGGATTGTATTAATTTCACCGTTGTGGGCTATAAAGCGGTTTGGATGAGCACGCTGCCAGCTTGGCTGTGTATTTGTAGAAAAGCGTGAGTGGACGATTGCAAGGGCTGATTCATAGTCTGCTGACTGAAGATCTGCATAGAAGGTACGGAGTTCGTGAACCAGGAACATTCCCTTGTAAACGATGGTGCGGCTGCTGAGGGAACAGACGTATGTTTTTGAACCTGCACTGTCACCCCGAACTTGTTTCGGGGTCTCATTACCAGATGCTGAAACAAGTTCAGCATGACAATTCTTTTCAAATTCTCGTCTAACAATATAAAGCTTTCGGTCAAAATCAAGACCCTTCTCACAGTCTGCAGGTTTTTCAACAAAACCCTGCCAGATTTGAGGCATACAGTCGCGGGCCTTTTTACCAAGCACGTCTGCGTTTACAGGAACCTTACGCCAGCCAAGGAACTTAAGGCCTTCTGCTTTTACGCAGGCTTCGAAACGCTTTTTTTCGCTCTCTGCATCAGATGGGAAAAAGAACTGGCCGATACCGTATTCGCGCTCCTCAAGCTTTCCAATCAGATCTCCTGCTGCCTTCTTAAAGAAATCATGGCTAATCTGAACAAGAATACCTACACCGTCACCCGTTTCGCCGCTGGCATCTTTACCGGCACGGTGCTCAAGTTTTTCAACAATGCTGAGCGCATTATCAACAATTTTATGTGATTTACTTCCATCAATATTTACAACTGCTCCAATACCACAGTTGTCGTGTTCAAAGCTTGGTTCGTAAAGGGTTCGCATTTTTCCTCCAGACAAAAAAAGAGGTCGTAGACAAAATTTCGCCATTAACGAAACTTTATCTACGACCTCTTTGCCGTTTAAGTTCTTTAATAATAATGAATTTTTGCAATAATAGTCAAGTAGTCCTAAAAAGAACTACTATTTTATTTTTTAATAATTAGTAAGCTTTGTCGTGCACTCCGGCAATAGCTCTACCACTAGGTTCGTCCATGTTCTTCCATGCAGCATCCCATTCCAGGGCTTTGGCAGTTGAGCAGGCAACTCCGGCTTCGTGTGGTACACAGCGGGCAGCTGAATCGCTTGGGAAGAGGCGGCTGTAAATCTCACGGTAGTAGTATTCCTCTTTTGTTTTTGGAGGATTTACCGGGAAGCGGTTTTCGCGGCGGGCAAACTCTGCGTCGCTTACTTTTTCTTCTGTCATCTTTTTGAGGGTATCAATCCAGTTATAGCCTACGCCGTCTGAAAACTGTTCCTTCTGGCGCCATGCAATGCTTTCCGGGAGCAGGTCTTCAAAAGCCTTGCGGAGAATCCATTTTTCCATTCTCTGCTTGCCATCAGGGAGTTTGATATTCATCTTGTCGCTTGGATTGAGGCCCATTGCAATATCAATAAAATCTTTATCAAGGAAAGGAACACGGCCTTCAACACCCCAGGCCATAAGAGACTTGTTAGCGCGGAGACAGTCGTAAAGGTGAAGTTTGCTCATCTTGCGAACAAGTTCTTCGTGGAACTCCTGAGAGTTTGGAGCCTTGTGGAAGTAAAGGTAACCACCGAAAAGCTCATCACTACCCTCGCCCGAAAGAACCATCTTGATTCCCATAGATTTGATTACGCGGGCAAGCAGGTACATAGGAGTTGAAGCACGGACAGTTGTGATGTCGTAAGTTTCGATATGATAGATCACATCAGGAAGAGCATCCAGGGCCTCCTGGATTGTAAAGTGAACTTCGTGGTGAACAGTGCCGATATAGTCTGCAGCCTTCTGAGCTGCAATGAGGTCTGGAGAACCTTCGAGTCCAACTGCGAATGAGTGAAGCTGAGGCCACCAGGCTGCTTCCTTGCTGTCTGTTTCGACACGTTTTTTACTGTATTTCTGTGTGATGGCTGCGATGATTGATGAATCCAGACCACCGCTCAAAAGTACACCGTATGGTACGTCGGACATAAGCTGGGCTTTAACTGCTGCTTCGAGTCCGTTACGAACCTTTTCGATTACACTTGGGTTGATGACCTCGCCCTTGTCGTCTGTGGCTTTAGGGGCGTTCTTAACTGCATCGTATGATTCCCAGTTGCGTTTATACCAGCGGGTTGGTTTTTCGTCCTTAGAATAAAAATAGCTTCCATTCGGGAACTCTTCGATTGTCTGGCAGTCGCCTTCGAGAGCTTTAAGTTCGCTTGCAACGTAGTAACGGCCAGCCTTGTCCCAGCCCTGGTAGAGAGGGATAACGCCGATTTCGTCGCGGGCAATAAGATATGTATCGTTCTCGCTGTCATAAAGGGCAAAAGCGAAAATACCAGAAAGCTCTTCAATCATTTTTGTGAAGTCACCGGACTCTCGGTATTTTTTATAAAGAGGAATGATTACCTCACAGTCGCTGCCAGTACGGAACTTGTAAGAGTCTGCTAACTTAGCACGGATTTCCTTGTGATTATAGATTTCGCCGTTTGCTGCAAGAATGATCTTTTCGTCATCACTAACCAGCGGCTGCTTTCCTGAAAGAGGGTCTACAATTGAAAGTCGCTCGTGACTCAAAATAGCATTATTGCCAGTATATACACCGCTCCAATCCGGACCACGGTGACGAATTTTTTTAGACATCTCCAAAACCTGCGCACGAAGCTCTTCTTTAAGTCCCTCCGCAATCGGCGCACTACCTGAGTTCAAATCAAAACAGCCGACAAATCCACACATACAAACCTCCAAAAAAAAAAGAGGTCGTAGACAGAACCCCTGTATTTCAAGGATTATATCTACGACCTCTTTGTCGTTTCTATTATATTATCGATTTGAACGATGCATTGCAATAGTTTTAAATTTTATTCAATTTTGCCCACACCATCACATTTTGAAACAGTTTTGATTGAACCGTCGGCATTGTAAGTAAACTCTGCAACACAAACACTGCGATGGAAGAGGCTGCCGCCCGGAAGTTGGTCAGTATGATAGAACAAATATGAGTGTCCCTTAAAATCTGCAATGCCAGGATGATTTGTAAAGCATGGGCCTTCCTCCATCAGAACGCCGCCATAAGTCCATGGACCGGTCGGAGACTTGGAAGTTGAATAAGCCAGATGCTCGTTGCGTTTTTCGCCTTCTGCAAATGCAGCGTAAACCATGTAGTAAAGATCGTTACGTTTGTAGAACCATGGACCTTCGCCGTAAGTAGTTCCAGTGTCGTGGCTGCCCTTTGCAAAAGCTTCAACAGTCATCGGGATTTTCTGAATGCCAACTTCTTTATTGTAAGAAATCATATCTTCATTCAAAAGCACATAGCGCAATTCCGGATTTCCAAAGTAGAGGTAAGCCTGACCGTCATCGTCGATAAAAACTGTAGGGTCAATGTCATTCCAGTCGCCTTCATCAACCAGAGGATGAGTTATATCTTTGAATGGGCCAGCCGGATTATCTGCAATTCCTACAGCAATTGCCATGCCGCCGTTCTTTTTGTGAACCGGGCAGTAAAGATAAAACTTTCCGTTGCGTTCGATACACTGTGGAGCCCATGCGCGGTCATCTGCCCAATAAATATCATTCAAAGAAAAGATTTTCCCATGATCTGTCCAGTTGACCATGTCTTTTGTAGAAAAGCAACGCCAGTCTTTCATTGTATAGAAGTTATTTTCAAGCTGATCTTCGTCATGAGTTGTGTAGAGATAAAGAGTGTCGCCGTAAACCATAGGCGCCGGGTCTGCAGTATAAATATTTTTGATGATTGGATTTTCGTGAAAAGTTTTTTCTTCCATTCTTGTAATTTCCTTAATTTCAGTTTTTTTGTTGCAGCCAGATATTGTAACTGCAGCCAATATTAGCATAAACGCTAATAAAAAAGAATTGTTTTTCATGATTTATAAATAATATCAAAAATATAATAGAAAAAAAATTAGCAAAATAACTGAAATTTTATTGAAAGTTACAGTATTCATGTTATGCTTAAGTAGAGTTATGTGTAGAAATTTAGGGATTTGGCTGCAAAGGCGACCGCTTTGTAGTAGAACTCTACTCAAAATTCTACTCTGTTAAACTACACGTCGGGTTACAGACTGCGGCTTCCGTGTTACGATTTTGAATGTAAGCGGGAAACTGCTAAGGAGAATTATTATGAATGCAGAAAAAACTGGCTTTTTGATTTATGAATTACGGAATCGAAAGGGACTTACTCAAAAGGAACTTGCAGAACAATGTAATGTAACCGACAAGGCTGTTTCAAAGTGGGAGCGTGGTGAAGGTTGCCCGGATGTGACAGTACTTCCAAAACTTGCCGAAGTATTCGGAGTTGAAGTTGAGTCGATTATGAACGGTGAATTGCCTGTGAGTCAGGATGTGAGCGGAAAGAAAATTAAGGATTACAACTTCCGCCAGCCGGACCGTTATCCGCGTTATATGCAGCGGGAGCTTTGGATTCTGGGCGAGGATATCTGCCGTCTTATAAATCATGAATTTACTGCCATGATGAATGAGCGCTGTGATTTTTCTGTGTCACTTGTGGATCAGATGATTAATTCCGAGTTTTTACATTCGATTCCGCAGAAATGCTTTTTCTATGATTTTGATTATTCGAATGCAGGTTTTACTATTGAAGCAGATGCACAGATTGCAAAGGCTCTGCTCAAACAGGATTGCACGAAATACGAGGCCATTACTGAATTTGATATTGATGTTTTTAAGAATTATTTTGTAAAGATTGTAAGCGGGATGCTGAAGGAAGAAATCTGTCGACGAACGGACGGGAAAGTTTCAGACGAAAAGTTTGAGTTGGGAAAAGCGGTGGCTGCAGGAAACTCAAATACGACTCGTCAGGAAGACAACCGCATGATGCTGCTGCTTGCACTTAAGGGAAATGTAGCCGGTCAGGAAGGCTGGATAAATCTTCAGTTTAGTGACACTCTTCTTGAAGAAATGGTTATGGGCGGCTTTTTTGGTGACGGCGGAAATGCAGGAACTGTCGGTGGAAAAATAAGATTTCAGAATCTTTCAAATATAAAAAGTCATCAGCAGCCTGATAATGTTTTTGTTGAGCTTGGAAGATTCCGTCCTGAAAATGTTTCTCTTGAACCGGGGCTGATTTTGATACTGGATAAAAAGGAAAATGAAGGACTTAATCTTGTTTATGAGAATCGTGTAATCCACACAGGTAAAACAGTTGCAATTGATGAACTTTTTGGAATGCGAATTGCAGAAAATCCTCAGTTGAATGAAATCATCTATGACGAAAAAGATTACATTTCGATTCAGCTTGGAAGCGCTTATCTTTCAAAAGAAGAGGTTGCAGGCCTGCATCAGGGCTCTTATGTTATTCTGAAACAGAGGGCCGGAGAGTTTGCACAGATTATCCACTCTGGCAAAATTGTTGCACGCGGCGAGGTTTGCATTGCCGATGACACTTTTGCAATCCGTGTGGTTGAGGCATGCTGAACTTGTTTCAGCATCTTTACTGAACAGTAACCTGCGCACTCTGAAGCTTGTAGTATTCACCGTGTTTTGCCATAAGCTCGTCGTGTGTGCCGAGTTCTACTATGCCGTGGTCATTTACCACGGCAATTTTGTCGGCATTTTTGATTGTGGAAAGACGGTGTGCAATTACAAGAGTAGTGCGACCACGGGAAAGTTCATCGAATGCGTGCTGTATCTTGATCTCGGTCGCGGTGTCTAAGGCGGATGTCGCTTCGTCGAGTATTAAGATTGGGGGATTTTTAAGGAAGCAGCGGGCGATTGAGACGCGCTGTTTTTGTCCACCGCTGAGCTTAATACCGCGCTCGCCCACCACGGAGTCGTAGCCGTTAGGCATCTTCATGATATCTTCGTGGATTTCTGCGCGGCGGGCTGCAAGCTCAATTTCTTCCTGAGTAGCGTTAGGTTTTCCGTAAGCAATATTTTCGCGGATAGTTCCTGCAAAAAGGAAAACGTCCTGCTGCACAATTCCAATCTGACTGCGGAGGGAATGCTTTTTGATTTTATGAATATCAATTCCATCAAGGCTGATTGAGCCGCCGGTGATTTCGTAAAAGCGTGGAATAAGATTACAGATTGTGGTTTTTCCGCCACCACTTGCACCAACCAGAGCAAACTTTTCGCCGGAGTGAATTTCGAGATTTACATTCTGCAGAATCGGGAAGTCCGGAGTGTAAGAAAAATCAACATTCTTAAAGCTGATGTTTCCACGGGCAGAAAGAATCTCAACTGCATCAGCTGCATCGGCCGGCTCAGGCTCTGTGTTCATAAGCTCGAGGAAGCGGTTGAAGCCTGCCATTCCGGTTGTAAACTGCTCAACAAAGCCGTTCAGTCTTTTGATTGGGCCGACAAAGCTTGCAACAAAGAGATTAGCTGCAACTAAATCTGGCAGAGTCATTTTGCCCTTCATGATAAAGTAACCGCCAACGGCCAGAGTGAGCAGGGAAAGCAGATTATTACAGAACTCAATGTTTGAAAAGAAGCTTGCCATATAACGGAAGCGGCCCTGCTTTGCGGCAGAGTACTGCTTGTTGTAAGTGTCGAAACGGGCACGTTCAAAATCTTCATTAACAAAGCCCTTTGTAACGCGGATGCCCGAGATGCTGGATTCAAGACCGGCATTTACTTCTGCAGTTGTTTCCTTAACTTTTGCTGAGGCTTTGGAAAGATTTCTGCGCGAAGTAAAGACAATAAAAAAGATTGCAGGCAGCATGATAAAGACAATTATCGCAAGCTCCCATCTGATTGTAAGAAGAAGCACAAAGGAACCTATGAGGTTGAGCATGGCGATGGAAAAATCTTCGGGACCATGATGAGCAAGCTCGGTAATTTCAAAAAGATCAGTTGTTGCCCGCGACATGATTTTTCCAGTGCGGTTGGTGTCGTAAAAGCTGAAAGGCAGTTTTTCCAGATGATCAAAAACATCTCGTCTCATATCCTGTTCAACGCGGTTTCCAAAAACGTGGCCCCAGTAGGCAACAAACCAGTTACACATTTTATGAAGGCAAAAGCCAGCAAAAAGCACTGCCACAAGAATCAAAAAGATTCTAAGCTGATGATTTGGAATAAGCGTGTTGAGTGCATAGCGGGAAAACATAGGAAAGGCCACATCGATTGCGGCCATAAAAAAAGCACAGATCATATCGGCAATGAAAAGCCCGATGTGAGGTTTGTAATACGAGAAGAAAATCTTGAGCGGATGCTTTGTGTAATCCATAATATCAATATAACAGATTAAAATAATGTGTTTCAATTATATAAAAATACGCAAACTTATGTTTGCTCTCTCCCGTGAAAAATGACTGTTGCCAACGGGGATGATGTTGTCACCAGCCATTTTTCACTCCGAGACCAACCATGCAGGTACTGTTTTTACTATTAATTTGACCGCACACATATCATCTTTTATACTTCTATTATGAACATTACACCTTACAGCATAATAAGTTTTTCTATTATATTGGTATTCTCGATTATTCTTTCCCTGCAGGATATAAAAAGAATGACTGTGAATATTTATGTTCAGTGGGCTTCGATTTTTGCTGCCCTGGCCTGCCACATGATTTTTGCCCGCGAGGGAATGTGGATTTATATTCTTTCCAGCATGTTTTGCGGCGCCTTTTATTTTGCTGTCAGAAAAATTACGAAGGATAAACTTGGACCGGCTGATGTCTTGTTTGGATTTTTTCAGGGATTGTTTTTACTGCCACAGATGATTCCTGTTTGTTTTGGAATTGAAGTGATTGTCTCTCTTTGTGTGATTAATAAAAGATTTGGAAAAGTTAAGTTTCCTTTTATTCCATTTATGGCTGCAGGCTTGATTGCGGCTTTTTTAATTCAAGTGATTTTTATGTAAACAATGGGTTAGGGATTGGAAGGGTGCGCGGAGCGCAAACACGCGAAGCGTGGTCGGAGGCGAAAGCCGGAGCCCTGAAAAGCCCGACCGCGGGGAGTGACTACCGAACGGTAGGCATTCCCCGCGGGAACCTCCAGAATATTCAGATTTAATAAATCACCGATCGGTTAATCCTGCAAAGCCTCGTAACCTTCTTCGCCGGTACGTACCTTTACGACATTCTGAACATCGTATACGAAAATCTTTCCGTCGCCGATGTGGCCTGTGTAAAGAACTTCCTTAGCGGCTGTTACAACAAGATCAACTGGAACTTCGCTGACTACGATATCAACCTTGATCTTTGGAAGCAATGTCATATCCATTTCAACACCACGGTACTTCTGAACGTTTCCGTGCTGCTGTCCGCAACCAAGTACGTTTGTAACTGTCATACCTGTTACGTTGATGTCGTTCATTGCAGCCTTGAGTTCGTCGAACTTGCTCTGGCGTGTAATGATTGTAACCATGTGGAACTTTGCATCCGGACGGGAAGTTGCCTTTGCAACCGGCACTGCCTTTTCAACAGGAACACTTTCACTGCCTGCTGCAGGACTGTCTCCGCCGAGAACCTGAGGAGCCATGATGAAGCCTGCGTAGCTTGAATCGATTCCGTGCTCGAGCTTATCGAGTCCGACAATTTCTTCTTCGCGGCTTGCACGAAGTCCGTGGAGCTTCTTGATAAGGCTGAATGTGATGAGCATACAAACTGTTGTCCAGACAAGGATTGAAGCTTCACCAACGAACTGAACTCCAAGGTGATGGAAGCCGCCACCGTAGAATACACCTTCTTCAACGTTGAACAAACCGTCTGATAAAGTACCCCAGATACCGTTTGCAAGGTGAACTGCTACGGCACCAACCGGGTCATCGATGTGAAGCTTAAGGTCGAGAAGTTCAACAACAAGCACAACAATAATTCCGGCAACAATACCGATGATAGTTGCACCTAACGCATCCACAGTGGCACAGGTTGGAGTAATAGCAACAAGGCCGGCAAGTGAAGCGTTGAGTGTCATAGAAACATCAGGCTTACCGTTCTTAATCCATGTGAAAATCATTGTTGTAACTGCAGCAACAGCCGGGGCAATTGTTGTTGTTGTGAATACAGCAGCAAGACCACCAACTCCAAGAAGCTGTGTACAGGCAGCACCGTTGAAGCCGTACCAGCCGAACCAGAGGATGAAAGTTCCGAGAGCACCAAGTGTCAAAGAGTGACCTGGGATAGCGTGAACCTTTGTTACTTTTCCGCTTGCATCGCGGTCGTACTTACCGATACGTGGACCAAGGAAGATTGCACCAATCAATGCAGCGGTCCCTCCTACTGAGTGAATAGCAGCACCACCGGCAAAGTCAACAAAGCCCATCTGAGCAAGCCAGCCCTGTGAGTTCCAGACCCATCCAGCTTCGATTGGATAAACAACTGCAGAAATTACAGCTGAGTAGATACAGTAAGCAGAGAACTTTGTTCGCTCTGCCATAGAACCAGAAACGATAGTCGCAGCTGTAGCACAGAAAACAAGGTTGAAGACAAAAGCAGACCAATCTCCTTCTGCAAAGTTTGTGAACAGCTGCATATTTGGTTTTCCGATAAAACCAAAGAAATAATTCTCGCTCATCATCAGGCCGAATCCGAGCAGCATAAACATAGGAGTTCCGATACAGAAATCCATCAGGTTTTTCATGATGATGTTTCCCGCATTCTTCGCTCTTGTAAAACCAGTTTCAACCATCGCAAAACCGCACTGCATAAAGAATACAAGTGCAGCGCCGATTAAAAACCACACACTCCAAACTTCACTCATATTAAAATCTCCTTAGGAGGGGGAAGTCTCCCCCTCGCTCGCACGTTGTTGCTCGCTACCCCTTCTCCTAGGGGCTGCACCCCTAAGACCCGCTGCAGCGAACTAAAAAAACAGGCGACAAGTCCAGACTCATGCACTGTGCACAAATACACAAGTCCAGCCCCATCGCCGTTAAAAAATAAACGCCGCGGATAACTATCGTTAGTTAGTAACGATCTATACGCAGCGTCATTGCTTGTTGTAATTATCGGATCAACCCCGACAAAATTTTAAAACAAAAAAGGTCGCAGGATTTTCCCTACGACCTCATTGCCTTAGATATTTTTGTTATACAGTTATGAAAAAAAAATGTCAATAGAAACAGAAAAATAAATTTTCAAAAAATCATTTTTTTCCTATTAGTTATAGTAAAAAAAAGTAATAGTTCACACAATAATCGGAAGTTGTTATGCTATAATAAGTTTTATGAAAAAAGCTGCTAAAATTATTTTTGTCATTTTAAGTTCTGTTCTGGTTTTGGTTCTGATTTCCGTAATGGTTTTTGGAATTATCTTTAGGAATGAGATTTCGGCAATTTCGTCAATCAAGGTTCTTAAGCCGCGGGTGGAAAATTCTTTGCAGTGCAATATTTACGAAATGACTTTCACCGGCGATTATTATTTTGATGATTTTATTGCGCAGGGTGGTTCCAAAAACGACAGAGAGCTCCTGGACTTCATCATGAATAAAATGACTAAGGGGCTTTTGAATCTTAAGATTAATACTTCAAAAATCGGCTGTTCTTCTTTTACTGCAAGAAAGCCAGATGGCGAACATCTTTTTGCAAGAAATTATGATCTTTATTCTACGAACACCTGTATTGTTCGAGTGAAAGGAAATAAAAAGCGCCACGCGTCAATTTCTACTGTGGACCTTTCTTTTATTAATATTCCGGCCTACAAGAATGTTGAAAATCTGATTTCTAAAGCTTATTGTCTGGCGGCCCCTTATGCTCCTCTTGATGGAATAAATGATGCTGGTGTGAGCTGCGGAATTTACATGACTTATCAGGGGAATGGGAAATCTGTTATTGCAACGGACCAGAACACTGACCTTCCGGATTTTTCACCAACGACTTTTATCAGAATGATTCTTGATTATGCGGACTCTCTTGAAGAAGCTGTTGAGTTTGCAAAAAGTTATGATATGCATGATTCAGCAGGAACTTCTTTCCACATAATGGTTGCAGACCGGTCTGGAAGAAGTGCTGTTCTGGAATGGGTAAATGCACGAAATGGTTCCGATGATAATGGTGAGCTTAGAAAACTTATTGTTACTTATAATGATGATGATGCTCACATTGGCCAGCACGAAGGGGAATCAGATTTCCAGTGGGTTACTAACTTCATTATTCAGCCGGGCTATTATGATGAATACAATGATAAGGCTTTGGTTGGTTATGATCGTTACAATATTCTTTATGATGAACTTTCCAAAACTGGTGCAATTGTAGAAGATGAAATGTCTGCCATGAAGATTCTGCAGAAGGTTGCTCAGCGTACTATCCGTCCAAATCGTAATGCCGACGACCACATTCTTACAATCCATAGTGTAATTTATAATCTGGACGATTTAACCAGCCTTTGGTGTGGAAACGAACAATACTCAGACACTAAAGGAATGTTCAGATATGAATTTGATAAAAAAAAGAAGACTTTCGTAAAAAATTAACAGATTCCTTATAAAACCCATATAAAAACTTCCTAAAATCGTTAGGTTTGTACAATATTATATATGAGGTTTTTATGATGAATAATACGGGCAATTTTGAAATTCTCATCTGCGGCTTTGTCGAAGACTTTTTTAAGGTTGATTTTCCCGGGCGCTTTAATGAACTGATGCTTGATGCTGTAAGAAAGGTACCGGGGAGAAAATGGAATAATGATGAAAAGTTCTGGCTGATTCCTGATACGCAGGCGGCGGTGAATGAACTGCTGAGGAATATTTTTGCAACAGGGCTTTTTAATGATGAAGAAGCGGAACTTAAGACTCTGTCGCCTCAGTTGCCCGGTGCAATATCTAATGAATACATATCCCGTCAGATTAGAAAAATCAAAGAAGCACTTACTACCCGCCACTACAGCGAACATACTAAAATCAGTTATAAAAAATGGGTTGAAGATTTTCTCACTAAGAACATGGGGAAGGAAAATATCAGCGAGAGGGAAATCAATGAATACCTTAAGAATCTTGCGCTGAAAAAGAATGTGAGTGCGTCGACTCAAAATCAGGCTCTGGCTGCCCTGCTATTTTATTTTCGTTTTATTTTGAACACGCCGGTGACGGAACTGGGCTCGGTGATTCGCGCAAAAAAGACGGAGCGAGTTCCTGTTGTTTTCAGCCGAGATGAAGTTACGCGAGTGATTGGAAATCTTAACGGCCAGAAAAAACTGATTGCAAAACTTTTGTATGGAACTGGAATGCGATTGAACGAGGCACTTTCGCTAAGGGTACTGGATCTTGATTTTGATCAGAATGAAATTATCATCCGACATGGAAAAGGCGACAAGGACCGGCATGTGATGATTCCGCAAAAACTGATTCCTGAACTAAAAACTCATATAGAAAAAGTCCGTGAGTTTCATAAAAAAGACCTGGCCGACGGCTGGGGCACAACTCCAATGCCGGGCGCCCTCGCAGGAAAATACCCCGCCGGCAGCAAAGAGTTCAAATGGCAATGGCTCTTCCCCCAGAAAAACCGCTGGAAAAATCAGACAACTGGCGAAGAAGGCCGCTGGCACCTGGACGAGAGCCTAATGCAGCGCGCCGTAAAGCAGGCCGTTTTGGAAGCCGGAATAAACAAGAACGCCAGCTGCCACACATTCCGCCACTCCTTTGCTACGCATCTGCTGGAGATTGGATATGATATAAGGACTATCCAGGAACTGTTGGGGCACAGTGATGTGAGCACAACTATGATTTATACACATGTACTTAACCGTGGAGCTGGAGGGGTCGTGAGTCCGCTGGATAGGTTGTAAAATCACCTGGTTTATACCTATCCGCATAAATCTCTACCATTTTTACCCATCTTGTTGTACAATGAAGACATAAAGTATCCACACCCCCAGCTTATACTGACACTCCCGCACAGTAGAAAATTTCTATGGTGGATATGGATAATATTTGTTACACGGACACCCCACTGGGGTGCTTGGAGGAAAAATGAAAAGAAAAATATGTCTTGCATTTTTACTTTTATCATTTTTTAGCATTTGTTTTTCAAATGAAAACTCCGGAATCGATTTAGATACATTTTTGAAAAATCCATTTCTAAAAATGGAAATGTATCCTCAAATATTCGATTCATACTCATCTTTCGAAGAATTTTTTTTGAATGATACTTTTAAAATTACATCTGAAATTAAAGAAAATAAATATGATAAATCCAAGCCTCATACTCGTTACAGATTAGAAAAAGAAGACATCTTATTAGTTTATCTATGTTCTGGCTCAAATGGAAAATGTTTCCTGGAATTAATGAGTATTATACCAAATCAAAAAGATCCATTAAAATATAACCTTTATGAAGGTATGAATGAAGATTCCATCATAGAAATCTTTGGAAACAATTTCTATAAACAAATTCATGAAAAGAATTATGAAATATGTTTTTTTGGAAATAGTACATGGCAAGTAAATTTTTCTTTTAGTAATTATACAAAACAATTATCAACAGTAAATTTTTGGTATGGAGTTGATTAAGTAAACTTAAAAAAAATAAAACTAAACTTTTAGACTTGGACGAAGAAACAGTTATATAAATTGGAAACAAATAGAAATCAAGTCAAGCTTGCTTTCTATTTGTTATTAAACTTTAGGGCGATGCAAGAAAGCGGTGATACGCGACATTCGTCGCTTAGTATTGTTCACAAAAAAATCGGAAGCGTTGCTTCTGGAAAAAATAAACAGTATCTCCTTTTAAGAAAAAAAAGTAAAAAAGAAAATATTGTTTAAGAAATAATTTCGTGTAACAAAGGTTCGTAGCCGACAGCGGGTCAAGCCCGCTGCGGTACAACCAGTTGTTATACCGACGCCCCACTGGGGCGATAGGAGAAGGAAAAATATGTCTGATAATAATGATCCTGTTAGAACTACAGGAATTAAAATATTTTTAGTTTTAGCTTTTGTTGCAATTGGATTTCTTTGTTATAAAAATTTCGAATTAAATCAAAAACTTGAATTCTGTAATTCTCAAATTAAATATTATTCTGAATTAAATGAAGAATTTCATAAAAACATATATGCATCTCAAACTGGAAGTTACTCTCAGGGTACTCACAGTCTTTCAATTTCTGATGTCTATTATCAAAAATATTTTAATTCAAACGATAAAGACAAATGATTTTTTCGGCAATTCAAGTTTGTTAAAAAATGAAATTTAACTTTTGGGCTTGGGCGAAGAAGCGGTTGTATAATTGGAAAATAATAGAAAGCAAGTCAAGCTTGCTTTCTATTATTATATTAATCTTTAGGGCAAAACAAGTAGCAGTAGTAAGCGGCTTTACGCCGCTTTAATCAGAGGTTAAGAAAATGCCACACGTAGAAATCAAATGTTTTCCAGGAAGAACAGAAAATCAAAAGAAATTGTGTGCTGAAAAAATTTCAGAAGTAATCGCAGAAACGTTAGGATGTAAAACATCAAGTATTTCAGTAGCAATTAAGGATGTCCCAGAAGAAAAATGGAAAGAAGAAGTTTGGGACAAATCAATTATTTCAGAAAAAAAATTTTTATATAAGAATCCAGAATATACATGTAACTGAGAATCTTATAAAATAAATAGTACGGTATAACAAAGGTTCGTAGCCGACAGCGGGTCAAGCCCGCTGCGGTACAACCAGTTGTTATACGGACACCCGCACTGGGGTGCTTTTTAGGAATAAAAATGAAAATCGTTTTTATAATAATTTTACT
>Ga0256404_1000396_pt1 | contig 114176 bp, 97 predicted proteins | sample RumenRJG_01DNA_FD_185990 | JGI IMG/M metagenome (GOLD analysis project Ga0256404, IMG submission 185990) | Bovine rumen microbial communities from Lethbridge, Alberta, Canada - RJG_01 | ecosystem: Host-associated > Mammals > Digestive system > Stomach > Rumen | place: Canada: Alberta... | reverse complement strand
AAGATATCCCATAGCGTTTAGGCTAGTAAGACCCCTTGAAGACGACAAGGTTGATAGGTTGGAGGTGGAAGTACGGTAACGTATGTAGCTGACCAATACTAATAGGTCGAGGTCTTGACCTAGTTATAAGCACTTAACGATAGTATTTTTATCGTTTACGTGCGATACATGCACAAGCACTTAGCGAGGTAGTTTCGAGCTTAGTACTTGGGCTAGTTATGGATGGAATACAGTGTGTAGTTTTGAAGGTACAGAGAAAAGGTTTTCATCTTAGGATGGAAGCCTTTTTTGATTCTTATGTCTTATTTGAAACAGTTTCTCACCGTCTCATTGACAACTAAACAGTGGAACAATCTTTTAAATTTTTATTTAACAAAGATACACCTGTTGCTCGAAGAAAAGAATTATAGTTAGAAAAGATGTTTAGTGAAATTATAACGGAGTGGATTTGGGGGCTTTTTATTCTATGTATAAAATAGTGCAAAATGTAATATATCGGTTATTATTTTGAAGATGGTTTGATAATAATATAGGTAAAAGACAAGAGGTGGCTGTGGAGTGTAAAAAGTAGGAATGTAGTAAAGAGATAAGTTATATAAGATAGAGGGGATGTTTTCCTTCATGAAAAAGCTAAAATAGGCAAAAGAAAAGGATGGTTATCCGTTTAGAGAATACTTAGTATGTGTAGCAAAATGTGAGATAGTTGAAGATAATTTTTATATAAATAAAAAGCTAGTAGCACCAATAAGATGTTACCAGCTTTTTATTTTTTCTATGGTTTAACGTTATATTATTTATTATTTTGATGTTCTAATGCTGCGCCTACGAAGCCATTAAATAATGGATGAGGATGGTTTGGTCTTGATTTAAATTCTGGATGTGCCTGAGTTGCAATAAACCATGGATGAGATGGTAATTCAACCATTTCAACAATCTTTCCATTAGGAGATAAACCGCAAAGAGACAAACCTGCTTTCACTAAATCCTCGCGATAGTAATTATTTACCTCATATCTATGACGATGGCGTTCAGAAATTTCTTTTGTGCCATATAACTTGTATGCTTTACTGTTTTCATCTAAGACACAAGGATAGGCTCCAAGTCTTAAAGTACCACCAATATCTGTAACATCATTTTGATCTTCCATCAGGTTAATAACTGGATGGGAAGTAGAAGGATCTAATTCAATACTATGCGCATCTCTTAAATCTAAAACATTTCTTGCAAATTCCACAATTGCTAATTGCATACCAACACATAAACCTAAAAATGGAATGTTGTGTACACGAGCGTATTCGATTGCATGAATCTTTCCGTCCATACCACGAGTACCAAAACCACCAGGAACAAGAATACCATCTACATCGTTAAAGTAAGTAGCAGCATTTTCTCTAGTTACATCTTCAGAATTAACCCATTTAATATCAACTGTAGCATTATGAGGAATACCACCATGTTTTAATGCTTCAACAACGCTAATGTATGCATCATGTAAAGAAGTGTATTTACCGACTAATGCAACACGTACAGATTGTGTAGGATGTTTTACTGCTTCGATCATTTTTTCCCAATCTGCTAAATCAGGTGTAGGGCATTCTAAATGAAGACATTTACATGCGATATCTGCTAGATGCTCTTTTTCCATAGCCAAAGGAGCTTCATATAAAGTTTCAACGTCCAAATTCTGAATAACGTGATATTTTGATACATTACAAAATAGTGCAATTTTATCTTTTATATCATCTTCTAAAGGTACTTCTGTACGGCATACAATTATATCAGGTTGTAATCCCATTGATTGTAATTCTTTTACACTAGATTGTGTAGGTTTTGTTTTGATTTCGCCAGAGGCCTTCAAATATGGAATTAGTGTAACATGAAGTAAAATTGCATTTTCGCGCCCAACATCATGTTGAAATTGGCGAATTGCTTCTAAAAATGGTTGACTTTCAATATCACCAACAGTTCCACCAACTTCAATAATTGCAATTTGGGTATCGGTGGATGAAGTTTCATCACGATAAAAGCGTTCTTTTATCTCATTTGTGATGTGAGGGATAACCTGAACGGTACCTCCGCCAAAATCTCCTCGGCGTTCTTTTTGCAAAACGGACCAATATACTTTACCAGTTGTTACATTGGAACGTTTTGTTAAGTTTTCATCAATGAAACGTTCATAGTGTCCAAGATCCAAATCTGTTTCGGCACCATCATCCGTAACAAAAACCTCACCATGTTGAACTGGATTCATAGTTCCTGGGTCAATATTGATATAAGGATCAAATTTTTGCATTGTAACCTTATATCCTCTTGATTTCAATAAACGTCCCAATGATGCCGCTGTAATTCCTTTTCCTAAACCAGAGACAACACCACCAGTAACAAAAACGTATTTAACAGCCATATCATAGCCTCCTTTGATTGAATGATACTAACATACTTACTAAAAATATTATTATAGACTATAATTGCCTGAAAAGCAATATGAGAACGGTTGATATGATAAAAACTTTGTTATTATTTAGAAGATACACCTGTATATATGCAATATATTTGATTGTACTTGTAGATAAAATACATATTGTAGACATTCAGGAATAGCCGATAACGGCATTATGAGAAAAATGTTCAGCTAGTTTTTAAAATTTTTAATTATTTTGTATATTAGGCATTTTTGGGATGTCCTCTGAATGATAACAATTTTTGTGATTTCTTTATGAAAACTTTAGTTAAATATTGATTTATGGAAAAACTATTATTATAATAGAAATATTGAAAATATTCAGAAAATGGGATATTTTTGAAAAGAGAGTTATGTTGTTTTAGATGAGGCATGACAAGATTTGTAAGGCGATGATAGCTTGTAGGACAAATTTCATAAAATGCATGCTTCATAAAATACGATATGAGGGAGAAAAATTTAACAAACAGCAAAAAGTAATTGATAAAAGCAAGAGGAGGTCTTATGAATAACGAGAATAATCCAAATGGTTCCAATAATAACCAAAATAAAGGAAATAATAAAAACAATAAATCGGGGCTAGTTGCAGCAATCATAGCTACTATATTGGTTTTCATTTTTATTTGCTGGATACGTGGAGAAGTAGAACAAAGTTCAAAGCGTGAAATTACGTATGATGCCTTTTTGGAAAAAGTAGAAAAAAAGGAAGTAGAGAGTGTTGAGTTTTCAAATGGAAAAATTATGATTACTCCTAAGAAACAGAAAAATGCATTATATCCAATTACGTATTATACCGGTTATTTAAATGATGATAAACTGCTTACAAAATTGGATAAAGCAGGAGTAAAGTATCAGGCAAAAGTAGATGACAATAATAGTAGTATTATAGAATTTTTGCTTTTAAATGTTGTTCCATTCTTTTTAATATTTGGAACAATGTGGTTATTATTCCGGCCGATGTTTAAAGGTGGCGGAATGATGGGGGTCGGAAAGAGTAATGCAAAAGTATATGTAGAGAAAGAAACTGGAGTTACATTCCAAGATGTGGCGGGACAGGAAGAAGCAAAAGAATCTCTTCGCGAGTTAGTTGATTTCTTACACAATCCTGGGAAATATGCACAGATTGGAGCAAAATTACCAAAAGGTGCATTGCTTGTAGGACCTCCGGGAACGGGTAAAACGTTGCTTGCAAAAGCATTGGCTGGCGAGGCAAAAGTACCATTCTTTTCTATGTCTGGTTCTGATTTTGTCGAGTTATATGTTGGTGTTGGTGCATCCCGTGTACGTGATCTGTTTAAACAGGCACAGCAAAAAGCGCCATGTATTATTTTTATTGATGAGGTAGATGCGATTGGTAAAAGTCGTGATGGACACTATGGTGGAAATGATGAACGTGAACAAACATTAAATCAATTATTGTCTGAAATGGATGGATTTGATACTTCGAAAGGTTTAGTTGTTCTTGCGGCAACAAACCGGCCAGAAGTATTAGATAAGGCATTGCTTCGACCAGGACGTTTCGATCGCCGTGTGATTGTAGATAAGCCGGATTTAAAAGGTCGCGTGGATATTTTAAGAGTACATGCGAAAGATGTTATGATGGATGATTCGGTGGATTTAAATGAAATTGCATTGGCGACATCAGGAGCTGTTGGATCTGATTTAGCAAATATGATCAATGAAGCTGCAATTATGGCAGTTAAAGATGGTCGTATGTTTGTAAAACAATCAGATTTGTTTGAAGCAGTAGAAGTAGTAATTGCAGGAAAAGAGAAAAAAGATCGAATTCTTGGAAAAGAAGAAAAGAAAATTGTGGCTTATCATGAAGTTGGGCATGCGCTAGTAACAGCATTGCAAAAGGATGCAGAGCCAGTACAAAAAATTACTATAGTACCAAGAACAATGGGAGCGCTAGGGTATGTTATGCAAGTGCCGGAAGAAGAAAAATATCTTATGAGTCAGGATGAAATGATTAGTCGAATTACTACTTGTTTGGGTGGTAGAGCAGCTGAAAAGTTAGTTTTTGCATCTGTAACAACAGGAGCAGCAAACGATATTGAACAGGCAACTAAAGTTGCGAGGGCCATGGTTACGCAGTATGGTATGTCAGATAAGTTTGGTATGATAGGCTTAGAATCCATAGAGAATAGATATTTGGATGGTCGTTCTGTAATGAATTGCAGTGATGAAACAGCAGCTGAAGTGGATCATGAAGTAATGCGGATCCTAAAAGAATGTTATGAGAAGGCAGAACAGTTGTTGGCAGGAAACCGTGAAATTCTTGATAAGATTGCAGAATACCTCATAAAAGAAGAAACAATAACAGGAAAAGAGTTTATGAGAATCTTTAGAGAAATAAAAGGATTGCCGGAGCCAGATGCGTCAGATGAAGTAGAACAAACACAGTATGTGGTTGATTTAGAAAAGGAAAATAAGGATACTTCAAATAAGGAAAATTTGGAGATAGATGGTTCGGCTTCATATATCGAAGAAAATGAACCAAAAGAACCAGATACACAGAAGGAGTCTGACGAGATTGCAGTTGGAGATGGGAAAGAACAAAAAGAAGACGATAAATAAAATAAATTATTGTAAATGAATTATTGTATAGGGTAATGTTACGAAATTTCGCAAACAAAAACGGAATGTATTTACACAGGGTGCAGATAATGGTAGTATCAATAGTTAAGAGATTAAGTATGATACCGTATCCTGTTTATGTAAATAGATTCCGTTTTTTGCTCTATAGAAAGGTGTAGATTATAGAGCAAAACGCTCCACGTACGCCTCATAAATTTGTGCATATCTGACAAAAAAACATTTTGCAAAATCAGGCACAAAGAGACTCCGAGAGTACATTAGATTAGAAAGGAGGAGGAGAATGTTTGATATAGAGGAAGAATTAAAAAAACTTCCAGCACAGCCAGGTGTATATTTGATGCATGACAAATATGATCATATTATTTATGTAGGAAAAGCGGTGAGTTTAAAAAATCGTGTACGACAGTATTTTCAACAAAGTCGTAAGGTAACCGCTAAAATAGAAAGAATGATAGAAAACATAGCCTACTTTGAGTATATTGTTACAGATTCTGAGTTGGAAGCGCTTGTATTGGAGTGTAATCTGATAAAAGAATATAATCCCAAATATAATACGTTATTAAAGGATGATAAAGCATACCCATTTATTAAAGCTACAATAGGGGAAATGTATCCTCGTTTGCTTACTGTGCGACAGATGAAAAAATCAGGTAGAAAACATTCTGATAAAGTAAAATATTTTGGTCCATATACTAGTGTGGGTGCCATGAAAGATGTAATGGAATTATTACGGAAGGCTTTTCGAGTTCGGACCTGCAATCGTTCTTTGCCAAAAGATATTGGAAAAGAACGACCTTGTTTATATTATCAAATAAAACAATGTGGGGCACCGTGTCAGGGGTATATCAGTGAAGAGGAATATAAAGAAAATTTTCAAAAAGCCTTGGAAGTGTTGCAAGGAGATTATACTGGATTAATAGATATGCTTACAGTAAAAATGCAGGCAGCTTCAGAAAAGATGGAGTATGAAGATGCAGCAGAATATCGAGATTTATTGCAAAGCGTGCAGAGAATGTCACAAAAACAAAAGTTGACCAATCAGGAAATGGAAGATTGGGATATCATAGGAATTGCTCGAACACACTCGGAGGCGGTTATTCAAATTTTCTTTATGCGAAGTGGAAGAATGATAGGTAGGGAGCATTATTTTTTTGAAGACATTGTGCAAGAGGAAAATAGTGAGTTACTGGAAAACTTTGTAAAACAATTTTATGCAGGGACACCATTTATTCCAAGAGAAATTTTCTTGCCGGAGGAAGTTGCAGAGCAAGAGATTTTAGAAGCATGGCTTACAAAAATGCGAGGACAGAAGGTTACTTTTCGACTACCTAAAAAAGGAAATAAAGAACGTCTGGTAGAGTTGGCATGTAATAATGCAAGTATTGTGTTGCAAAAGGATACAGATAAAATAAAAAGGGAAAAAGAAAGAACAATTGGCGCTATGCAGCAAATTGCCAGTATATTACATTTATCAGAGATACATCGGGTAGAATCCTATGATATTTCGAATATAAGTGGCTTTCAATCCGTAGGTTCTATGGTTGTTTTTGTGGATGGAAAACCGAAAAAAAATAATTATAGAAAATTCAAAATAAAAACGATAGATGGTCCAAATGATTACGGAAGCATGAAGGAAGTTTTAACAAGACGATTTGCGCATGGCCTGAAAGAAAGGGAGAAGAAACAGGGAGAAAAGTTTAGTCAGTTTCCAGATTTATTGCTTATGGATGGAGGAAAAGGACAAGTGAATGTAGCATTGGAGGTTTTAAAGGAATTCAATTTATCTATTCCAGTATGTGGAATGGTAAAGGATGATCATCATAGAACAAGAGGACTTTATTTTAATAATGAAGAATTACCTATTGATACAAGAAGTGAAGGGTTTCATTTGATAACAAGAATACAGGATGAAACACATCGATTTGCAATTACTTTTCATAGGGCTGTTAGAAGTAAAGAACAGGTACATTCTGTGTTAGATGATATTCCTAATATTGGAGAAAAAAGAAAAAAGATACTTTTAGCAAATTTTCAATCATTAGAAGAGATAAAAAGTGCTACAATAGAAGAATTAGAGCAGCTTCCACAGATAAATCGAAAGGCTGCCGAGAGTATTTATACTTTTTTCCATTCGGAAACGATAAGAGATTGAAAAAGGTATAGTTACATGATAAAATAAAAAACAGAAACAATTGCGAAAAAGCAAGGAAATATAATAAAATCATGGGGATTGGAGGAGTGGATTTATGGGAGAAACCTATTCTGTTGGAGTAACAACTTTGATTAAAACGATGAAATTGGAAAATTGTACACCGAATGTTGTTGTGGAAAATATCAATATTACACAAACAGACATTAATCGTCCGGCATTACAATTGGCAGGGTATTTTGATTATTTTGATAATAATCGGATTCAGATTATTGGTCAGGTGGAATACTCTTATATGGAAAAAATGGGAAAAGAGTATTCTTTGGGAATGTTGGAAAAAATTATGCAAGATAAAGTACCATGTATCGTATTTTGTCGAAACCTTCCTGTGGATGATGCTATCATTACGTTAGCAGAAAAATATCAAATACCTATTTTACGTTCGAAAAAGGCAACATCTGGTTTTGTTGCAGAAGTAATACGTTGGTTGAATGTGGAACTGGGACCACGCATGACGGTACATGGTGTATTGGTCGATGTATATGGTGAAGGTGTATTGATTATGGGAGAAAGCGGAATTGGTAAAAGTGAGGCTGCGTTGGAATTGATAAAACGTGGACACAGACTTGTTTCGGATGATGTGGTAGAAATAAAACGTGTTAGTGACATTACTCTTATTGGTACAGCGCCGGATATCACAAGACATTTTATTGAATTGCGAGGTATCGGTATTATAGATGTAAAACATCTGTTTGGTGTAGAAAGTGTAAAAAATACACAGGCAATAGACTTGGTTATAAAATTGGAAGAATGGGAACGAGACAAAGAATATGATCGATTAGGTTTAGAGGAAGAACATATTGAATTTTTAGGAAACAAAGTAGTATGCCATTCTATTCCGATTCGTCCAGGACGTAATCTGGCAGTAATATGTGAAGCTGCTGCTGTAAATTATCGTCAGAAAAAGATGGGTTATAATGCAGCGCAGGAATTATATAATCGAGTAACAAATAATATTATGAATAAGTAGTAAGTGTAGAGCACAGTAGGAAAAGGTTTTATTTAAGTGAAAATGTGGGATTAGACAAACTTTGTTTGGTAAGGGGATAAGAAAAAAGAAAGGATTACACATAGTGTAAAAGGTTAAGTATTATGAAAAAATTCTGTGTAGGAGTGGACATTGGAGGAACAACAGTAAAGATTGGTTTATTTTCGGAAGAGGGAAAAATAGAAGAAAAATGGGAAATTGTAACGAGAAAGGATGAAGGAGGCAGTTTTATCTTAAGTGATATTGCGGCATCTATTGAGGAAAAAATACAAAAGAATAATGTAAAAAAAGAAGATGTGGTTGGTATTGGTATTGGTGTACCAGGACCTGTAACTGCGGATGGAACTGTTTTGAAATGTGTTAATTTAGGATGGGGCATTTTTAATGTTGCCGAGGAAGTAAAAAAATTAACTGGAATAGAGAATGTAAAAGTTGGAAATGATGCCAATGTTGCTGCACTTGGGGAAATGTGGCAAGGCGGCGGAAAAGGCTATAAAAACATTGTTATGATGACACTTGGAACTGGTGTTGGCGGTGGTATTATTTTAGATGGAAAAATCTTGACAGGTAGTAAAGGTGCAGCAGGAGAAATTGGACATATTACCGTAAATTATGATGAAGAAGATACTTGTAATTGTGGAAAGAAAGGTTGTTTGGAACAGTTTGCATCTGCAACAGGTATTGTAAAAGAAGCAAAACGTTTATTACTTGTATCTGATAAACCATCTAAATTAAGAGATTTACAATATTTATCTGCAAAAGCAATTTTTGATGCGGCAAAAGAAGGAGATGAGCTTGCAGATGATTTAGTAGATGAGTTAACAAAATATCTTGGTATTGCAGCTTCTCATATTGCAGCAGTAGTGGATCCGGAAGCATTTGTCATCGGAGGCGGTGTTTCAAAGGCGGGAGAAATTCTGACAAACAGAATTAAGCAGAATTATGAAAAGAATGTTATGTTTGCTTTGCAAAACAAGGAATTTAAGCTTGCAGAATTAGGAAATGATGCAGGAATTTATGGATGTGCAAAAATGGTAATAGATTAGAACAAATGCCTGCATAATGCAGGCATTTTATACATGTATTAATAAGCAAGGAAAGCAGGAAAAGAGATATGTATGAGAATTTAAAAAAAGAAGTCGAAGAGATAATAAAAGAAGACCAAATTTTATGTGCAGAATCTTTGGCTAAACACACTACTTTTCGAATTGGTGGACCAGCAGATTTATTTTTACAACCTCAAAATGAGAAAGAAATTACAAAATTAGTGAGATTTTGTAGAGAAAAGGAAGTTCCATTTTATATTATGGGAAATGGTAGTAATATTTTGGCCAGTGATAAGGGATATACAGGAATTATTTTACACATAGGGAAAAATATGTCATCTGCAAAATTTACAGAGAAAGATAAGGATACTGTATTGGTTACTGCGGAAGCTGGCATTATGCTTATAAAACTTGCAAGGGAAGCTGTGAATCAATCTTTGACAGGTTTGGAATTTGCTGGAGGGATTCCTGGAACCTTAGGTGGTGCAATTACTATGAATGCAGGTGCCTATGGTGGTGAGATAAAAGATTGCATTGTTTGGGCAAAAGTGGTGACAAAAGAAGGAAACGTGATGGTTCTTAATCGGGAAGAGCTTGCACTTGGTTATCGTTCCAGTATTATCCAAAAGGAAGGATGGATTGTAACAGAGGCACAATTTGCGTTAACGAGAGGAAATAAAACTGAAATAGTAAAAACTATGGATGAATTGCAAAAAAAGAGAAAAGAAAAACAACCATTAGAATATTCAAGTGCTGGAAGTACATTTAAAAGACCAGAAGGATTTTTTGCAGGTAAATTGATTGAAGATGCAGGACTACGTGGATATCGTGTAGGAGATATTATGGTATCTGATAAACATTGCGGATTTGTAGTAAATGTAGGAAAGGGAACCGCAGAGGAAGTGCATATGTTAATGGAACATGTGGAACAGACTGTTTATGAAAAGTTTGGAGTAACGTTAGAACCAGAAGTTCGATTTTTAGGTGGATGATAATTTAATGTACTCTCGGAATCTCCCTTGCACCCACTTTTGCGACTGTTTTTCCGCCAGATATACACAAATTTAATCAACGTACGCTCCACGTACGCCTCATAAATTTGTGTATATCTGACAAAAAACCATTTTGCAAAATCAGGTACAAAGAGACTCCGAGAGTACATTTTAGGATAAAGGAGGTAGTTTATGCGTTTTGTTATTATAACTGGAATATCAGGTGCAGGAAAAAATTCAGTACTTAGAATGTTAGAAGATGCAGAATATTTTTGTGTGGATAATTTACCAATACCTTTGCTTCCTAAATTTGCACAGTTAACTATGCTTGAGGCGAAAAATATTGATAAGGTTGCATTAGGTGTTGATGTACGAAGTGGAGAGGGCTTAGAACGTCTTCCGGAAATTCTAAAAGAGTTTGATACAAAAAAATTTAAGTACGAGATATTATTTTTAGAATGTGCTACTGACGTTTTGATCAAACGATACAAAGAGACCAGACATAATCATCCTTTAGCAGGAAAAGGAAGAGTGGAGGATGCTATTGAAGAAGAAAGACATCGTACTGGTTTCCTAAAAATGAGAGCAGATTATATTATTGACACTACACATTTATTAGTACGAGAATTAAAAGTGCAAATTGACAATATCTTCGTAAAAAATAGGGAATTTAGTAACTTTTATCTTACTATTTTATCCTTTGGGTTTAAATATGGGATTCCTGTTGATGCAGATTTAGTATTTGATGTCCGTTTTTTACCGAACCCATTTTATATTCCAGAATTAAAACCAAAGAGTGGGAACGATAAAGAAGTGTATGATTACGTAATGGCAAGTAAAGAAGCAAATGTTTTTTTGGATAAATTACAAGATATGCTCACCTTTTTGATACCTAATTATGTTGTAGAGGGAAAGAATCAATTGGTTGTAGCAATCGGTTGCACTGGAGGAAAACATAGATCTGTTACAATTGCAAATGCAATTACAAGACGCTTGGCAGAAAATAATTATGGAATTAAAGTAGAACATAGAGATGTGGAGAAGGGATAAGATGTCATTTTCAAGAGAAATCAAAGAAGAATTATGTAAGAATATCCCAAGCGCCAGACATTGCCAAATTGCGGAAATGGCTGCAATTATAAGTTTATGTGGAAAAATACAAAAAGAAAAGGATAGGGAATACTCTATTAAAATTGTAACAGAAAACTTGACAGTAGCACGAAAATATTTTATGTTAGTAAAGGAAGCCTTTCACGGAGAGGTTACAATCCTTGTAAAAGAAGGACAGCATGGAAAGAAGAATCGTGTATATACTTTGCTGATCAAGGATAAAAATATAAGAATGAAGATATTAGAGGCAACTAAATTATTGGATTCCAATGGAAGTCTTTATGATGAGAAGTCTATTGTGAGTAATTTAATTTTACAAAACACTTGTTGTAAGCGTGCATTTATACGAGGTACTTTTCTGGTAGCAGGTTCTATGAGTGATCCGGAAAAGACGTATCATTTTGAAATTATTATGACATCACAGAAACGTGCAGAACAGTTGCGAGATGTCATACGTTTTTTTGATATTGATGCAAAAATTGTTCCACGAAAAAAATATTTTGTGGTATACTTAAAGGATGGTTCGCAAATTGCCGATATGTTAAATGTTATGGAGGCACACAAGGCGTTGATGAATTTTGAGAATGTACGTATCATTAAGGAGATGCGCAATTCTATCAATCGAAAGGTAAATTGTGAAACTGCGAATATTAACAAAACAGTAACGGCAGCAAGTAAACAGTTAGAGGATATTACTTATATTAAAGACACAATTGGTTTTGGTGATTTAACGCCAGGTCTTGAGGAAATTGCAATGCTTAGGATAGAGCAACCGGATGCTTCTTTAAAAGAACTGGGAAGTATGTTAAATAAGCCGATTGGTAAATCGGGTGTGAATCACAGATTAAGAAAACTAAGTGAAATTGCAGAACGTCTGAGAGAACAAAAGGAGGAGAAGGAACATGATAACAAAGAAGATGACGATTAAAATTCCTACAGGATTAGAGGCACGACCTGTGGCAGTATTAGTACAGGTGGCAAGTCGTTATGATAGTAGTATTTATATTGAATGTGAAGACAAGAAAGTAAATGCAAAAAGCATTATGGGGATGATGAGTTTAGGAATTGCAGCTGGTGAAGAAGTAACTGTTATCGCAGATGGTGCGGATGAGCAGGATGCAATCAACGAGATTGAAAAGTTTTTAAACGATAAAAGTGATAAAAAGTAAGCGTTTGCACATATAAAAACAAGGGAGACTGTGAATGGAACAGTCTCTTTTTTCGCTATTAAAGGAGGCTGTTATGAAATTTACACATTTACATGTGCATACAGAGTATAGTTTGCTAGATGGTTCCAGTAAGATACCAGAATTGATAGAACGAACAAAAGAATTAGGGATGGATAGCATTGCCATTACTGATCATGGTGTAATGTATGGCGTAATTAATTTTTATAAGGCAGCCAAAAAGGCAGGAATTAAGCCTATTATTGGTTGTGAGGTCTATGTTGCGCCACGAAGTAGAATAGATAGAGAAAATGTTTCAGGAGAGGACAGATACTATCATTTAGTTTTGTTAGCAGAAAATAATAAAGGCTACGAAAATTTGATGAAGATAGTTTCCAAAGGTTTTACGGAAGGATTTTATTATAAGCCTCGTGTGGATTATGAAGTGCTAGAAATGTATCATGAAGGTATTATTGCATTAAGTGCCTGTCTTGCGGGAATTGTAGCGACTAATTTAAAAAGAGGATTTTATGAAGAAGCCAAAGAAGAAGCACTTCGTTTAGAAGAAATTTTTGGAAAAGGAAACTTCTTTTTGGAACTGCAAGATCATGGAATACCAGAACAGGCTACAGTAAATCAAGGATTGCTGCGAATGCATCAGGAAACGGGGATTGATTTAGTAGCGACCAATGATATTCACTATATTAATGCGGAAGATCAACAGGCACATGATATTCTTTTATGTATTCAGACGCAGAAAAAAGTAACCGATGAAAACCGTATGCGTTATGATGGTGGACAGTATTATTTAAAATCTCCAGAGGAGATGGCATCTTTATTTTCTTATGCATTAGAAGCATTGGAAAATACACATAAAATTGCGGAGCGTTGTAATGTAGAAATTGTTTTTGGAGAATACAAACTTCCTAAATTTCCGGTTCCAGATGGTTATACTGTCTGGGAATATTTGCAGATGTTATGTGAAAAAGGACTGAAGAAGCGATATGATACGCCATCCAAGGATTTAGTAGAACGAATGAATTATGAATTGAAAACCATACATGACATGGGTTTTGTGGATTACTTTTTGATTGTATGGGACTTTATTAAGTATGCGAAAGATAATGATATTCCTGTTGGACCAGGACGAGGCTCGGCAGCAGGTAGTATTGTCTCCTATGCATTGGAAATTACGGATATTGATCCGATTAAGTATAATTTACTTTTTGAGCGTTTCTTAAACCCTGAAAGACTTACTATGCCCGATATTGATATTGACTTTTGCTATGAAAAAAGACAAAAAGTTATCGACTATGTAGTAGAAAAGTATGGAAAAGAAAAAGTAGTACAAATTGTGACATTTGGTACGATGGCAGCAAAGATGGTAATTCGGGATGTTGGAAGAGTGTTAGATTTACCATACAGTTATGTGGACAGCATTGCCAAAATGATCCCGCAGGAATTGGGAATGACGATACAAAAAGCATTGGACACCAATAAAGAATTGAGGGATTTGTATGAGAAGGATGAACAGACGAAATTCTTGATCGATATTTCTATGCGTTTAGAGGGATTACCTCGTCATACTTCTATGCATGCAGCGGGGGTGGTGATCAGTAAAAAAGCAGTGGACGAATATGTACCATTATCAAAAGCCGCAGACGATAAAATAACGACACAGTATACGATGACCACATTAGAAGAATTGGGATTATTGAAAATGGATTTTTTGGGACTTCGTACCTTGACTGTGATTCATGATGCGGTGGAACTGATTAATAAAAGACTGAAAAACTTAGATCCTCAAAGTGAGGCTTATAAAAAAGCGCAACAGATACATGGTGTACCTCTTCAAATCGATAAGATTAATATGGCAGATGCAAATGTATATCAACTATTATCCTCTGGAAAGACAGAAGGTGTCTTTCAGTTAGAAAGTCCGGGAATGAAAAACTTTATGAAAGAATTAAAACCGGAAAATATTGAGGATGTGATTGCGGGTATCTCTTTGTATCGTCCAGGACCAATGGATTTTATTCCCAAATATATAAAAGGAAAAAACAATAAGGATAGTGTAACATACGATTGCAAAGAATTAGAACCCATTTTGGAACCCACTTATGGTTGTATTGTTTACCAGGAGCAGGTTATGCAGATTGTCCGAGACCTTGCTGGATATAGTTACGGTAGAAGTGATTTGGTTCGTCGTGCTATGGCAAAGAAAAAAGCAGATGTAATGGCTACTGAACGTCATAACTTTGTATATGGAAATGAGACAGAAGGAGTAAAGGGCTGTGTAGCAAATGGAATAGCAGAGGAAGTTGCAAATCGTATATATGATGAAATGACAGACTTTGCGAAATATGCGTTTAATAAGTCACATGCAGCCTGTTATGCAGTGGTATCTTATCAAACTGCTTTTTTAAAATGCTATTATCCGGTAGAATTTATGGCAGCACTTATGACGTCTGTATTGGACAATTCTACAAAAGTCTCAGAATACATTATGACTTGTCGTGGAATGGGAATCGATATACTGCCTCCAGATGTGAACGAAGGAGAAGGAAATTTTTCGGTATCTTATTCGGAAGAAGGTGGAAAAATCCGTTATGGACTTTCTGCAATAAAAGGATTAGGAAGACCAATTATTGATTCTATTGTAAAAGAACGAGAAGAGAATGGAACCTATAAGGACTTAAAAGACTTTGCCATGCGCCTTTCGGGCAAAGAAGTAAATAAACGTACTATTGAAAATTTTATAAAAGCAGGAGCGTTTGATTCTATGCGCGGAAATCGAAAACAGAAAATGCTTGTATATGGACAAATTTTGGATGAGGTTTCTAGAGAAAAGAAAGATGGTATAGCCGGGCAAATGTCAATCATGGACTTTCTTGGTGAGACCGAAAAAGAACAGTTTGAAATTCATTATCCCAATGTAGAGGATTATGAAAAGGAAGAACGTTTAGCAATGGAAAAAGAGGTTCTAGGAATTTATGTTAGTGGACATCCTTTGGAGGATTATACGGATCTTTTGAAAAAAAATATAACCAATACTACGCTAGATTTCCTTCAAAAAGAGGACACAAATGCGACGGCAGTAAAAGATGGTGCTAAAGTGGTGGTAGGAGGAATGCTTACTGACATAAATGTAAAGGTCACAAGAAAGAATCAGATGATGGCATTTCTTGCATTGGAAGATTTATATGGCACAGTTGAAGTAGTTGCATTTGCGAGACAGTATGAGGCGAATCGAAATATGCTTGTGCAAGATCAAAAAGTTTTTGTGGTAGGAACGGTTGCAGTAGAAGAAGATCGTCCGGCAAAAATTTTCTTGCAAAAAATAATTCCGTTTGATTCTTTGCCTAAAGAGCTTTGGATTCAATTTGCAAATAAGGCAGAATATGAAAAGGAAGAGGTATTTTTGGAAGCAATGTTGCAGGAACATAAGGGAAAAGAACCATTGATTGTATACTGTAAGGAGGAAAAAGCAAGAAAGTATTATGGAAAAAAACAAATAGCAATCAATGCAGAACTTTTGCAAATGTTGGAACAGAAATATACAAAGGAAAATGTGAAGGTTGTTGAAAAAAGTATTGAAAAGTTGTAAAATAGGGATTACAATAGATACAATTGGATAAATGAATATGATATAAGTTGGAGGTCAAGAAAGATGGCAAATAAAGTACAGACAATTGGTGTATTAACAAGTGGTGGAGACGCACCTGGAATGAATGCTGCAATCAGAGCAGTTGTAAGAACTGCATTAGCTGCTGGTCTTAAAGTTAAGGGAATTATGCGTGGCTATGCAGGATTGTTGGAAGAAGATATTGTTGACATGGATACAAGAAGTGTTGCCGATATCTTACAACGTGGTGGTACAATTCTTTATACAGCTCGTTGCCTTGAGTTTAAAGAGCCAGAAGTACAGAAAAAGGCTGCCGATATTTTAAGAAAGCATGGTATTGATGGTTTAGTTGTAATTGGTGGAGATGGATCGTTCCAGGGTGCTAGCAAATTAGCAAAACTTGGTATCAATACAGTAGGTCTTCCAGGAACCATCGACTTGGATATTGCTTGTACAGAATATACAATTGGTTTTGATACTGCTGTAAATACAGCAATGGAAGCCATTGATAAGGTTCGTGATACATCTACTTCACATGAGAGATGTAGTATTATTGAAGTTATGGGTCGTGAAGCTGGATATATTGCATTATGGTGTGGCATTGCAAATGGTGCGGAAGACATTTTAATGGTTGAAAAGTATGATGGTGATGAACAACGTCTTATTGAGAATATTTTAAAGAAGAAAAAATTAGGTAAGAAACATCATATCATTGTGAATGCAGAAGGCATCGGAGATTCTTACGGAATGGCTAAGAGAATTGAAGAGGCTACAGGAATTGAGACAAGAGCAACAATTATTGGACATATTCAAAGAGGTGGAAGCCCAACAGCTAGAGATCGTGTGTATGCTTCTGTTATGGGAGCAAAGGCTGTTGATTTATTATGCGAAGGTGCAACAAATCGTGTAGTAGGTTATCGTGCTGGCAAGGTAGTAGATTATGATATTCAGGAAGCATTGCAGATGACAAAGGGGATCGATGAATATATGTATGAAACCTCAAAAAGATTATCTAGACAGTAATCTCTAGAGAAAAATTGTTTTGTAAAAAAAGTAAGAGCCAAAGTTTTTTATAAGTAGAAAACTTTGGCTTGTTGTTTATAGATATCCTAATAATAGAAAAAAACACAAAAGGTATTTAGAACCTTTTGTGTTTTTTATAAATTAGATTAATTTGTCTTGAAACGACTAAACAGGTGATTAATCATAAATTTCGTCAAAATCATCTGTGGAAGCAGTTGCATCGTCTTGAGAAGATTTATTATCATTTGCATTTAAAGTCACATACTCACGGTTGTCTGAAACTGTTTCTGTAAAATCTTCATCATCAAAATCAAAGTCATCAAAATCGATGTCTTCTTCCTCTTCAGAAGAGTTATCTTTTAAAACGTATTTTTTTAAGAGATAATAAATACCAACAAGAAAACCACAAACAGCAAGGAAGTGCAATAAAAAATTAATTATTTTTTTCATGTTGTCCATATCCTTTCTTTTCATATCTTATATTTCTATAATGCCAAGGTCAAAAGCTTACAACAGGATTTAAAAAACAAAACAATCCGTAAGATACCTTTTGCCTTCAACATCATTTTATCTTATTATAAATCTTTTTATGCCAAAAGGGAAGAAGAATTTTAGAAAAGAAAAAGGAGAAGAACATAAAATGTAAAAATATATATGCATTTTGTGAACAAAATCAAAAAGAAACACAAAAAACAAAAAAATACTTGAAAAAAGTTGATTTTAGAGGTATTATCAAGATATTAGGTTATAAAAAAGAAAATAATGAATAAAGGTGAATTAGGAGGAGTAAGTATATGATAGAGAAAAAGGTGAAAGATGTAGCGGAGAAAAAAGACTTGGAAGAAACAAAGACAGGGGCATCCAAAACAAAAAATATTGCAAAGAAGAGTGCGTCTAGAACAACGCAAAAGAAAACTGCCACTAAAACAACAAAGAAGACAACTGGAAAGAAAACAACAACGAAAAAGGTTCCTAAGTCTGTGTTTGTTGAATTTGATGGTGCACAGAGCAAAATCGATGTAGAACATTATGAGAATAAAATAAAAGAAATCTGGCTAAATGATTGGAACAGACTAGCCAAAGATTTAAAACAAATTGATATATATATTAAGCCAGAAGATGGAAAAGTATATTTTGTAGTAAATGGAACAGAACATGGTGCCATTGAACTGTAAATCATTTGGTGAGTAGAAAACTATTCCCTATATAAATTGATTAAAAAAATAAATCATTTTATATAGGGAATTTTCATTTACATAAGCAAGAAGCGAATGCTCACTTTTACATTGGGACACTGGCGAATACTGTTAAACGAGTGCAATTCGAAAAGTTCATATCTCATAGTTTGTTAATAGTTGAGGGGATAGAACTAAATGTCTCTTGTTTGAATAAATCTTTCGCTTTTTTAATAAAAAAGTGTAGCTTTTTGAAAAGGTGAATTGTATTATAATTGAGCTGGTAAAAAAATGTAACAGTTTAGCCAGGGATATTCATAAAGTGCCAGAATATACAACATGACTAAAAATATCCTTTTTGGCTGGACGCTTTACTCTGTACGCTTTCTCACTAGGCTCAAAAATACTTCGCCAAGTGTTCAATGTGTATTCATGTTGGGCGTTATCCCAATAGAAATGATTGTGGAAATTGCACTTAGCCTGCTAGCAGTCATGTGCGATTTCCACAATCATTTCTGCCCGGCTGAACTGTTACAAAAAAATGTCGAAAAAAAAATAAGGGGGTTTACATGCAATAAAAAATAAATTATAGTATAAGATGGTAATTTTATAAGAAAGGGGCACATATGAAATATATGCTGTGGATAGCATCTATTTTTTCCATTCTGAGTATAGTATATACGATTCTATTAGTAGTATATGCTGGTAGTAGTGTTTCTTATTTATGGTTATGGCCTGTGGCAGCAGTAGTATTTGCATGGATAGCGATAGGTGGTTTTTATTCTATATGCAAAAAAATAGTTGTCATGCAATATATTATAAAAGGAACTTTTGTATTAATGCTTAGTGCAGGGGTGTTTCTAATAGCAATTGCTTGTATGCTTTGGATAAAAGGCAAACAGCCGATAGAAGGAAAGCCGGAATATATTCTTGTGCTGGGTGCTCAAGTAAAAGGAACAAAAGTTTCGAAAGCTTTGCGGGCTCGTTTGGATTGTGCAGCGAAATATGCGCAGGATCATACGGAAAGTAGGATAATCGTATCGGGCGGACAAGGAGATGGAGAAGATATAACAGAAGCAGAGGCTATGAGGCTATATTTGGAAAATCAAAAGAAAATTAGTTCTGAACGGATACAAAAAGAAGATAAATCTAAAAATACAGAACAAAATATAGAATATAGTATGCAACAAGTAAAAAGGAAAGAAGCCGGAATCATTATTGTTAGTAATCGTTTTCACATATATCGTGCGATAGCAATAGCAGAAAAGAAGGGAATAAAGCCGGTATATGGATTGGGTGCTCCTACAGATTCGGTTATGTGTATACATTATTACTTGAGAGAAGCGTTAGCTGTGATAAAATATAAGCTTTCAGGTGTTATTTAATAGAGAAAGGACGGGCAGGTATGAGTAAAGAGCAAGAAGATAATAGACGGGTGTTTCACAATAGAGGCACAAACAGTCAAAGCGAAAAGTCCAATATAAACGGGAAAGAAAAGAAAACAGAACTGATTGATGGATATGACGATTTTGAGTTTGAAGATACCGATGGTTTGGAGTCTTATTTGTCAGATTCCATTGCACAGATTTCAGATAACGAAGATATGGATATAAAGCAAGACAATGAAATAGAGTATGAACCGATGGATTATGATTTGTACGACTCGGTTTCTTCTATAGAGCCAGACATTGAGGAAGAACAGGATATAGAAAGGCCAGAGGAACCTATGAATAAAAAATGGAGTAAACGAAAAAAAGTTTTTGTTGGTATGGGAACTACGGTGGCCTGTTTAGTAATGATAGTCACTCTGGTTTTAGGTTGGTTTATGTTACGTATCAATTATGAAAATGGTGGAAACTATGCACAAACTGATATGACCCCGGAAGAATTAGCAGCACAGGCTACCTTGCCGCCTCGTGACAAAAATCAGCTTTTGATGGATGAGAAAGTTGTAAATATTCTTTGTATTGGTCGCGAAGGAATTCTAGATGGAAAAAATGCAAATGGTCGTTCTGATAGTATGATTATTGCCAGTATGAATACCGAAGATAAAACATTAAAGTTGGTATCTCTTATGCGTGATAGTTATGTTTCGATACCTGGATATCGTGACAATAAGTTAAATGCAGCCTTTAGCTTTGGTGGTGGTCAGTTGTTATGTGAGACAGTTACCAGAAATTTTGGTATTGAGTTAGATGGTTATGTTATTGTAGACTTTAAAGGTTTCAAAAAAATGATTGATAAAATTGGTGGTGTAGAAATAGAACTGACAGAAGCGGAAGCACAGTATTTAAATACAACCAATTATATTAGTGATAAAAAACAAAGAAATGTTGTTCCTGGAAAACAGAAGGTGACAGGTACACAGGCATTGGGTTACTGCCGAGTACGAAAGAGAGCAGCAATTAATGGAGAGAATAACGATCATGGACGTACCTACCGTCAGAGAGCGGTTATGTCTCAAGTGTATTCTAAAGTAAAAGATTTGAGTATTCCGGATATGGTAAGTTTGGTTAATGAATTATTGCCATATGTAACAACAAATATCAAAGCTTCTGATTTGTTAAATTATGCTAAGGTTATGTTACAGATCGGAGTACCGGAATTACAGCAAATGCGTATACCTATAGATAATGCCTATTCAGAACAGAACTTGTATTGTGGATCTTCTTTAGTGTTAGATTTTGATAAAAATAATGCTGCACTATGGAAATTTATCTATGGCGATGGTCATGGTGATATTACAACATTGCATCCAGGGTCAGATAGTAGTACATCTAATACAGGAGGACAGAACGGTTCTTCAGCTGAAACAGCTCCAACATATGTACCACAGACAAAGATAACAAGAGCACCATATGTATCACAGACAAAGGCACCAGTTGTGCGTACAACGAAAGCACCGGTGGTGACGTCTGCACCAACTGTGCATACAACAAAAGCACCTGTTGTAACAGCAGTGCCAAAACCTCGTGTTACAGAGATACCAAAGCCGAATGTGACAAAAGAGCCAGTAAAAACAAAAGAACCTGTGCATACAAAGGCACCAACAAAAACAAAAGCACCAGTGAAGGATCCAACAGAGCCTTCGGATGAGGATGCTGTTGGTTAAAGAGAAACTTGACAAAAAAGAATGGAATGCTATAATAAATAAAAATGATATAGAAAAAACACATTGATGAGACGAGTAGGGCAGGAAATAATACAGAGAGAGATACAAATGCTGGAAGTATCTTATTAGGAACTGTTTGAAAACTACCTCGGAGTGACCCCAATCCGGTCCGTTGGTAACGTTATAACCAAATGAAGCAGGTTTTGTAAGTGATAAGATACAAAACAACAAGGGTGGAACCGCGAGAAATAGTAGCTCGTCCCTTTCGGTAGAATTTGCCGAAAGGGATGAGCTTTTTTTATTCTAGTAAAGGAGTTGTAGAAAAATGAAGATTACATTAAAAGATGGAACAGTAAAAGAGTATGCAGAAGCAAAAAGTGTTTATGACATTGCTGTAGATATTAGCGAGGGACTTGCAAGAATGGCTACAGCAGGAATGGTGGATGGAACAGTGGTTGATTTGCGTCATATGGTGGATGCAGATTGTGAACTTAGTATTTTGACATTTCAGGATAAAGAAGGAGCAGCCGCTTACAGACATACAACTTCTCATGTATTAGCAGAGGCTGTAAAACGTTTATATCCAAATGCAAAATTGGCAATTGGACCATCTATTGATGATGGATTTTATTATGATTTTGACTGTGAACCTTTTGATCGCGCTGCATTGGATAAGATTGAAGCAGAAATGAAGAAAATCATTAAAGAAGCAGCAAAAATTGAGCGTTTTACACTTCCAAGGGAAGAGGCAATTGCACTTATGAAAGAAAAGCAAGAGCCATATAAAGTAGAATTGATTGAGGACTTACCAGAAGGTGAGGAGATTTCCTTCTATCAACAGGGAGATTTCGTAGATTTATGTGCAGGACCTCATTTGATGAGTACAAAACCAATCAAAGCATTTAAGTTGATTTCTTCATCTGGTGCTTATTGGAGAGGTGATGAGCATAATAAAATGCTTACTCGAATTTATGGTACTGCATTTACAAAAAAAGCAGACTTAGAAGCCTATTTAGAGCATTTAGAGGATATTAAAAAACGTGACCATAATAAATTAGGACGTGAGATGGAACTGTTTACTACGGTTGATGTAATTGGACAGGGACTTCCACTTATGATGCCAAAGGGAACAAAAATTATTCAGACATTACAAAGATGGATTGAAGATGAAGAAGAAAAGCGTGGTTATGTAAGAACAAAAACACCTTTAATGGCAAAAAGTGATTTATATAAAATTTCAGGACATTGGGATCATTATAAAGAAGGAATGTTTGTATTAGGTGATGAGGAAAAAGATGATGAAGTATTAGCACTTCGCCCAATGACATGTCCATTCCAGTATTATGTATACAAAGCTTCACAGAAATCTTACCGTGATTTACCGGTTCGTTTGGGTGAGACATCTACTTTGTTCCGTAAAGAGGACTCTGGAGAAATGCATGGATTAACTCGTGTTCGTCAGTTTACTATCTCAGAAGGACATTTGATTGTTCGTCCAGATCAGATGGATGAAGAATTTAAAGGATGTCTTGATTTGGCAAGATACTGTTTGCGTACACTGGGAGTAGAAGAAGATGTAACATATCGTTTGTCAAAATGGGATCCAAAGAACAAGGAAAAATATATTGGTACAGAAGAAGTTTGGGAAGATACACAGCAACGTATTCGGAATGTATTAAATGAATTAGAGATTCCATTCTATGAGGAAGAAGGAGAAGCAGCTTTCTATGGACCTAAAGTAGACATTCAGGCAAAGAATGTATATGGAAAAGAAGATACTATGATTACCATTCAATGGGATGCAATTCTTGCAGAACAGTTTGATATGTATTATGTAGATCAAAACGGTGAAAAGGTTCGTCCATATATTATTCATAGAACAAGTATGGGATGCTATGAAAGAACGCTTGCATGGTTGATTGAAAAATATGCTGGATTATTCCCAACATGGCTTTGTCCAGAGCAGGTTCGTGTACTTCCAATTTCAGAGAAGTATCATGACTATGCAAAAAAGGTAGAGGAAAAGCTGAAGGAAAACGGTATTCTTTGTACTGTAGATGAGCGTGCAGAAAAAATCGGATATAAGATTCGTGAGTCAAGATTAGCTAGAGTTCCTTATATGTTAGTGGTAGGACAAAAAGAGGAAGAACAGGGTGTTGTATCTGTACGAAGCCGTTACTTAGGAGACGAAGGACAAAAAGCATTGGATGATTTCATTGATGCTATTTGCAAGGAAATCCGTACAAAAGAAATAAGAAAAATCGAAGTACAGGATGAACAAAAAAAGTAGTTGACAGATGTAACAAATAATGTTATAATGAATAAGTTGTTGAATATGATAAACTTGATTAACAAGCAGAGTATCCACTCTCACCTTAGGACGCATATGATGTAGTTACTGAGGTTCGGTTTTTTTCATTAAGATATTAAAATGAAGGTAAAACATAGGCGTGGATAGTATTGCTATCCACGTTTTTTTAATGGGTTGCAGCAATGTTTGTTTTAAAAGAGTTTAGCATGGATACGGGAGTTCGGAGAGAGTAGAACAGTATTTGGAGGTGCTCAGTTATTAGCGAATTAATGATTAATGAACAGATAAGAGACAGGGAAGTACGATTAATTGGAGAAGATGGCGAGCAGGTTGGAGTAATGTCTGCAAGAGATGCCATGAAGCTTGCAAGGGAAGCAGGATTAGATTTGGTGAAAATTGCACCAAATGCAAAGCCACCTGTATGTAAGATTGTAGATTATGGTAAATATAGATACGAACTTGCAAGAAAAGAAAAAGAAGCAAAAAAGAAGCAAAAAGTTACAGATGTAAAAGAGATACGTTTATCACCAAACATTGATGTAAATGATTTAAATACAAAAGCAAATCAGGCAAGAAAATTCTTAAGCAAAGGTGATAAAGTAAAGGTTGCTTTACGATTTAGAGGCCGTGAAATGGCACATATGGGTATGAGCAAGCAAATTTTAGATGACTTTTTTACAAAGGTTGAAGATGTAGCAGTGATTGAGAAGCCTGCAAAATTAGAAGGTAGAAGTATGATAATGTTTTTAGGTGAAAAACGTTAACATTACTATAAAAGATGATTTAGCGATTTGATAATAAGGAGGAACTATTATGCCAAAGTTAAAAACTAAAAGAGCAGCAGCAAAGCGTTTTAAGGTAACAGGAACAGGTAAATTAAAGAGAAATAAAGCTTATAAGAGACACATTTTAACTAAGAAGTCAGCTAAGGTTAAGAGAAATCTTAGAAAGGCTACAACAGTTGACGAAACAAATGTAAAGACAATGAAGAAGATTTTACCATATCTGTAAGAATTAGTTAGAGAGTTAGGAGGAACATGTAATGGCAAGAGTAAAAGGTGCTTTAAATGCGAAAAAGAAACACAATAGAGTATTAAAATTAGCAAAGGGATATAGAGGTGCAAGATCTAAGCAGTACCGTGTTGCAAAACAGTCTGTAATGAGAGCTTTAACAGAATCTTTTGCAGGTAGAAAGCAGAGAAAGAGACAGTTCAGACAGTTATGGATTGCTCGTATCAATGCAGCAGCTAGAATGAACGGATTATCTTACAGCAAATTTATGTATGGATTAAAGTTAGCAGAAGTTCAGGTAAACAGAAAGATGTTATCTGAAATGGCTATCAATGATCCAGAAGGATTTGCAGCTTTAGTAGAAGTAGCTAAGGGAAAATTAGCATAATCATAATATAAAGATGTGAGTAGGGGAGCGAATGCATAAAATTGTTGTTCAGCTCCCTTTTTGAAAAGAGAAGTGATAATAAATATTTCACTTAAACTATTACAAAAAATGTAATAATTTTGTTTGAAGTAACAGTTCAGCCGGGCAGAAATGATTGTGTTTGAATAAACAAATGTAAAAAAATACTTGACGATAATTCGAAAAGATGGTATCATATATGAGTATTATTCCTCGATAGCTCAATGGTAGAGCACACGACTGTTAATCGTGGGGTTGTTGGTTCGAGCCCAACTCGGGGAGCTTTCTATGAAAATAGAATATGCGGAGCTGCTGGAATTGGCAGACAGGCATGACTAAGGATCATGTGTCTCTGAGACGTGTGGGTTCAAGTCCCATGCTCCGCATTAAAAAAGACTTTTACATTATGTAAAGGTCTTTTTTATTTATAAAAAGTTTGCCTTGAAAGTCAACAAATGTTGCGAGGATGTACAAGGAACCAAGCAGGTTGCAAAAAGTATCAATTCAAACAGACAGGGAAGCAGTGCCTGTTTCGTGATTTCTTTGTCTTTTCTAGAGATGGATTTGTGCTGAAAAACTTGAAAATATGCATGGTTTTCATAGGAAATTGCAAATCTGAGAACAAATATTACAAAAAAATTAAAAAAAATTTAAAAAAGTGTTTGACACTGTTACCAATGTGTGATATTATAATGACATAGGAAATGAGTGAGCGCGATGTTGAATTGACCCCCTCCTTTCAAGTCGCATATGTTCATTCATTGTGTCCCCCCTTAGACCCTATAACCCCTAATACCCCTCATATAATTATGAAGAAGAAATGTTATATAGCAGATGGTTCTAGTGTTTATTGCTAGAAAGTCAGTTATATAACATTTTTTCTTTTTTTGCATTATCTAAAAAAGTGTCAGGAAATTTTTAAAAAATGATATTTGAATTTTTTAGAAGCGATTAAATAAAGTAGAGAGAAATAGTTTATTTATTGAAAGGTAGATAAATTTTATTTAAGACAAAATTGGTAAAAAAAGGTCATATATGACAAATTGACGAAAATTTAGTAGATTTATGGAAAAGGATTGGAAGATACGATAATAGATTTTGTATTGTAGATTTCAAATAAATATTATATAATAGGGTACGTAGGGCAAAAAATGAGATTTTGTCTAGTAAAAGTAAATAGAAAATATATAAGGAAGAGGTAATAAAAACATGAGAAAAACAAAGATGATATGTACAGCTGGACCATCTCTTGATCGTGACGATGAAGTGATGAAACAAATGATGTTAAACGGAATGAACTGCATGAGAACAAACTTCTCTCATGGAGATCATGAAGAACACAAAGGTCGTATGGACAAGCTTAAGAAACTTCGTGAAGAAACTGGATTAAATATTCCTTTCCTTTTGGATACAAAGGGACCAGAAATCCGTTTAAAAACATTTGAAGATGGTTCTGTAACTTTAGAAAAAGGACAGACATTTACATTTAAAGTTGGAGATATGCCAGGAAATAAGGACTTTGTTTGCCTTTCTTATGAAGGTTTAGCACATGATGTTAAACCAGGAAATCTTATCTTGATTGATGACGGTAAGGTTGGATTGGATGTTGTTGAAATTAATGGAACAGATGTTGTATGTAAAGTACAGAATACAGCAAAGATTTCTGATAAGAAGAGTGTTAACGTTCCTAACGTTTCAATTCGTTTACCATATTTAACAGAAAAAGATAAGAGCGATATTATTTTTGGTGTTTCTCAGGGTATTGATTTTGTTGCTGCTTCATTTGTTAGAAAGCCAGAAGATGTTACAGCAATTCGTGAGATCTTAAACGCAAATGGCGGAGAAGATGTTATGATTATTTCTAAGATTGAAAATATGGAAGGTATTGAAAACTTAGATGAGATTATGGAATTATCTGATGGTATCATGGTAGCTCGTGGTGACCTTGGTGTAGAAGTTCCATATCATTTATTACCATCATATCAGAAGATGATTATTGATAAATGTTATAGAAGTGGTAAATTAGTTGTAACTGCAACACAGATGTTAGAGACAATGACAAATAATCCTCGTCCTACAAGAGCAGAGGTTTCTGACGTTGCAAATGCTATTTATGATAATACATGTTGTACAATGTTATCAGGTGAAACAGCGAATGGTGATTACTCTGCAACAGCTGTCAAGACAATGGCTGAAATTGCTGAAAGTACAGAAAAGTCAATTGATTACAAAGAGTGGTTCCATCAGCATCAGTTACAGTTAGGAAATGATACAACAGATGCTATTTGTAATGCTGCAATCGGTGCTGCACATAGCTTAGATGCTAAGGCAATCGTTGTTGTAACAAGATCTGGTAAGACTGCATGGAAATTATCAAGCTATCGTCCAAACTGCCCAATTATTGCTGCAACAGTAAGTGAAAGAGGAGCAAGACAGCTTAACTTAGCTTGGGGCGTTGTTCCAATTAAGTCTGAAGAAGTTGATTCTTCTGATAAGTTATTCTCTTATGCTGTAGAAAAAGCTGTTGAAACAGAAGGATTAGCAGAAGGCGATGTTATTGTTATCGTAGCTGGTGGTTCTTTACAGGAAGGTGCACCTGCAGACATGATTAAGATTAAAACAATTACAAAAAGTGATTTAAAATAATTCTTTGCAAAGAATAATAGAATAGAAGAATACGGGCATCATGCATACATGATGTCCGTATTTCTATGTCTAAAAGATAGGAGGGCATAATTGTGGCTGATATGAAACAGGAAATTGAAAAGAGAAGGACGTTTGCGATTATTTCCCATCCGGATGCCGGAAAAACAACATTGACAGAAAAATTTCTGTTATATGGAGGAGCGATTAATCTTGCTGGTTCGGTAAAAGGGAGAAAAACTGCGAAACATGCGGTTTCTGATTGGATGGAAATTGAAAAAGAAAGAGGAATTTCTGTTACATCCTCTGTTTTACAGTTTAACTATGATGGATATTGCATTAACATCTTGGATACACCAGGACATCAGGACTTTTCGGAAGATACGTATCGTACTTTAATGGCAGCTGATTCGGCAGTAATGGTAATTGATGGTTCAAAAGGTGTAGAGGCACAGACGATTAAATTATTTAAAGTATGTGTTATGCGTGGTATTCCTATTTTTACCTTTATCAATAAAATGGATAGAGAAACAAACGATCCTTTTGATTTGATTGACGAAATTGAAAATGTTCTTGGAATTCATACTTGTCCTATCAATTGGCCGATTGGTTCCGGAAAAAATTTCAAAGGTGTTTATGATAGACAAACAAAAACCATTTCTCGATTTACAGCTGCTAATAATGGACAAAAAGAAGTAGAGACGGTGCAGGTTGCATTGGGTGATCCAGGAGTAGATGAATTGATTGGAAGTGTCAATCATGAAACATTAATGGAAGAAATTGAATTGTTAGATGGAGCAAGTGATGAGTTGGATATGGATAAGGTTAGTCGAGGAAAACTCTCACCTGTATTTTTTGGTTCGGCACTGACTAATTTTGGTGTGCAGACATTCTTGGAGCATTTCTTAAAGATGACAACATCGCCATTACCAAGAAAATCTTTGGAGGGTGATGTCAATCCATTTAGTGAAGATTTTTCGGCATTTGTTTTTAAGATTCAGGCGAATATGAACAAGGCGCATCGAGATCGAATTGCATTTATGCGAATTTGCTCGGGTAAGTTTGAGGCAGGCATGGAAGTGTACCATACACAAGGTGGAAAAAAAATCCGATTGTCACAACCACAACAAATGATGGCCCAGGAACGAAAACATGTGGAAGAAGCCTATGCAGGAGATATTATTGGTGTCTTTGATCCTGGTATCTTTTCGATTGGTGATACCTTATGTCAGGTTGGAAAGAAAATTCAATATGAAGGAATTCCAACCTTTGCACCAGAACATTTTGCAAAGGTACGTCAGGTAGACACAATGAAACGAAAACAATTTATCAAAGGAATTGAACAGATTGCCCAGGAGGGTGCGATCCAGATTTTCCAAGAGTTTAATACAGGCATGGAAGAAATTATTGTTGGTGTTGTCGGGGTACTACAATTTGATGTTTTAAAGTATCGTTTGGAAAATGAATATAACGTAGAAATTCGTATGGAACCGTTACCATATGAGCATATTCGTTGGATAAAGAATGAAGAAATTGATGTATCTTCTCTAAGTGTAACATCTGATACGAAGAAAATTAAGGATTTGAAAGGAAATCCGTTGTTAATATTTACACATCCATGGAGTGTAAATACGGTATTGGATCGTAATCCGGATTTACAATTAAGTGAATTTGGTAATATATAAAATAGATTTAAGTTGAGAGGGTTAAAAAGGACCCTCTCTTTGTTGTAAAGAATAGTGCAATATATTCCTATTTTCATTATACAATCGCAATGTTGATTTCAACCAACTGTAAATCCCCATTCTTGTTATCCTTAGTTACATAAGCGTGTAACTCTATGTAGAAATGTCCGTAAAGCTGATAAAATAGAGCTTTGCGAACATATGATAAAATATAAAAGTTAATCAAAATTTATAATAAATTTTTATAAAAAAAGAACGCCCACACCTTGGCGTTCTCTTTTTGGTAATTGCAGCATAATTACCATATAAAACTTCGTTTATTATAATTAAGCAAGCTTATTTACAGCAAGTGTTAAACGAGAAATTTTTCTTGAAGCGTTTTTCTTGTGATAGATACCCTTGCTTCCAGCCTTATCAATTTCAATAGTTGCTTCCTTTAGTGCAGCAGTTGCAGCAGCCTTATCTTTAGCGTCAATTGCAACATACACTTTCTTGATAGCAGTCTTAACTTTTGATCTGATAGCTTTATTTCTTGCAGTTTTTGTTTCGATTACTTTAATTCTCTTTTTTGCAGATTTGATGTTAGCCAATTTCCTACACCTCCAAATATATTATCATTAATCTTTGTCTTATGTTCTGTCAGTAGGCCGGACACGGACGACTACTGAAACAGACTATATTATTGTAGTATATAATGGTCATAATGTCAAGAAAATTTGTAGACCTGTATAAAGAATTAGTATTAGGAAATACTAGTTTGGAGGTGATGAAAAAAATGAAAAGAACTGATTTAGCGTTGGAAGCCAAAGAGGCAATAGAGGATGAGGGAGAAATTCAGGGAGTTGTTTTAGAAAAAAAAGAAGAGGATGGGATTACATTATCCACATTAGAAATCCTTTCTGATGAGGGAAGTAAAAAGATAGGAAAAAGGAAGGGGACCTATATTACCATAGAAATGGAAACGGAAAAAGATGAAAATATAATCGCTGAATTAGTAAGGCAGTTGGAACGGTTAGTCAAAGAGAAAAGAGAAAATTTCTTTGTTTTGGGATTGGGAAATCGTGAAATTACGCCAGATGCTTTGGGACCATTGACAGTGGACAAAGTGATAGCTACTAGACATTTGGTAAGAGAATTTGGCATAAAAATGAAGGAAAAATATAAATTATTGGAAGTACAAGCATTAGCACCAGGGGTAATGGCGCAGACTGGAATCGAGATACAGGAAATTGTAAGAGGAGTTGTGGAAAAGACAAAGCCGGATGTTGTATTAGTAATAGATGCTTTGGCTGCAAGAAGTATACACAGGTTGGGAAAAACCATTCAATTGACAGATACCGGTATAAGTCCGGGAGCAGGGGTTGGAAATAATCGAAAGGAATTAAATCAATCTACACTTGGGGTTGAAGTAATAGCAATTGGTGTGCCTACTGTTGTGGATGCGGAGACAATCGTAGAGGATTATATGGAAGTTGGCCTGGAAAAGAGTAGTTTAACGATGCAGGAAAAGGAACAATTTATGTGCCAATTTAAAAATGAGAAAATGAAAGGAATGTTCATGACGGGACAGGATGTGGATCAAAGAGTAAAACGAATGAGTAAGATAATTTCGATGGCACTCAACGAATTTACAGGAGCATATATTTTAGAATAAAATAAGTTTAGGGGGTATATTTTACATTAAGAAAAAATAGAATAAACAAAGGGGAGATAAGATGAAGAAAAAATACCGTTGTTTATTTTATGTGTTAATAATAGTGATTGTTTTTGGGACAAGTCAGAGTAGTAATATTAAAAAATCTATATTTCATATATGGGGACAGGTACAGGATTGCTTTTTCGGAGAAATTACATGGATAAGTTTAGGTGAGAAAAGAGTATTATTGGGAAACTTGGAAGAAAGCCCAGCATTTTCCTATCTATTGTGTCGTGGAGGTGGAGTAAATGCATGGAAACAGAAACAATGGAAGGAGAAGAAAAAACAGAAAGCTACACTACGCTTAGTGGAAGATGAAAATAGTAAAATGCGTGCAGAAGAAGAAAAGTTTTTAGAAAGAGTAGGGAGTGATTTGAATAAAAAACATAATATACAACAAGAAAATAGCAAAAAGGAAAAAACGGATCAGTTAGTGCAACAATTAAGAAAAAATAAAAATACAAATTTTTTGTTGCAACAATTTTATATTGTAGATGCTACGACTAGTGTGGATAAAAGTGTTTTTCAAGTAGAAAAAATGCTAAATAAAAATTATGCAATAAAGAAAACAAAAGAACCCCAAATTTTGATTTTTCATACACACGGGGGAACCGAATATTTTGGGAAGGAGACAGGGAAAAATTCTATTATTGAAGTAGGAGAAAAATTGAAAGAAGAACTAGAAGAAAAATATGGTTTTACTGTATTACATGATAAAACAAAATATGACCAGATTAATGGAAAAATGGATCGAAATAAAGCATATACAAAAGCCCTAGATGGCGTAAAAGAAATTATGGATCAAAATAAATCTATTGAAGTTTTGATTGATTTACATCGAGATGCAGGTAGTAATAATGAAAAAAGAATCACGAAAATAGATGGAAAAACGGTGGCGCAATTCATGATTTTTAATGGATTAAGTAGAAATAGAAGAGGAGAAATTGCATATTTACATAATGATAATTTACAGGATAATCTTGCGTTTGGGCTTCAGGTAAAATTACGTGCCATGGAACGATACCCCAATTTAACAATAAAGAATTATTTAAAAGGGTATCGTTATAATATGCATTTGTGTAAACGATTTTTGTTGATAGAATTGGGAAATCAAAATAATACGATGAAAGAGGCGAAAAATACTATGTCCTATTTAGCAGAAATATTAAATGATGTATTAACAAATAAATAGGAAAAGCAGGGTTGGAAAGTTGTAAATATTATAAGGAAATATATATATTTTGGCATTTTATGAATGTCTCCGACTGAACGGTTACAGTAATTTACAAATCTTTTTATATGAATATTGAAAAAATAGGACTTATGTGCTATTCTATAAGGGAAACGAACTAATGTAGGGTATGATAAAAAGGAGGAGAAGTGCGATGAAAACAGTATCGATTAAGGTTAAAAAATCACCAATGAAGATGTTAGCCTTTGTACTTTCATTGGCATTGTTGGTGACATCCATAAGTGGTGTAGGATTGGCATTAGCTACAGATAGTACTGCACAGTCAGATGGAGTTGTCAGCACAAAAAAATTGTCTACGGTGGTTAATCCGGACACAAATGAGGAAATGTTTGTAGTAAAATCTACATTTTATGATTATTACTCAGACAGTCAGGTAGAAAATGCAAAAGGAAATGTACCAGGGGCAATTGATGACGGTGTATATGGTACGGATAACCGTGCTACAAACAATTCATTTGTAAAATTTAATAATGTATTGTTTGACAAATATAAGTATGGAAATTCAGCAGTAAGTAACCGTTATCCATTATATTGTGGTTTGTTTTTTGGAGATCAGAATAGCGATGTAAATGGTGGTTTCTATTACAAAAAATCAGACAGTAGCAACATGGAAAAGAATTTCTGGCTTGGTGCAAACTCTTCACAAAAGGGTGGTGGAAAGCTTGGATTATATGCAAAGGTGAATGCGGCTACACAAGGTTTGGTAGACAGCACATTAAATGCGAAGGGTGATGTAACACAGGCAAACGGTGCAGAAGTATTACCATATTTTAGTAAAAGCTTTTTGACAGGGACCACACATAAAAACTCAAAACTTGCTTTGGGTTCTGTAACAGAAAATGTATCGTTCCCCTTCCGTACAGTGGAAAAAGATGGTGTAAAAACATATGAGTTTGACAGTAAATACGATACAGTACATATGACAAGTAATGGACAGTTAGAGTATTTAGGATATAATAAAACATATAATAAAAATGTTCAGGTATTAGATCAGAAATGTGATGATGGAGATGGTTGTAAACCAGGATTTTTCCCATATAACACAGCAGCAGATGGAGATTCAACCAGATTAAATTATGGATTTGGTGTGAAATTGGAGATTCCATTTAACATGACAAGTGATGGAAAGATTAATGGACAGGATATTGTATTTAATTTTTCTGGTGATGATGATGTATGGGTATTCATTGATGGATATTTAGCATTAGATATTGGTGGAGCACATGGAGAAGTAACGGGAAGTATTAATTTTAAAGATCAATATGCGACGGTAAGTGGTGTAAAGGATAATAGCGATGCATTTGCACAAAGAAATCATTGGTATGTAACAGACGAGAAGATCAAAAAAGATGTTAAAAAGAATTTCTCAAGTGAATTGATTAAGTCTTTAGAGAATACAAATTCTTCTCATACATTAACTATGTTCTATATGGAAAGAGGAAAGATTGAATCTAACATGAAAGTAAACTTCAATCTTCCACAGCCAAATAGCTTAACCTTAACAAATAAAGTAGATATCAGTAATGTAAATGATGCTTTGAAACCAGCAACAAAAGAGCAAACACAAAAAGATATTTTTAGTTACAATGTAAATGATAATGATATGGACAAGAAGGACACTCCATTATTAAAGGATGCAGAGCAGACAAAGTATACAGATCAGTTTACTACAGGAGATACACTTGATATTACAGAAACAGGTCTTACAAATGATGGAAGAATTCTAAAAGACTTATATACTACATCATGGGATTTAAATGATGAAAATGAACAAATTAGTAACAGCAAGGATAGAGATGACTATGTGACATCGGATGACAGAAGTAAAAAAGATGGTACATTCTTATTCTTAAATCAAAGTGAGGCGCCTACAACAAATCTTACAGTAAATTATTATAATAAGGTTCTGATTGGAGATTTAGTAATTGGAAAAGATCTTACAAGTGATGAAAAGTATGAGAACCAGGAATTTAATTTCCATGTAACATTTAGTGATGTATTTGGTGGTTCCTCTAAGGCAGAAGCATATGACGGTGAGTATTATGTAACAAAGAAAGATGGAACAACAGAGAAGAAAACAACAAAGAATGGAAATATTACATTAAAGGCACACGAAGCAGCAACTATTAAAGGTATTCCAGTACAAACAAAATATGAGGTAAAAGAAGTTGCAGATGAAACTGGAAAATATGTGCTTTCAACAGTAAATAAATACAATGATACATATACGGAAAAGGTTGCAGCAGGAACAATTGCACAGGATAGAGAAAAGAACTATTTTACTTTTGTAAATGAAAGAGTAGAAGAGCCAACACCAGAACCAACAAAAGAGCCAACATTGGCACCAACATCTGGACCAGCTATTACACCGGAACCAACAAAGGAACCGACACCAGAACCAACAAAGGTGCCAACGCCGGAACCAACGCTTATTCCAACAGTTGTTCCAACAAAGGTGCCAACGCCAGAACCAACAAAAGAGCCGACACCAGAACCAATCACTCCAGATGATGTGAAAACACCGGAACCAACAAAGGTGCCAACACCAGAACCAACGGAAGAGCCAACAGCGGAACCTACGACAGAACCGACAGAGACTCCTGAGGTGATTGAGGATGAGCCGGAAGTACCAAATCCACCAGTAAAAACAACACCGAAACCAACAAAGGTACCAGTAAAAGAAGTTGAACCAGATATTCCTTCTTCTACACCAAAAACAGGAGATCGTACAAACTTATTCTTCTGGTTGATGAGTGTTGTTATTTCAGCGGGTGCTGTGGTATTAACAGGAAAAGATATTTTCTTTAAGAAAAAAGAGAAATAAGAAATAGAACAAATTCTTTAAGTTTGCATTATATTATAAATAAAGAAAGTGCAATCTGACATGATACCTCTTAAGTAGATTAGACAAATAACCAAATCTACTTAAGGGGTTTTTTTATTCTAATTTGGTTCACTTTGTTATGTTATAGTCGGTAACGGAGTCATGGGATAAATGTGCTCAATTGCCGCAGTTCACATATCTGTAAATTGTAACCCACAAAATATGAAGAAAAAGAATAAACATGCAATTTCTTGTAATAAGAGGTAGAAGGGTGTATAATAAAAATAGTTTTGCTTTAAAAGAAAAGGAGTGCGAAAGCAAATGCATCCGATATAAGTTAAATAAGCATAAATCTTGTGAATGACGTGATGATGGATTATAAATTTTTAAATTTTCGGAAGTTTATATAATTATTTTATAAAAACAATACGATATAACAAATGATAGAATGGGACAGCCTGCTCGGAGGCAAATTTTGAAAATAAGGAAGGGATGAGAAGACCGATGGTAAGAGGGCTTTATACTGCGTATACTGGCATGGTAAATGAACAAAAACGACTGGATGTAATTTCTAATAACCTTGCTAATTCGGCGACGGTAGGGTATAAAACAGAGCGAGTAGCAAATCAGGCATTTGATGATATGTTAACGGTGAAAATAAGAGATAATTCTACAGGATATTGTAATCAGCCGATTGGAAATATGTCTTTAGGGGTAAAAATCGGAGAAACTTATACAGATTATGGACAGGGAGCTTTTGTAGAAACGGGAAATACATTTGATTTAGCTATTGATGGACAAGGTTTTTTTACCCTGCGTTGCCCGACAAAAGATGGTAGTAGCGTGACGAGATACACGAGAAATGGTTGCTTTAAAATGACACAAGATGGATATATTGTAGATGTAAATGGAAACCATTTACAAGGATCTGGGGGAGATATTCAAGTGCCAGTAGATGCGACCATTACGATTGACAGTATGGGTGGTATTTATGCTAATGGGGCATATGTGGATACGTTGGCGATGACGGATTTTGAAGATTATGATTACATCGAAAAATATGGTGATAATTTATACCAAGTAGTAGATGGTGCTACTGAAAAAACGGCGACTTGCTATATAAATCAAGGATATACGGAACAGTCAAATGTAAATGTAGTATCAGAGATGGTAGATATGATTACAGTGACACGAGCATACGAAGCAGGTCAAAAAGTTATGCAGACAGTGGATGATATGTTGGATGCATCCTGCAATTCGATTGGACGTATTTCTTAGTAACGTATATGGTGTAAAGAAGGAGGAGTAAATATGTTACGTTCGTTATGGACTGCTGCTTCCGGTATGAAAGCACAGCAGGTAAATGTAGATACAATTGCAAACAATTTAGCAAATATTAATACAACCGGATACAAATCAGAAAAAGTAGAATTTCAGTCATTATTGTATCAAACAATTCAGGGGACAACCTATGACAGTGAGGGAGATGTAAAACCAATTCCTGCACAAGTTGGACTTGGTGTAAAAAGTGGAGCGATTACCTCACAGTTTAACCAGGGAAATATATATGCTACGGAAGGAAAATTTGACTTTGCCATTGAAGGAAATGGATTTTTTCAAGTGAGTCTTCCAGATGGAAGTATTGGATATACAAGAGATGGAGCGTTGCAGATGGCGATAGATACGGATGGAATAACATTAGCTACTGCAGAGGGATATCCAATTTTAGATGTAAATGGTCAAAAGGTAAACCTACCTGCAACTTATAATAGTGCATTAATAACGGTTGATAAAGCAGGTTATTTATATTATCCAGATCAAAACAATAATTTACAACCAATTGGAGTACAGATCGGATTAGTGCAGTTTAATAATCCAGCTGGTCTGACAAAGGCTTCTAATAGCATTTTTAAGGAATCAGAGGCTTCTGGTACACCTAGAAGTGAAATGACAGATGGAAATTTAAAACGAAGTAACATTCATCAAGAGCATTTGGAAGGTTCCAATGTATCTGCGGCGGATGAAATGGTAAATTTGATTGTTGCACAAAGAGCATATGAAATGAATTCTAAAGCAATTACAGCATCCGATGAAATGTTACAGCAGGCAAACAATCTTCGTAGATAATAGAGGAGGAAGATAAATGAGTTCAATTTCAGGATTAGGCGGATTAGATTATAGTTCTACTTATGGAACAGATATTAACCAGATATCCAATCATACATCTGCTAATGCATTACAATCTACGTTGAAAGATTCTAATTTAAAAAATGCAACAGATGATGAATTGATGGATGTCTGCAAAAGTTTTGAGTCTTATTTTATAGAGCAGATTATGAAAGAAGCAAAAAAGACTATAAAATCCGAAGAAGAGGAAGAAAACTCCTATATGCAGTATTTTGGAGATACTTTGATACAGGAGTACGCAGAGATTGTTAGTGATCAGAGCAATTTGGGAATTGCACAGTCATTGTATGAGTCGATGAAGAGAAATGGTATATAATTATACAACTGCAAAGTGACAGAAGAGAAAAGGAGTGGTTTTAGATGACCTCTCCTTTTATTTGTGTGGGATTTTGAGAAAATTGCAATTTATGTATTCTAGCACTGTATGAATGCCAACGACTGAATTGCTACCTGATTAATTTAGATTAAAATGTCAGTGCTTGCAAAGCAAATAGTATCGTGGTACTATAAAATGATAAGTGAAAAAATTGGAATAATGTTACGAGTAAGTAGCAGAGCGGATTGCCAAATATCCGCTTGACAACGATAGAAAATTAGATAGAAGAAAGTGAGGATATTTTGAGTGAACAAAAAGAAACTGTGGAGGGATATGTAGAGAAAATTGTATTCCGAAATGCAGAAAATGGATATACGGTATTAAGTTTATCTTGTGAAGAGGAAGAGGAACTAACTTGTGTAGGGACGTTTTCCTTTATTAACGAAGGTGAATATGTTCATTTGACGGGAACAATGACAGCGCATAATGTATATGGAGAACAATTGAGGGTGGAATCTTATGAGATAAAAGAGCCAACTGATTTGGTATCTATGGAGCGCTATTTGGGTTCAGGTGCAATTAAGGGAGTGGGACCGGCACTGGCAGCCAGAATGATTCGACATTTTAAAGAGGATACATTTCGTATTATTGAGGATGAACCAGAACGTTTAACAGAAGTAAAGGGAATTAGCGAAAGAATATCTAGGGAAATTGCAATCCAGTTTGAAGAAAAAAGAGAATTGCGTAGTGCTATGTTGTTTTTACAACAGTATGGTATTTCTTTAAATTTGGCGGTGAAAATTTATAAACAATATGGAAGCCGCATGTATGAGATTATGCGCCAGAATCCATATAAACTGGCGGAGGATATTAGCGGTGTTGGTTTTCGCATTGCAGATGAAATTGCAAAAAAGGCGGGAATAAATTCCGATTCGGATTTTCGAATAAAAGCAGGAATGTTACATATCTTGCAAGAGGCATCCAACCAGGGGCATGTGTATCTTCCAGAAGAGGAATTGTATCATAGAACAGCAGATTTATTAGCAATTGATAGTGAAAAAATACAGCATCATTTAATGGACATGGTTTTAAATAAACAAATTGTCATTAAAAAGATAGAAGAGCAAAATTGTGTATATAGTTCCTATTATTATTATGCTGAGCTCAATTGTGCCAAAATGTTAATGGATTTGAATTTAATCTCGGAATACACGGAAACACAATTTGAGCATCGTATCATACCGTTACAGCGGGAAATGGATATGGAATTAGATGCGTTACAAAAACAGGCAGTATATGAAGCGGCGAAGCATGGATTACTTATTATTACAGGTGGTCCGGGAACTGGAAAGACGACTACAATTAATGCTATCATACATTTTTTTGAACAGGAAGAGCAAACGATATTATTGGCAGCACCTACTGGTCGAGCTGCAAAAAGAATGTCTGAGACAACTGGATATGAGGCACAAACGATTCATCGATTATTAGAATTGAATGGAAATGTGGAAGAGGATCAGAGACAACATGTACAATTTCAAAGAAACGAGGAAAATCCGTTGGAAGCGGATGTGATTATTGTAGATGAAGTATCTATGCTAGACATTCATTTATTGCATGCTTTGTTAAAGGCAATTGCAGTAGGAACTAGACTTATTTTAGTGGGAGATGTAAATCAGTTGCCTTCCGTAGGACCGGGAAATGTATTAAAAGATATTATAAAATCCAGATGTTTTCAAGTTGTTGAGCTGACAAAGATTTTTAGACAGGCAGCAGAAAGCGATATTATTATGAATGCGCATAAGATTAATGCAGGTGAAAAGTTACATATTGATAACAAAAGCAGAGATTTCTTTTTACTTCCAAGAGATAACTGTAATGCGATTATCAGTGTGATTATACAGCTTGTTAGAGATAAAATGCCAAAATATGTAAATGCGCCGATGCATGAAATACAGGTTCTTACACCGATGCGAAAGGGAGAATTGGGAGTGGATCGTCTCAATCAAATTTTGCAACAGTATTTAAACCCAAGGGAAAAAGGAAAAAAGGAAAAAGAGTTTCAAAAATCCATTTTTCGTGAGGGCGATAAAGTAATGCAGATAAAAAATAATTATCAATTGACTTGGGAAATAAAAAGTAAATATGGTATTGTACAAGATAGTGGTACCGGAGTATTTAATGGTGATTGTGGAATCATTAAAGAAATTAATACGTTTGCGGAACTTGTAACGGTGGAATTTGAAGAGGGAAAGATGGTGGATTATCCATTTTCGGCATTAGATGAGTTGGAGCTTGCCTATGCTATAACCATTCACAAGTCCCAGGGAAGTGAGTATCCGGCAGTTGTTATGCCAATCTTAAATGGACCTAGAATGTTATTTAATCGTAATTTGTTGTATACAGCGGTGACACGTGCAAAAAAGTGTGTGACCATCGTAGGAAGCAATCAAATGGTTGAAAATATGATTGCTAATGTAAACGAACGGAAAAGATGTACATCTTTAGATGTACGGTTGAAAGAATTGGAAGAGTTTGGAACTTAAAAAGAAAAAGTGAAAAAAAGTTTGACACTTTACGAATACATAAAAAATAGTGTTTGAATTATTTGATTATGTGAAAAAAATGGGAAAAGTAGTGCAAAAAAGAAAAATAAATGGTATAATGAATAGCAAAACGAAAAGGAGGGTAAATAAATGATTGAAACAACATTGGTAGTTATGGCAGCAGGCCTTGGGAGTAGATTTGGCGGAATCAAGCAATTAGAACCAGTGGGACCTAGCGGAGAAATTATTATGGATTATTCCGTTTATGATGCAATAAAGGCAGGCTTCAATAAAGTTGTTTTTATTATTCGTAAGGATATTGAAGAGGATTTTAAGAAGATAATCGGAAATAGAATTTCCAAAATGATAGATACTGAATATGTAATTCAGGATGTGAATAATTTACCAGAAGGTTTTAAATTACCGGAAGGAAGGACAAAACCATGGGGAACAGGACATGCGATTCTTAGTTGTAAAAATGTAGTAAAGAATCCTTTTGTTGTTGTAAATGCAGATGATTATTATGGAAAAGAGGCATTTGTAAAGGTTCATGATTATTTAGTCAATCCGGATAAAACAGACAAAAAGTATAATTTTTGTATGGCAGGATTTCGTTTGGGAAATACTTTGAGCGAAAATGGAACCGTTACAAGAGGAATTTGTGATGTGGATGAAAATAATATATTATTGGATGTAAATGAAACATTTGAAATCCAAAGAGATCATGATGAGGCGAAAGCAGTGAGAGATGGAAAGCAGCTTCGCATTTCGTTGGAACAGCCGGCTTCCATGAATATGTGGGGATTTACAGCCGATTTTATTGATGAATTAGATAAGAGATTTACACCTTTTTTGTCTGGAATTAGTGGAAATGAGATGAAGGCAGAGTATTTACTGCCTAGTATCGTAGATGAGTTAATTAAAGAGGGAAGTGCACAGGTAAAGGTACTGGATACGAACGATAAATGGTTTGGTGTAACATATCAGGAGGATAAGTATATGGTACAATCTTCCTTGAAAAAATTGGTAGAACAGGGTGTATATCCAGAAGCATTATATAAGTAATGTCAGAAGTAATTATGCGGAAAGAAAAAATAATCTTTTCGTGTAATTACTTCTTCTGTATTAGAAAAGTGATAGCTAGTTTCGAGAGTTTAACACTATCAAGAAAGTCTCCCATTTCTATTGCGTAGAGCAATAAGTGGTGGGTGGGGACTTGCTTGTATCAGGAGTGGTACAAGCCCCTTTTGTTATGCTGCGATAGCAGCTAATCGTGTTATGAGCAAGTAGCAGAGCGGATTGCGAATATCCGCTTGACTGGTAGTTGAGAGCGTATGAAAATGAAAAACTAGCGGAATAGGAGGAAAAGAATTAATCTGATTAAATATGGTATAAACTTAGTTTATCCGACAAGATGTCCGTTTTGTGGAGAGATTGTAACACCTAGAGGAAAACTTGTCTGTAATACTTGTTATAAGCAGGCACCATTGATAAAAGAACCGAAATGTAAATGTTGTGGTAAGGCAATTTTACAGAGGGAAATGGAATATTGCTGTGATTGTACAAAGAAACAACACCAGTTTATACGGGGTTTTTCCCTTTGGAGTTATAATGAAGAGATGAAAAGGTCAATTGCTAATTTTAAATATAATCATCGTAAGGAATATGGTGAGTTTTATGGAAAAGAATTTGCAAAACGATTTGGAGTACAAATAAGGGAATTAGAGTTGGATGCCTTGGTACCTGTGCCAGTGCATTGGACTAGATATATACAAAGAGGATACAATCAAGCGCAAGTGTTGGCGGAGCAAATTAGCAAGGAATTGAATATACCTGTGGTAGAAGATTTGCTTATTCGAAAAAAGAGAACCATTGCACAAAAGCAATTAAATTCCAGGCAACGTATAGAGAATCTGGAAAAGGCTTTTACTGTTTCAAAAAAATGGGAAAAACAAGAAAAAAAACTAAAGAAAATTCTTATAATTGACGATATATATACTACGGGTAGTACTATAGATGCCTGTGCTAAAATTCTAAAAAAAATGGGTATTATGGAAGTATATTTTGGTGTTCTTTGCGTTGGGGTGGGATTCTAACGCTATTATTAAAAGGAGGGGGATTTACTATGGAAGTAAGAAACTGTAAAGAGTGTGGTAAAATATTTAATTATGTAGAGGGGGTACCTCTTTGTCCAGCTTGTGCAAAGAAGATGGAGGATAAGTTTGAAGGAGTCAAGGAATATATTTATGACAATCCAAATGCTTCTATTAATCAGGTGGCTGAGGACAATGAGGTATCTGTGCAGCAGATTAAACGATGGATTAGAGAAGAACGTTTATCCTTCTCAGATAGTTCAGAAATTGGTATTGAATGTGAAAAATGTGGTGCAATGATTAAGACTGGTCGTTTCTGCAAAGCATGCAAAAAAAGATTGGAAACTACATTTGGAAATATGTATCAAGTAAAGAAAGCACCAGAACCTAGAAAAAGACCGGGAAGTGCGGAGGCAAAGATGCGTTTTCTTGATCGCTAAGGAAGAAGGGCGGTGCAGACATAATGAGTGTGCAAGTAAATGTGGTTCAGACATTTGTTGATAGCCTTATATCTGCGACTGAGGAAATCGTTGACTTCCCATTGGAATATAGGAAAGAGAGTATTAAAATACTTGATACAGAGGAAATTCATATACAGTCAGAAGGGATATTTGCTTCCAAAATGTGTTTTCAGTTGGAACATTCGCTAGTGGAAGAAATTTTAAAGAGAATGTTAAAACATAAGAAGTTGACATCTGATATACGTGATTTGTATTTGGGAGAATATATCAATATTCTTTCTGGACATGCATTAACTCGTATCAATAATATAATTGGAAAAAGTTCTCGCTTAACAGTTCCTATAGTAGGAGCAGGGGCTATAAAAGAAAAAATATATAAGCAAAACTGTGTGATAGCATTTACATCAGAATATGGTGATATGCTTCTTCACATTAATTATGAATGGAATGAATATTTATGATACTAGGGTAAAAAGGTTTGACCCCCAGCATCATATTTGTAGAACAAAGGGGAGGAGAGTTTATGAAACGTACGATATTGGTAGTGGATGATTCGCCGTTTGTGTACCATCAGTTAAAAGATATGGTTGAAGATAGTGATTATGAAGTGATTGGGAGTGCAAAGTCTGGAGAAGAAGGATTGGAGCAGTTTCGTCAATTGAAACCAGATATAGTGATTTTAGATATTATTATGCCTGGAATTGATGGTTTAGAAACTGCAAGAATTTTAATGGAAGAGAATGCAGAGGTAAAAATTGTTATGTTAAGTTCTTTATTTGATGCAAATCTTTTGACAGAAGTTAAAAAGATGGGGTTAAAATTCTTATTACCAAAACCACTAGAAAAAGATGTACTTTTTGCGACACTTGCTTTGTTGGAACATTAAATATAAGTTTCTTCGCGCTGATACCTAAATAAAAACATCACAGAAATGTATGTATAGTTTCTGTGATGCTTTTTGCTTTATGAGAAAATTTATTCGATAAAGGGCTCTTTAAAATAGCAAACATTTCATTTTGCCAAATTATCGATTTAAATAAATCCCGTCTTTTTCAATGCGAATTTTTCCTTGTTTCATTAATCGACCAATTGCACGCTTAAAAGCATTTTTACTTAAATGAAATTCTCTTTTAATGATTTCTGCATCAGTTTTGTCATGAAATGGGAGCATACCCTTATGAGAAGAAGTAAGTCGTTCGTAAATAAATTGCGAATCTGCATCCATTTGGACAAAAGATTTTTCACGAATACTTAACGTGAGTTTTCCATCTTCACGAACGGAACGGACTCTTGCACAAATTGCGTCTCCTGGTTTAAAGTTTTCATATACTTCTTGTTTCGGTAAAAGTGCAGAGTAGCGATCATCGACGGCAACAAATACACCAAAGTTATCACTTAATTCGTAAACATGTCCATAGACGGTGTCATCTTTTTGATAAGGGGAATCGGTATCTAAGAAATCGTATATTTTCATGGTAGCGCATAGACGGTTACTTTTATCCGTATAAAGTCCTACCAAAATCTGGTCACCCTCTTTAAGAGGACGAGTCTGTTCTTTAAAAGGTAAAAATAAGTCTTTTGCAAGGCCCCAGTTTAAAAAGGCACCGATTTTAGTCGTCTGAACAACGGAAAGTAAAGCTACTTCTCCCAAAGTTAAAGCTGGCGTGGCAGTTGTAGCAATCAACCGATCTTCCGAATCCTTATAAATAAATACAGAGATTTCATCTCCTATATTCATGGAAGAGGGAACTTGGCCTTTTGGAAGAAGGACTTGATCTTCTCTAGAACCGTTGGCATCATAAAGGTACATGCCAAAGTCAGATTTTCTTGCAGCAGTAAGTGTTTGTATTTTTCCTAATTTTATCATAATATAAACCTTTCTATTGCTTATGAAACTGTATGCGAACAGTTTTCTATTTTCAAAAGTTTCTATGAATACTCCATAGACTTTTAAATGGGGTATCCATATGTAAAAAATATATCATATTAGTAAATTTTTTTCAATCCAAACGAAAAGCCTGTTGTTCACGGGTGAGGATTTTTAGTGCTCAAAATACCGTATGAATGTTGGACAGATATACAGTTTTCAACAATTTTCATGCATAGAATTGCCCTAAATGGTTATAGTTTATATACTTGCGAACTGCAATATATGGAATATTTTTGCTCCACTCCCTATTTTAGCGTGCCTTGACAGTATAGATAAATTATATTAAAATTATTTTGATTGTTCGAACGTTGGATTTGCAAAACTTGGTTAATAGGAAAAGGATGCAAATTGTAGCTTCGTAAGAGAATGAAAGTGAGTCAATTTACAGAAAAGAGGAAAATAAGCATGAACAAGAAACCATTTGTAACAAAAGAACAGGTTGAGGAAATTGTAAAAAAATATCCAACTCCTTTTCATATTTATGATGAAAAAGGGATTCGCGAAAACGCAAGAAAATTAAAAAAGGCATTCGCATGGAATAAAGGTTTTAAGGAATTTTTCGCTGTAAAGGCGACTCCAAATCCATATATATTAAAAATTTTACAAGAAGAGGGATGCGGAACGGATTGTTCTTCTCTAACAGAATTAATGTTATCTGAAGCATTAGGATTTAAAGAAGGAGATATTATGTTTTCTTCTAATGTAACCCCTGCAGAAGAGTATGTAAAAGCAAGAGACGTAAAGGCATATATCAATTTGGATGATTATACACATATTGACTTTTTAGAGAAAACAGCAGGAATTCCAGAAACTATTTTCTGTCGTTATAATCCAGGTGGAACCTTCACATTAGGAACAGATATTATGGATAATCCTGGAGATGCAAAATATGGATTAACAAAAGAGCAGATGATAGATGCATTTAAAAGATTACAGAAATTAGGTGCAAAGCATTTTGGTATTCATTCTTTCCTAGCAAGTAATACAGTAAGTAACGAATATTATCCTACACTTGCAAAAATTTTATTTGAATTAGCAGTAGAATTAAAAGAGAAAACAGGTGCAGATATTAAATATATCAATCTTTCTGGTGGTGTTGGTATTCCTTATACACCAGATAAAGAGCCAAATGATATTATGGTAATTGGTGAAGGTGTACACAAAGCATTTGATGAAGTATTGGTACCAGCAGGTATGGGCGATGTTGCAATCTTTACAGAATTGGGACGTTTTATGCTTGCGCCATATGGTCATTTAGTAACACAGGCAATTCATGAAAAGCATATTTATAAAGAATACATCGGAGTAGATGCTTGTGCAGTAAACTTGATGCGTCCTGCTATGTATGGAGCATATCATCACATTACTGTATTAGGAAAAGAAGATGCGCCATGTGATCATAAATATGACGTGACTGGATCTCTTTGTGAGAACAATGATAAATTTGCAGTAGATCGTATGCTTCCAAAGATTGATATGGGAGATTATCTTGTTATTCACGATACAGGTGCACATGGTTTCGCTATGGGATACAATTACAATGGTAAATTAAAATCTGCAGAATTATTATTAAAAGAAGACGGAAATGTACAACTGATTCGTCGTGCAGAAACTCCAAAGGATTATTTTGCTACCTTTGATTTTAGTGACATCTTAAAAGACATGAAATATTAATTGCCAGGGAATTAAGTGTGAGTTGTATTTGCAAGCTTTCACACAAATGTAGTTTCGGACAGATTACTCGTGTAAATAAGAAAAACCAGCTTTTGTGTTTAACACAGAGCTGGTTTTTTGAGTTTGGACTTTATAAAAGAGCAAAATGTTTTACAGTCATCTGCACCTGTTCACTTGTAACAGTTCAGCCGGGTACATTCATAAAGTGCCAGAATATACAACATGACTAAAAATATCCTTTTTGGCTGGACACTTTACTCTGTACGCTTTCTCACTAGGCTCAAAAATACTTTGCCAAGTGTTCAATGTGTATTCATGTTTGGCGTTAGCCAAATAGAAATGATTGTGGAAATTGCACTTAGCCTGCTAGCAGTCATGTGCAATTTCCACAATCATTTCTGCCCGGCTGAACTGTTACGTTCACTTTGTTCCAAGTAAAGTTTAGAACTTGATTTTGTATATCTTATAAATATATTTATTGAAAGGAATATAGTCTTTAAAAATGATTTTTCAAATTTTGGATCACATCTTCATATTGTTGATTGATGTGTTCTCGAATAATGCGTTTAGAACCTTCTACATTGCGTTGTTCTAAACAGGTTAGGATTGTTTGGTGTTCTTTTACAAGTAATTCATGTGCAGATAAATCTTTTAAATATTCCAAGCGATAGCGATACATTTGCTCTCTTAGATTATTTAGTAATTGTATCAAACGTTTATTTCTAGTGGATTGAATGATAATGTCGTGAAATTTCACATCACATTCTGCCAAAGCATTTACATCTCCGCTTGGCACAAGTTCCTTAAAAGTGTACAGTGCTTTATGCAGCTGTGATAATTCTTCTGGTGTAATGGATTTACATGCCAGTTCAACGGAAAGTTCTTCTAAGGCGCAACGGACTTCTAACACATCATGAAGATCCTTTTGTGTGATTTCTGCCACTTCCGCTCCCTTTCTGGGAACAGTATTTACCAGACCTTCTAATTCTAACATACGAATGGCTTCTCTGACTGGTGTACGACTAACACCAAGTTGTTTTGCCAACTGAATCTCCATCAATCTAAGACCGGGTGGAAGTAATCCATGTAAAATACCTTGGCGAAGTGTATTAAAGACAACGTCACGGAGTGGAAGATAATCATCCATGTCCAGGGTTAACTGACTCCAATCGATTTCATTCTTTTTTTCCATTTTTTCACCACCTTTATTTGCTTTTTATTTCTTCACTGGAGATAAAACGTGTCCATTCTACCTGACAATTCGGATAAAGATCCTTACAAATAGAATAGGCTTTTTTTCCCACAGCTTTATCTGGAAATAGACCAAATACAGTAGGACCACTACCGCTCATCATAGCATTACTTGCACCAAGAGAAAGCATTTTATCTTTGATGGATGCAATAATAGGATTAGCAGGAATGGTGACGGTTTCCAATACGTTTTCCATTGTATCTGATAAGGTTTGTAAGTCCTGTTCGCGAAGGGCAGAAAGCATTTTTTCTGTATTTGGATGACGGGTAAGTGTATCCCATTTTAAAGTTTGGTACACCCATTTGGTGGAAATAGAGATAGGGGGTTTTATCAAAAGAATGGAACACTCTGGTACGGGTGTGAGTGGAGTTAGGATTTCGCCGATTCCTTCGGATAATGCCGTGCCGCCCATAATACAGTAAGGAATATCGGCCCCCATAGTAACGGCTCGTTCTTGCAAGTCTTTTTCGGTAAGACCAAGGTCAAAAAGTGTATTAATGCCTGTCAAAGTGGCGGCACAATCTGCGCTACCGCCAGCCATACCTGCGGCTATTGGAATGCGTTTGGTTAAATGAATGGAAATGCCTTCTTGAATAGAAAATTCATCTATTAGTAATTTTGCCGCCTTATAAATCAAATTATCTTCATTAGTAGGAAGATCCTCTCTATTTGTGGTGAGAGTAATGCTAGGCTTTTCTGTTTTAAGAAACATTAGTTCGTCATATAAATTGACTGTCTGCATGATCATACGTACCAAATGGTAACCATCCTCACGTTTGCCGACAATATCTAAAGATAAATTTAATTTTCCGTAAGCTTTTTTGGTAATTTTGTTCATGTTTACCCTCCTCCTGTACATTGTATACAATATCGTTTCCATTATACCATAATAAAAAAATAAAGTCATTTAGAGAAAGAGAATTTTTCGTTACTGTACAGAGGGTGCGGCTGAGTATGTGCAACTTGCACGATTGCGCTTGCGGAAAAAGTGCAAATTGCACATACTCAGACATAGCCGATGACGGCGTCATGAGAAAAATGTCCAGCCAATTAGTAACTATTTTAGTTATTATGTACTTCTGGCATTTTTCGAATGGTACCCTCTGAACAGTAACAATTTTTCTATAACAAGGTTTAAAAGAAAAAAAACAGGGAAGATTTTATGATATCGAATCAGAAATAGAAAAGAGGAGTTAGAAATGGAGATAATGGGAAAAATACGAATAGTAATTATAGTTTTGTTTTTAGGTGTGATTTGTTTACTAAATATCGGAGCAGAAGAAAAAAAAGTAAATGCATTACAGGAGGGAATTTCCAGGCAAGTAATTCGTTTTCATGTATTAGCCAACAGTGATAAAGCAAAAGATCAAAAATTAAAATTAAGTGTGCGAGATGCTGTGGTAGAAGAGATGCAGGAAAAGTTAAAGGATATTTATACAAAGTCGGAAGCAGAAAAGATAATCAAAGTGAATTTAGGGAATATTACAAAAGTTGCAGAAAGGACGCTAGAAAAAGAGGGATGCAAAGAAAAGGTTGTTGCCTATCTTACAACTAACGAATTTCCAGTAAAAAAGTATGGTGATACCATTTTTCCAGCAGGAAAATATGAAACATTACAGGTTGAGATTGGAGAGGCAAAAGGACATAATTGGTGGTGTGTCATGTATCCAAGTTTGTGTATGGTAGAAGAAGGAATGGCAAGGGTGCCGGATGAATCAAAGAAAAAATTGAAAAACACATTAAGCCAAGAAGAATATGACTGCATAGATGAGCAAAATGTAACAGTAGAGTATCGATTAAAGATTGTGGAATTGTGGAAAAGCATGATTAGTAAGAAGCATTAAAAATGTAAATCCATTGACTATTTATTGTAATAAGGTTACAATGTAGTTTAGTGAAAATATGGCAAAAGGAAAGGATGAAGATGATGAGTAAGAAAACAGTTGCAGTTGTATTTGGTGGACAATCTTCAGAGCATGAAGTATCTTGTGTTTCTGCTACAACAATTATAAAAAATATAAATACAGAAAAGTATGAAGTTGTAATGATTGGAATTACAAAAGATGGAAGATGGTTACAGGTGAAAGATGTAGCAGATATTGAAAGCGGTGCATGGAGAGAAAGTAAGGTAACCGCAATTATTTCACCAGATTCTGCAGAGCAGAGTATTCTTTATATAGAAGGCAATACATTAACACAGAAAAAGATTGATGTAGTTTTTCCAGCGCTTCATGGGTTATATGGAGAAGATGGAACCATTCAGGGAATTTTTGAATTAGCAAAAATTCCGTATGTAGGATGTGGAGTACTGGCATCCGCAGTGTCGATGGACAAATTGTACACAAAGATTATTGTGGATACATTACATATTCGTCAGGCTGCATATGTTCCAGTGCTAAAAAGAGATTTAGAAGATATGGAAAATGTGCTTTCTAAAGTAGAGGCAAAACTTTCTTATCCAGTTTTTGTAAAACCATCCAATGCTGGATCTTCACAGGGTGTTTCAAAGGCACATGATCGTCAGGAATTGAAAAAAGCGTTAGAATTAGCAGTACAGCATGATCGAAAGATTTTGGTTGAAGAAACGATTATCGGAAGAGAAATTGAATGTGCAGTATTAGGCGGAAAAGAAGTAAAAGCATCTGGTGTTGGTGAAATTCTGGCAGCAGCAGATTTTTATGACTATGAAGCAAAATATAATAATCCGGAATCTAGGACAGTTATTTCACCAGAGCTTCCAGAAGGTGTAGAAGAAAAGATTAGAGAAGCAGCCAAAGCAATCTTTATAGCAGTAGATGGAGCCGGTTTGTCGAGAGTGGATTTCTTTGTAGAAAAAGATACAAACGAGGTAGTCTTTAACGAAATTAATACCCTTCCTGGTTTTACAAGTATCAGTATGTATCCAATGCTTTGGGCAGCTGCAGGAATTGACACAAAGAAATTGGTAGATACCTTGATTGAAACTGCATATATGCGTTAATCCATAAGGAGGAGAAGCATGGGAGAAAGTCATAAACGTGAACATCCCATAGGCGTATTTGATTCTGGTGTAGGTGGACTTACAGTAGCAAGAGAAATTATTAACCAATTGCCAAATGAAAATATTGTCTATTTTGGAGATACGGCGCGTGTGCCATATGGAAGCAAATCCAAAGAAACGATTATTAGTTTTTCCAGACAAATTGCGCAGTTTTTACGGACAAAAGAAGTGAAGGCTATTGTAATTGCCTGTAATACAGCTAGTGCATTGGCATTAGAAACTTTAAAACAGGAGAATGATATTCCTGTTTTAGGTGTGATCGAACCGGGGGCAAGGGCAGCAGCAAAGGCAACAAAAAATAATAAAATCGGTGTTATAGGGACAGTCGCTACGGTAAACAGTGGCATTTACAGTCAGTGTCTTCACAAGATAAAACCGGAAGCACAAGTTTATTCCAGAGCATGTCCATTGTTTGTACCTTTGGTAGAAGAAAACTGGTTGTATGATTCTGTTACTATTGAAATAGCAGAAAGATATTTAAGTGAATTAAAAGGATACGGGGTGGATTCCCTTGTATTAGGTTGCACACATTATCCATTACTTCGTCATACAATAGAAAAGGTTATGGGTGAAAATGTACAGTTGGTAAATCCGGCGTATGAGACAGCATTGAAATTAAAAAAAGTTTTAGAGGAAAAACAATTGAATCGCTTAGAATGGAAGCCAACAGAACATAAATTTTATGTAAGCGATGGTGCGGAAAAATTTAAAGCATTTGCCAATACCATTCTTCCGTGTGATGTTATGGAGGCAGATGATGTTAATATTGAACAGTATTAATGGGCATTATAGTATGATAAAGGGAAGGAGGTAACTATGACAAAAGAGGTCATTGTATCCTTACAAGGTTTACAAAATATGGAGCAAGAAGAAGGAGAACCTGTTGAGTTGATTTCTTCAGGAACCTATATTTTTGAAAATGGAAAACATTTGATACAATATGAAGAGGTGGACGAAGCAGACCAGGAAATTACCAATGTTACATTGCTTTTGGAAAAAGATCATGTGGAAATAATTAAACAGGGAATGAGTAATGTACAGATGGTATTTGATAGCAGTCGAAAAACGACCAGTTGCTATAAAACACCTTATGGAGACTTGATGGTTGGGATTAATACAACAGAGATCTCAATGAAGGAGCTTGAAGACATTATTAATGTAGAATTAAAATATGCATTAGACATGAATTACAATCATGTTGCAGATTGCAAAGTTATGATAAAGATTGCATCTAAGGCGTAGAAGAATAAAAGTGAGGAAAAGACGATATGAGAATATTTTTAGTAGGTGTGTTCTTGCTTCTTTTTGCCATCATTAGTTTGCCGTTATATTTGGTTGCATGGCTGCTAGGAAAAAAGGATGAAAGATTGCAAGTCGCATTTTCACAAAAAATAGTAAAGATAGGATTTCGTATCATATTTTTATTAGCAGGGGCTAGGCTTGAATGTAAAGGACAGGAGAATGTTCCTAAGGATGAACCGGTATTGTATATTGGGAACCATAGAAGTTATTGTGATATTTTAGCAAGTTATATGACGGTTCCTACATTAACTGGATTTGTTTCAAAAGATGACTTTAAGAAGGTTCCATGTATCAGCAGATGGATGCGCTTTTTAAAATGCCTTTTCTTAGATAGGGGGGATCCAAGACAAGGATTACAGATGATTCTTACCGGAATTGAACAAATCAAACAAGGGTATTCTATCTTTATTATGCCAGAAGGAACAAGGAATCGAAAAGATACCTTATTACCATTTCATGATGGAAGTTTTAAACTGGCTACCAAGACTGGTTGTGCCATTGTGCCGGTAGCGATAAAAAATACAGATAAGGTAATAGGACATCATTTTGCATGGTTTTCTCCTACCAGAGTATCCATTGTATATGGAGAGCCAATTTATCCTAAAGATATACCAACAGAAGAAAAAAGACATATAGGAGCATACATGCAGAAAAAGGTAGAGGAAATGCTTGAAAATATGAACTAGAGTATGATATAGTTTTAATTATGTTATCTAGAAAAAAGTATAGAACATAGCCCGAAATAAGGGCTATACAGTAGAAAACAATATAGGAGGGAAATACATATGAAATGGTTGATCATTTTATTGATCGTTGTAGCAATTTTGGTAGTTGCTTGTGTTTTGCTTTATCGAAAGGGAAAACAGATGCAGGAACAGGCAGAAACTTCACAGGAACAAATGAAAGCAGGAGCTCAAGTACAGTCACTTCTTGTTATTGATAAAAAGAAGATGAAATTACAGGATGCTAATTTACCTAAAATTGTGATGGAGCAATCAAAGTGGTATATGAAAAGAGCGAAGGTACCAGTTGTAAAAGTTAAGATTGGACCTAAGATTGTTACAATGCTTTGTGATGAAAAAATATATGATAGTATTCCGGTAAAGAAAGAAATAAAAGCGGTTGTTAGCGGAATCTATATCATGGAATTAAAAGGTGTACGTGGTGGCATAGAGCAAAAAGAAGAGAAAAAAGGTTTTTTTGCCAGATTTAGAAAAAAATAATGTGAAAAATAAGAAGTATTGTTTATTGAGAAAAGGAAATATAAACAATACTTCTTTTAATGTTGGATATAAGTGCGGATAAAGAATTAGAAAATTTGTGAAAACTTGTGAAAAAGAACGAAAACTTCACAAAATAGAAATAGACAATAAAAAAATCAGAAAAATGAAAAAAGCTATTGCAAAAACAGTAGAAATGTGTCATAATATTCGTGTAAGAAAAAGAACTTGATTGGCAGGGTGAAAGATATGTAAGTCAAATGGGAGTATGGCATACAACGCATAACAATCTGTTCAGCGAGTTATAGTTCCTTTTGTTTTTATAAAGAGGAAAGAAACTTACATTGAGTTTTTTTACAGAGATGAAAACCTTGGGGAAGGTATTAGGTTGTAGGAAAATGCGTTATGATGCAAAGGGAGTGTTCGGAAGTTTTAGTTACAATATTCAGATCTGGAAGAAAAGCTCAGAGAAATTGTCATGATTTAGCCTAGTGGAACACAGTGCATAGTACTGAAATGGGGAGAATGTTTCAATGTAGGGGAGAATGACATGAAGGAGTTATATGATGCGAGGAAGAAAGAAAGGATTGCATCTCTAAAAAGTTCGTGTTTTTTATTTGTAAAATGGAAGAAGAAAGAAAAGACAATATTTTGGGAGAGATTTTGTCAACAAAAGAAGCAGACCATAAATGGGGAGTATGGTCTGCTTCTTTTGTTGTATGATAAGATCAAAAGCAGACTAATGTTTTAAAAAAGAGTTGTCGAAATGTAACATAGAATAGATAAGTTTTAGTATTACCAAAGTATATTTTGTGATGGAAAATATGCAGATGTTATTTTCATAAAAACAGAGAAAATAGAGTTTTATCAGATATAATGCGGGATGTAAAAGAAAGGGGAAAAGGAAAACGATGGAAATTGCAGGAAAGGTAAAGGCAGGCACCTCATGGAATGTAAATAAATCCCAAGATGAAAAGGGAAAGACCGATTATACCAAAATAGGAAAAAAGGGGCAAATTGTAGTAGGTACGATTACAGGGGTATCCGACAAAATTTCCATTGACTTTAATGGTTCGCAAGTGCAAGTGTCAAAAACTGCAGTGCAGAATGCCAGGGAGGGCGAAGAAAGAAGTTTTGAAATCAAGGATGTAACAAAGAATCATATTGTGTTAAAGGAAGTGGATACGCAAGGAAAAACAGAGAGCGAAAAGCAAAAAATGATTCGCACCACTATTGATAGGGGACAAAAAGGTTTGACAGATAATAAAAATACAAAAAATGCAACGGATAAAGAAGAAGAATCCGATACGTTGCATTCTATAAGCGAGCGCATGAGTGAAGAAGATTGTACGGATTTGGAAAAGGAAGGCATGTCGATCGAAAAGTACAATCTGGAGCGGTTAGATCGAGCCTTGGAGCGTATCAAGCAACAAAGACAGGCAAAACGAGAAGGCATTGCTCAATATGTAGAACGTAAAGAGGATTACCAAAAAGAGATTGAAAAAGTGAAAGTGCACAATCAGATTCAAAATATAGCAGGAGTGCCGATGGCACAGCAGATTGCAGATGCATTATTAAAGGCAGATTTACCAGCGACAGAAGCAAACATAAAAAAAGTTTCCAGTGTGATGGATATGGCAGCGGTAACACCGACAATGTCAGATGCAGCGATGGATTATTTATTGGAAAACGCATTAGAACCAACTGTTGCAAATATCTATCAAGCGCAATATGCAGGAAATAGCAGCAAATATAGTGATTATGCTTTAGGTCAGACAGCAACATATCTTTCCGGAAGTGTTTCCTATGTAAGTGATGCAGAGGGGCAGAATGAGCAGAAACTGGCCGCTTGGGAGGAAATTGCACCACAGGCAGAAAAACGATTAAAAGAGGACGGTATTTCGGTAACAGAGCAGGTGATGCAGCAAGCAAAATGGCTTTTTGAGCGAGAACTACCGATTAACGGAGATGCGATAAAGGAGCTGGATGCTCTAGAAAAGCTAAAAGAAGAATATGAACCGGAACAGGTATTAGAACAAATTACAGAGGGAATGGCACGAGGGCAGGAACCGGATGAAGTTTCCTTGGTAACACCCACAATGACTTCAGTCCAGCAGGCTTTGGATAACTTTTTACAACAAGTGAATGAACAGCTGGAACAATTGCCAGAAGCAGATCTTACCGTTTCTGATATTACAAAACGTAGACAATTAGAAGAGGTTCGATTAAAAATGACAGCAGATGCAGCAATTCGTTTACAGGAGAAAGGTATTGATTTAGACGTCGAACAAATCGAAAAAGTAGTAGATGAACTTCGAAAAATGGAAGATTCGTATTATCGTGGCATTTTGCAGGAGGGCGGTGTTGAAGAAAGTCAGCAAAATGTAGATTTGTTGCGGGATACACAAGATTGTGTGGCATTTTTAAAAGAGGCACCAAATGTTATTTTAGGAAGTACACTCGCAGAACGAGAAAACATTACTCTGCATGCATTACAGCAAGAAGGTTTACGTGAAAAGGCTTCTTTTGATCAGGCGGAAACAGCCTATGAGACACTTATGACAAAACCGGATCGTCAACTTGGAGACAGTATGCAAAAGGCATTTCAAAATATAGATACTATATTAGAAGATTTGGGAATGGAACAGACGCAGGAAAATCAACGTGCAGTAAGGATTTTGGCGCATAATACTATGCCGATTACAGAGGAAAATATCTATAAAATAAAAGAGTATGATAGTCAGGTTCAGAAAGTAATAAAAGATTTACATCCGGCTGTGACAGTGGAATTAATAAAAAGAAATAGTAACCCGTTGCAATCTGGTTTAGATACACTGGATCAGGATATTCAATCGATTAAAAAAGAGCTTGGAATAACAGAGGATGAAAAATATAGTAAATATTTGTATCGGCTAGAACAAAAGAATGGTATCAGTCAGGAAGATCGACAGACATTTATCAATGTATATCGTTTGTTAAATAATGTACAAAAAATGGACGGTGCAGCAGTAGGTTATGTTGTACAGACAGATCGGGATCTTACACTAGAAAATTTGTATACAGCAATTCGTACATTGAAAAATGGCGGAGTAGAAATGCAGGTTGCAGATAGTGAGGATATGCAGGATATTACCTATAGTCGTGGAACATTATTAACACAAATAGAGGAGAGTTTTCAGGGGCCAGAAGAAAAAGAACAGAATTGGAAAGAAAATTATTATCAGAATATAGTAGAAGAACTGGTGGAAGAAATTTCTCCATCTGGTTTGGAAAAAATGTTGACAGGAAAAACTGGAGAAGAAAAATTTACGGATTTGATGCAGGAAAATGCAGAAGAACTTCTTTGGAAGCTTAGGGAAGCCAATCAACAGGTAGAGCAGGAAAAAGATAAAGATATTGCAGAAGAATCTTATGAAAAAGAAAAGATAAAGATTTTACAACAAGTAACCGATAATAGTGATGCAGTAATTTCTTATCTGAAATCAGAGGGCATACCTGTAACAGTGGAAAACTTGATTGCAGCCAGCCAGTTTGGGGAGGTATATAAACAATTGCAGGAAAAAGCAAGAAAACTTCCCAAAGAACAACAAAAAGAATATGACAATGTTGTTGATGCGATGGCAGATGGATTAGAGGATGCAGATACGATGCAGTCTCAGTTTGATCATTTGGAAAAACAGGTAGAAACTATCCTACAGTATGGTTTTGCAGATCAGCAGATTCATTCTATGGGATTACAGGAATTGCGCATGATGGCAAACAGCGTTGGGCTTGCCAGAAAACTGGCAGGGCGACAAGATTATCAAATACCGGTTCGTACCGGTGAGAGTATTACCACTATGCATGTGACGATTTTAAATGGTAGTAAGGAACAGGGAAAGGTAACGATAACTACAAATCTGGAAGAAATTGGAGAAGTTCGTGCAGAGTTTTCAGTAAAAGAGGATATGGTCATAGGAACTATTTTGACCGAATCAAAAAAAGCAGCCGAAAGTCTTCAAAACAGGGAAGATACTTTTAAAGAACGTCTAAAAGACCAAGGGATGGGACTTGGACAAGTGGTTTATGGGTTATATACGAGGAGCATGGAGGCTCATGATGTAACAACAGATACGAAGCAGGATGCAACAAAACTATATGCAGTAGCAAAGGCTTTTGTAAAGCATTTAGCAATGTATGCAACGTAAAAAAGCATTGTGTGCCTCTCTCTATGAGGCGGAAGGGAGAAAACTATGAAGATCAATCATAATATTTCAGCGTTAAAGTCTAATATCAAATTACAAAGAACAAACGAGGCAATGGAGAAAAGTGTGGAACGCTTGTCCTCTGGTTATCGTATTAATCGTGCAGCAGATGATGCAGCAGGAATGGCGATTTCTCAAAAAATGAAAACGCAGATTCGAGGCTTAGATCAGGCGTCTAGAAATGCATCGGATGGTATTTCGGTTATACAAACGGCGGAGGGGGCTTTAAATGAAGTGGAATCCATGTTGCAAAGAATGCGTGAACTATCTGTACAGGCGGTAAATGAGACAAATACAGCAGAAGATCGTGAAGCAATTCAATTAGAAATAGATAATTTGAGCGCAGAGATAGATCGTATATCAGAGGATACCGAGTTTAACACAAAAAAATTGTTGAATGGAGATTCTGACCGAAAAACCTATTCAAGAAGTACAAAGGTATCTATTGTTTCTGCATCCGATGCTGTAACCGCAAAGGGGTATAAGATTACAGTGACTGGTGTGGGACAAAAAGAAAAAATTACAGCTCCTAATGAAATTTCAGATTCAGTTGCTCCAGTATCTGGGAAAATAACAATTAATGGGGAAACGATAGAGATAGAGAAAGGTTCATCTATAGCAGAGGTATATGCACAGCTACGTGATTTAGGAAGTACGGTAAATGTGGATATATATACAACAGATGGTGCAGGTGATCCATCTACTGTTGAGCAGGGGGCATATTTAAATTTTGAATCAAAAGAGGCGGGATCTGCAAGAAAAGTTGAGGTATATTGTGAAAACGATGCGTTAGCAGACTTTCTTGGAATTGATACCATTTTGAAAGCTGATGACGATAATGCAGGTAAAGATGCAGAAGTAACACTTTTAACAGATGAAGATGATGCAAGTGCATTTTCTATGACAGCTACTGTTGCTGCAGATGGAAATAAGGTTACGATTTCGGATAAAAATGGGTTTGAAATGACTGTTATGATTGATAATAATGCATTGGACGAGGAAGATCCGCTGGAGGTAGATCTTACCGTATTAGATGCAGGTCCAATGGTACTTCAGGTTGGGGCAAATGAGGAGCAGACAGTTAGTATTAGTATTCCGAAAGTAGATGCAGAATCTCTTGGTATTGCAAATGTAAATGTGGGAAATACAAACGATGCTGGTCAAGCTATTTCCTTATTTGACAAGGCAATTAATACAGTATCTTCGGTTCGTGCAAAACTTGGAGCTTATGAAAATCGTCTAGAACATGCAATTAGTAACTTGGATACTTCTAATGAAAATATGACGGAAGCACTTTCTCGTATTGAAGATTTGGATATGGCAGAGGAAATGTCAAATTATACACAGCTTAACGTATTATCGCAGGCTGGTACATCTATGTTGGCACAGGCAAACCAAATGCCACAAAATATACTTTCTTTATTACAATAAAAAGATAAAACAAAAAAGGTTATCGTTTTTAAGCAAAGAAAAGTCGCAGAAATGCTTTGTTTTGGGCGATAACCTTTTTCTTACCTTTTTTTGGAGATTGCTATAAGGTCGAAAAAAAATAAGCCGATATATACAACGAGAGATGAGGAAAGAACAGTATGCAGATAACTACTTGCAAAAAGAGGTTGTCTGCATAGTATACGCATAGGAGGCGGCATGTATGGAAAGAGAAAAGCGGCAGGAATTCTCTGCAAGGATCACACAGGCGAATCGTACAGAACTTTTGGTGATTGTCTATGAGATTACGCAAGAAGAACTTAGAGAAGCACTGGATGCATACACAAAACAGAAGATGCAGCACTTCGATATTTCGCTTCAAAATGCACAGAAGTTTTTAAATGAATTAATGGGAACCTTAAATTATCAGTACAAGATTTCATATCAATTGTTTTCTATTTACCGATTTATAAACAAGAAGATCGTAGAGGCACGTTTGAAAAAGCAAAATACAGATTTAGAAGAATGTATTCATTTACTTGAAAAATTGCGTGTAGCATATGCACAAATTGCATCAAAAGATATGGAAGGACCGATGATGGCAAATGTTCAGAAGTTATATTCTGGATTAACTTATGGAAGAAATGCTTTATCGGAAGTATCTGTAGATGGTAATGGAGGCCATAGAGGATTATATGCATAGGCAATATGTATGAAATCATAGAAAAGAAACAGGAAAGAATTGACATAATACACAAAAAGCGAAAAAAATCAAAAAAACTATAACGTTTTATGAAATCTGACCGATATAAGAAATAGAAAGAAAAGGTGGTGAACATTATGAGAATCGATGCGTATAATGCGGTGAATCAAATTTATCAGACAGCAACACAAACACAGAAGATCAATAAGGAAAAGAAGATAGCTAAAGATGACAAATTTGAAATTTCGCAAACAGGAAAAGATTTGGCAGTAGCGAAAAAGGCAATTTCGGATGTATCGGATATTAGAGAAGAAAAAGTGGAAACGATTAAGAAACAGATGAAAGAAGGAACCTATCGTGTATCCACAGAAGATGTAGCTGAGAAGATATTAAGTAGTATGACAGGTTCCATTTTCTAAAACTTAGGACAAAGCAAAGGAGGGGGCTTCCTTTTGGCAAGTGTAATACAGGAGCTGATTTCCGTACTTACAGAGGAACAGCAATTATATGAGAAGATTATTCCGATTGCGTCGGAAAAGAAAAATGTGATTATAAAAAATAACCTCGAATCTCTTCAAAAAATCACAGAACAGGAACAATTGGCAATAGACCAGGTAACTGTTTTGGAAAAAAGGAGATCCGAGGTTATTGTTAATATAGGAATATTATTAAATCGTAAGCCGGAAGAGCTTACACTAGGCGAGATAATTAAGCTGTTGGAGAAACAACCAAAAGAACAAAAACAGCTTTCACAAATACATGATCAATTAAAACATACCATTCAAGAATTGAAAAATATCAATATTCAAAACAAATCGTTAATAGTACAATCCCTAGAAATGATAGAATTCAATATGAATTTGATTCAAAGCACAAGGATGTCGCCGGGGAACAACTATACGAAAGGTGCAACCACAGCAGATGCACCATCTTTGCAGGCAGGGACGTTTGATGCAAAGCAATAGGCATAGTACAGTATAGAAAGGAAAGGTGATATCATGAGCTTGATGACAAGTTTGTCTACGGGTGTAAGTGGATTAAAGGCAGCGCAAACGGCAGTAAATACCACCGCACATAATCTTGCAAATGTAAATACTAAAGGGTATTCCAGACAAGATGTGACAAATGTAGATAAAATATATAACACGATTGGTAACAGCCATATCAGTTATTCGCAGGTTGGTTTAGGAAGTGAGGTCGCATGCATAAAACAAACTAGAAATGTGTTTTTTGACAAGGCCTATCGTTTAGAAGTTGGCAGAAAGAATTTTTATGATGTACAGAGTGAAGCAGCATCGGAAATCGAAAACCTTATGGGTGAGATGGAAGGTGTGCAATTCCAGGAAACAATTAGTGATGTATGGAATTCTATACAGGAACTGACGAAGGAACCGGACAGCATTGTAAAACGCACAGCATTTATCAATACTGCAAATACTTTTATGTTACGTGCCCAGGATATTTATAAGCAGCTAGAGTCCTATCAGGTCAATTTAAATACACAGATACAGGCATCAGTAGATCGAATTAATCAAATTGGTGATAAAATTCATGATTTGAATTCTCAAATTGTTCGTTATGAATCCGGTTCGGAAAATGCCAACGATTATCGGGATCAGCGAAATCTATTATTGGATGAGTTGTCACAATATGCAAGTATTACCTATTATGAAGATGTAGATGGTCGTACGTTGGTTAATATAGAGGGAACGCAATTTGTAGGTCAGGATCATGTTTACGAGATGCACACAGAGCCATTAAATGATGGCACTAAGATGTTGAATGCTGTGTGGGGAACAGGAAATCCAGTATTCAATTTGGAACAGGGATTTTCCTCTGAAAAAAATACAGACATCGGTAAACTAAAAAGTTTATTAATGGCGAGAGGAAATGCTGCGGGAAAATATACAGATATTCCAACAAAGCAGGATGAAAAATATTATAAAGATGGAGTTTTTGATGAGGTACAATATAATCAGGATGTTATTGAGTATAATAAGACGGTTGGTTCTTATCTGATTCAAAACAATCAGGCAAGCTTTGATAAATTGGTCCATGCGATAACAACAGCAATTAACGATGTACTTTGTCCAAATACAGATGCGGATACAGTATTGAATAATTTGGGGTTGGATACAAATGCAACAACGGTTACCTATACAGATTACAAAGGCAATACAGTTACAAAAAATTTAAGCGATGTAAAAATATGGGATGAATATCATGCCGCAATTGGTATGGATGAGGATGCAACACCGAGAGAAGAATTGTTTTCCCGCCAGGCAGTAGACAGATATACAAAGGCTACCATTGAGGTTACAGATGAGGATGGAAATACATCACAAAAGGATATATGGATTTATAATGAAGAAGATCCAAAGGATGTGTATACGTTGTACACAACGAAGCAGTTAGTTATCAATGAAAATCTGCTGGAGAATCCATCTAAACTTCCATTATCTGCCAATCAATATCTTGGTGGTATAGATGGATATGATGCAGAGGCTTGTGAAAAATTAAAGGATATTTGGACGGTAGAATTTGATACAATCAATCCCAATGTGCTTACAAAACATACATTTAGAGATTATTATCAGGCATTGATTGGTAATTTGGCTACAGAAGGAAGAGAGTACAAAAGTATGGCAGAAGACCAGGAAAGTCTGGTAGATGGTATTGATAGCAATCGACAGACGGTTTCCGGTGTATCTTCGGATGAGCAATTAACAAATCTGATACAATACCAGTATGCCTATACTGCGAATGCAAGATATATAACAACGGTCAATGATATGTTGGCGGATTTGCTAAATAAACTATCGTAAGGAGGGGATGATATGCCATCAACATTTTTTGGATTAAGTATAGGGAAAACGGGGTTAAATGCAGCACAGATTGGATGGAATACAACTGCGCATAACTCGTCTAACATCAAAACAAAGGGTTACTCCAGACAAGTGGCCAGCTTTGAGGCAGGAACACCGGTTTCGGTTTATTCTAGAGCTGGTATGGCAGGAACTGGTGTATCCTTGATTGGGGTAGAACGACAAAGAAACATTTACTATGATGAGAAATACAGAATCAGTAATGCAGCTTATGGAAACTACAACACAAAAGAATACTATATGACATCGGTGCAAAATTATTTTAAAGAAACGGATAAAGATACACAAGGATTGACCGGTTATTTTACGAACTTATATAATGCTTTTGAAGATTTGCAGAAAAATGGTGCAGATTCTACAAAAAGAACTGCGGCAATTGAATCGGCAGACAATTTGGCTGATTTTGTAAATTATCTTGGCACCAGCTTACAAAGTGTACAAAAAGAAGCCAACGCAGATATAAAAACAACAGCAGAACGTATCAATTCGATTGCATCACAGGTTGCAACGTTAAACAAACAAATTAACACATTAGAGCAACAGGGTGGGGTCGCTAATGATTTACGAGATCAGAGAGATCGATTGATTGATGAATTATCGGAGTATGGAAATATATCTGTTACAGAGACCAATCGCGGAGACGACAAGAGTGTATTAAATGAATTTACTATAAAATTAGATAATAAAACTTTAGTAGACACTTATAAATACAATCAATTAAATGTTTCTTCTGTAGATGGAAAGGTAAATCAAAACGATATTGATGGATTGTATACCTTAAGTTGGAAAGATGGACAGGATTTTGACAGTTCTAGCCCGACTTTAGGTGGAAAATTGCAGGCATTGTTTGAAATTCGAGATGGAAATAATAAAACTGCCTTTACTGGAGAGGCCGATATAAATACCAATATTGGTGATGATTTTGTTGTAGTAAAAGGGACAAATTGTAATGATGTAAATAAATTAAATATTCCGGCAGAAAAGGGTACGATTATGATAGGTGCAAAACAATATTATTATAGCAGCTTTTCTGTAGAAATTGATGATGCGACAGGAGAATATACTTATACATTTGAAGGACTTTATGATGATGCAGGAAATAAAGAAATCACGCAGAATGTAGCAGGAAAACAGGTATCTATAGGTGCTAGCATTGATTATAAGGGAGTTCCTTATTATCAGGCACAATTAAATGAATTTGTGCGTACCTATGCAACTTCTTTTAATAAAATACATAATGCAGCCGAAGATTTAAGTGGACAGAAAGGTATGGATTTCTTTAATGGAAAATCGGCGGTTACTGGTAAAAATTATGAGTTATATGAAAAAGTAGATAGTTTCACTTCAAGTGGTACAGCGAGTTATACAGATGAGGATGGAACAATTATTGATACAGGAACCTCCTATTATAATGTTACCGCATTAAACTTCTGTGTAACGGATGAAATCAAAGATAATGTGATGAAGTTTGCTTTGGCATCTGATATCGATAAAGGTGTTGACTGTGTAGATATGTTAGATCAAATAATTGCAGGAAAGAATGATAAAAGTATGTTTAAGCAAGGAACACCAATGGAATTTTTATCTACCTTTACAGCAAATATTGGAATTGATACACAGCAGGCAAGCCTGTTTGCAACTAGTCAATCGAATATTTCAAAAGCAATCGATGAACAACGCATGTCAATTTCCAGTGTGGATTCAGACGAAGAGGCTATGAATATGGTGAAATATCAAAGTGCTTATGAATTGTCTGCTAAGATGATTTCGACTATGTCTCAAATATACGATGTATTATTGAATATGTAAAGTAACAAGTAGGAAAAAGTATTATGTAAAAAGAAACAAAAGTTGCAGTTTACAGGAGGGTATTGGAAAAGTACCGGATATACAGGCAAACCCTCTGAACAGTAACAAATAAAAGAGAGGTGTAGGGAATGAGAGTAACAAACTTAATGATGACAAACGGAATGCTTAGTAGTATCATGGCGAATAAAGCGGATATGAATAAAAAATATGAACAATATGCAACACAACAAAAGATTCAGAATCCCTCAGATGATCCGGTAATTGCCATTCGTGCTTTGAAATATCGTTCCAATTTATCAGAGTTGCAGCAGTATCGAGAAAAAAATGCAGAAGATGCTTCTTCTTGGATGAGTGCAACGGAAACAGCATTGACCAATATGAATAGCCTTTTGACAGAATTGTATAATAAATGTGTTTCAGGTGCAACAGATACTTATGAAACGATTGACCGTGACAGTATGGAGCAATTTCTTTCCAATTATAAAGAAGAGATTTATAAAAGTATGAATGCAGACAATGCGGGAAGATATTTGTTTTCTGGTTATCGTACGGACACATCTGTTTGTTATACTAGCGATGATAGCTCAAAAAAATATACCATTACAGAGCCGTTGACCTTTGAAAATTTATACGAAAAAACATATATAAAGGGTGGTGCTACTTATGATCCAGATAAAACTGCAGAGGAATATAAGGGAGAGGCACCGACTACTGAAAAGGCATATGTAATGGATTTAGGTTACAAAAATTTAGGTGAATTAGGATTAACTGTAAAAGATTCGGATGGAAATGAAGTACCAATTATAATTAATTCGAGAAATAGTACAGATGCAGATTGTTATAATCCGGAACAAGGTGAAATCAATTTTATCGCAGATACCGGGCAAATTGTTATTTCAAAAGACTTATATGAAACATTCCGTACCGCAAAGAGCATCGTGGCAACCTATGATAAGACAAAATTTGAAACAGGAGATGTTCGGCCGGAAATGTATTATGATTGTACTTCTGTTGAATTGGATGATGCTGGACAAGAGCGAGAGGGAACAGAAAAGAAATATACTAAACCAGAGAGTCAGGATATCAAATATGATGTAAACTTTGGTCAACAATTAAAGGTAAATGTCTTGGCAAATGAAACAATCAATTCTTCTTATGCCAGAGCTATCGATAATATTTTGAATGCTGTAAATGATGCCTATAGTACTCAGGCGAAGATTGATAACGCAAATTTACTTTTGTCTGATAGTAATAAAACACCAGAGGAAATTGCTGCCTTAAATACATTAAAAGAGCAGTTAGAAACAGAATTAACATTGAAAAAGTCTATTTTACGTGAAAGCTTTGCCAATGCACAAACTGCAACAAAGGCTGCACAAAATGGTATAAAAGTTCCATATTTAAATGAAAATGGAGAAACAGAGATTAAGAAAATCAGTGTTAGTATAGCAACTACCAGTATAGGTAGTCGTTCTGCAAGATTGCAAATGATTCAAACCAGATTGGATGATTTGAAAGTAAATTATACGGAATTACGGGATAACAATGAAGTGATGGACTTAGAAGAAGCAATTGTGAATTATACAGCAGCGCAGACTGCCTATAATGCTTCTTTAAGTGCTGCTGGAAAGATGGTACAGACTTCTTTATTGGATTTCCTGTAAAAAAACAGTAGAAAATGGAGCAAAAAGAGAGAATACAGGGTTGTATCCTCTCTTTTTTTGACCGATATAATAAAGGAAATGGAATTTAAAAAGTAAAAAAAGACAATTGCAAGGCAAAGTTAGTACCCGCTTTGCCAATGGGTGTGAGGAAAGCAGGTGCGGGGCATGGCATGGAACGGTATGGAGAATATACCCGGTGAGAATGGCAAAGCCTTCTTATGCGAACAGAAAGCCTTGACTTTGCAGTGATCGAAAAATAAGAATTTACGAAAAGGTGCAAGGATGCAGAACAAAAGAACAGTAGGAGGAAAAGAATATGTTAGTGCAGACAAAATATTTTGGAGAAATTGATTTAACTGAGGAGAAGATCCTTACTTTTGAAAATGGCATCATGGGATTTGAGCATCTTACAAAATATACCATATTGTTTGATACAGAGAAAGAACAACAAGGTGGCATTATGTGGTTTCAGAGTGTAGAGGAACCTTCCATTGCCTTGCCGGTTATCAATCCATTGGTTGTAAAACCAGATTATAATCCGCAGGTAAACGAAGAATTATTGCAACCATTGGGTGATTTAAATCAGGAAAATTTGTGTATATTATTAACATTGACAGTGCCTAGCGATTTAACAAAACTGACAGCAAATCTAAAAGCACCGTTGATCATTAATGCAGATACCAGAAAGGGTTGTCAACTTGTAGTAGAAAATGCAGATTATCAGGTAAAATATAATGTATACGATGCAATACAAAAAATGAAGGCAGAAAAGGGGGCGGCATCATGTTAGCATTATCCAGAAAACAGGGTGAATCCATTATGATTGGAAATGATGTAGAAATCACTATTTTAGATATTCGAAACGATCAGGTAAAAATTGGAATCAATGCACCAAAGCAAGTAGGAATATATCGAAAAGAAATTTATTTGCAGATACAGGATGAAAATAAACAGGCTGTATCTGAGGATGTCCGTCAGAATAAAAATGCGTTAGAAGCACTTTTAAATAAACAAACCATTTTTGAAGAGAATAGTTCCAATTCTACTGCATTTGAAAAATTGTTAACGAAAAAATAGTATTACAAAAATTCCCAAATACTCTATTAAGTTTTCAAAAAGCAGGTCGATAAATAAGATAAGAGATACGTGCATCAATGCCATTTACTTAAGTCTCGAACTTTTGTGAAAGAATTGAAATGGAAATATATCGTTCAATACATAGATTTTGAGCTTAAGTGAATGACATTGCATGTGAATAGTAATGTATATATCGAGTAGAGTATTTTCTGATAGAAAACATGGAGGTGGGACTTATGATCAGTCAGGTAAGTGGAACGGCCAACACGGAGGTAATGGCAGAAATGGCAACAAAGGTACAACAGACACCCAGGGACAAGGACACAAAGGGAAAAGCAGTAGAGCTTACACAGAATGAGAAAAAAGAAAAGACAGAGAGCATGGAACAAAATTTAACGAAAGCACAAGTAAAACAATTAAAACAAGCGATTGAGGAAGCAAATCGAAAGGCAAGACTTACCAATACGGCAAGAGAGTTTTCTTACGATGAGGTAACCAATCGTGTATGTGTAAAGATAACGGACAAAGATACAGAAAAGGTGATTCGGGAAGTACCAACGGAAGAATCATTAAAACGTCTCACCAGAATGCTGGAAACAGCAGGTCTGGTAGTAGATGAAAAAATGTAAGGAGGAGTTCATATGGCAATTCGTATGACAGGTCTGACTTCAGGGTTAGACACAGAATCGATTGTAGCTGCCTTGGTTAGCGCACAGAAGATGAAGGGAACCAAGGTACAAAATAAATTGACAAAATCAGAGTGGTCGGAGGAAATTTGGAAAGGATTAAATACCAAGTTATATTCCTTTTATACAAAAGAATTAACAAAGTTTAAAACACAAGGTAATTACATTACCAAAAAGGCAACCTCATCCAAAGAATCAGCAGTTACAGCTACAGCATCTAATAGTGCAGCAAATGGATCGCATTCTTTGGAAATCCGTTCTTTGGCATCTTCACAGAATGTGACGGGTAGCAAGATTGATGCAACATCTACAGTAAAGAGTTTGACAGATTTAGGTATGACAGCGGGGACGGTAATTAAAGTATCGACGGTTGATGGTAAGAAAAGTGCACAATTAGAAGTAACAGGTAGTACTACTATTGCGGACTTTGTTTCAACTTGTAAATCTATTGGTTTAAATGCAAACTTTGATACAAAACAACAGCGTATCTTTATCAGTTCAGCATCTAGTGGTGCAGATCAAGGATTTAGCATTACTACAGGTAGATCTACCAGAGCGGATGCAGATACAGAAATTAAAAATCTTATATCTAATGCAACTGGAACAGATGATGCAATCTATGATAATTATGTTTCGGCGGCAGATACTATTAAGGCAAAATTAAAGTCTACAGTGGAGGCTAGTAGTGACCAAAGTGACAATATGGTTAATGCAGCTATGGATATTTTAAACTGCGTTCGAGGTTATTACAGGGATGGAGTAAAGAAAGATAAATTAGACAAATATGGAATTACAACAGATGAGTATCAGGCATTTGAGGATGCGTTTAATGCTGCAAAGGCAGTAGATTATATAGATCCAAATGATAGTCAGAGTACAGAAACGTTAAATGATATTATGTCGGATTATCTGTCGGATGTATCTAATGTATCTAAGTTAAAACAAACATTTGATACCTATGCGGCTTCCACAGATAAAATTTTGTTTAAATCAGAGTTGAGTTCTGCTTATGATACATTAAAGAGTTTAAGTAGTGAACAGTTTGCTGAGTTAAAGACATTAGCGATGAATGGCACGACAACGGAAGAGGATATCGAAGCAGCAGGTCTTACGCAAGAACAATATGATAATTATAAATTATTAATACAACATGTGGATCAGACAGTATTTGATGAGCAGATGGAGATTTATGCAAAAAATGAGGTGGTTGATGCAACTCCATTACCGGATGGAAGCTCACAATTGACAGTACTAGGACTGGCTGAAATTGATGCAGAAGGAAAGACGGAAAAGGATAATATTAGTGGAACAGATTTGAGTATAAAATGGGCAAATGATGCTGTGATCAAGTTGGATGGAGCAGAACTGACTGGTGCTAGCAATACCTTTTCTGTTAATGGATTAACATTAAATCTTACGGCAACTACATTGGATAAGACAACAGGAGAGTATGAAGAAATCCAGTTAAATGTTACCAATGATACAGATACTGCATACAAAATGGTAAAAGAATTTGTTACGAAGTATAATGAATTATTGGAAGAAATGAACAAATTGTACAATGCAGATTCCGCAAGAGGATATGACCCATTGACAGATGAGCAAAAGGAAGCTATGACAGACGATGAGATCGAGAAATGGGAAACAAAGATTAAAGATTCCCTTCTTCGACGAGATGATACATTAAATGGAATCATTACAGTTATGCGGTCTTCGTTACAGACAACAACAGAAGTGGATGGAAAGAAATATTCGTTGTATAGTTTTGGAATTTGTACTTCTAGTGACTATACAGAAAAAGGAAAATTGCATATTTATGGGGATGAAGATGATGAGACATATTCAACGAAGACAAATAAACTAAAAGAAGCGCTTGAAAATAATCCAGAGGCGGTTATGAAGACTTTAGCAGAAGCAGGACAGTCTTTATATGATGCTATGACAAAGAAGATGGCAAAGACCAGTCTCAGTAGTGCGTTGACATTCTATAATGATAAGAAAATGGATGATGATCAGAAGGCCTATAAAAAGCAAATATCTGCATTAGAGGATAAACTTAATGATTTGGAGGATCGTTATTATAAGCAATTTACTGCAATGGAAAAGGCTATGACAAAGATGCAAAATAGCGCAAGTGTGTTTGGAACTTATTATGGCAACAATTCCTGAAAATAAGAATTAATTTTCCTCTTATGGTTATTAACTGAAAAAAAAGGTCGATATAATAAATAGAAAGATTAAGGGTGCAGAGTAAAATAAAGGAGGAATGTAGCATGGCATTTTCGGGGGCAGCAGCAAATGCATATCAAGGAACACGTATTCGTACAGCATCGCCTGCAGAATTGACTTTGATGTTATATGATGGAGCAATTAAATTTTGTAATATGGGAAAAGTGGCATTAGAAAAAGGAGATTTCGAGAAAGCAAATCTTAATATTCAAAAGGCAAAAAAGATTATCGTACAATTTCGTAATGATTTGGATTTTAATTATCCAGTTGCACAAGACTTTGATCGTGTGTATGAATATATTTATTATACGTTAGTAGATGCAAATGTAAAGAAAGACATGGAGTTATTGGATGAGGCCTTGGGACGTATTCGTGAGATGCGTGATACATGGAAACAAGTCATGGAAAAGGTAAAGAATGGTAATGCATAAAGAGAGAGAGCTGTACCAAATTGGGCAGCTCTTTCCTGTTTTTACAAATCAGAAAGGAGAAATAGAATGGATCATACAGATGCATATGTAGATATTTTAGTTACTTCCTTACGAAAGAAGGTGACATTGTTAGAGAAGATAGAAAAAGTAATTACAGATCAGGAACGGGAATTAAAAAAGCCAGATCCGGATATAGATCATTTGGATGAGATTGAAAAACAAATAGGAGAGTTACTTCAGGAAGTGGAACAGTCAGAAGATGGATTTGAGAGTGTTTATAATAGAGTAAAAGATTCTATGGGAGATAATAAAGACAAGTACAAGTCTCAAATTCAGGAAATGCAGGGCTATATCAAAAAAATTACAGATAAAACGGTTAAGATAAAGGCACAAGAAGTGAGAAACCAGCAATATATGAAACTTTTTTTTGAAAATAAGAAAAGAGAAATTCGACAGTTTCGCTCTGGAAATCGTAGTGTAGCCAGATATAGCCAACATACAGCAAATTCAGCTATGGGACAGTCATATTTTCTAAATAAAAAGAAATAGAACAAAATCCTATTTTTATATATGATGAAAAGTAGGATTGTGCTTGTTTTAAACGTTTACAAAAATGTTACAAAGAAAAAATGGAATTTAACCAAAACTTAACAAAAAAAGGGTTAAGTTTCCAAAAAGCGTTCCGATATATATAACAAGTAAAGAAAGTAACATTTACTTAATCGAATAAGTATCTAAGCTGGAGCGTACGGCCAGAGGGGGTACGGAAACAATTAAATTTTAAAGGGCAGTGGCAAGGACGCCACTGGATATTCAAGGAGGAATTTATTATGGGTATGACAGTACAACACAATATGACAGCGATGAACGCTAACAGACAGTTAGGAATTTCAAACAGTAATTTAGCAAAATCTACAGAAAAGTTATCTTCAGGTTATAAGATTAACCGTGCAGGAGACAACGCAGCAGGACTTGCTATTTCTGAAAAGATGCGTGGACAGATTAGAGGTTTAGATCAGGCTTCTTCCAATGCAGAAGATGGTATTTCTTTAATCCAGACTGCTGAAGGTAACTTACAGGAGTCACAGAATATCATTCAGAGAATGCGCGAATTAGCAGTACAGGCATCATCTGATACAAATACAAATGACGATAGAACACAGATTCAGCAGGAAATCCAGCAATTGACAGAAGAAGTTGACCGTATTGCTAATACAACAGAATTCAACACAAAGAAATTGTTAGATGGTTCTTGTGCAGGTTCTTCTTCATACAAAGCTGGACAGTCTAGCGTAGAAGGAACATTTGCAAATGGTGTGGTAAATGTAAATCAGGTAGACACATCTACAGCAGCATTGATTGGTAAAGATGATATTATCCGTATCGAATTTACAAAAGATTCTGAATTAGGTGGTGTAACTGGTACTGATGCAACAGCAAATGGTGCTGTTGCAACTTCTTTACATGGTACACAGGTTACAGTTGCAGATATGGATACATCAGCTGGTAGTATCACTATTGGTGGTATAGCATTTAGTGATATTGATGCTGCTAAAGCTGCAGAAAATTATGATGATGCTTCACAAGATGTTACATTTACTATTAACAATGCAAAGAACATTAAAGCTGGAGATGTTATCACAATTAACCTTCAGAAATGCGATTTGAACAAAGCAAAGAATACTGGTGAAGATGCATTAAGACTTCAGGTTGGTGCTAACGGTGGACAGGAAGTTCAAGTTCAGATTAAGAGTATGAAAGCAAAGGATCTTGGTATTACACAGACTTCTAAAGCTATTGTGGATGGAAAGAGTACAGCAGGAACAATTGGTTCAGCATTAGATGTAACTTCACAGGCAGGAGCATCTCTTGCAATCGAAGCATATGATAATGCTTTACAGAATGTATCTACAGAAAGAGCTAAGATGGGTGCTATGCAGAACAGATTAGAGCATACAATCAACAACTTGGATACATCTGCAGAGAACTTACAGTCTGCTGAATCAAATATCCGTGATACTGATATGGCAGATGAAATGACTAAGTACTCTAAGAATAATATTCTTATGCAGGCAGGTCAGTCTATGTTAGCACAGGCAAATCAGTCAAATCAGGGTGTATTAAGTTTATTACAATAATTGATAAAATTAAATTTGGAAAAGAGAGCAGAATATTCTGCTCTCTTTTTGCATGTTAAATAATAGGTGATTGTAATTTAGTGTAGATGAAATCGAAATAAAAAAGTAGTTAAAAAAATGGAATAAGAAAAGAAAGAAAAAGCTATACAAAAGAAAAGTGGAGAGCATTAGGAAAAGAAAAGAAGTTGCCGATATAAAAAAAGTAATTGTTGGATTTTGGAAAAGAGAGAGGAAAAAATATGGCAAATCATTTTAAGACAAATGCAGAGTTACTCAAAAAAACAGCATTGGGAAAAATTATTTTGAATTATTTAGATACTGTACCAGAAAATCGTGATAAGGTAAAAAAAATCGAAGGACAGGAGTATTTTGAAGAAGAAGAAAAGTATTATCTTCTTCATAGCGTTGATGAAAAAAAAGAAGCGGAAAGACTTGTTAGAGATATAGATTCTAAAAGAGACTATCTACTATTTGTATATGGAATGGGAAATATACAGCTATTAGAAAAATTGATAGATATTACATCAGAAAACACAAAAATATTAGTTGTGGAGGAAAATGTACATATTTTTCGCTATATGATGTATTATAAAAGATTAGATTTTCTTTTTAAAAGTAAAAAGACTTGTTTTACAATAGGAGAACAGCAATGCTATGATTTAATGGTACGAATTTGTGTGCAAAATGAATGGAATAATCTTGTACACAATATGAAAGTAATTACAACGCCAGCTTATCAAGTGTATCGTATGCAATTGCAACAGAAAACAAAACAATTTATGAGTGAATTAGCTACTAGTATTCATGTATTGGGGAATAGTACGCAAGATCAGATGAATGGTGTGACCAATAACTATAAAAATGTAGATGCTTGTCTTTCTGCCAATAGCATTGCAGAAATTCGAGGAAAGTATAAAGGGGTACCAGGAATTGTAGTAGCCTCAGGACCATCACTAGAAAAAAATATTGATTTGTTAAAAGAGGCGCAGGGAAAAGCTGTGATTATCAGTTGTGACGCTTCTTATCAAGAGTGTATAAAACATGGAGTGAAACCAGACGCAATCGCATCTATTGAAAGAGACCAACCTACCTATGATTACTTTTATAAAGATAAAACTTTTGATAAAGATTTAGTATTTGTAGGACCAGGATTGGTTTGGCCGGATATTTTGAAAGAATTTCCGGGAAAGAAAATTTTGATGGCAAAAACATCCGATGGTGCCGATGGATGGTGGATGGACCATTTTGAAAACATGGAGTTTGTTGTGATGGGAATGTCATGTGCGAATGTAGCCCATGCTGTATTAGAAGAAGCAGGATGTAGTCCTATTATACTAATTGGGCAGGATTTGGCATATACAGATGATAAAAAGCATAGCAGCCAGGTACATGATTTATTTGAGGATGACAACCAAGTTGATACAAATGAGGATACTTTATGGACGGAGGATATTTATGGGAACCCAGTAAAAACAACAACAGTTTTCAATTTGTTTCGAGAATATTTTGAAAGACGAGCGGAAAATGGAAAAAGTATTCTAATTGATGCTACAGAGGGTGGAGCAAAAATTAAAGGCAGTAAAATTATGACATTTCGTGAAGCGATTGATCAATATTGTACAGGCAAAAAAGAAAAAGCGTTGCATGCTTATTTGAAAGATATTCCGTGGGATGACAAGAAAGCAATCAAAAAATATGAGGAAATTATGAAATCAGCCCAACAATTTATTGAAGTAATGGAAAATTTAAAAAAACAAATGCAGACACATGTAAGCAAGTTAAAAAGATATGATGGTTGTAATTTTTCTAATACTTCTAGAAAAGAATTGATTGATTGTGTATTGGCAATGCAGGAAGGTAATCAATTGTTAAACTATGTAACAGAAGATCATAGAGAATTGGCAACTTTTTTTGGTCCATTATATAAGAGTGCAATTATGCAGGTAAAAAAATTAGGAAATGATGTAACAGCAGAGGTTATTGCAGAAAATTGGAAAATACAGGTAAAATTAATTTATTTAATGCAGATTGTTTGTCAACAGGTAGAAGATAAATTTCAAGAAATGATTGACTTTATGGAACAAAAGAAAAAGGATATGCAGAGGTGAAAAAATGATAGAAAAAGTTTTAAAGAGTATTGAAGTATTAGTAGATTCTATTTATGATATTGATCAGATTGGATTGCAGGAAAAGTATTTGGGATTTATTGAGAGTATCAGCGAATTTATAGAAAAAATGGCAGTTGCAGGGTATGAAGTGAATATGAATGAAGATCTTCAAAATATAACAGAGGCCATGGCGATGAAAGATTATACAAGAGTAGCAGACATATTATTATATACAGTAAAAACAGATTTTGAGCATTTAGATATGGATTTATAAAAGTATAAAGAAAAAAGGAAGTTAATAATTTGCGTTTTTATTGCAAATTATTAGCTTCTTTTTAGATAAGTGTTAAAAAAACGTATTTTTTTTCCGATAAAATGAAGGAGAGAGTTGAAAAAGTATATAAGAACTAGGAGTTTAGAGTACTTTTTTCGAAATATAAATTCATGGAGGAAGTATAGAGATGTTAAATGATAAAACAGTTTTAATTACGGGAGGAACAGGTTCTTTTGGTAAAAAGTGCTTAAAGATGATTTTTGAAAGATACAATCCAAAAAAGGTGATTATTTATTCAAGAGATGAATTTAAGCAATATAACATGAAAGCAGAGATGGCAGATCAGGTTGATATGAGTAGGGTGCGTTTCTTTATTGGGGACGTTAGGGATAAGGAACGTTTAATGCGAGCTTTTCATGGAGTAGATTATGTAATCCATGCAGCAGCTATGAAGCAGGTTCCTACTTGTGAATACAATCCTATGGAAGCAATCAAGACAAATGTACATGGAGCACAGAATGTTATTGATGCTGCATTGGATAGAGGGGTAAAAAAAGTTGTAGCATTATCTACGGATAAGGCAGTAAATCCAATCAATCTATATGGTGGTACAAAATTAGTTTCAGATAAATTATTTATTGCAGCAAACGCATATACAGGTTTAAATGGAACAGTATTTTCAGTTGTACGTTATGGAAATGTTGCGGGAAGTCGTGGTTCGATTATTCCATTATTTCGCAGATTAGCGGAAGAAGGAAAAACGGAATTACCAATTACAGATACGAGAATGACACGTTTTTGGATTACATTGGAGCAAGGTGTGGAATTGGTGTTTAAAGCTTTGGAAGAGGCAAAAGGTGGAGAAACATACATTTCCAAAATACCATCTTTTCATATTACAGATTTGGCGCAAGCAATTTTGCCTGGGTGTGGAATTGATGAAATCGGTATTCGTGAGGGAGAAAAACTTCATGAAGTTATGGTTACAAAAGACGATTCTAGAAGTACATTTGAATATGATAAGCATTATATTGTCTATCCAAATTTTGACTGGGTTAATTTAGATAAAGTCGTGTTGCCCGGTGGTAGACGCGTAGAGGATGGTTTTGAGTACAATTCAGGTACAAATAAAGAGTGGTTAGATGTGGATGGATTAAAAGATGCTTTAAAATTAGTGTAACATGGTTTTTTGTATATATTGAAAAATTGTTATTAAGTCAAACAGAGTGATTACTTTTTAGAATTAAAATGTGAAGGGGATAGAATATTGAATACTATTCATATAAAGGATCGAGTAATTGGAAATGGATATCCTGCCTATATTATAGCGGAAATGTCGGCAAATCATGCAGGAGACTTGGAATTGGCGAAAAGGATTATAAGAGAAGCTAAAAGATGTGGGGCAGACTGTGTGAAAATGCAGACATATACAGCAGACACCTTGACAATTGATTGCGACAATCCGTATTTTAAGATTGAGGATGGAACATGGCAGGGAGAAAATTTGTATCAGCTGTATCAAAAGGCTTATACACCATGGGAATGGCAGAAGGAATTAAAAGAAGAGGCAGATCGTATTGGTATTGATATTTTTTCTACTCCTTTTGATTACAGTGCAGTGGATTTTCTAGAGCAGATAGGTATGGAGTTTTATAAAATTGCATCGTTTGAAGTTGTAGACATACCACTGATTCGTTATATTGCGTCTAAAGGTAAACCAATTATTATGTCTACGGGAATGGCTTCTTTAGGTGAAATTGAGGATGCTGTCAAAGAAATTCAGGCACAGGGAAATGAACAAATTGCATTGTTAAAATGTTCTAGTGCGTATCCAGCTATAACTGGTGATATGAATTTGAAAACTTTGGTTAATATGGCGGATACATTTCAGGTGCCAACGGGACTTTCGGATCATTCTATGGGTTCGCTTGGGGCTGTGACAGCAGTAGCTTTAGGTGCTAATATAATAGAAAAACATTTTTGCTTAAGCCGTAAAATTGATAATCCAGATTCTTCTTTTTCTATGGAGCCGGAAGAGTTTAAAAAGATGGTAGAGGACATTCGAATGGCAGAGAAGGCAATTGGAACAGTGAAATATGGAGTATCTGAGCAGGAAAAGGAGAATGTCAAATTTCGTCGTTCACTTTTTGTGGTAAAAGATATAAAAAAAGGAGAAAAATTAACAGAAGAAAATATACGAAGTATACGTCCTGGTTATGGAATGGCACCGAAACATTACGATGAGGTATTAGGAAAGTATGCCAGCAAAGATATAGAAAGAGGGACGCCATTAAGTTATGAATTATTTGATTAAAAATATGGGAGAGATACGGTTAAGACCAGCGAGGATATCAGATATGGATTTGATATTTCAGTGGGCAAATGATGATGAATGTAGGAAAAATTCTTTTCATATAGAAAAAATAGATTATGAGGATCATGTAAAATGGTTTCAATCTAAGTTAAATACAAAACAGTGTGACATGTTTATTGTTTGTAGGGGTGAAATGCCAATAGGACAGATTAGATTGGACTATGAAGGGAAAAAAGCAATTATTTCTTATAGTGTGGCGAAAGAAGAGAGAGGAAAAGGATACGGAAAGATTATGCTTCAATTATTGGAACAAGAAGTTAAAAATCAGCCAACCAAGATTGATACATTAGAAGGCTTAGTAAAAGAACAGAATATAGCGTCACAGAAAAAATTTGAAGAAATGGGATATAGTAAACAAAAAATGGAGAACTGTTATTGTTATACTAAAAAAATAGACATAAATAAAGATAATAATTTACAATGTTTTAAAAACGTAAAAAATAAGCGATAGTGTAGTATGTTGATACTTTGAATGAAGGGGGGATTTACTATGTGTACCGTTGCGATTATCACAGCAAGGGGTGGTAGTAAAAGAATACCAAGAAAAAATGTAAAAGAATTTTTAGGAAAACCAATTTTAGTATATTCCATTGAAGCTGCATTAAATGCAGGAGTATTTGATGAAGTTATGGTATCTACCGAGGATAAAGAAATTGCCGAAATTGCCAAAAAAGCGGGGGCGAAAGTACCGTTTATGAGAAGTGCGGAAACCGCTAATGATTTTTCCAGTACCTATGATGTGTTAAAAGAGGTATTAGATGAGTACAAGAAGAGGGGAAAGTGTTTTGATAGGGCATGTTGTATTTATCCGACGGCTCCTTTTGTTACTGGAGAAAGATTGAAAGAGACAATGGATTTATTACAGGAGAAAGGAGCAGATACAGTATATCCAGTAGTGCGTTTTAGTTTTCCACCGCAGAGGGCTGTAATGAAAGATGAAAATGGATATATGCAGTTTCGTTGGCCGGAATATACATTGACACGATCTCAGGATTTACAACCTTTTTATCATGATGCAGGACAATTTTACGGATTTTTAGTATCTAGTTTTTATGAACAGGGGAAATTGATTATGGATAAGGCCGTTCCAATTGAATTGGATGAAATGGAAGTGCAGGATATTGATAATTTGGAAGATTGGAAAATTGCAGAGGTAAAATATGCAGTTTGTCATGGAATAGATTTACATAAGAATAGTTAAGTAAAGAGGCTGTGGCAAGAGAGTGTCATGGTCTTTCATTTTTTTTACTTGGACAACAAATTTTAATCTGCAAAGTCGATGGGATGTATATAGGAAAGGAGAATAATGTGGAAAAAACAGTTTTATTTCTTGCACATGGTGGAAAATCTGTTGGCATGGGGCACGTGATTCGTTGCTGTTCTCTGGCAGATGCATTTCGTTTGGCAAGCTGGAAGGTTTTCTTTTACAGCAAATTGGAAATCGGTCAACAATATATAAAAGAACAGTCTTTTTCGGTCTTTCCAGCGGTTACACAGAAGGAAAGTTGTGCAGAGGAGTTTTCTTATGGAACAGAAGAAGAATTGAGAAAGGATTGCGAAGGAATTAAAAATCTTTGTTTTAAGCTTCATCCAGACGTAATCATAGCAGACAGTTACAATGTTACGGACTGGTATTTTAAAGAACTAAGAAAGCAGACAAAATGCCTTGTTTATATTGATGATGTGATGGCGTTTCCCTATGATGTGGATGTTGTAATCAATCAAAACATATTCGCCAAAAGAAAGGATTATACCGCATTACATTCTAGGCAGTTGTTTTTGCTTGGTACAGCCTATAGTTTAATTCGGGATGAATTTTGTCATTTACCGAAACGAACCATTCATGAAGAAATAAGAAATGTTATGATTACTACAGGTGCAGCGGACCCTCATAATGTAACCTTAGATATATTGCAATTATGTAACAGGTTAGAGGGAGAGCTTCGTTTTCATGTGGTGGTAGGAAATGCGTTTTCACATAGAGAAGCTTTGGTAGAATATGCAGAAAAGCATAAGGAAGTGGTGTTATATGAGCAACCATCCAAAATGTTCGCTATTATGTTAAAATGCGACGTGGCGATTTCTGCAGGAGGCAGTACTCTGTATGAACTGGCTGCCTGCGGGACCCCAGCAATGGCTTTTTTATATGCGGAAAACCAACGCCAAATTGTAGAAGAGTTAGAACGACAGGGAAACGTTTTAAGTTTAGGTTTCTATGATAACATGGCAGAAAACTTTATGAAAAAGTGGGAAGAAATGAAAGTGTATTCCAGACGAAAAGAAATGAGTTGCCAGATGCAGAAGCTGATAGATGGAAAAGGAAAACTGCGGATTATAGAGGTGATGGAAGAGTTTTTAAATGATGAAACATACTGTCAAGGCGATAATATGTGAAAACCATTTTGATATGTGTCATATGAGATATAGGGTTTGAACCAGACCTTTTTGCAAGAGTACTCGCATTCAAGTGGCAGTGAGGATTCTTGAACTTTTATAAATATTTTTTGTGGTGATACATATCATAAAGGAAGAAAGTCTTGCATTCATAGGTTTTAGGTGATACATTGATTATAGGCTGTAAGAAAATTACAGTCAGAAGGAACTTAACTTTTATATGAGCAAGTAGGTAACAGTTCAGCTGAGGACATTCATAAAGTGCCAGAATATATAAATTAACTAAAAATATTCTTTTTGGCTGGACACTTTATTCATGTCAGGCGTTAGCCTGATAGAAATGATTGTGGAAATTGCACTTAGCCTGCCAGCAGTCATGTGCAATTTCCACAATCATTTCTGCCCGGCTGAACTGTTACGCAAGTAGCAAAGTAAGTTGCGAATATTATTGACAGAGTTGGAATAGGAGAAAAAATGCAAAAAATTAAAATTTTTAGATTAGGACCTATTAAGGATTGCGAGGCTGATATTAGTAACTTTATGATTTTAACAGGACCACAGGCATCGGGCAAAAGCACATTGGCAAAAAGTATTTTTTTCTTTAAGAACGTAAAAAATATATTGTTCGAGCAAATAAAAAGAAAACATCTGATGAATGGTGTTTCAGATGTTATTTCAATGTCCTGTGAAAAAAGAATGCTTAGAGAAATTAGAGCAATTTTTTTGCAGACTTTTGGAACAACATGGTGCATGGATAATGAAATGAAGTTGCAATATTTTTATGGTGATGAAAAGTGGATTAAAATTTCCTTGAAGCCTGATCCATTAAGGCCAAATTATATTTGGATTGATATGAGTCCGGATATCAAAAGATTTTTAAATAATATAGAGAATTATAAAGAAAAGGAAGAGTGGGGACTTAGAGAACAAAGTTTAAGAAATACAATTGATTCTTTTTTTGAAGATGAAATGGAAATTGTATATATTCCTGCTGGCAGGAGTTTAATTACATTATTTAGTGATCAATTGAATTATGTATATGGTTCAATGGATGATATGCAAAAAAGAAACTTAGATTATTGTACACAAAATTATTTAGAGAGAATTTTACGCTTGAAGACTGTATTTACAAGTAGTTATACACAGATGATTATGAATCAAATTCAACTGACAGATAAGAGAATGGAACGTGCTTTTTTAGAGGAAATGGTTGTATTAATGCAACAGATACTCAAAGGAGAGTATGTGAATGTTCGAGGCGAGGAAAGACTACAAGTTTCGGGGGAAAGATATGTAAAAATAAATTTTGCATCCTCTGGTCAACAGGAAGTGGTATGGATATTGAATGTTCTTTTTTATTATCTATTAAATCAGAAAAAGGCATATTTTATTATTGAAGAACCTGAGTCACATTTATTTCCAGATGCACAAAAGAAAATTGCTCAATTTATTTCCGCTGCGAAGAAAGGTGGAAATAAAGTGCTAGTTACAACACACAGTCCGTATATTTTAGGGGAAATGAATAATTTGCTTTATGCCAATCGAATTTCAAAATCGGTGGATAGAGCAAAATTAAAGAAAATTATTAAGGAAAATCAATGGATAGAGTTTGAACAGTTTGCTGCCTACTATTTGGAAGCAGGGAAAGCATCTAATTGTGTGGATGATGAATTCCAATCCATTGAAAATGAAATTATTGATGGAGCGTCAGATGATATAAATAAAGAATTTTCTGAAATGCTTTCTTTAGAAGAGGAGTGAAAGAGTTATGTTGCTGACAGATGATAAATCCAAATGTGGAGAATATCAAAAAATTATTGTATCAAGGGATACTGGAAATAAGCGTGAACATAGAGCAATTAATTCAAATGGAAAGCATAAGGTACGTCAATATAAATTAGATGGAGATATTGTGAAGCAAAGGAAATGTTGTGATTTTCTTGTACTTAATGACAGTGTAAAAAAAGCATATTATATAGAGCTTAAGGGAGAAAATATTGATGAAGCGATTCCACAATTAGAATCAGCAGTACAAATATGTAGCCAAGAATTGCGACAATATGATGTCTTTTATCGAATTGTGTGCAGTAAAATACGAACACACAAGATTAATAGTAATAAGTTTCGAAAATTTCAGGCAAAAGTTGGAAGAAAATTGCAATATAGTTCTGTTAGAATGGAAGAAAATATTTGAGTGAATAAAATCTAGGAGCAATTTTTGTTTTACAACCAAAAGAGAGGAAGGATAGAAGTGGAACAATTAGCAATTAATGGAGGAAATCCAGTAAGAAAGTCAAAACTTTTTTATGGACATCAATATATTGATGATGCAGATGTGCAGGCAGTAGTAGAAGTTTTAAAAAGTGACTATCTGACCTGTGGACCAAAGATTACAGAGTTAGAACAAAAGTTGTGTGAAATAACAGGAGCAAAATATGCGGTAGTATGTAGCAATGGAACAGCAGCATTACATATAGCATGTCAGGCAGCAGGAGTAGGAGAGAAGGACGAAGTGATTACCACTCCAATTACATTTGCAGCTTCGGCAAATTGCGCTCTTTATTGCGGAGCAAGGCCAGTGTTTGCAGATATTGATCCAAACACGTATAATATTTCTCCAAAATCGGTAGAAGAGAAAATAGGAGAGAAAACAAAAGCTGTTGTAGCAGTTGACTTTACTGGACAGGCAGTGGAATTGGAAGAATTGCAAAATATTTGCAAAAAGAACAAGCTGGTATTGATTGAGGATGGCGCGCACTCAATCGGAACAAAATACAATGGAAAGGCAGTTGGTTCCATCGCAGATATGACAACCTTTAGTTTCCATCCAGTGAAAACTGTTACTGGAGGAGAAGGTGGGGCGGTATTGACGAACAATGAGCAATACTATAAGAAGTTATTATTATATCGTGCGCATGGAATTACCAGAGACCCAGAACTTTTAGAAAGAGAAAGCCATGGAAGTTGGTATTATGAGCAGATTGATTTGGGAATGAATTATCGTATGACGGACATACAGGCGGCTTTGATTTTAAGTCAGTTGGATAAGCTTTCTGCATTTTCGAAACGTAGGAAGGAAATTGTAGAGAGATACAATCAGGCATTTTCTGAAATACCAGAATTGTTTGTACAACAGGAGATACCAGAATCGGATACGACCAGACATTTGTATATATTGCGTTTAAAGTTAGAAACTTTAACCTGTAGTCGTAGAGAATTTTTTGAAGCAATGGCTGCCGAAGGAATTTGCTGTAATGTACATTATATTCCGGTATATTATCATCCATATTATGAAAAAATGGGATATCAAAAAGGGTTGTGTCCACAAGCAGAAAAATTGTATGAAGAAATCATGAGCCTACCATTGTATTATGCAATGTCAGATGGGGATGTGGAAGATGTGATCCATGCAGTGAAAAAGGTTGTGGAGTATTATAGAAAATAATATAAAGATGCCAAGGGTAAAAAACAAAAATCTTGATGCACTTACAACGGAACAATCCGTAAGTCATATTTGACTTTGACACCATAAAAATAAGCCAGGAAAGTTCTTCCTGGCTTATTTTTATGGTGAAGATTAAGAGTGGCTAAATTTCTTCAATGATACAAGTATGTTTTTTATCCTGACTCTTTTTGTCATAGTTGATTCCCACTAATAAAATCTTTTTACGATAACCTTTTAGGTTTCCTGTATAGTTGCGTTCCTTAATTTGCTTAATAGCTGAATTTGCATCTTTATTCCATTTTAATTCAAGGATTATTGCAGGGTGTCCACTGGTATCCGCACGTGGAATTAATACTAAATCTGCAAATCCGATGCCAGAAGGAAACTCTCGAATTACATTGTAATATGCTGGGGCAGTAAAATATGCCATTGTAAGTACGCAGCTCAAGGCGTTTTCGTCATTGTATTTAAGAAGAGAAGTATAAGAAGAATGGGCAAGTTCTACCAATTCTGCTACTTTGTCTGCATCCTTTCTGATTGTGGCATTAAGAAGTTCCTGGCATCGGGAGATACTTGCTGCAATTTCTGACCATTGTCCAGTAGAAAGTGCTGCCTGGTAAGCTAAACTTACCTCATAATTAGGTATATAGGCTTCTTCCATAACTGCGTTATAGCCCAGATAACCTAAGTGAATAAGAGCAGTTAATGCTTCATCTTTTGAACCAATTACAGAAAGATCGTTTTTAAACGTATTTACATTTACAGGAACACTTCCTCCGGCAAGCATTGTTAAAATGTCTTCTTTTAAGCCGGAAAAATTTAATGTGATATAGTTATTGATTGTGTCAAAAGCAGAAGTGTTTTTCCAATAAGAATTTAATTTTTTTGTAACCATAGCACGATATACCGAATTTGGATTATACATATGGAAACCATCAATTAAATATCCATTGTACCATTCTTTCACAGATTGAAAATTCATTTCATATTGTATGCAAAGTTGTTCTACTTCTTTTTGTGTAAATCCGAAGTATGGTGTAAGTTCATTGGATTCTAACATCGTATATTCTATAAAATTATTAAGTGCAGACTCATCCTCAATTTTTTTGATTGGCAATATACCTGTGATGTATGCTAAAGCAAGAAATTTTTTGGATTCTTCACTTTTGAATAAAGAATGTAGAAATTGTAAGTAGGTATGCACCAAGTCTGGGCGGTCTGCATGATTTCTTACTACGCAGTCCCACTCATCAATAATGATTACAAAGGCCTTTTGGGACAATTCGTAAACTTGCATTAGTATTGTTCCGATAGGATTTGAGAGATCTAATATAGTAGGATATTGTTTTTTTAATTCACGGTGCAGGGTTTCTAAAATCTTGTTTACTAAATTTTCTTTATAAAAATCGGTAAAAGAGGAAATATCTAAATGAATCACATTATACTTGTTAAGATGTTTTTCAAAATCTGGTGCAGTTGCAATTTCATAAGGAGAAAACAATTTTTTGGAATCGCTACCACAGCTGTAATAAGCATCAATCATTCCGGCTGCCTGAGATTTTCCAAAGCGTCTGGCATGGCTAACAGCAATACAGTTTTCTTCTGTAAATAAGATTTGATTTGTAAGTTTAAGTAAACCTGTTTTATCTATATAAATTCTGCTGTTGACAGCTCGCTTCATACTTTCGTTTCCAGGGTTAAAATAGGTTCCCATATGTTGTCTGCCTCCTTATAATATGTTACTTCCTTCTTGTTTTTCTAATTTTCCTAGCTGACTTCATTGTAGCATATATATTCCAAACTTGTCACTAGCTTTATAAAAGGATATAGCATCCTCTCAAACAGCCGATATAAAAATACAGCAAAGCCAAACAAATAATCTTTTTGTTTTTTTCATATCATAAAAGAAGAAAGCCTTGCAGTTATAAGGTTGGAGTGATATACTAAACATGTAAATTCCGTAAAAAAATTACGGTAAAGATGATTTCGGATTATTATTATGTAATGATAGAGAGGAAATAAAAATGCTAAAAAGGTTCAGCGTGACAAATTATAAGAATTTTGATAAAACACTTGTATTAGATTTAGGAAAAGTGGGGGGGTATAAGTTTAATGTTGAGTGTATTCAGGATAATATTATTACAAAATGTTTAATATATGGTAGAAATGCTACAGGAAAGACAAATTTTGGAGAAGCATTGACGGATATTTGGAATAATATTTTTTCGAGACCTCTCAGACTTAGAAATAATAGAATTTTAAATGCAAATTCAAATGAAAAAACTGCCACATTTTCATATGAGTTTATATTTGGAAATGATGAGGTTGATTATGAATATCAAAGAAATCTTAAACAGGATTTGGTTACGGAAAGATTGGTTATAAATGGTAATATTGTTTTTGATATGAATTTTGAAAAGGGTGTTTTTTCAGATATTAATTTAGAATTAGTTGATGCAGATACCATTCAGATTGAGAAATATCTAGAAACTGTAAAGCATATGTTGGTTGAGATGGAAGATGAAGAGCATACACAAGTACCTTTTTTGAGATACATTTTAAATAATGTTCCAATAATGCCACGTTCTATTTTGAATAAGTTGGAAGATTATGTAAAGAGGATGAGAATAAGTATTGTAAGTAATTCTATAAGGCAAAGAAGCCTAGTGAATATATCATTTAATGAGTATTTGGCGCAGGCAGATAATTTGAAAAAGTTTCAAGATTTTTTAAATGGTATGGGAATTGAATGTAATTTAGAAGTTATGAAAACGGTGGATGGGCAATATGAGCTTTTCTTTAAGCATAAGTCACGTATTCCGTTTTATGAAAATGCGTCAAGTGGAACATTAACACTTACGACTTTTTATAGAAGAGTATTAGCGGTAGATCGAAAGCCGTCTTTGTTTTATATGGATGAATTTGATGCTTTTTACAATTATGAGATATCAGAGAAAATAGTTCGATATTTGAAAAAAAATTTTCCTGAGAGCCAATTTATTTTAACAACACATAATACCAATTTAATGACAAATCAGTTAATGAGACCGGATTGCTTGTTTATTTTATCGAAGGCAGGAAAGATTACTCCTTTATGTGATGCTACAGAGAGAGAACTAAGGGAAGGTCATAATTTGGAAAAGTTGTATATTGGTGGGGAGTTTGAACAGTATGAATAATGCTATTAAAATAGACGGTATGCCACGAAATCAAACATTAATTATTGTTGAAGGAAAACTGGAGAAAAATAATATTTTAAAAAGTTTATTTAGATGTTTTCCGGAAATTCCCATTCGTATTGAAAATGTACATGTATATGAAAGTGATATTTATGATTTGTACCATGCAATTGAGGAAGAGTATGGAGCGTTATGGTTTGAGGAGAATATGGAGGTTGATATTCCTTATTTAGTAAGCAAACGGTTTGGTATAGTGCCATCTCTTGAGAAGCGGAACTTTACAAATATTATTTTAATGTTTGACTATGAGCATCATGATAATTTTTATTCGGATGAAAAAATAATGAAAATGCAGAAACATTTTTCTAGCGTGGAGGATGAGGGGCTTTTATATATTAATTATCCGATGATTGAATCCTTGTATCATTATAAATCTTTTCCAGATAATGAATATTTGTCTAGGAGTATTCCAGTTACATGCAAGCCCGGAAGTGCATATAAGAATGAAGTGCAGGAAGAATCCTGTATTTTGGAATATATGAATTTGTATAGTAAGTTAGTTGATATGTTAAAAGCTAAGATTAATTTATCAGATCAAATAATAGAAGAAGGTGCATCTGCGTTACTATCAGCAGGGACTGACGAGGGGTTAGAAAAAGAAATAGAAAAATTTACAAACCAAACGCACCTCTCTGAGAAAAATAAAAATAATTTGAAATTTTCTATACGGAATCTGTTGTCTAGACAGAAGTATATAGAACAAGGCATTTCTTATTGGGAGGATATTAGAACCTATATCGGACAGATTGTTCAAGATAATATTATAAAAGCGGATAGCATTCAGAAGGGAACCGAAGATAACGAAACTACAGTGAAAGAGAAGTATTGTGCTATAGACTGGGCAAGTGTATTAGAAAAACAAAATAAATTAAGCACAGATAGTGTGAACGGTATTATTATGGTTTTATGCACATGTATTACTTTTTTAGGTGAATATAAGTTTTACTGGAAAATAAGCAGTGATAGGTGAGTTGCAAAATATATGAGATATGGATGGTCATAAACTTATGAAAACGAGATAGAACTGCAATGATAATAGGAAAGTGTAAGCATTATAATTTTAAAATGACAGGCGGTTTTCTTAGAAATACTAAAGAAAACAGTCTGTCATTTTGAATTTTTTCTGTTATCCATAGGAGTAATATTCGCTTTGAAAATTAGACAGAAATGTCGATATTACTTCCTATATTAGGGTTTACGGATTGTTCCATTATTTTTGTAATGGCATCCCCTGTGTCCTCGGCAACTTCCATACTTTTAGCGAGCATGGAATATCCTACATTCATTTGTAGATTTGTTAGAGACATAGAAGTGGAAAGTGAACTAATATCCATAAATAATCGACTCCTTTCTAGTTGGTATAAAATATATATCGGATGGATTTCCAATATAAATAAGAGAGAGCGCCAGTAAGGATTTTGCTTATATAAGAAATAAGTTTAAAAACAGAAAAGTGAGTTTGCGTAAAAGAGTGAAGGGAGCGTTACAGTTCACATACCTGTGAACTGTAACAAGGGAACGGATAGACGGTCTGTTAGGCAGTGTTAAGCATTGACAAATAGTCGAGGGATTTATACAATAGAAGCTAGTGTATATTTAAAATGATACCGAAGATTTGCGTACCGATTGAAAAGGAGAATTTAAGAGATGATAGAAGAAATCAAGCGTTTAAAGGAAGAAAAAGACGTGGTAATTATGGCACACTACTATGTGGATGGAGCAGTGCAGGAATTAGCTGATTATGTGGGAGATTCCTATTTTCTTGCAAAAAAAGCTACAGAAGTAACACAGAAAAATATTTTGTTTTGCGGTGTTTCTTTTATGGGTGAGAGTGCTAAGATTTTAAATCCTGAAAAACGTGTTATTATGGCAGACGAATATGCAGACTGTCCAATGGCTCATATGGTAGATATTGATCGTATTCATCAAATACGCGAGGAATATCCGGATGTAGCAGTTGTCTGTTATGTAAATTCTACAGCTGAAATTAAGGCAGAATCTGATGTTTGTGTAACATCTTCGAATGCGATTCGTGTAGTTGAAAAACTTCCTAATAAGCATATTTTCTTTATTCCTGATAATAATCTGGCACGTTATGTGGCACAACAGATGCCGGAAAAAGAGTTTATTTTTAATGATGGTTTCTGTCATGTGCACAAAAGTATTCATATAGAAGATGTAAAGAAGGCAAAAGAGTTACATCCAGATGCGCTTATTTTGACGCATCCAGAATGTACAGAGGATGTAGTTGCTGCTTCTGATTTTGTAGGTAGTACATCGGAGATTATTGATTTTGCAACAAAGAGTGATGCAAAGAAATTTATTATATGTACAGAGATGGGTGTATTCTATGAATTAGAGCAGAAGAATCCAGAAAAGAAATTTTTCTCTGTAGGTCATAGACAATTTTGTCCAAATATGAAAAAAATCAGTGTAGAAAAAGTAAAAGCGGCGTTAGAAACTTTAACACCGGAAGTTACAATGGATGAGGAAATGCGTGTGAAAGCAAATGCACCATTAGTACGTATGTTAGAATTGGCAAAATAGTATAAAATATGTATGGAGTAAGTCTGTGTTTGGTTCATTTAATTCTGATGCGGAGTTTGGAAGGAGAGAGCCTGGTATGAAAATGCAATCATTATTGGAGCAGTTAGAACGTGATGGAATATTACCGGAAGAGGCCTTTGTGGAACTACTTTCAGGGCGTAGCAAAGAGGATGAAGCGTATGCAGCAAAACGAGCAAGAAAAATTGGAGATTGCATTTATGGAAAGCAGATTTACATTCGTGGGTTGATAGAATTCACCAATTATTGTAAGAATAATTGCTATTATTGTGGGATTCAAAGAGAAAATTCGCACGTACAGCGCTATCGTTTAGGAAAAGAAGAAATTTTACGTTGTTGTGAGGAAGGATACAAACTTGGATTTCGTACATTTGTGTTGCAGGGTGGGGAAGATCCTTACTATACAGATGAAAAGATGATAGATATAATAAAAGCAATCCGCAATGATTTTCCAGATTGTGCAATTACACTTTCCATAGGAGAAAAGTCATATGACAGTTATCAAAGATTTTATGAAGCTGGAGCAGATCGCTATTTACTTCGACATGAGACTGCGGATGTAGCACATTATCAAAGATTACATCCGAAAGAAATGTCATTGGAACATCGTATGGATTGTTTGAAACAATTGAAAGAAATTGGTTTTCAGACAGGATGTGGATTTATGGTGGGCAGCCCATTTCAGACAAATAAAGAATTGGCAAAGGATTTGTTGTTTATTCATAGTTTGCATCCAGAAATGGTAGGAATTGGTCCCTTTATTCCTCATAAAGAAACTCGATTTGCGAAAGAAAAACAGGGAACATTGGAGCAAACTTTATTTTTATTAAGTTTGATACGTATTATGGAAAAAAATGTTCTTTTACCAGCAACAACAGCACTTGCGACCATTGATCCAAGGGGAAGGGAAAAGGGAATTCTGGCTGGCGCCAATGTGGTTATGCCAAATCTTTCACCAAAAGCGGTTCGTGAAAAATACGCTTTATATGATGGAAAGGTATGTACTGGTGAAGAAGCAGCAGAATGTCGTTTCTGTCTGGAAAACCGAGTTCGATCAGTTGGTTATGAAGTTGTTGTTGATCGAGGCGATTATAAGGGATGACAGTGTAATACATGGGGCAATCTGTGTAGATAGAACGTGAAATAAAAAAGATGTAGAACCGTATTTCAAGTGAGATACTATTCTGCATCTTTTTATATTCTCTAAGGATAACAACCGATATAACCGATATTCTATTTAGTGATGTTGGGGGATAGGAAACTTTTTAGATAAATTTGGGGGCATAAATATGGAGAGTAAAGAACGTGCATATTTATTGGATAATATAAATGCATTATTAGAGGGGCATACTGGAAAAAATGTGCTTGTATTAAAGCATAATGGAAGTTTGAATGTTACAAGAAGCGAAATAGAAGAACTGGAATTGGAAAAACGAGGTGTGAGAGTGGTATACCATCGTTTTTATCAGGAAAAATTACGAACAGCTTATGAGCCATATCTTTCCTTGATTCGGGAGTATGTTACACAAAAGCAAAAAGAAAATACAAATTTTTTAGAATTGTTTTTAGAAAGAAATCAAGTCTATTCCTTACATAAAGATATTATTCGGGCGTATTTTTCAGGAAAGAAGCCTGTGAGAAAAGAAAATCTATTGATTGGAGAGTATGCATTTGAAAAGAAAAAAATACGGACAACTGTTATATCTATGTTGTTGGAGATTGCACAGATGCAGCCAATCATGTTTATTTTAAATGCAGTCGATTTCGCTGGCATTTCCACATGGGAAGTTGCTTCTCATTTCAAACAATTAGGAATGGATAGTAATATAAGAGTATTGCTTATTTATAATGAATTGGGAAATGGATTAAATAGTGCGAGTAAATTTAAACACAAATTCATAAAAGAATGTGAAGATGAGGAAATCGCATACGAATGGTTACTGGATGCAGAAAACAAAAAGAATACAGAACATGTTTCTTTTCGGTATCAAATAAAGCAGATGCCGGAATACCTAAAGATTCTAAGAGATTTGTCCTGTTTTTTAGAGTACGAGACCGTAAATGAGTATTTAAAAAGTTTTATGATGGAACATAGACTAGGGCAACCTGAACTTTTGGCGGAACAAAAGGAACAATTATTAATGTGTTTCTTTTGGAGCAGTTTAGGGGTAAAAAGTTATGCAGATGCATTGCTTGTATGTAATCTGTTGCGTCAGCTTCCGGTAAGGAAAGAGCAACGCCTGCAGATCGATTATCAGGTAGCATATTTTAAAACATTAGTATATCTTTATTCCAGAACGGAATTGGAGCTGCAGAAAAGTCTTGCAGAATGTAGTCGTTTGGCCGAAAAACTCAAGGATGAGAAAAAACTTTTTGAAGTAGAATTAATATCCAATATGGCACGCTATTTTGGATGGGATGATATGTGGGTATCGGAACAGGATAGCATTGTTACAGAGGAATTTTTACAACAATGTGAACAATATGAGGCATATAATCATCTCGCACACATTCTAGTATATAGTTTTAATAGTGATTATAAAAAGTTTCAAAAAGTAGAGGAAATTAAAGGTCGTATTCCAGAGTTTATGGCTGGAATAGCATTAGGAAAAAAACTGGGGAATCAGCAGTTTTTGATAGAGGCATATCGAAAAAATATAATGTTGGCATCCATTCATGGGTATTATTCCGTTGCTATTTATTTTTATCAGGCATCCTTAGATGTCATATATGGAAAAGCAAATTGGGTAACAGAAGCGGGGATATACAATGGAATTGGATACAGCAATTGTGGATTGGGACATTATATTGTTGCACACCAGTACTACAATCAGGCATTGAAAATCTACTATCAGGAAGAAAAGGTAGATGAGGTGGTAGAAACCTTATATAATTTAGGTATCAACGCTTTTTTGGCAGATGATTATGAAAATGCCAGTAAATATTTTCTAGTAGCAGTAAATACGTTAAATCAGTTAAAGATTGGTACGCTTCGTACATGTAATATAGCAAAACTATTTGGCTTGACTGCGGTTGCCTGTTTTAAACAACAGATTTACCATGAGGCGTATTTATACTTGAATAAGACCAGACAGTTTTTAGCACATATTATTGATCTGAAAAATAGAGAGGATGAAAATTTGTTTGTAGATGACAGTGTGTTTTTATACTATCTAGTCAGTGGAATGGTATCTCGAAAAGAAGGGGATATCGAACAAGCTTACGAACAAATGAAAAAAGCCACATTTTATATGAAGCGTTCTACTGGTTCTTATTTTTTTAATTATCCTCTTTATGCACAGGAACTTTATTTTACATGCAAAGAAAGTGGGAGAGAAGCGGAAGGAAAACGAGTAATAGAAGAATGTATTTCCTATTGCAAGGAACAGGGCTATACCCATCTTTTACAGAAATTACAGGCTTATTTGGATGAGAAAAGTGAGAATGCAAAAAGCTATCAAAGGGAAGTATTGTGTCTGAAAGATATTACGCTGGAACAGATTGGAGACTGGGTAGAGCGGATTTCGGTAGAAAAAAGTAATCAAGAGCTTGCGAATAGTATCCATTTTTTAAAGGTATTACAACAATTTACCAGCAATTTAAATGAAGACACCAATGAAAAATTAGCAGAACTGGTACAAGTTTTTAAAAATAATTTTTTCATTGATAAAGCATATGCAGTTGTCCGTGAGGATGGAGAAAATCGAATTTTATATTCCGATCTTGGTTTTACGTTGTCAGAGCAGGATATCGAAAAGATAAAAGACTTTTTGCAGGAAAATCCAAAGGGAATTGTATATTCCAAAAATGGTCAGGAGTATGAGGAATATAATCGAGTATTTCAAGCGTTTTCAAAGGATCGGGTTTCTTCTTTTATTGCAGTACCAATTTTTTTGCAACATGAAATCGTAGTTTTCTTTATTGTTTATGTCCAAATGTTAGATAGTTGGACGGGGCTAAAAAGAAAAGCAATATTAGACGGCGAGGATTTAGAATTATTTTCTTATATTTTTAGGGAAATTTATGATGCACTTGAACGTGTTGCTGTGAAAAAGAAATTAGTGGGAGCAAACCAAAAATTAAAACAACAGATGGAGCAATTACTTGTTTTAAAGGAACAGGCAGAATCTGCCAATATTGCAAAATCCAGTTTTTTGGCAAATATGAGTCATGAAATTCGAACGCCGATGAATGCAATCATAGGTATGACAGAGATTGCACTTCGGGACGAGCAGGATAAAAAACAGCGAGAATATTTGGAACAGATTTCGTCTGCCGGTAAAAGTCTTCTTTCTATTATCAATGATATTTTGGATTTTTCTAAGATTGAGTCAGGAAAGATGGAAATACGAGAAACCAATTATGAGATTAGAAATGTAATAATGGATGTAAAAAATATGTTATCTGCCAGAATTGGAGACAAGAATCTGCGATTAAAGATTATGGTGAATGAAGATATTCCTGCTATTTTATATGGGGATGACATGCGTATTCGTCAAATTATCATCAATCTGGGAAATAATGCGATTAAATTTACAGAAAATGGTTCGGTAACGATATCCATTGATTATGAACCAAGAGGAGAAAACATTTTATTGTATGTATCCGTAAAAGATACCGGAATTGGAATTCGTGCGGAGGATCAGAAAAAATTGTTTTCTGCGTTTCAGCAGGTAGATGGAAAACGCAATAGAAAATTGGAAGGTACTGGTCTTGGATTATCTATTTGCAAGGCTTTTGTGGAGCTTATGGGTGGAACAATTTCTGTTGAGAGCGAATATGGAAAAGGAAGTACATTTTCCTTTGAGATACCTCAAAAGGTGGGGGCAGAGAACGAAGTGTTATCGCAAAAGAAAGAAGAGAAGGCAAGTACATTGTTTGAGGCACCAAATGCCAGGATATTGGTCGTAGATGACAACCTTGTAAATTTAAAAGTGTTGGAGGGATTATTAGAACCCATGCATATGCAGTTGATCATGGCAACCAGTGGAAAGGAAGCAATTACATGTTTACAAACGCAAGAGGCGTTTGATTTGATTTTTATGGATCATATGATGCCAGAGATGGATGGGATTGAAACGACAAAGTGTATTCGTTCAGGGAAGGAAGAATATTATAAAAAGATTCCAATCATAGCCCTTACTGCTAACGCTATTAGCGGAGTGGAAAAAATGTTTTTAGAAAATGGTATGCAGGATTTTATCAGTAAACCAATTGATATGAAAGAAATGATTTCTGTATTAAGAAAGTGGTTGCCAAAAGATAAAATAGAGACAGCCAAGAAAAAGACAGAAAAACAGGAAAAGGTAAGACCGGATAAAATTCCAGGAATTGATATTGAAAAGGCATTACAAGTATCTGGAAATATGGAGATTTTAAAAAAACTTTGGGCTGTTTTTTGTAGCAAGGCAGACGAAAAAATACTTTTAATCATGGACTTGTATGAAAGTGTGGACATAAAAAATTATAGGATAGAAGTACATGCATTAAAAAGTTCTGCAAGACTGATCGGGGCTATGGAACTTTCTAAAATGGCTGAATATATGGAACAATGTGCAAAGCAGGATAATGTACTGGAGATTGAACGATATACATCGGCAATGCTGGAAGAATACAACAGAATAAAAAAGAGCTTAGAAACTTATATATTACAGGACGAAGAAAAGGATAAATCGTAAATACGGTTTATCCTTTTCTTGTTATATGAGTTTACATTTATTTTACTTTGGATTGGTTCTAGATTTTACATAGGGGTGTTAAACTAAAAACTGTTCAGATGTTAGAGCTGTCTGAAACAAGAAATATTCAGACGACCAAGACAGTATCTATGTAAATTTTTTCTAAAACAGGAGGAAAACTATGGTGAAAACAATTCAGAAAGCAAGCAAAAAGAAAGTAAGAAAGTTGATCGGAATGGCATTGAGTGCTGTTTTAGTGGTCGGAATGATGGGATGTGGAAACAGTTCAGATGCAGGAAAGGATAGTGCGAACAAAGGGAAAAGTGGCAGTGCAATTTCAGTGGTATCTAGAGAAGATGGCTCTGGAACAAGAAGTGCATTTGTAGAATTAACAGGTGTAGAAGAAAAGGACAAGGATGGAAATAAGACAGATAATACCACAGATGAAGCGATTATTTCGAACAGTACAGAAGTTGTAATGACAACAGTAGCAGGAAATAAAGACGCAATTGGATATATTTCATTAGGTTCTTTAAACGATACAGTAAAAGGTGTAAAGATTGATGGAGTCGAGCCAACGGCTGAAAATATCAAAAGTGGAAAGTATAGTCTTTCAAGACCATTTAACATTGTGACAAAGGATAACGTAAACGATGCAGCAAAGGATTTTATGGCATTTATTATGAGTGAAGATGGACAAAAGATTATTTCTGAGAATGGTTATATTGAAGTAGATAATACAGGTGCTTTTAAGAGCAGTAACCCAAAAGGAAAAATCGTAGTAGCAGGATCTTCTTCTGTAACACCAGTTATGGAAAAATTGCAGGAAGCATATAAAAAGATTAATGGAAATGTTGAAATTGAGTTACAGGAAAGTGATTCTACAACAGGTGTAAACGCAGCAGCAGAAGGAACTTGTGATATTGGTATGGCATCCAGAGCATTATCTGACGAAGAAAGCGGAAAAGGATTGAAGACAACATCAATTGCTATGGATGGTATTGTTGTAGTCGTAAACAATGAAAATAAAATTACCGATTTAAAAACAGCACAGGTAAAGGATATCTTCTGTGGAAATGTTACTTCATGGAATGATGTAAAATAGTAAAGTAAAGGGAGCAACTTTTATGACTAAGATAAAAGAAAAAGGAATGGAACTAGTATTTTTATTGGCGGCATGTGTATCTATTGTTGCAGTTGCATTGATTTGTATTTTTTTGTTCGCGAAAGGTTTGCCAGCTATTGGAAAAATTGGAGTTGTTAAATTTCTGACTGGAATGGACTGGAAACCGACCAATCAGGTGTTTGGTATTTTTTCTATGATCGTGGGAAGTATTTACGTGACAGCAGGAGCTCTTTTAATTGGTGTACCAATTGGAATTTTGTCTGCAACATTTCTGGCAAAATTTTGTCCATCTTGGATGTATAAACCATTAAAAACAGGAGTAAATTTGATGGCGGGAATTCCTTCTGTAGTATATGGTTTTTTCGGAATGTGCGTATTGGTACCGTTATCCAGAACATTGTTTGGAGGTACTGGAAACAGCATTCTTACGGCTTCTGTTTTGTTGGGAATGATGATATTACCAACGATTATAGGAGTATCTGAATCTGCCATTCGTGCTGTACCGGATTATTATTACAAAGGAGCATTAGCATTAGGAGCAACACATGAGCGAAGCGTGTTTCTAACAGTATTGCCAGCAGCAAAGTCAGGAATTTTAGCGGGAGTAATACTTGGAGTAGGTAGAGCGATTGGTGAGACAATGGCAGTTATTATGGTTGCGGGAAATCAGGCAAGAATTCCTTCGGCGGTAACAGATGGAGTACGAACGATGACAGCTAATATTGTAATGGAAATGGGATATGCAACAGGACTTCATAGAGAAGCATTAATTGCCACAGGTGTTATATTGTTTGTATTTATTTTACTCATCAACTTGTTGTTTTCGGTATTGAAGAGAAAGGCGGTGGAATAAAATGGAGCAAATATTAGAAAAGGGGAAAGAACCAGAAGGAAAAGATATAGTAGGAATTAATCAGGTAAGTTTTAAAGAAAAAATGAATTCTTATAAAAAGCACCCAGGTTCTTTTGTATTGCTATTATGTGTATGTCTTGCTATGTTAGTAACCATTGCATCTTTGGGGTATTTAGTTCTTTATATCGTTGTAAAAGGTGTGCCATATTTGACACCGTCCTTGTTTGCATGGGAATATACTTCAGATAATGTATCTATGCTTCCGTCTTTGATCAACACTGTTTTAATGACGTTATTATCTTTGCTGATTGCAGTACCAATCGGAATCTTTTCTGCAATCTATTTGGTTGAATATGCAAAGAAGGGAAATAAGATTGTTGGAATTGTAAGAGTGACCGCAGAAACTCTGACGGGAATTCCCTCTATTGTATATGGGCTATTTGGAATGTTATTCTTTGTTACGGCTTGTAAATGGCGTTTGTCCCTATTATCCGGAGCATTTACTTTAGCCATTATGGTTCTTCCGGTTATTATGCGAACCACAGAGGAAGCCTTATTGTCTGTGCCGGATTCTTATAGACAGGGAAGTTTAGGTTTAGGAGCCGGAAAGCTTCGAACAGTATTTCGTGTAGTACTTCCTAGTGCGATACCGGGAATTTTATCTGGTGTGGTATTGGCAATTGGAAGAATTGTTGGTGAAACAGCAGCCCTTATTTATACAGCAGGTAGTGTGGCAAAAATACCTCAATTCTCAAATGGAGCAAAGTTTCTGTTTGATTCCACTCGTACCTTGTCCGTACATATGTACAATTTGTCTAGAGAAGGATTGCATACCAATCAGGCATACGCAACTGCAGTTGTATTGATGATAGTAGTTATGTGCATGAATTTTCTTTCTGATTTATTGGCAAACAAACTGGCAAAGAAAAGTGGCGGTGAAAAATAAATGAGTTTTCTTTTTATTCTTAGTACATAAAGGAATAGGAAAGTGCAGCGAAATCTTTTTCGTCTGCACTTTTTTCCTTGATAGGAAAATGTATTCTATAGAACAAAAACGTTCCGTGAGGATGTGGACTTGTTCATTTTTTTATAGAAGTATCGTGTTTGGTTTGAAAAAATATAGGAAAAGAATTTTTGGACTGAAAAAAGATTAAAAAAAGATTAAAATTTCGTTATAACAGTTGTATTTATTTGAAAAGGAGTATATGAAATGCTATACTTATAGCCAGAATATTTTTGGAGTTACACTTTAAATGGTATTTGTGTAATTTAGGATACAAGTTGTTTAGTAATATAAAAAATGGGAGGGAAAGAATGAAATTTAACGGTCTAAATGACAGGGAAGTGGAAGAGTCAAGAACAAAATACGGCTCTAATATAATTCCTGAATCAGAACCAACCACGTTCTGGCAGGAGTTCAAAGAAACATTTGGAGATCCGATGATTAAAGTTCTTTTGGCAATTGCAGCACTTATGATCGTCATGTTCTTTTTAGGATATGCAGAAATTTATGAACCATTGGGAACCATTGTGGCAGTGCTTATTGTAGCTTTTGTATCTGCGAAAACAGGTGTGGCAAGTGATACAAAGTATAGAGAATTAAAGGATAGCACGAAAAAGGATCAGTGTAAGGTACATCGTAATGGTGTGGTAACTGTAATTGATGTAGATGATGTAGTAGTGGGAGATAAGGTGCTATTACAGTCTGGAGACAAAGTACCAGCGGATGGTGTATTAGTGGATGGCTCTTTAAAAATTGACAACTCTGCATTAAATGGTGAGGCAGAAGAATGTCCGAAAAGTGCAGTAGATAGAAATACTTCCTTTCCGGAAGATGTTACTGGAGATACATTTGTAGACCAATCCTCTCTTTTTAAGGGTGCCGTAATTTTTGACGGAGAAGGCATTTTGGATGTCCGAAAAGTCGGTACGAAAACGATGATGGGCAAGATGGCAGAAGAAATGCAGGAAGATGAGCCGGACTCTCCATTAAAAGTAAAACTTGCGAAACTTGCAAAACAGATTTCGACCTTTGGTTATATTGGAGCTATTATTATTGCAATACTTTATCTTACGCATTCCATTATTTTGAAAGGTGGTTTTGGTGGTTTCTTCGGACAGCCGATTGATGTGATTGTAAAAAGTATCGTAGACGCGGTTTCTTTGGCAGTTGTTATTATTGTTTGTGCTGTACCAGAGGGATTACCATTGATGATTTCGCTTGTACTCATGCAAAATACCAGCAAGATGCTTGACCATAATGTATTGGTTCGTAAGGCAGAAGGTATTGAGACAGCAGGTTCCCTTAACATTTTATTTAGTGATAAGACAGGTACAATTACAAAAGGTATGTTAGAAGTCGTAGATTTCTTTACTGCGGACGGACAATCCATTGCCATTGATGAACTTAGTAAGCATAGCAAAGTAAAAGGTTTCGTAGATTTATCCATTGGTAAAAATACACGTTCTATGTTTGACGATACCCATACTGTAATTGGAGGAAATGCTACTGATCAGGCACTTATGAAGTTTTTAGGGGAAAATACCTATCATACATTAATCAATGATACTGAATGCATTGTAACCGAACAACAGGGATTTAATTCTGCTAATAAGTTTAGTCAGGCAAGAATTGAAAATCTGGGAAAAACATTTTATAAGGGTGCACCTGAAGTATTACTTGCAAATGCAAAGAAATTTATAGATGCACAGGGAAATGAACAGCCATTAGATCAGGCAGTATTGGATAAAAAGATTGACGGATTGGCTGCAAAGGCAATGCGAGTGTTAGCCTTTGGATATTCAGAAAAAGGTCTTGTGATGGATCATGTAAATGATGACATTGTAATTACTGGTCTGGTTGCTATTCGTGATGATGTTCGTGCAGAGGCAAAGGATGCGATTAAGGAAGTACAGGATGCTGGTATTCAGGTTGTTATGATTACAGGTGACCGTTTAGAAACAGCAGTTGCCATTGCAAGAGATGCAGGATTGTTAAAGACAGAAGCAGACAAAGCAATTACCTCAAAGCAATTAAATGAAATGTTGGATGAGGAAGTAAAGAAGATGCTTCCACATATTCGAGTAATTGCTCGTGCATTGCCAACCGATAAGTCCAGAATGGTTCGATTGTGTCAGGAAATGAACTTAGTGGTTGGTATGACAGGTGATGGGGTAAATGATTCACCGGCACTGAAGAGAGCAGATGTAGGTTTTGCTATGGGCAGCGGAACGGAGGCTGCAAAAGAAGCTGGTAAGATTGTTATTTTGGATGATAACTTTAAGTCTATTAAAGATGCAATCTGGTATGGAAGAACGATTTACCATAATATTTTAAAGTTCTGTAAGTTCCAGCTTGTGATTAATGTAACAGCAGTAATTGTAAGTGCCGTTGCACCATTTTTGGGTGTAGATGAGCCTCTGAAAGTAACACATTTACTATTTGTAAATTTGGTTATGGATGGTCTGGGTGCTATTATGCTTGGTAATGAGCCTGCATTGAAAGAATATATGCATGAAAAACCAAGAAGAAGAGACGAGAGCATTATTAGTAAAAAGATGATGGCTCAGATTGGAATTATGGGCGCATGGCTTACGGTTATCAGTTTCTTATACCTGAAATTGCCAGTATTTAAGAATATTTTTACTGTAGATGGAAAGTATATGGAAGCAGAACATTTAACAGGATATTTTGTTTTATTTATTGTAGCAGCATTGTTCAATGGATTTAATGTGCGTGATGAAGGAACTGCAATCTTTAAAGGATTAAATGAGAATACAGGTTTCTTAAAAGTATTCTTTGGTATTATTGCTATTCAGGCGTTGATTGTAAATGCAGCACTGATTCCATTGGCTCCATTTAAATGGATTGGAGAAATGTTTAGCTGTGAACCATTTGGAATCACTGGATGGATTGTTGCAATTCTTTTAGCATTTACAATGATACCTGTGGATTTAATTCGCAAATTCATAGTAAATCGAATGAAGTAATGTAAAAAAAGTCGCAAACTCCAAAAAGGAGTAGCGACTTTTTTGTTAGTTATCTTCCTCTAGTAAGGTTAATTCACTATCTGTTTTGGCTTTCAATTCGTCTAATAATAGACAGATTGGTTTCTGGAAAACTGGATGTAACAGATAAGGGTTAAGTTCACAAAGTGGAACTAATACAAAATCACGTTTCCAAATTTCAGGATGTGGGATTGTTAAATGCTTCTCACAAAGTAAAATGGTATCGTAAAATAAAATATCAATGTCAATCGTTCTTGGTCCCCAATGAATTTCACGTACTCGTTTTAGATCTTTCTCAATGGTTCCAATTAATTCTAGGACTTCATCTGGTGACAATAATGTTTTCACGAGGAAAGCACCATTTAAGAAATCATCCTGCTCTTTTACACCATAGGGCTTTGTGGTATAAAGGGAAGAAACTTGTTCTACTTTACAGAGTGGATGCTCGGAAAAGCAAGTGATTGCACGAGAAATATTTTCTTTTTTATCTCCTAAGTTAGAACCAATTCCGAAATAAACTGTATGCCAGCTACGAGTAATATCCACGGCAACCGTCTCTAGGGACAACATAATAGGAGCCCAAGGTTTTTTTATAATAACCCGCACCTGATTTACAAGAGAATACGTTAGTAAAATCTCTTCTGCCAGACGCTCGGCTACGGCCTCGATTAATTGAAAAGTATGCTTTCTCATAAAATGAAATACGGTATTGCAAACATCTGCATAATTAACGGACTGGGTTAGATCATCCTTCTTTCCGGCAGAACGAGTGTCTACGGAAAGCTCAAGGGAGATTAGAAATTTTTGTCCCAGTTGCTGTTCCTGTTCTAAAACACCGTGGTAGGAAAAGCACTCTAAGTCTTGTATTGTAATTTTATCTTGCATAATTTATAGCATGCCTATGTAATCGTAATAGAAACTAGGCATGTATGACTCCTTTCTAAAAAGTCTATCTCTTCCTATAGTTATTTTTTTGCATTTAAAATAATATCCGTCATTTTTAAGGCACGTACATTGCCGCGTACATTGTGTACACGGAAAATATGGCAGCCATACATACGACCAATTACATTTAGTGCAATTGTTGCCTCTTCCCGTTCATCCATATCTAAAGAAAGGGATTTTCCGATAATTGATTTACGAGAAATACCAAGAAGGATTGGCAGATTAAATTTCTTTAAACGTTCAATATAAGCAACACCATTGATATTCATATCTAAATCTTTCGCAAATCCAATACCTGGGTCAAGAATCAATTGCTCTCTTTTGATACCAGCCTGTAATGCAATATCAATGGATTCCTGCAATTCCTTTTCTAATAGGGAAAGGTATTCTTCTAATGGATATGGTTTATCTCCAGGAAGGAGAGGAATCTCTTTTCGATTATGCATAAGGCAAACAGGTTTGTTATGTTTTGCAACAATACCAGCAATGTTAGCATCGTATTTTAATCCCCAAATATCATTTAATAAATCTGCACCAGCAGTAAGTGCGGCATCTGCTACTGCACTTTTATAAGTATCAACAGATAAAGGAATATCAAAACGTTTTTTTAGTGCCTCAATTACGGGAACTACACGAGCGATTTCTTCTTCGTCTGAAATTTGGGTATATCCCGGTCTTGTGGATTCACCGCCAACATCAATAATGGAAGCACCGTCTGCAATCATTTCGGCCGCATGGTCGATCGCTTTGTCTAAGGTGTTAAATTTACTTCCATCTGAAAAAGAATCAGGTGTTACATTTAAAATTCCCATTACATAGGATGTGCCGTTATTCCAGTCAAATTCTGTATTTCCGATTTTCATTTACAAGTCCTCCTGTTTTAAAGTGTAAGCGTGTGATTTTTCCTTGTTTCATCCCAATAGCATTCTTTTGTCATTGCACAGGCAAAACAATTTCTGGATAAATCATCTGCTCGATACAAGTAGGATGCCAGATTATTTTCTGGTTCTTCTTTCTTTCGATGGGAACCAATTGCATCTATAATAAGTTCTATTTCATCCGCTTTGTATCCGATATCCGTTAAAATAATTTTGGCCATATCTTGGCTCGCTTTATCATGTGGAGTGCCGTCTTTATATTCTATCACTCTGCCAATATCATGAAGTAATGCAGTGGCATAGATTACATCTTGCTCTAAATCACTTTGTTCTTCCAAGGCAAGAATATACATAATTCTGGCTACATCGCAAAAATGCTCCAATGTATGGCAACAAAATTTGCGGTTCTTCTCGTAATTATTTAATTGTTCCAGTGCTTCTTGATACAAAGTATGTTCTAAAATCTGTTGGTAACGTTCCAATGCTTTTCTCCTATTCTGCATCCAAAATTGTTGTTCATTGTACTAGTATAGCATTATTTTTACATAGGGTAAAGTCTACATTCGTATTAGGGGGGAGTATGTTCTTTATCCGCAAGCGCAACAGAACAGGTTACCTATACTCCTACGCACCCTCTGAACGATTACACATTTTTCATAAATTTTACATTTGTATGATAATGCATTTTACATAAGCAAGATATACTTTTAGTTGTAACTACTTATTGTATTAAATATAAAGGTATGGTTCAGAGGTGATTTTGATTAGGTCGTGGTTAGGCTTACAGATAGATTGACCTCGGGACAAGGACCAAATAAAGGAGCAAGGCTATGGCAGACAAATTAACGGTTGAAAATCTGCAGTTATATTATGATCAATTTCATGCATTAAAGGACATAAATATGAAGATACCAGAAAATCAGATCACTGCATTTATCGGACCTTCTGGATGTGGAAAATCAACCTTTTTAAAATCTTTAAATCGTATGAATGACCTAGTGGAAGGTTGCAAGATTACAGGTAATGTGAAATTGAATGGCGAAGATATTTATGGAAAGATGGATGTAAATACGTTACGAAAGAGAGTTGGAATGGTTTTCCAAAATCCCAATCCATTTTCGATGAGTGTATATGACAATATTGCATATGGTCCAAGAACACATGGAATAAAAAAGAAGGAACAATTGGATACCATTGTAGAGAAATCTTTGAAACAGGCGGCAATCTGGGGAGAATTAAAGGACAGATTAAAAAAATCAGCATTAGGTTTATCTGGTGGACAACAACAAAGATTATGTATTGCCAGAGCGCTTGCAGTGGAACCAGAGGTTATTTTAATGGATGAACCAACCTCTGCGTTGGACCCTATTTCTACTTCAAAAATAGAAGATTTGACGTTGGAATTAAAAAAGGATTTTACGATCATCATGGTAACACATAATATGCAGCAGGCAACTAGAATATCAGATAATACTGCATTCTTTTTGTTAGGACAGGTAGTAGAATATGATAAAACAGACAAATTATTTTCTATGCCGTCAGATAAGCAGACTGAAGATTATATTACCGGTCGTTTTGGTTGATGATGGAGGTGCGAAAAAGTGAGAAATCGATTTGACAGACAGTTGCAGGAATTAAACAATGAAATGATCGAAATGGGAGCAATGATTGAATCTGCAATTGAAAAGGCAGTTTCAGCTTTAGTAAATCAAGATGTGGAAAAGGCAAAAGAGGCAGTAAAGGGAGATGATATAATCAATCATCAAGAAAAAAATATTGAAAATTTGTGCTTAAAACTTTTGCTACAGCAACAACCGGTTGCAAGAGATTTACGACAAATTTCAGCAGCGTTAAAAATGATTACAGATATGGAACGTATTGGAGATCATGCAGCTGACATTTCAGAAATCACAATTTTATTGGCAGGACAGCCATATTTGAAAAAATTAGAGCATATTCAGGAAATGGCAAAAGAAACGATGCAGATGATCGTAAATGCTGTAGATGCTTTTGTTGAGAAAGATAAAGAAAAAGCCATAGCAGTTATGAAGCGAGATGATGTGGTGGATGATTTATTTGATAAAGTAAAAAAAGAATTGATTCGACTAATACACGAAAATCCAGACAATGGAGAGCAGGCAGCAGATTTGTTGATGATTGCAAAGTATTTTGAACGAATTGGGGATCATGCCACAAACATTTCAGAATGGGTAGTATTTTCTATTACTGGAATTCATAAAGAATTAAACGAAGTAGTTGAATAAAATTCAGTGCTAAAAAGTTAAAATAGAAGAAAAAAGTAAATTTTATAAAGACTGAGATTTCAAAAGGAAAAAGTTTTTAAAAAAAGTTTTGTGTATTTTCACTTCATGATATATAATGAAAAATGTACGGATTTTTAGAAAATCGAAAAAAGATAGTCAGGAGTGGAAATATGGATATTTTTAATGTGTTGTCATTGTTAGGCGGACTAGCTATGTTCCTATACGGTATGAACGTCATGGGAGACAGTTTGGCAAAAACAGCAGGAAGTAAATTAGAACGCATTTTAGAGAAGCTTACATCCACACCCATAAAAGGTGTTTTGTTAGGTGCTGCTGTAACAGCAGTGATTCAGTCATCTTCAGCAACTACTGTTATGGTCGTTGGTTTTGTAAACTCTGGCATTATGAAACTGTCACAGGCAGTAGGCATCATTATGGGTGCCAATATCGGTACAACGATTACATCATGGATACTTAGTTTATCGGGAATTGAAGGTGGTAATTTCCTTACGCAGATGTTAAAACCTTCTTCGTTTTCTCCAATTTTAGCGGTAATTGGTATTGCAATGATCATGTATACAAAAAACGAAAGAAAACATGATATTGGTAATATTTTGTTAGGATTTACGATTTTAATGTTTGGTATGGATACTATGAGTGCCTCTGTAAGTGGTTTAGCAGATGTTCCAGCTTTTACACATATTTTGACAATGTTTTCCAATCCATTGCTTGGCATGCTTGCAGGAACGGTTCTTACAGCGATTATTCAAAGTTCGTCTGCATCTGTCGGAATTTTGCAGTCTTTATGTGGTACGGGACTTACGTACAGTGTTGCGCTCCCTATTATCATGGGACAAAATATTGGTACTTGTATTACAGCCATTATTTCAGCTATGGGTGCAAAAAAGAATGCAAAGAGAGCAGCCTGTGTACATTTATATTTTAATGTAATTGGTACGGTTGTATTTATGGCAATATTCTATTCTGTGAATCTGTTTGTACATTTTTCATTTTTAGATGGTACAGCAAGTAAAGCAGGTATTGCCGTTATCCACAGTGTATTTAATATCATCGCAACAATTTGTTTATTACCATTAGCAGGTGTCTTGGAGAAATTAGCAGTTCTTACAATCAAAGATACAGAAGGAAAAGGACAGGCTGCACCAATTCGTATTTTGGACCCTCGTTTTTTGGAAAAACCTTCTTTTGCGGTTGCACAGTGTGTAGAAGCTTCTAGAAAGATGGCGGATTTGTCGAAAGAGGCGTTATTTATGTCAATTGATTTGTTCCAGGAGTATGATGAGGAACGAGCAAAAAGAGTGATTGAAATCGAAGAGGAAGTAGACCTTTATGATGATGAGTTAGGAAGCTATTTGGTTAAACTGAGTAGCAGACCATTGTCTCATGAGGATAATCAGACCATTTGTTCCATTTTGCATTGTATTGGTGATTTTGAACGTATATCAGATCATTCGATCAATATTATGGAAGTGGCACAAAAAATGCATGTTCAAAAAGAAAGTTTTTCAAAGAGTGCAATGGCAGAATTAAAGAATTATGGAGATGCATTAAAGGAAATTATGACACTTGCGCTTACGGCATATAAAACGGGAAGTTATGAGGTAGCTACCAAGGTGGAACCTTTAGAAGAAGTAATTGACTGTTTGCATTCAGAAGTAAAAAGCAATCATATTCGAAGACTGCAAAAAGGAAAATGCACGATTGATGTTGGACTGGATTTAGAAGACTTGATTACGAACTATGAAAGAACAGCAGATCATTGTTCGAACATTGCCGTTAGCTTGATCCAGATAAAGGAAGATGGATTTGAGACACATGAGTATTTAGAAACCATTAAGAAAAATGAAGATAGTGGTTTTAAAGAGATGTTTGAACAATACAAACAGAAATATATGGCACATTAAAACAAAAATCCTATTACAAAGATGTAACTGTAATAGGATTTTGTTTTACCTAGGATGAAAGTGTTTATAAAAATATGAGGAAAAGAGGAGAGTAAAATGGAACTTTTGATTTATATTGTGGAAGATGATAATAATATTTGTGAGATTGAATCCTATGCATTAAAGAATAGTGGATATCAAGTGCAGGAGTTTTCGAATGCAGGAGATTTTTATAAACGGTTACAGGTGAAAAAGCCGGATTTAATTTTGCTGGATATTATGTTACCGGATGAGGATGGTCTTACGATTGTAAAAAAGCTGAGAGATAAAGTAGAAACCAGAGAAATTCCAATCATTTTGGTGACGGCTAAAACATCGGAAATTGATAAAGTGAAAGGGCTTGATATGGGGGCGGATGATTATCTTACAAAGCCATTTGGTGTTATGGAACTTATTTCCAGAGTAAAGGCATTGCTTAGACGTAGCAATCGTATACAATCGGATAAAATTTTAGAACATGGAAGAATTACAATGAATACAGAGCAACATATGTTGTATGTAGATGGTGCAGAGGTGGAACTTACTTATAAAGAATATGAATTATGCAAATTATTTTTGCAAAATGTAGGTGTAGTTCTTCCAAGATTAACGATTATGAATCGAGTGTGGGGAACGGATTATGAGGGAGAATCCAGAACATTGGATATGCATATAAAGACTTTACGAAGAAAACTCGGAGAAGATGGGAAGTGCATAAAAACAGTAAGAAATGTTGGATACAGGATGGAGTAAGAGAAATGTTAAAAATACATATAAGGGTGGAAAGACAAAATGAAAAATAGTATGAAAAGGAAAATAAACATTCAGTTTATACGTATTATTGTATTGTGTATTGCTGCTATCCTATTGTTGTTTACCGGATTGTTCTATCAATTATTTCAAAAAGAAGTCATGGATGATCTAAGAGTTTGTGCATTGCAGCTTAAAACGGTAAAAATAGAGGAACAGAAGGATATGCAAAAGGCTACAACAGGTGGGTTGCGTGTAACCGTTGTGAGAAAGGATGGAAGCGTCTTATTTGACAATATCACAGATCCGTTGAAAATGGCAAATCACAGTAAAAGACCAGAGATAGAAGCAGCATTTCAGGATGGGGAAGGAAAGGCTGTCCGAAAGTCCGAAACATTAAATAAAAGTACCTTTTATTATGCCATTTTACTGGAAGATGGAAATGTTCTTCGTGTGTCAAAGGAGGCTGGAAATGTCTGGAATATTATTTTTTATGCATTGCCATTTATTATTGAAATGACAGTTCTTATTTTGCTTGCAACTGTAATTGTTTCGCACTATTTGACCAAAAGCATTGTAAAACCAATTGAGCAGGCAGCGCAGGATATGGAACATTTAGGGGTGGTGAATATTTATGAGGAATTGCGACCTTTTATTGAAATGATACAAACCCAACATCGAGATATTGTACAAAATGTTCAGGTTAGACAAGAATTTACGGCTAATGTATCCCATGAATTAAAAACACCATTGACAGCTATTTCTGGATACGCAGAGTTGATTGAAAATGGAATGGCATCAGAAGCAGATATCACTCGTTTTGCCAAAGAAATCCATCGAAATTCCAATCGATTATTAACCTTGATCAATGATATTATTCGGTTGTCGCAATTAGATGTGGTGGAGAATGAATTGGAAAAGGAACCGGTTGATATTTGTCAGGTAGGGCAATGTATGGTAGATATGTTACAATTTACTGCGGAAAAATATCAGGTTTCTGTTCATTATGAAGGAGAACCGGTAATAATGGATGCAAATCGTACTATGATGGAAGAATTGATTTATAATCTTACAGATAATGCCATTCGATACAACAAGCCAAATGGGGAAGTTTTTGTAACTATAAAGAAGGAGGAAAAAGGTGCCAGTATCACAGTAAAGGATACGGGGATAGGAATAACAAAGGAAAATCAAGAACGTATTTTTGAACGGTTCTTTCGAGTAGATAAAAGTCATTCTCGTGAAACTGGAGGAACTGGTTTAGGACTTGCGATTGTAAAGCATATTATTGTACAACACAAGGCAAAATTGGATTTGGATAGTGAGCCGGGAGTGGGAACAACGATTACCGTACATTTTCAAGAATAGTTGTTGTTAGAAACCTAGTAAGAACTTTATTGACGGAAAGAAAGAATAGTGTTAAAATCACATGGATAGAATTGTGACGGATCAGCTAATAGGATATTGCAACCTGTTTGGTATGTTTGGGAAGCTTATGTTTTGACTGAATGGTTACTAAAAAATTACTTTTACATTTTCAGGGAAAGGAATTGTAGGATATGAGTCAACAGACAAAAGATTTAACACTTTTAGGAAATCAAAATGTAGCCTATGCACAGGATTATGCACCTGAGGTATTAGAGACATTTGAAAATAAACATCAGGATAATGATTATTTTGTGAAATTTAACTGTCCGGAATTTACCAGTTTATGTCCGATTACGGGACAACCGGATTTTGCGACTATTTATATTTCTTATGTTCCAGATGTAAAAATGGTAGAGAGCAAGTCACTTAAACTTTATTTATTTAGTTTCCGTAATCATGGGGATTTTCATGAGGATTGTGTCAATATTATTATGAAAGATTTGATTCAATTGATGAATCCGAAATATATTGAAGTTTTGGGAAAGTTTTTGCCTAGAGGTGGTATTTCTATTGATCCATATTGTAATTATGGACGTCCTGGTACCAAATGGGAACAGGTAGCTTGGGAACGGTTATCCAAGCATGATTTATCACCAGAGATGATTAACAACCGATAGGAGGAACGGCGGATGAAAGCATTAGTATTATCCAGTGGAGGCGTTGACAGTACCACTTGTCTTGGAATGGCAGTGGAAAAGTATGGAGCTGAAAATGTATTGTCATTATCCATTGCATATGGACAAAAGCACGACAAAGAAATTCTTGCTTCTGATAAGGTTGCAAAATATTATAAAGTAGAACATATTCATATGGATTTGGAGAAGATTTTTACCTATAGTGATTGTTCTTTGCTAAAACATTCCGATAAAGAAATCTTAAAAGAAAGTTATGATGAACAATTGAAGCATACAGATGGAAACCCGGTAGGTACTTATGTTCCGTTCCGAAACGGTTTATTCTTATCAACAGCGGCAAGTATCGCACTTTCGAAAGGATGTAGTGTGATTTATTATGGTGCACATAGAGATGATGCGGCAGGAAATGCATATCCAGACTGTAGCAAAGAATTTGAAGATGCAATGAATGAAGCCATTTATCAGGGAAGTGGAAAGCAGTTGCATTTGGAGGCTCCATTTATTGGTTGGACAAAAGCAGAAATTGTAAAAAAAGGATTGGAATTGAAAGTCCCATATGAACTTACTTGGAGTTGTTATGAAGGTGGAGAAAAGCCTTGTGGTAAATGTGGAACTTGTCAGGATAGAGCCAAAGCCTTTGCTTTGAACGGAGTAGAGGACCCAGCATTATAGAGAGTCATATGTTACTGTTTATGGTAACAATAATATAATAGGTGATAGCGAAAAGGAATTTATAAAAGGACTAGAAAATCCGATTGACTTTAACATTTTGGCGATTATCTAATAATAGTAGGAGGTCAGCTCGTGAAGAAATGGAGTTTGTAAAAAGCAGACTGTGTTGAAAAACGGGAGGGCTTCCTTTTGTATGTTAGTTGCTGTTCAGTGAATGATTATTGGCATTACAACTCGTGAAACAAGATTATGGGATTAAGTAAGTGACATTGCATGTGTTCCGTTAAATTAAGAAAAATTATGTGGAAAATTTTATTAAAATTAGATAAAAAGGAGAAAAAATGGAATCACGGAAAAGAGAAGTACAAAATAAAAAAAAGAAGTATGTTAAGTCGCAAGATAAGAAAAATAAAACAGTAGTGAAAAACTCGAAACAGGGAGATTTCAAAGGAAAATCAAATACAAGAAAAAATAATGCAAAAAATACTTTTGCAAAAAATCAAAAAATGTTCCATGGGAGAGAAAAAGAACAGGGAAAAGAAAAAAATGTGGCAGGGTGCAAACTTGCAAAAAAGTGTGGTGCTTGTACTTACCAGGGAATGCATTATGAAAAGCAGTTGAAAGAAAAACAAAAACAGGTGGAAAAACTTCTTGGCAAATTTGGAAAGGTACAACCGATTGTAGGTATGAAAGAGCCATATCATTATCGAAATAAAGTACATGCTGTATTTGACCGTGAACGAAACGGTGCAATTATTTCGGGAATCTATCAAGCAGAGAGTCATAAGGTAGTTCGGGTCGATTCCTGTGAGATTGAAGATCAGAAAGCAGATGAAATTATTGTATCCATTCGAAATTTGTTAAAATCATTCAAAATCAAAACATATGATGAGGATACGGGTTATGGCTTGTTACGTCATGTTTTAGTCCGAGTCGGAAAACATAGTGGTGAGATTATGGTTGTATTGGTATTAGGTTCGCCAATCTTACCATCAAAAAACAATTTTGTAAAAGCATTGCGAAAACTACATCCAGAGATTACAACTATTGTTTTAAATGTCAATAATCAGAAAACCAGTATGGTACTGGGAGAAAAAGAAACTGTACTTTACGGAAAGGGATATATAGAAGATACCCTTTGTGATTCTATTTTCCGCATATCCTCTAAATCTTTTTATCAAATTAATGTGGAGCAGACAGAACGTTTATATAAAAAAGCCATTGCATTGGCGGCACTTACTGGAAAAGAACGAGTAATTGATGCCTACTGTGGCATTGGAACAATTGGCATGATTGCCAGCTCTCATGCAAAAGAAGTCATAGGAGTAGAACTAAATAAAGACGCAGTAAAAGACGCAATATATAATGTAAAGCGAAATCAGGTGAAAAACATCCGTTTTTATCAAAACGATGCAGGAAAATTTATGGTAGAAATGGCGCAACAGGGAGAAAAGGCAGATGTGGTGCTAATGGATCCGCCAAGAGCAGGAAGCACCGAAGAATTTATAGACTCCGTAGCTACACTAAATCCAAGTCGAGTGGTTTATATTTCTTGCAATCCTGAAACACAGGCAAGAGATTTAAAATATTTTAAAACAAAGGGGTATGTAGTAAAAGAAATCTGTCCATTTGACTTATTCCCTTGGACTGGACATGTGGAGACGGTTGTCTTGCTGTCGAAGAAACATTGATTTTATGTGGGTTAGAGGGCGATTTTTGTGGAAACATATCTACAAAATTGCCTTCAAAAATATGTGCTTGCATTGGAAAAGTGAATACGGGTGTAGTGAAAATAGACCTTTTGGCGTAGTTGGAAATGAGTACGCTGAAAGGTTATTTTTATGGAATTTTGTACGCGAAGAGGTAACAGGCTGTACGCTGGACTATGTATAGGTTTCGATTGATTTTTGGCGTCTCTGCGCTTATAATAAAGTTAGGGTAAAATACCGTATTTTGTAACTTTGTTGAGGTAAAAAATATGGAATATATGACAATTAAAGAAACAGCAGAAAAGTGAAAGTTGCAGTACAGAAGGCTCTTGATGAAGCACAGTTACTATTTGATAGCTTGATGCAGCAGTATTTTGGGTAGGTGAAAGTATATGGGAATGATGACAGTATATCACGGAGGATATCAGCCGGTACAAAATCCGGAAATTCGAAAAGGAAGAAATACGAAAGACTTTGGAAACGGATTTTATTGCACCATTATCAAAGAACAGGCACAGCGTTGGGCAAAACGATATGAGAATAAGATTGTTTCTATTTACGAAGTTCGAATGAATATATCCTTAAAGATAAAAGAGTTTCGGGAAATGTCAGAAGAATGGCTAGATTTTATTATTGCATGTCGAAGTGGAAAAAAGCATGATTATGATATTGTAATAGGAGCTATGGCAGATGATCAGATTTACAATTTTGTTTCAGATTATATGGATGGAGTGATTACCAGAGAGCAGTTCTGGGCACTGGCAAAATTCAAATATCCAACACATCAGATTGTATTTTGCACAGAAGAAGCACTAAAATGCCTAAAATATCGTGGATTCGAGGAGGTTGAAAAATGATTGGAAGCGGGCGTGAATCAAAAGAAAGCAACAATCTTTTTTATACGTGTAGTCTGATTGATTATATTGCAAGAAAAACAAAAAATGAGCGAAAATATGTGGTAAACAAGCTCGGGAAAAAACAGCTGGAAAAAATCTATGATTTAGCGGATATTTATCACTGCGACAATATAGATAGTGTCAGTGAGCATTTTATTGAAGAGTGTCAGATTGAGACGGGAAATTTTGATAATGTAGGGGAATGTCGCTATTCCGTTCCAACCTATTGGGACATCGGAAAAGTATATAAGAGACTTATTTTACAGGTTGCCAGAGATGAAAAAATCGGTGTAATCGATGCATTGTTGAAAGTGTATCATTCATTTTTGGGTTTGAAAATTGATGATTATAACAGCAGTGTATATTATGAAAATCCATCGTATTTATTTGCATGTTACAAAGAAAATAAAATGCTTTAAATTGGAGATGGATGTAGGTATTGAGGAAAGAAAGATACTCACATAGAGGAAAGAATCGTGTTATGAGCAAGTAGCAGAGCGGATTGCGAATATCTGATTGACTACAATAATATTTCGCAAAGGAAGGGGAAAATAGTATGATGTATGAATATATGACACTAAACGATAATACAACAATTGCACATTCAGATATGAGAAAAGATGGAAAAGTCAAGGTATATATAGAAAAACCAGTAGAAGGAGGGTTCCATCATGTAACCTGTTTTCTTCCTAAATATGAGTGGGTTGAAAATGAGGGGTTTTCAGATGAGGAAATGGTGGAGTTAAAAAAATTCGTGGAAAATAATGCACATATTATTATGGAGTTTTCGCAAAAAGGAGGTTTTGAAAATGCCTCAAGTTTTTAAGATTGGTTCGTAAGTTGTTTTTTCAGGATTGGAGAAGGAGAACCGTTAGAACCTGTTCATGTACATTTGGCAGAAGGAACCCCTGCTGCTAATGCAACAAAAATATGGATAACGAAAAGTGGGAAAGTATTACTTGCAAATAATAATTCAAAAATATCAGAGGAAAAATTAAGAAAACTGTTAAGAATGATAGAAGCAAATACAGATAAGATATGCAAAATGTGGTTAGATTATTTTGATGAAATAAATTATTACTGTTAAAGGATCGGTTGAAGGATGTTGGTATTAGGTAATTGCGAAACTAACATCTAAAATCAGATGACACGACCATGAAAATAGGATAAATTACAAATATTTACAGCAAGATACAATTACTTCAATTTTAGGTGCACTTTAATAAGCCATACAAAAAAATGGCTTTTAAACTGGTAAGTCCTATGCAATTAAAGGTTTCAGACTTCGGATGTATTCGTGGTGATGGATTTTATCTGCTAGTATAACTGTTATTAGCTGGG